>BNJU01001786.1_pt1 | contig 113744 bp, 174 predicted proteins | sample 8539281 | NCBI WGS metagenome assembly BNJU01 (sample SAMD00202456, study PRJDB9452) | human saliva metagenome | isolation source: human saliva | place: Japan
GCATCCGGTGTTTTTTTCCTACACGTGCTTTCATGGCAGTGCGACCATCGATAGCATGAGGTGGATATAATTCTATAAACATGAAAAATCCATCATGCATGGCCTGTAAGGTATTATCTATTCCTACTATGTTAAAACCGTTCCGATTATAATCAGGGCTCTTCAAACGCCACTCTTCGTAATTGTCGAATAATTTTTCTTGAATCCAATTGGAAAAACTCATAAGGATGCACCTTTACTTAACAACTGTATACAAATATCCTATTTTATCTTATTATATCATTGTTTATAAATTAAATAACATGATTTATAAGTATATTAAATAACAACATATAGATACAAAAATAGGGATGTGAATTATCACATCCCTAATAACCAATCTAATACATTACATTGCTGAATTCCATTATAATTATGAGATTTATAGAGCTCATCCATAGTGAGTAAAAATTTAGGATACTGATCTTTAACCGCTTCTAATGGTGCTAACTCTCTGTCTCTAGTAGTTGGATCCAATACACTTTCTGATACTTGGTAGTACTCTAATATGCCACCAGGCTTTTGAGCAACGAAATCGATTTCGCCCTTTGTTAATTGTCCAACATATACTGTATATCCTCGACGCCGCAACTCAAGGTATACAACATTTTCTAATACATGACCCCTATCACGATTAGTATCAGGTAGTAATAGTTGCCTAAAAGCCATATCCACTACATAATACTTGGGACGTAATCTTAATAATTCTTTGCCACGCACATCAAATCGCTCTGCATTATATAACAGTAAACTATCTTCTAAGCCCCTAAGATAACGTTCTACAGTTTTGTTATCTACCTTTCGACCTGCGCTTGTTAATGAATTCGCAATCTTTGTGGGGTTAATCAAACTACCAATATTGGCGAAAATATATCTTACAATACTTTCAAGTAATTTAATATCTGCAATTTTTAATCGATCAACAATATCTTTTAAAACAACGGTATTAAATAAACCTTGTAAATAATCCTGCCGACCTTGCCAATTTTTCCGACATATGTAAAAAGCCCTGGGAATGAGCCTTCACTTACATATTTTTCATATAAGACCATTCGTGAAAGCCCACTTTCACTATAGGCATCAACATATTCCTTATAAGACAAGGGAAGCATCTCAATTTGTACATAGCGACCTGTGAGAAGTGTAGCCATATCAGAGGACATAAAATAAGCATTAGAACCTGTAATATATATATCAACATTATCTTGTACAAAGAAGTTATCTACTACACGCTCAAACGATGGTACATGCTGAATTTCATCGAGGAATAGATACATTTTTACTTGGAATAATCCGTTCATTAATGTATTCATATAAAGCCCGATAATCTCTTAGTTTATCATACTCCATCAACTCAAAATTAATATCAATAATTTGTTCGGCAGTTACATTATCGGCTAATAACTCATCTTGAAATAACTTAAACAACGTAGATTTACCACAACGCCGTATACCAGAAACAACCTTAATGATAGGTCTATCTTTATGTCTTCGAAGAAAATCTAAATAATATGGTCGCGATACTAATGACATGCACACACCTCCTCGCCAAATGGGTTTTTAAAAACCTAATTATGTATCTATTATACCACTTTAAGGTTTCAAAACCTAATTTTCTATGTTTTCATACTATAATTTAGGCTTTTAAAACCTAAATTTAATTATATCGCCATGGAACCATTTTTATAATAATAAAAATAAAAGTTGCAACTAGAATGAGGTAAAACCGCATTCTGTTACAGCCTTATTTTTATTTAAAATTCAATGATTATTAAAAATCGTATTATCAAAGAATAACGCCAAAGTAATCCCTAACAATACTATTTAGCTGTGATGAAATTTCTGAAAACTCACAATTTAAATCTAACGTCTTTACACTTATCTGATTACCACTCATCATGTATGTATTATTTGGTTGAATATCATTATCTGTCTGAGCATAAAGTAACATTCCCGATACATCTGAGTTTTTCTTTTTAACTGATATGATTTATTTTTTTGACATAAGTAAAAAAATCTGATAAAGATTATGTGAGTGTATCTTATGTGTATCATATCGTGTTTGGGTATTACTAGAATAATACTTAGCATCGATAATAAGTATCTTGTCATTGTAGGTAAGCATAATATCAGTTTTCATAATAGGAAGCATATAAACTTCATTATCATCAATGGCCCATTTTATTTCCGATGAACTAACTGATATCTGTGGGAAATGTCTCTGGTAATACTCAAAAATAAATTTCTCATACAGATGATGCATTTGTTGTTCATCTATAAAATTCATTAATCGCTTAGAGCCATCAGAATTAGACTGTAATAACCCCTTAATAATCATATGACATATAGAAACTAGCATCTGATAGGTTCGATTATTACGATTATAATACATATTCCAATTAATCTTATTGACATCAAGAGAGCTTACGTCACTAAAATATACTAATAATCTACGAAGTTCCTTTTTTTCGAGTTTTAGAAATATCTGATTGAATAAGTAATTCTAGGGTTGATTTGAGGATTCTATTCATATAGATATTTTTCTGAAAAAAATATCATAAGAGCAAACTAAGTGATTTTTTTATGTATACAATTAGTTTTTATAGATTCTGATAATTCGAAACGTCCACGAGGCGAGCATAAGGGTTCTATTCTCTCTAAATAGTCCTTTCCAATTCCACGCTTTATCTGAATAGAAACACCTTTAGCTAAAACTGAAGATAACATTTCTAATACATTATCAAACTGTTCCACTGATACGCGCTTATAGCCTTGTGGGTTTAATGCTCGAAAAGCATAAGATAACATATAGTAAATATTTCGAATAGGTATCACTTAATTGCGCTCCTTAAATTATTACTCCATTCATTTACCATATCAGCATCGTCAAACCAATACTCACTTAAGAGAGGAATTATCTCAAAGTCAACAATTCTCGTAAGTGATGATTCAAATTCATGCGTTTCAAATTTATCTAAATCACAAAAATAACTATGTCCTATACAAAAACCTGAGCCTAAACTTTCATCTGATTTAATAGCTAGATTAAGCCGCTTAATACATTCTATAAGTTTATCAAATTTATCATTATTGATGGATTTCTGATAAGACTTAAAGCCATCGGACTCAAAAGCTGGTTTAAGATTAAAGAATGCAAATCGTCTTCTTAATGCATAATCTAGCATAGCTAAGCTACGGTCTGCAGTATTCATCATACCAATAATATAAAGGTTCTCTGGAATCGAAAACTTCTCATCTGCATAAAGTAGTTGTAAAGCTACACCTCTCTTATCGCTTTCTAAAAGCATAAATAGTTCCCCAAATATTTTGCTTAAATTGCCTCGGTTGATTTCATCAATAACAAAGAAATAGTCATTATCGCTATCAACCTCAGCCCTTTTACAAAATTCATAAAATACGCCATGCTTAAGTTTAAAACCATTTTCAGAAGGACGAAATCCCATTATAAAGTCTTCATAGGAATAGCTTTGATGAAACTGTACCATCATGACACGATTAGGGTCTTTTACCCCCATCATAGAATAAACGAGACGTTTCGCAGCAAATGTCTTACCCACACCAGATGCACCTTGCAATATAATATTTTTCTTACTTTTAACAAGTGATACAAGTGTATTATAACTGTCATCATCCATATATACAGAATCGAGGAATCGAGCCTTATTATATTCAGGGTAATTTGCTTCTAGTGTTTCAACATCATCATCAGCTAAAGCAACCCCCTTTTGCTTTAGTCTTTCTTTTTCTTTCATCATCACGTTTCTGGTAATTAACTTCCTCTGAATATCTCCACGCCTCAAAACTCAATTCCATAAAATTTTTAAATGTACACTCGATCACTATCTAAAAAGGCACTTAATTTATTGGCTATCTCAAAATATATAGATGATGAAATTTTATCTCCAATAATTGGAAGACTATTAACTAAATCATCCGGCATCTTTCCTGACTCATAAATATACCACTTATTTCTCTTATCCAAATTTAGAAAATGAGTTGGTGCAATCCAGTATAACCCCATCGTAATCTTACTAGTTCCATTACCCTTCTTATTAATGGCTACGTCAAAATACTGAGATAAAGTCAACGTATTCTTTGAACTCGAATCTTTAGCATACATAAGTGCAGACTCATAAAGCCCCCAAAGAGTATCTATATCGTCTTCATCTCGTTCATCGATAAAATAATAATAGGTTGCATTTTGATTATTTAATAATGGAACTCCATCAAATGATGTAGGCATAGGTGCTTTTATATCAAAAAGGTTTGCAACTGTAGAAATAATCTTATTTCGATTATCAACGGTCATAGAACGTTTATTAAATAAGCCAAAAAAATAGTGAACGGGTCAATATCAACAAGGTGTTTATTCCGTTCTAAAGTTGGCATATCTATGCCTGTAAGCCCATAAATTTTTCTCTACTTTTTCTATAAGAATTCCCTCGATTATCCTTATATTGTAATAACGTATTAGCAAATTCCTTATAAAAAAATCTACCCAATCAAATTGATTTATAGTTTCCATAATACATTCTCCCTTATTCCACTATTTACTTTTTGTTGCAACTCTACAACCATCTTATTAACAGCATCTGTTATTTCTTCCAAAGGTACAACAAACCATTCTTTAGCTTCCACATACTTTCCATTACCTAACTTTACAGTTGCAACTAAACGTTGATTTGCAAATACTTTATGAAGATAATTTTTCTACACTAGATGCAGATAAATTTTTGAATTTCATAAGTTGCAACAAGTTCTATTGGCGCATAGAAATATGTTGATTCATTTTCTGTATTATTAAGTCGATTCTTAAGATTTTTTTAGTATATCCAATTTTGTATAGATTATTTATATTACATAACTCTTGATGATTTCCAGCATATTTAACTACATACACATATCCAGTTGTTGTAAACAAACTTTCATCTACATCATCTAAATCAGTAACAATCTTTCCGTATCTTGTTTTTATCATATAAAGAAGACACGAGACTTAAGAGTTTAATATCATTTTCTTGCTGATTCTCATAAATAGTATGAACTTTAAATTCTCGTCCATCAGTCTCATTGTATGTTTGGCCGGTCTTTGGATCATAAATACGTTCCACATAAAGGAGAACACCTTTATCAATATAATATGCATTAGCACGTATTCTATTTCCCGAATAATCTATTACCCTTCTTCTCCCATCAGCAATTTCTTGTTGAGTTTTTTTCTAAACATTTCTCGGAATTTTTTTCAAAACCTTTATTCATACGTTTACGTTGGCTTAATCCATCAGCCATACGAACAGTATTTTTATAACGCCCCATATCTGTTAAAGAGGCCAAAAGTTGCTCGTCTTCATCTAGCAAGTCATCATCAAGAATCTCATCTAGGCTCAATTCACTAGGTTTAGGCTTAAGCAAATTTAAATAATCATACTCCTGTAAAGATTCCATTCGATTAAAATCCCTACGTAACGCTTCTAACCATTTAGCTAATTTTCGTTCTGTAATATTAGTCCTCGAAATAGTTGGTTCGCCGCCATTTGCTTTAATCCAATTATTTAACTCTTCGAATTTAATAATATCTGGGTTTAAACTAACCACAGATTTCTTTATCTCAACATCTTTAACTAAATCTTCAAAGTCCGGATCATTGAAGATATCATCTAGACTAAAATCACCCATTATCTCTCTCCCGTTTTAATTGAGCTAATTTAACACGTGCATAGTACAGTTTAGTTTCATATTCATCATCTTGATTTTTTTCTCCGGATTTCTATTATGACTTTGCTTAAACTTCTTAATTTGTGGATATAAAATTTTTTAAATCTTCTTCAGTAAAGTCATATTTTTTTAGCGTCATAGACTTGCAAGAATAGTCGTAATATCTTTGCATCTACGTTACGAGATAAGATTTCATAAGCACTTTGAAATGGATTAATACTATCAATCAGTTCAATATTTAAATCATTGACATTAATAAATTTATTGGCCATTTTAATAAGATTTCTATTTTTCCTTATCTCGTTCTGCATGTGTTAAAACAAAATCTGCCATTACATGCTGACGCACTTCTTCTATTTCCTGGTTACTCAAATCTGGATATACAGTCGCAATAACACGTGGTATTAATGCAAAATTAATATTTCGTGTATCTTCATTTGCCGCTATAGCTTCTCTAATTTTATCTTCTTGAAGTATAGTAGCCTTAAGCTCCGTTAAATCTTGTTCAATAATTTCCTTAGTTCTAGGAGTTGATGGTTCAGCAATACCCTTCACATAAATATCTTTTTCTTTGCTTACTTGTTCAGGCGATGTTCTTGGTTTAAAGCGATAATTAGGTGCTAGAACATTTTCCATTAATAAACTTGCAGAAATCGCTTTCATTGTATTATTAATAGCCCAAGTAACTTCATCATCCTTAGCATCGGGTGCAGCTAACAAATTTGTAAACTGTGCAGTAGTTTTATTACTACTATCACGTGTAACACGACCAATAATTTGTACTACCTCTGTCAAAGAATTCCGATAACCAATTGTAAGGGCATACTCTGCAAAAGGCCAATCAAATCCTTCTTTAGCCATGCCTAAAGCAATTATAATATCTAAATCATCTAATTCCGACATATTAGCTAAATAAAAGCTAACACGATCACGACCTTCTTCATTTACTAAATCCGCAACTTTCAATAACTTACCTGACTCAGTTTTTATAGTAATAAGGCCAGATGTACCATCTTGTCCCTGAATCGTTCCCAATACATCGAGAATAGCATCAACCTCACCATATTTATCTTTTGTAGATTCACCAGAATTTACACTAGGAATATGGATAATAGTCTTTTTATCAATAAATTTAGGTAATACTTCATGAATTGCATCTGTATATGTTCCTTGATAGAACTTATAATTCATACTAAAACTTTTTTAGATATTTATAACCTTCTAATTGTTCATAATATGTATATGTTACTCGATCAAACTCTAATTCATCTTCTGGTGAAAGAATCGGTTTACTATCCCCTCGAAAGTAAGAACCGGTCATAGCAAATACATGAGCACTAGAATTCTTAATAATCCCGCGTAAAGCTTCACCCAGAACAGAGTTAGTGTCATCAGATACATGATGGAATTCATCAATAGCCACCAATGTATCATCAAAGTCTGCATCAGAAAGGTCTTCTACAGCAAAACGAAATGTTGCATGTGTTACGATTATCACATTATCTGTAGCTTCTGTAGAATGCATAAACTTAACAAAACGCTCAACCTTACTTCGATCACTCCCAATAGTGGTTAAATTATTCTCAGGTTTAACATCCCAATCAAAAGGAAAACCATTATCAGATAATTTAACACTAGCAAAAGATCGACCTATAGATCGTTCAGGTACTGCAATTATCGCCTTTTTTATACCTTGGTTATGTAGTTTATCTAGTGCAACAAACATTAAAGCTCTAGATTTACCAGAGGCAGGTGGTGCCTTAACTAATAATTTTTTACTATTACGTTTCTTATAAACACGAGCCTGCATCTCACGCATACCAAGAGAATCCGTATTTACACTACTACCTTTTTGCCCATATGTTACCTCAAAAACTTTATCACTCATTAGACTCCACCTTATCCTTATACATGTTTAATAAAAGACTTAACCGTTCTTGATCATCCACAAAAGCTTTTGTTTGATACAACTTATCCACTAATAAATCTAATCTTTGATGAATTTCTAATAATTCTTCCGGCATTTTCTTTGCATCATATAATTCTGCTAATGTTTTCCCTGACATCTCCCGATAATCCAACATTTCAAAAACACAGTCTTCAATTTCTGCTTTTGCTTGTTCCGAAATCTTAGGCACAGGGAATGTGTTATATACAAGCCCTGCAGAATATCTATAATCTGTTTTTAATTTACCACCAATAGCACGCATCCAAGTCATATGCATTCTAGATTCGAGAAGACCTAGAAGATATATAGGAGCATCATAAATAGCCATAGCCGAATCTGAAATTATGGTATCTAATCCTACAATACTCATTGGCACATACTCTCTACTTTCAGAAGATACTCTAGGAACAACAATTTGAACAAATTCAGACTTTCCAGAGTTTATAAAGACTTCATACGCCTCTTTCCATTCACCTTTTTGAACAAATTCATATGGTGTCAAAGCAGCCATTCTTGTAGATGCTGCATCGCTATTTTCCCTAAATGAGATCACAGCCTTAATCCTCATATCAACCCATGAATTTTCTTTTACTTGACTATATTCAAATGAATTCAACCATAAAACATATCTATTTTTTTCCATTAATGAGTTCATAACTGCCTACGTACTTTTTTTAATATTTTTTTAAATCCGGATACTCTGAAATAATCTTTTGATATTCTTCATAAGAATCAATAATCAACTGACCATTATCACGGGGCATACTCCCCATTACCATCTTTGGAAAAACCATTTATAGGCTGATTGATACTTTCAACAATAATATTACTACCATCTGTTAAATATGCATTAATATATCTTACTTTCTCCTTATGTCCTTGATTGTCAAAAATATATCTATCAACAATATTTTTTTCTTTACCTGCTAAACCTACAATTGATACTGTAACACCAGCATTATTACTCGCACTGTTAGACCACTTGATATCCTTATATGTGAAAATAATATCAAGAGTATCCAATAAAACGCCCCAGATAAATGCTACTTGCTCGCCTTGAAAAATCGAATTAGTCGTTACAAATGCACACTTTACATTATCACTAGCGAGTAATGGCTCAACCTTAAAAAACCACCCTGCAATATAGTCCATTTTTTTCCAGCGATATGAATTACCAATACATTCTTGTAAATCTTTTTTTTGCGCTTTAGACTGTAGTTTACTACCTATATATGGTGGATTTCCCACAACATATACTTCCGAATCAGAATCAAGCTCTATAATATTTTCCCAATCAAAATGTAGAGAGTTGCCAACATATATTTGACCGGCATCACGTAATGGTAGAAGTGATGATTTGAAATTAAATACTTGCCGCTCCATCTCAACATTCATCTGATGTTCTGCAATCCATAAAGATAATCTTGCCACCTCATGTGCAAAATCATCAATTTCAATACCATAAAAATTATTTAATGAAATCTTGCTTTCATTAAACCAACTCCCTTGATCTAATTCAGTAGAAGATAGTTCGTCTAACTTAGCAAGAATTTCTATCTCTATATACCGTAATTCTTTATACGCAATAATCAGAAAGTTCCCTGAGCCACACGCCGGATCAAAAATTTTTAATTTTTGATAATCGCTCTAATAGAGACTTTAGTTCTTTAATAAACCCTCTTCGTTTAGATTCCTTAGTCCTATCAGTAATATCTTTTTCTTCATTATCATCAATACGATTAAAAATATCTTGTTTTACTTTATTTAAATCATCGATAAATAGTGGACATAAAAACACGGCGAATATTTTTCTACACTTGTATAATGCATCCCTGTAACTGAACGTTTTTCTCCATTGGCTACAGTCTGAATCATAGCACCTAATATATCTGGATTAATCTCATTCCAATTAAGTAACTCACCAGCTTCAATAATAAGTTCACGAGTCGTTTTATCGAATACCAAATCAACGTGAGGTTCGGAGAAAAGCTTACCATTTACATAAGGAAAATCTTTTAACCATTCAATCTCTATATCACGATTTTCACGATCTAAAGATGCATAAATTTCTGAAATAACCTGATTTAAATCAGATCCATCTACATTAGTACGTGTTTTAATAGCATTAGTAAAAAAATACCTTTTGGCATAATATCAGTATCTTCTGCAAACAAAAGGAATAATAAGCGAATCAAAAATAGATTAAATGCATGTTCTTGTGTTGTTTGATCCTTAAAAGTATTAATCTCTCTTAACTCATGATATAACTCTTTAAATCTAGATGCAGCCTTAATATCCGCAGGGTTTTCCCGGCTATAATCTACCTTTTCAATACCATTCCAAGGCAAGAAGAAATCTGCATGTAATGGCAGTTCAGTTATTGGGGTAATTAATGAATCACCTGTCTTCGTATCAATAGCAGCAATTTCATCATAATTTGTTGCTATTACTATACGCGGTTTATTTCGTTCTTCTGATACTTCTTTTACCATATCAGTAACACGAGCCATAGGAGATGATAATTCAGAAACTACTTCGTACATTACCTTATTTTTTTATTACTGTTTTACCTGCATTTCTTGCTCGTGTAATTGAAGCGACTGGCAAATCATAATTTGATATAAAATCATAGAAGAAATTTTTCCTTATCAATCCCATCTTTTAGATATTTTTTTAATATTATTCTCTATAGTAATGATATCTGCCATAATAAACTCCCTAAAAAAACACTAAACCCCTAAAACACTCATTACAAAAAAAGAAGTTACTAACCCTAGTAACTTCCTTCTTTATATATAGCCAAATCAGAAAGTTGGCTGAATGGTGGTCTATTAAGTTTTTTTATCGATAATAAAACATAAATATCCCAAATTTTGGTGCGCCTAGAGGGAATCGAACCCCCAACCTACAGTTTAGGAAACTGACGCTCTGTCCGGTTGAGCTATAGACGCATGTACACTTTATTATATCGTTTTTAAATCTATCTACGCAAGAACTATGCTATAATACAGCTGTTGATAGTATTAGAGAGTTCTTATAAAAAGAGGTATGTGTAATGAAACTATGTAAACGATCGATTATTACCAGTTCACTATTAGCTATCTTAGCTATATCATCCGCGTACGGGGCTACACCTGCGCAGCCAAGTGAAAGCACAGATACTGCTGTGGTTGATATGGATTACGCCAATATTCCAGAGTTAAGAAAATCAATTGAAAGCGCAACACCAGCCATAGTACAATCTACGCTTGATGCTTCTGAGGGAAAACCTACTAACGGTAAACCAATTTATTCGACAGTCACTATGTCTGGTAACCGTGTTGTATCCGTAAAAACTTATAAATCTAAAGAAGAACAAGAAAAAGCCATGTTAAAAGAGCGTCAACGTTTAGACAAGGTCACTGCAGAACGTCGCGCTAAACGGAAAAATGAAACACGAACAGATATGCTAAAAGGTTTAACGCCTATACCGTTCTATCCACCTGTTAGCGAAACACGCGAATTACAAAGCGAAATGTTCTCTCGACCATTTGGCAGACAGCTCGATTTACGTTTGGTAGAAGCCTATACACAAGATTATGATAAGGCCAAACCTGGCGATATTTACGTCTATGCCGATTATGTAGACTACACATCTAAGCAGCTATTAGGCGAAAAGGATGGTACTACTGCTATTTCAGCTATGATTTTACGTACAATCATGAGAAAAGATGAAAACAAAGCTTTCAGCATCGATGTAAATGCGTACTTCATAAATCCAACAACACATACCATTTCCATAAGCCGTTCTGACGATGTAAAAGGCATCGATATCAAGAAAGACGAAAGAGCTGAGGCTGTATTTAAACTACCGTCACACCAATTGCAAGCTGGCGACCCACAGTATGAAATCGCTAAGCTTATGTATCAAGACCTAACAAATAAAAAATTTGATTAACAATATTTAAATACACTCTCTATGACAAATGCCGTATCACATTTCACTCAAGAAATATGATACGGCATTTGTAGTTAAACTGTATATACGCAAGGTTCATCATACCCTGATAATAATTTATCATGCGTTATAAGAATCATGTCTGATGCTTTAGCTTGACTAATTAATAGTCTATCAAAGGGATCATGATGTGGTTTCGCACCTAATAATAGACTTAATGTATGAAGAGCCATGATATGTGAAAAATCAATATCAAGACATTTAAAGTCCGCCTCTACACATAATTCATGTAATAGTTCTGCACCATAAGGCATCTGCACTGGATTTTTTATATGTTTTATTTCCGCTTCCCACATACTGGCCATACTAAAATAGATTGTATTTTGATAATCAGCAATAAGGTTTCTTACAAATGTCGGCAATTTTTCACTATCGAGAAAAGTCCAAATTAGTATATGAGTATCTAGCAATAAATTCATATTACATCTCCAAACATATCTTGTACGTCTTTATCTAATTGATCAAAATTTGGTGGATCTATTATCCGCCCTTTTCCTATTCCCAATCTCTTTACGGGTGTACTATTACCTTCTGACAAAGTTAATTTTACAACAGTATTATCATCACGGACTATATAAACAACACGTTCTTCTCCAGTTTAAGTTTCTGTATAAGGCTATTTAACTCATGTTGAGCTTCATTTAAACTAACTTGGCACATCTCTCCACCCCCAATCTTTGGTAAATTTAGTACATTTGTAAGATTATTATACTATATTCTCAATCATCCGTTAATCATATTATTGCCTCTACATTATGTAATACTTTTTCTTTTACTTTATAGACTCACAGTAAAACTACAGCCACAATAAGAGAACCCCTTCATAGCGCCAATATGCCTATGAAGGGGTATCATTGTCATTACGCCGGGCGGCTCCAATCAACTTGTACGTCGATGGCTTCCCACATGCGTGTAAGAGCTAATTTAAAGTTATCCAAAGATTCTAATGGTTTTACAGTCAACCGTTCATACGTATCAAGACCTGTAGCATGCTCGATAGCATGGTCTTCATTTAAGTATGCACGTACCTTGTCGATCCATTCTTGTTCAGGTAGATCCACCGTTACGGTTTTTGTATCTGTATCATAAGATAAAACCCCGTTGCTATTTACGCCATAATGAATGGCCACACGAAATATACTCATATTTATACCTCTCTTGCAGATAGTTTCATGCGTATACACATTTCTATACATATACATTGTATCATGAATGTTTCTATTCTTGAAAGAATTTTATTCTTCATTATCTAAATCCATTTCGGCCTTTAATTCCGACCGTTTTCGCCGTTCTCCACCATCGCCGTGAGCACGACGCCAAAGGGCTCCACTCATGATAGCCCCTTCACCAAATTTAGATGCCAACGAGTCTAGCACGGTTGAAAGCTTCTCATCTTTCTCGCCCGTTTCAATGGAGAATAAATCATCCTGTACAATTCCTTCTGTTGAAAGTCCGCTCACCGTCACACCCAATAGACGAATTGGCTTGAGCGGCATATCGAGAACGGATGTATCAAATTGAGGCAATGGTGCGGCGCCCATCATCTCACGATTCTCCGTAATCGGTCTATCATTAGCGTTGTCGGTGAAAGTATTAGCATCACGGCGATTCGATTGGCTAGTATTGCGAGCCTCCCGTTGTCTAGCATTGCTCCGTTCACGCATGAGTTTATTCCACAATAGTACGGATGTATCATAGATAATACGTTCTTGGTCCGTAGCAGAATCTAGTCGTTTCTGACGAGATACAGTTTTAAAATCATTGTATCGCACCTTAATCGACACGGTATGACCCATCAAACCATATTTACGCAATCGTTTGGCTACGCGATTGGCAAAGTAATGAAGTTCTAAATCGATAACAGCCGGGTCCTCTACATCGCTTTCATAGGTCTCCTCATTACCGACAGACTGGATTTGACGATCCGGTTCTACAGGCCGTTCATCGATACCTCGTGCCAGTTCCCAAATACGCCGTGCCTGATTACCCACATAAGGCACTAACGGTTTCTCATCCGACAAGGCCTGCACATCCTTTATCAAGGCAAAACCACCATCTTTAAGGCGACGTTCCGTGCTAGGGCCTACACCCCATATGCGTTTTATGGGCAAATTTGCGAGGCTTTCACATTCCTTACCATAAGGAATGACCACAAGCCCATCAGGCTTTATCTAGGTCAGATGCCAGTTTAGCAAGGAATTTATTCGGAGCCAGGCCCGCCGAAATGATGAGCCCCGTTTCCTCAAACACGCGGTCCTTAATAGCACGGCCCAAAGCCTTGGGGCCTGTGAATTTATGGGTAATACCCGTAACATCCAAGAAGGCTTCGTCCAGAGATAAGGGCTCAATGATAGGTGTAAATTCCTCCATCACCTTGTGAATGATCTGAGAAATCTCCTTGTAGCGAGCCATATTCGGATACACGTAGATGCCGTGCGGACAAAGTTTTTTGGCCCGCGAAATAGGCATGGCCGAATGGACGCCAAATTTTCGAGCCTCATAGGATGCAGTAGCTACGACGCCACGCGAAGAAAGACCACCCACGATAACGGGGTGGCCTTTGTATTCAGGATGATCCAGTTGTTCTACGGATGCAAAGAAAGCATCCATATCAACATGCATAATCCAGCGTCTCATGATTACGCGTCTTTTTCGTGTTCATCAAGACGGCAGTATTTGATTTGTGCGCAAATGCATTCGTCTTTAGTTTTGTACAATTGTGGAATGATTTCCAAAATGTCACCAAATGTATCTTCATTGATGGAATAGCGAGTCCAAAGACCATTACGTTGAGAATTTACAACGCCAGCATCAATTAAGATTTTCATGTGGTAGCTCAATGTGGATTGAGATAAATTAAAACTTGCCAAAATATCTGCTGCACACAACTCATTACATGACAACATATCTATAATATGCAATCTTGTTTCATCACTGAGCGCTTTAAAAATCGTTGCCAAACGTTCATAAGAAACTTCAACCATAAGAAAAACTCCTCAATATACATCAAAAATTATCAATCTACTTTTATACTATTATATACTATTTTTTTATAACTAAATCTATTTTTTTCTTTTTTTATTCTCATTAAAAATATTTTTAATTGAATAATTAAAATTTATTTATGAGATAGAAAAATACGATAAAAGCGGAGATTCTCTAATAAGAATCTCCGCTTATTATTTTTTATAATAATTTGCTACAGCAGATTAAAATACGTTAACAAGATCGATTGTTTGGTTACGATTAGGACCAACAGATACGATCCCCAAAGGCACGCCTGTTACTTCTGCAATACGTTCTACGTATTTACGCGCATTTTCAGGCAATTCATCATAAGAACGGATGCCAGAAATATCTGTTTCCCAACCCGGCAATGTTTCATATACAGGTTCGCATGCTTCAAGATTTGTCAAGCTAGCAGGGAAGCCTTCCACGTTTTTGCCGTTTAATTTATAACCTACACAGATTTTCAATTCTTTGAAAGAATCAAGAATATCCAAACGTGTAATAGCTAAATAATCAAGGCTGCTAAGACCTGCTGCGTATTTTACAACCATAAGATCTAACCAACCAGTACGGCGAGGACGACCTGTTACAGTACCGAACTCATGACCAAGCGTACGAAGTTCTTCACCAATTTCATTAAGTTGTTCTGTAGGGAATGGGCCTGCACCAACACGTGTAGCGTAAGCTTTCACAACGCCGAAAATATTTTTCAAATAGTTAGGACCTACACCAGCACCGGTGGAAGCACCACCAGCGATTGGATGGGAGGATGTTACGAATGGGTAAGTACCATGATCAAGATCTAGCATAGTTGCTTGCGCACCTTCGAACAATACCTTTTTGTCCTCTTTAATCGCTTTCAACACAGCATTATTTGTATCAGTTACATAAGGTTTCAAAGCCTCTGCATATTTAATGTAATCTGCTAAGATTTCATCGTAATTAACAGGTTCAGCATCGTATACCTTTGTAAGCATTTTGTTTTTAAACTCAACATTGTACGCCAATTTTTGTTTGAAAGTTTCCATGTCGTACAAGTCGCAAATGCGGATGCCGATACGGTTTACCTTATCAGCATAGCAAGGGCCGATACCGTTTTTAGTAGTACCGATTTTAGCATCACCTTTGGATGCTTCTTCGGCCATATCAAGAGCAATATGGTAAGGCATGATGACATGAGCACGGTCAGAAATGTGAAGGGATTTAGCGGATTTACCTTGTTTTTCAAGACCTTCAATTTCTTGTAACAACACCTTAGGATCAATAACAACGCCAGTACCAACGATATTTTGTTTATCATCGTACAAAATACCACTTGGCAATAAACGAAGCGCGAATGCCTTGTCATCTACTACAACAGTGTGACCTGCATTATTACCGCCTTGGCTGCGCACTACAACGTCTGCACGTTCCGCAATCCAGTCAACGATTTTTACCTTTTACCCTCGTCACCCCATTGAGTGCCGATTACCATACTTGTTGCCATATCTATGTCCTCCAATTGTGAAAGTCAAATTAATCCATAGTTATTATACAACATAATAGCAAAGCACGAAAAAGACTAAATGCAGATTACACGAACTCAATCTTTTAACTTCTTGCCAAAGGCATGAGCAATCTTTCTTAATGTCAACGAGGGGTTCCATTCCTATTTTACTACTATATCTGATTGCGTAATGCCTGTAATCAGATACTATTTGTGCCATATGAGCTTCAATACGTTTTAACTATATTTTCAATAATCTGATATTCATCTTCAACTCATCCTATCTTTTTAAATTTAGATTTTTAATTGCCCGCTAAATATTGATTCAATGTTTCCATATTATGTGTACCTTTCAATATAATCTTTGTTTATACTTCAACGCCAATTCAATCGCATTTAGGGTCATAGACTTTTTTACAGTTACCAGGTTTCTGCTGTAACTTTAACCTTTAATTGTTTATTCTGCCGTTTTTCTGAAAGTTCAGCTTAAAAATGGCTTTGCTGCTGTTTCAATAGTGTTTTACAAAAAATTACAGAAAACATCTAATTCCTATTTATATTAGAAGAAATCTTATCTTAATTATGTTAAACATATCATCAGGTAAGACATAATCACAAACAACATTATATTTTCAACATAATCCATCGTAACTTATGCAGTCGAATAGATAGGGGGTGACCATTGGTCACCCTCATCTATTGACATTTCATCCTATTAAATTAACAAATTAAATGCTCAGCATATCTCGTACCACAGAACACGCTGTACTAATTCTAAAAATAGAGACATAGGGTCCTATTAAATAGAACAGCTCATTCTAATTTTAAAAGACGTATATTATGCATCCCTAAAAATTATACGTTTCCATACTGTATGTAACAATTATTTCATTTAGGTTCTTCAACCAGAGTCATTAATAATCCTAACGCACCAACAGGGATCAGTGTCATCAACGCTGTTTGTACATCGTAAATATCTGCTAAATGTCCAATATATGGCGCTACGAGGCCGCCTAATGTAATGCCGAGGCCCAATGTAATGCCTGATGCAAAGCCTGCATTTTTAGCAAGGTATTTTTGGCCTAGAACGGTAATAGGTCCATATTGTGAGAACACGCCAAAGGCCATTGGTATCATGGCGCCAAAGAATCCCCATGCATTCGGTACGAAGATAAACACTAATACGGATGGTAAAAATATAATATTACCTAAACGCACTGTTTTTAGAAAGCCTAGCTTATCTGATAGTGCACCACCCATATAGGTGAGAACTGCGCCCATCGCAAAGTACATAGTAAGTGCCAAACTAGATGCACCAGCTTCGCCATTGATAACAGTAATGTACAAAATTGGAATAAAAATGGATAATACGGAGAACAAAATTGATCGAGAGGCAATGACGAAAAATAGCTTTGTAAAACTCACCCAATCGTTTATGCCTGTATTTGTGCCCTTAATTTGGCTTTCACATTCACGCGCATCTTCGGCCTCAGTAGTATGACCTGTAAAAGCATATAGATATAGCAACACGCCGAGCGCGGCAATAGCCGTAAACACCCAGAGGAATTGGCCGCCAAAGACATAAACGCCACCAGCAATGAGCGGCCCTAAGGCAAAAACCAGCGCTGCCACCAACCGCAAAGCGCCCCATAGCATTGCCAATTTCATGAGATTGCGTGCGATTCACCAAAAGAGCCGCCTCAGGATGGAATAACGCTGCCCCTACGCCAGCTAAAAGAGACAAAGCAAGAATCATTTCATAGTTCGTAGCCAGCGCCATAGCGCTAATGGACACAAGAGTCACTGTAAAGCCTACCGGAATAAACCAAGGTACGCGCCATCGATCCGCTACATACCCCAAAATGGGCTGAGCAATAGACGCTACCACGGTATTACAGAAAATAATGGAAGCCGATTGATAATAATTGAGATTAAAATTAGCAATAAAAAAAGCGGTATCAATGCAGCGAGAGAACCTTGACCGAAATCGTTAATGCAATGAAAGATAGGCGGTGCGTATTTTCTTATGGTGCTTTTCATGTATCCTCCAGATTTGGGTGGTGGTACCGGCAAAAACACTCCACCGGCCGGGTCTGCTTCGCCCTTTTGGGCTTCGCAGGGCCAAAGTCATGTTTTTACCGGTACCACCACCTCCCCTATGTACGTTAACAAATAAAAGCGCCATATGAAAATACGGCACTCACTGTAAATAAAAAATTCGGCATAGAACTTATAGAGAAAAGGACGGATACCTTCCTCAAAACGACTTTGGGTCCCGCTTTAGCGCGATAGCGTGTCGGCTTTTTCTCGTCCCAATGGCTCATTTCGGCATAGAATCTATAGTGAAAAAGGACGGGTACCCTTCTCAAAACGACTTTGCCCTGTCTGTCTCTATGGCCCGTTTCGGCATAGAACTTATAGCGAGTGGAGGCTTTCGAGACGACTGGGTGCCCGCGATAGCGTGTGACGAAGGTCTCCAGTAAAAGTTATAGGCCGAAACGAGCCATTATTGTATCTACGTGTTTCAATAGTTTATATGGATCGAAGCATGCATCGATTTCTTCGTCGGTCATGTATTTTTTGATGTTTTCATCGGATTTTAGACCTGTAGCGAAGTCTTTGCCTTCGAGCCAGCGTTCCATAGCGTGTTTTTGTACCCAACGGTATGCTTCATCACGTACGGCACCTTTGTCTACGAGGTGTGTCAAAATTGTTTGGCTGAATACAAGGCCACCTGTAAGGTTAAGGTTTTTTTAAGCATTGTTTCAGGGTATACCAACAATTTATCGATGGTACGGATTGTTAGGTGAAGCATGTAGTTCAACGCGATGGTTGCATCTGGTAAGATAACGCGTTCTACAGAGCTATGGGAGATATCGCGTTCATGCCACAAAGCTTGGTCTTCGTACGCAGATTGAGCATAACCACGCAATAAACGAGCCATACCACAAATTCTTTCACAAGTGATAGGATTACGTTTATGAGGCATCGCGGAGGAACCTTTTTTTGTTTAGGGCTGAAAGTATTCTTCGCTTCGCGCACTTCGGTGCGTTGCAAGTGACGGATTTCCAAAGCGATTTTTATCCAATGTACCGCCTACAACAGCAATGGTGGACAATAGTTCAGCGTGACGGTCACGTTGTACGACTTGGGTCGCGATTTTAACAGGTTCAAGGCCTAGTTTTTCACATACGTATTGCTCTACGAATGGGTCGATGTTGGAGTATGTACCAACAGCACCGGACAATTTACCAACAGCAACGCTTTTACGAGCATGTTCCATGCGTTCAATATCGCGTTCTACCTCTGCCATCCAAAGGCAAATCTTTAAACCGAATGTAGTAGGTTCGCCGTGAATACCGTGAGTACGACCAATCATAGGCGTATGTTTGAATTCTGCAGCGCGACGGCGCAATACAGCGTGTAATTGTTTCAAATCTTCAATCAAAATATCGCAAGATTGTTTCATCATATAGCCAAGTGCAGTATCCTTAACGTCTGTGGATGTCAAGCCAAGATGAATGTATTTAGCCGCTTCAGGGCCTACATATTCGCCCACAGCAGTCACAAAGGAAATGATGTCATGATTTGTTTCACGTTCGATTTCGTGAATTCTTTCAACATCAAAATTGCCCTTTTTCCCGAATGATTTTTTTGCCGCTTCCTTCGGAATCACGCCAAGCTCAGCTTGCGCTTCAGATGCCAATGTTTCAACCAATAACATTGTGTCGAACTCGTTGCGTTCGCTCCAAATATGGCCCATTTCTTCTCGTGTATAACGTGGTATCATGATGTCTCCTTTGCATGGTGAAAGCTAGATTTTTTATATAATAATTGTACCATATGTAAAAAGCTTGGTTCAATAAATCTTCCGTAATTTTTCCGAATAATATATATATTAGATTTTTCTTAATGTTCGGTATTTTATTTTTGTATAGATTGTTTTTGTGATTTATTATTATAATAGTAATGTATAAATAAGTGATATATCGTATCAACATACTAATAATACACATATAGGAGTAGATCATGGCAAAGAAACAACATAAAGAACGGATACAACAACCGAAAGAATCTCAAACAGCAAGCACGTTGATAAAATTATTTTTTCTCATCAGTTTTATCGTCCTCGGCTTCTTCGTGTTTAATGACATGCCTATCAACTGGATTTTAGGCATATACGCAGTGGATATTTTAGTATCTCTTATATATGTAGTCATCAATAAAGGTCGCATCGCTACATCCAATGTGGTTCATACGAAATGTGCGTCGTATCCTAGCTTTCTTAATTATGCTCATTACTATGTTCTTCTATGCCTTTGCACTATGGCGTGTGGACCAATACACAACACAAATGCAAGTGACATTATTCATCGGTGGCATCATCATTTACTATGCGGTGTTCAACAGCACGAAAACGGCGTTAAAACGTAAGTAGTTGAACAACGGACGCAAACAATAGCACGTAGTTGAGCAACAGACTCATAACATAGCATGTAGTCGAACAAGAGATTACTCAACTAGCAAATCATAGGCATAACAAAAAGAGGCATATCTTACATACAACCATGTATGTGAGGTATGCCTCTTTATATCCTAGTACGACAGGGATGGCTAAGGACACGACTTGTCCACGTTTGTTAACAATACTACCGCTCGTCTTGATGATACGTATCGCTTCGTCTCGTACATCAGGAGGAACAGAGTCCTCTACGATACGCGGGGTATTAACGCCGACGATTACATTGCCGCTAGCGTCAAAGTTAACGCGCACAACGGCTTCGCCGCGTACAGATGATGCTTTGGCCTTGTTCTTTCACTTGGCGCAAATATTCTGTAGGATTAATATCCGATTGTTCGAGCCACGCCCGTTGACCCGGCGTCAGCAAATTGAGTGCATCCGCAAAAAAACGATAGGTCTTTATCTGTATTATCGAGACCATTACCCTTCTGCATTAGGATCCGTCGATACGTCATTGCCTACTAATTTCTTTTTGTTGTTCCTGTTTTTTGATGTGTCACAACACCTGTCTCACCGCCAGTAGCCTCAGATTCTATGGCCTTTGGAACAGCCCATTCACGTTTTGTAGCCGATGCTGGTTGTTCTGTATCTATAGTTTTTCTGTGGTTCTACGGTATTTACAGGCGGTTTCGTTTCTTGTTTCTGAGCTACCGACGCAGGTGCATCTGTCAGGAGGTTTTGCCTCCCTCTGGTGGAGCGTTACCACCGGATGATCATCGGCTTGTTCGCTTTCACCAGCATCAGCTAAATCAAAGCTAATCTCAGCTGCCTCTTGGCCTGCACCAGTGCCACTCATGCCCTTTTAGTGAAAGCCCCATGCCCCGTTATCATGAGAATACTGATGCATAGGGATATCAAAAAGCGGTCGAAAATAATGCGATTCAAACATAGAATCACTTCCGATCCGTAGCGACACTAATATACTTAGCGCCGTTTACTTTCAGCATATCGAGAAGGGCGATGACCTCGTTATAATACACGTCCTTAGACGCGCGAATAACAAAAAGGCCTGTCGTGGCGTAGTCCGCACGATATCCTGTACCTCTTGGGACAGATTATCCGCAGAAATTTCGCGGTTATCGATATAGAGTTTATGCGATGTGGTGAGAGTAATGATAATCGGTTCAATGGATTTAGCCGTCGAAGTCGATGTGGATGGTAAATTTAACGGGATTTGTTGCTCCGTATTCATGTATAAAAGTGCCGACCATGAAGAATACCAATAGAAAAAAATACGATATCAATCATAGGGATGATCAGTGATGGTCGGTTCTTTTTTTCACTCCCTAATGTACGACGTCTCATAGGTCATGTTCCTCGTTGTACGCATCGAGAATCGTCGCCACATTCATGTTCTAAGGCTACGATAAAATCATTCACCTTTGCTGCACAATAGCTGTGAAAGGCAAGAGCAATGATGGCCACCGTAAGGCCTGTAGCAGTAGCTACCAAGGCTTCGGATACACCACCTGTGATGATGGTTGGAGCCCCAATGTCACCACCTACAACGGCAAAAGCGCGGATCATGCCAAGAACAGTACCGAGCAAGCCAAGCAACGGCGCCATGGTAACGATCATGCTAAGCCACCCAAGGCCACGTTTTTAAGCGTTCATCGGTATAGCCTACCAAGTCTTGTAAAGCGGTTTTCTAAACCATTGTAATTTTTTTGCACTGCGCAAAGCCTTTGCAAAAGAGAGTGCCCTAGATTTTTGTGTATCTCGTTCTAGTACAGTTGGCAACATAATCCAGCCTGGATGATTATTTAGGACAGCCGTGAAATTGGCGCATGTCCTTACGGAATTTACGAGTATAGAAAAAAATCGCTCAATACCAATCATTAGGGTAACAACTAGAAAGATAACGAGTGGGTACATAACGAAACCACCAGCTACAAATAAATGTGCAATGCTACTCATACTAACCTCCAAAAACCCACACTCTTTTAGGCTCTTATCTAATAATTATACCACGTTTTTACACATCAAAACATATGAGGCTTACGATAGATGAGTAAAAAAATATACTAGTTGATGCATACAATCTGACAAAAGATCTTAACTAGTATAAGAAAATAGAAAAAGGGCTACATCAATAGACATGCTAATTGATGTAGCCCTTAATAGTGCAATTTTATGTACCTTTGTATGAATTTTTTTATATGTACTATTTATATTGTGCACGCTATGAAGCGCAGGCTTTCATAAATGGCACAGAATCGATTCGTACATAGCTAGATATTATTTATCAAGTTTATTAATATCCAAAGCGATTCATGCTCGCCAATGAAGCGATTGTAAGATTCAATCATATCATTGTAATGATCAGCTGATTTGGTCACCCTAAGAATGTACGAACTCTACCAATCGTTGTATTTAATTGAGACTTAGCAGTGTTATATTCTGGACTCATGTAATATGCTAGCTACATCCATAATGCCTTGTAACTCTTGGTTAGTTTGCATTTACATCGATTTGTTTGCCTTCTTCAAAGCCATCTAATAAAGCCGTTAAGCGTAAATGAACTTCTTGAACAGCCCGTGCGTTTTTTCTTACCAGAATCTTTAAGTTCTTTTCAACTGTTCTTGTTGATTTTTCTGTGTTATGTTTGTGAACTACTGCGTCTAACTGATTATATGCTGCATAGAATCTGATCGTATAGTTGAACGTATTTAGGGTCCTAATTGTTGTTCCTTAGCATAATTATCTGCTTTGATATGAATTAGTTTGGTAGTACGTATCCAATTCACTGGCTACTGGTACAATATCCTTTAATACAGCCAATACGTTGTCTAAAGGTTCCTTCATATCATCATATGGTACGCCAGCGTCTTTAGCGACTTTGCAACTTTTGTTGTAAGGTATCAAAAGTGTGGTGCCATGAAAGCTTGTTAAATGTTGCCCCTTCTTTTAGTTTTTTTGAACGGACGGATTGATAGCATATCCAAAGCGTACGGACCAACTATTAAAATCGCCAATCGCTTCGATATAGTTATTGAACACTTTAATGTCCTGTTGCGATGCCTTTTGAGCGCCTTGTTGCACCCCATTGGCAATCTTAGAAAAACTACAGCCACTCATGAATAATGGGGAGGTAAGAGCAGTTACACACAATACTGCTGTTGTCAGTTTTTTTGCTAATGGATTCAAAATAAATCTCTCCTTTTAAAATAACCCATAAAGTATACATCTATAACTAAATTATATACTAAATATGATTTTTACAAAAGTCATACTTATGCATTTCATGAAAAAAAGGCATAGTACCTATCATTTCCTATCGATTACAAACCGATAGCAGTATAGATACTATGCCTGTATGTATAGAGATTATGTTAAGGACTTGTCAAAGACGCCTATGAGTTCTTCGACGGCTTGTGATTCACTCATTTCGCCATCTAAAACTGCGGCTTCTACTTCGCCCATACGACCTTGAATGACTACATTGTTAAAGAATAGGTTGTGCAAGTGTTCGTCAATCATATCGCGTACCCAACGAAGGGATTGTTCTTGACGGCGTTTTAAGAATACGCCATTTTCTTTACCTTGTTCAGCAAATTCTTGGATTACATCCCACAATTCATCGAGACCATCCTTCGTAACGGCTGAACATGTGTAAGCTTGGGTTTTCCATTTTTCCGTAGCTGGACGAATGTAATGTAACATTCGATCGTAATCGCTACTGAGCGATGAGAGCACGCTTGAGGTTGTCCCCATCAGCCTTATTGACCACAATAGCATCGGCAAGTTCCATAACGCCTTTTTTGATGCCTTGTAATTCATCGCCTGCACCAGTAAGCACGATGAGCATAAAGAAGTCTACCATAGAACGTACGGTAACCTCACTTTGCCCAACCCCAACGGTTTCGACAAGAATAATATCATATCCAGCAGCCTCGCAAAGTAGCATCGTTTCTCTACTTTTACGAGCTACACCGCCTAGTGTACCACCAGCCGGCGATGGACGAATATAGGCTTCAGGATGCTTCGTCAACGTTTCCATCCGCGTTTTATCGCCCAAAATACTGCCTTTTGTGACTTGGCTTGTAGGGTCTACAGCAAGTACGGCAACCTTATAACCAGCTTCAATGAGCATATTACCAAAGGCTTCAATAAATGTACTTTTACCGGCCCCAGGCACACCAGTAATACCGATGCGCAACGCCTTACCTGTGCGTGGCAATATAGCTTGTAATACTTGTTGAGCTAATTTAAAGTGTTCCTTATTATTACTTTCTACTAATGTGATAGCCCGTGAAAGTATAACGCGGTCCCCCTGCTCGATACCGCGTACATAATCAGCGACAGTTAACTTCTTTCGCCGCTGTACGGGACGTACAGACGGAGCCAGATGAGCGGAGCTAGACAAGAGGCCGTCGTGCATTTCCTTGACGCCTTTCATCACGTGACACGCAAAAGTATCATCTTTCTTCGCATCTTCTGGCACCCAGTCCGGACGATACGTACTACCCTCGGCATTTGCGTTTTTTACACCTAATTCGGGAGCTTTACTGTCACCAGCAACGCTTTGTGCATTACGCAATTCATCCGGAGTAGGCCGTTTATTATCAGTCATTGCCTTCGTCTTGAACGTGGCTAGTCAATGTTTCTAGTAATTTTTTCGCCGCTACTGGCAAAAACTGTACCAGGGCCAAAGATAGCCACTGCGCCATGTTCGCGTAGGAATTCATAGTCCTGAGCAGGGATTACGCCGCCGATGGCAAACCAAAAATATCTCCACGACCACGTTTCTTGAGTTCTTCTACAAGTTGAGGTAACAATGTTTTGTGACCAGCTGCAAGAGAACTGAAGCCAACGATATGAACGTCATTATCCACCGCATCTTGTGCTGTTTCCTCTGGAGTTTGGAACAAAGGTCCGATATCCACGTCAAAGCCCATATCCGCGAAGGATGTAGCAATAACTTTGGCACCGCGGTCATGACCGTCTTGGCCCATCTTCGCAATCATAATACGAGGGCGACGACCTTCGAGTTCTTCGAAATCATCCGCCATTTGACGTACTTCTTTGATAACATCATCATCTTCATATTCGCTGGAGTATACGCCAGAAATAGAGCGGATAACCGCTTTATGACGGCCACAAACTTTTTCAACAGCAGGAAATTTCGCCCAAAGATGCACGAGCACGAGCAGCTTCAAGGGCAAGAGCAAGCAAGTTGCCTTCACCAGATTCTGTAGCATTTGTAATCGCTTCGAGACAGGATTGAACCTTATCTTCGTCACGGTTAGCACGCAATTGTTCCAATCGACGAATTTGCGCTTCCCGTACTGCCGTATTATCTACGTCGAGGATATCCAATGGATCTTCTTTATCTAGACGGTATTTGTTGATACCGATAATCGCTTCACGACCAGAGTCGATACGAGCTTGGCGACGAGCTGCAGCCTCTTCGATACGCATCTTAGGAAGACCTGTGTCAATCGCTTTCGCCATACCGCCAAGGGATTCGATTTCTTGGATATGCCCCCAAGCACGACGGATCAATTCATCAGTCAATGCTTCTACATAGTAGGAGCCGCCCCATGGGTCGATAACCTTACATACCTTAGTTTCGTCTTGGATGTAAAGTTGTGTATTACGCGCAATACGTGCAGAGAAGTCTGTAGGTAACGCGATGGCTTCATCAAGCGCATTCGTATGTAGGGATTGCGTATGGCCCAATGCGGCGCCCATCGCTTCCATACATGTACGAGCCACGTTGTTGAACGGATCTTGTTCTGTAAGAGACCAACCAGATGTTTGGCTATGTGTACGAAGAGCCATAGATTTAGGATTTTCAGAACCGAAGCTCTTAATAATCTTAGCCCACAACATACGAGCCGCACGCATTTTAGCCACTTCCATAAAGTAGTTTTTGCCGATAGCCCAGAAGAAGGACAAACGAGGTGCGAATTTATCTACGTGAAGGCCTGCATTGACACCGGTACGGATGTATTCAAGGCCGTCAGCCAATGTGTAACCTAATTCGATATCCGCCGTTGCACCCGCTTCTTGCATATGGTAGCCAGAAATAGAGATACTGTTGAATTTAGGGCATGTACTGGGATGTATAGGCAAAGATATCACCGATGATGCGCATGGACGTAGCTGGAGGGTAAATATAGGTATTACGTACCATGAACTCTTTCAAGATATCATTTTTGGATTGTACCGGCCATAACCTTTTTATCAACACCTTGTTCTTCACCAGCTAGGATGTAGAACGCCATAACAGGCAATACGGCGCCGTTCATTGTCATGGATACGGACATTTGGTCAAGAGGGATACCGGAAAATAGAATTTCCATATCGAGGATGGAGTCTACCGCAACGCCCGCTTTACCAACGTCGCCCACTACGCGAGGATGGTCGGAGTCATAACCACGGTGAGTAGCAAGGTCAAAGGCAATAGACAAACCTTTTTGGCCTGCTGCCAAGTTACGACGATAGAACGCATTGGATTCTTCGGCTGTAGAGAAACCAGCGTACTGACGCACTGTCCAAGGACGAGTTACGTACATTGTGGAATAAGGTCCACGCAAGAATGGAGGTACACCAGCCATATAGTCAAGGTGTGTCATCCCTTCATAATCCATCTCTGTATAGAGAGGTTTTAATTGGATTTGCTCCATTGTCGTGTTATATAAGTCTTCAAAGCTTTTTCCTGTTTCTTTTTTAAGTTCAGCAAGCCATGCATCGCGCGATGTGGCAGACTGAGATCCCAAGCCAAGAGAGGAGAAGTCTGGATTTTTAAACATGAGCTCACATCCCTTTCTTATCTTGTAACGTATTTAAAATAGCGTAGCAGTTTGCGCGAACAGAGATGAAATCATCTACACCTGCTTCACGATATACAGGCTCTAGGTCCTTAGAAGGTGCCCCTGCCAAAATAACCGTTACATTCGGCATAGTTTCTTTCAATTCTTTCGCAAGTGGTGGAACCAATTCAGGATACGTATCATCTGTAGAACAGATAACTACCACATCGGCGCCACTTTCACGAGCCGCTTTAGCCGCATCAGCCGTTGTTTCATGGCCATCATTTTTGATTACTTCGAATGCCGCTACTTCAAAGAAGCCTGTGGAGAAGTCCGCACGAGGTTTATGTTGAGGAATAGGGCCCATATTAGCCAAGAATACCTTCACATTATCTTTTGTGCGTTGTTTATAATTTTCCGTACGCATACGAAGAGCTTCAAATTGTTCCGTCCAACGATGAGCCGTAATAGGTTCGATTGTTTCGGAGAAATATCGCCCGCATCTAAAAGCCTTACGGATTTGACGCATTGTCATTTTTTTGCAATGCACCCGAGCTCGATAAGGCCAATCAATGCACCTGGTTCTGTTGTGCTTGCTTCGAGTGTAGATTGGGCTTTTTACAACCGCTTCTGGATCTGCAGTTGCCAAGTATTCTTCGAGATGAGCTACCCGTTTTTGACGTAATGTTTCTTGATTTTCAGGTTTTTGGATCAAGCAATTCTTCCGTCATATTAGCGTACATATTATTACCAACTGCTACATCCTTTACGGAATGCAAGGTTTTTAAAGCGTTCATTAAGAATTGTTTTAACTTGCGCTTGAGGATAACCTTCCTTCAAGGCAGCGATAATGCCTCCTTTAGACTCGATAGTTTGGAATTCATCCCAAATTTTTTCGCATAGTTCCGCTGCCAATGTTTCTACATACCAAGAACCACCTACAGGGTCAACTGGTTGACGCAATTCAATTCAGTTTGCAACATAACTTGAATGTTGCGGGCAATACGACGAGAGAATTCATCGGATTTGCGAATTGGTTGATCAAATGGAGAAACTTCAAGGCTATTGAGGCCGCCTACAACGCCGGAGAATGCTTGTGTTGTGTTACGCAACAAGTTTACATATGGGTCGTATACGGTTTTTGTGAAAGCCGATGTTCTGCCGTGTACATGAACGGCACGATCGCTTTCACCAGCACCGAAGGCCTCCATAATGCGAGCCCAAAGCACGCGCAACGCACGCAATTTAGCAATTTCCATGAAGAAGTTTGCACCCAGGGAGAATGTAAACATCATGCTCTTAGCAATGGTATGAATATCGATGTTGCGTTGTGCCAATTGACGTACGTAGCAAAACAGCTGTTGCCAATGCATAGGCAACCTCTTGCACATCGTTAGCACCGCCATTAGCGTATACATCGCCGGATACGAGCACTGTTTTAAGCTCGGGTGCTTGATCCTTAGCCCATACAACAGCATGCGCCATTTCATCAAAAGCAGTATCTAAAGACATATGCAATGCACCAGTCTTTTAGCCCACACGCCGATAGGGATCCGCACCAACGAGACCTTTCAAATCGGATGTTTGCTTTTTAGAAGCTTTTCACAGTAGCCGACAACATACCGAGCAAAATCGCTGCAGATGCGCCAGTTTCAATGTATAAAGGATTTTCCTTAAGATTAAATCGTTCAATTAATTGGCTGCAATCGGCCATCGTATACAAGGATGTGCCACCTACACCAACAGATGCGCCTACTTGCACATCTTGGTCATGGCGTGTTGCTTCATCAAGACGAATGTTGTGAATAGTGCCACCTTTCACAATTTCGTATAAACTTGCATGATTGGCATCCTTCGGTAAGGATTCATCAACATATTGAGATACACCCCAAGAATCTTTTATATAGCCGCTTGCTTTCGTGCCACGTAGGAACTCGCCAGCGCCAGGATAAACGCCCTTTTGGAATCTTTTCCTGATGCAATGCAGGTGTATAGATAGGTTGTAACGTAATACCTTCATAGGTTTTGGTGAACATTTTTTTATTGAAATCGCCACCTTTTAACGCCTTTTCAACCTCAGCCTGCCATCGTTCATACGTAGGTTTCTCAAACTCATCAAAGGATACAGGCGCCAGTAAATCGCGTTCAGCGTCCTTTGAAGTCTTTTTGTCAGACATATATGTGCCTCCTTTTCAACTTGAAACCATACAGGGGAACAGCGCACCGTACCAGTGAGTTGCTTCGTATATGAGTTCCATAGGTGCCAAATATATGTCCATCATGATGATGAATCTCCAGTCAAACTATTAAGCCTATGCCATATATGAACGACCCTCTAGCGTGGCAATTAAAAAAACGTGCCACCCGAGAGTGACACGTTAGGTTGCATATTGAATGGTACACTAAAACTATTGTAAAAAGTATACCTCAATCCCCTTCCCTATCGCTCGTAGGTACATAACGGTGATTATCAAATAGGCAGTTCTCCTGGCTCGGGCTCAACACCTTGCTTTCGCCTTCCCAGATTTGCTCCAGTGACATGTATGAAAGCAGGCTCGTCCTTACAGTGGCGGGACCGCATCGGCTTGTACCGATTTCTCTATTAAGTCTTGCGACACCTATTCTCTATATTCGTTGTTCTAAGTCCAATATAGTGTAAAAAAATATGCACAAAGTCAATAAATATACAGTAAATCATATGTACCAAATTTTAAGTTATAACTCAAGTCATATATAATAGCAAAAACGCATGCATCAGTAAAAACCAAAAAGAGTCAAGTAACTAATAGGAACTAGGTGAGCAATGGTCACCACTATACAGCTAAAAACGGTGCTAGACTACAGATGAGATAAGTAATACTCCTGTCAATTGTTTTATACGTATATACGTGTTACTATAAAAGGAGAGCCTATGAAGGACAAAGATTTACTGAAATTACTGTTAAAAAATGGTTGGAAGGATGTACGCCAGGAGGAACTATGATTTATATACCCTGCCATAATCCATGACGACGCTGATGGTTTCTGGACTGAATTTTCAGACTTAGAATATACAAGTAGTACGGGCTCAACACTAACAGAATTAGTAACCAATGCACAAGAAGCGATGGAGCTATATATTTTAGGCGCGCTAGAGGATGGACAAAGCTTACCTACTCCAACCTCTATTCGCGACTTACCATGCACAGATACCACATACCCTACATTAGTTCAAACAGATATAGATTTAGCTAAAAACAGTAAATCCGTAAAGAAAACCTTAACCATTCCTGCAGGCTTAACGACAGAGCGCTAGCGAAAGGTATCAATTTCTCGCAAATTCTACAAGAAGCATTAGTGAGAAAACAATGTAAATTCATATCATTAATTGCTCAGCAAAATTAGGACTACATTTGTTTACTATCCATTGTGACAATCCCATTACTATCAATAATCTAGTCTTTTCGAGGTTTTATAAGGCTATAATCCAACTAATGTTTTAAATCGCGTATTATTATGAAAGCGCTCGAAATGGTCTTGTTCTGCTGCCACAGCTTTTACAGATGGATCGATTTTAATCGCCTTTTCAAGCCAATCAAGGGCCTTAGTATCATCCCCTTGGTCTGCATAAATGGTATCAATGACCATAGACGGAACCAAGTATTACAGGTCCTTTTCTATACTCTTTTTCAAACCACTGTTTTAGAATCGTTTAATTGGCCTTGTAGCTTACTACCATAGCCATGTTATAGTAATTAGCCATCATTGGGATGCAAATCATAAGCTTTTAGTATCTATTAAAGCCTTTAGCTGTATCGCCATGTAAAGCCGTTGCGAAACCTCGCACAGAATAAGCTTCGGAACTATTAGGGTTATCTTTAATAGAGGCTGTGGCCTCCTCGATGGTTTTAGTGTAATCCCCAGCAGATAAAGCCTGTTTTAGCGGTAACTAAATGATTATCTACATTGAGTCACTTTACTACTGTCTTTAGAGGTTGTACTAGAACTCGTAATATTGCTTTCTATATTACTGTATTTGTATTCTGAGTTTAATCCACAACCACTAATAAATATAAGTGGTACAAATATAGATAAAATTCTTCATTTCATATATTCCATTCTTTAATAATCTCCAAAATGCATAGCATAATAATATAAGAAAAAGGACGAGCTGCCACTCGTCCTATTATATTGTAGGTAATCTCATACACTCTACTACGTATAGTATATCATGCTTAATAGAAAAACAAACCCTAATAGATAATACTAGAATCTTATTCAGTATTATTATTTCTTAGCCTTAGAGCAACGGTCTAATAGGAATACAACGCCTACGAATGGGATGCCACCGCTTTCACAGACCAATTTCACATGTGGAACTGGAGCTTACGCCTAGTGTAGCACCGTATTCAGCAATTTCACCAGCAAGGTCTTTTTGTAGCAGATTTGTTAAGTTCTGGTGTAAAAGCCTTTTTGACCAGCGAAACCATCGCATGCGAAGGATTTGATGTTGAATACATGGTCTGTGCATAGACGAGCCAAGTCTTCAATGTATTGAGATTTTGCTCAAAGATTTAATCTTACATTGTTTATGTACGATTACGCGTTCATCGCATTTTTCAATGTCGAGATGAGGTACTACATATTTGCACAGAATTCAGAAATATCGTTGATTTCTAGAGTCTGGCATATGTTTGAAAGCGTGATTGAAGCATGCACTATGGTCGATTACGATTGGTGTTACCATTTTGAGATGCTTTCATCAATGCATCATGCAAGTCTTTGACAGCCCGTTCATGAACGTCGTCATAGTTTTCAAAGCTCAAGCCACAGCAGAGGTTTTCAATATGTTGAGGGTAAATAATATCGATATGAGCCTTGTTGCAGAGACTTTCTACAACTTGTTTGCAAGCTACGGTCATCGTCATAACCTTGGTTGAGGCTTGAATGCGCAGTTCGCTGAAAGTACTGAAAATATACAACCTTTTCAAAGTTAGTAGGTTTGATGCGGTTTCTCAATTTATAACGATTAGCTTTGGGGTGTTGTTTTTAGGGAACATATGGTGTAATACCCGTTACGCCATGCAAGCCTTCTGTAATTTTAGAGTTGCTTTTTGCGTAATGATAGAACCTGCAATGCCTTCGAGGCTCACACCGGCGACACATTTCAATCGTTGTAGAGAAATTGTTGTAGATTTTTAGCCAATTCTGGTGCAGGAGGATCGATGCGACGCATGGACATGCGATTTGTGCAGTATCAATGCTAGAGGGCAAAGGCCTTTACACATGGAGCATGCTGCAAGTTTCAATACCATAGTATTCATAGCCTTTTCTAAGCTCAGCAGCAAGCGCATAATTACCTTCATCTTCAAGGCGTTTTGTTTCGCGTAACAACGCAATACGTTGACGATGAGTCAATGTTAAATTACGGCTTGGACAATGTTTTTCACGAAACCACATTCGCCTACAGATTGTGAAAAGCATCGTCGATAGCGCATTGTGCTTTAAGATTTTTCTTGTACACATCTGGATCGTCAGTGATGATAACATCAGGGTTCAAAGATGCGTTCAGGGTCAAAGATGGCTTTGATGCGACGGTTAATTTCGTACGCTTTTTACCCCATTCCATTTCGATGAAAGGTGCTACCATGCGACCTGTACCATGTTCGGCTTTTCAAAGAACCGCCAAAACCAGATACACGTTCGGACATTTCTTTTTACTAAATCGCCGAAGTTCTTAGTATCTTTTAGGGTCGCTGAAGTCAGGGTGATGTTAAAGTGAACGTTACCGGACAAGGCATGACCGAAGATTACGCCACCGTCTACGAAATCGTATTTGTAGAATAATTCAGTAAAGCATTTCGATGCCTTTGGTGAAGTCTTCAATTTGGAAGCAAACATCCTCTGTAATAACAGTGGTGCCTTTTTCTACGTTGACCAGCAACAATTGGCAAGATACCTTTACGAATAGCCCACCAGGAATCGTATTCTTTAGGATCTTGAGAATAAAGACTTGGAATAGCTGTTGGAATGTCTTTCAATTGTTCTTTAATGAAAAGCCAAGTTTTTCATCTACAGTTTCTTTGGAATAGCTTTCAGTTTGGAACAAGATAGCACTCGATACCTTCAGGCACTTCACGAACAAAGTCAGGTACATTTTTCAAGGCGTTGAACAGCGCGCAAGGATTGATGAGTCCATCATTTCCGCAGCTACAACCTTTTCACGACCCATATTAGCCAATGCTACAACCGCAAGAGATGCATCGTTCAATGTGCTGAAGAACATAAGACCACAACCTTTATGAGTACGTCTTCAACAGTGTTGTCACGATTTCAGATACAGAAGCCTAATGTGCCTTCAGAGCCGATGAACAAGTGATTGATGATATCGATAATATCTTCAAAAGTCTACAAGGGAGTTTAAACCGTAGCCTGTAGTGTTTTTAATTTTGTATTTGTGATGAATCAAAATGAGTCAATTCTTCATCGGCTAAGATTTCTTTGCGCAATTGCAAGATATCTTCTACCATTTTGAGGTTTCTCTTTGAGAATTGGTCGATGCTCTTTTGATCGGATGTATCAAGAATAGAGCCATCTAATAAAACAACGCGAATGGAGCGAATTGTTTTATAAGAGTTTTGCGCCGTACCACAGCACATACCGGAGGAGTTATTATTCAAAATACCGCCTACTAATGCTGTTGCAAGCGTTGCAGGGATCTGGACCAATTTTTACGATTGTACGGTTTTCAATAAATCGTTCGCGTCGGAACCAATAACACGCACTCACATTTTAAAGGCTTTGCCATCGTCGATAACTTCCATTTTCTTGAAGCCATCATTACATACGATGAGCACGTCTTCACTGGAGCACTGACCAGACAAAGAAGAACCAGCCGCACGGAATGTAAATGGTGTGCCGCATTGTTGACATAAACGAATAAGGCGTCTTACCTCTTGTTCATCCTCTGCCTTTACAACCACCTTTGGTAAATAACTATAACAGGATGCATCTACACCATATGCATAACGACGTAAATAATCCGTATACCACGATCTTTTGCAAATCATTTTTGCCTCTTTAGCAAAGCGTTCGTAATCTCTAATAAGCGTACTCACGAATTTCCTCCAATCCTATCTTAAAGGGTAAAATCTTGTACATTTAGTATACGCTCTTCTCAATTTCAATCACTGCAATTATGCATAAGTATATATGAAATATAAATTCTATAGTTCCATCATATAAATCTATATCTAGTTGAAATCCACTTTCAGTTTCTTGGATCTTCATTTGTACTTTAACTAAAAGTATCAATAAAAATATATCTATATCATTCTTTTCAGCTACATATACCTCTCTCAAAAATCTAGAGATTCTAAGAGAATACGCCTATTTTTTATAAAGATAGTAACAAGGAAGCGTATTTTTATATTTATACATTTTTAAATGGTATTCTGCATAAATTATATTAAAAATTATCAATATAATTTATATATGCATTTAGTTATAGCAAAATAATTCAGAAACAATAATGAGCCGCACGCCAAGCCAAAGACACCAATACTCATAAAGTGCCAAGATGGCCTTTTGCCTTGAGGCGTTTTGAAATTTGAGCGCCTGCTTGAGCACAAACACGGCACCAATACTAGCAGGAATGGCGATGCTAAACACAATATGGTTCTCTAAGAGATGGGTAATAACGCCTACTGCGGTGGATACCGCCAAGATGGCATGGCTCGTAGCCGTCGCCAAGTGAGTAGGGAAATCCCATGATGTAGATGAGGGCCGGCACATGGATTAAACCACCACCAATACCTAAGATACTGGAAATGAGCCCAACGATGATACTAATGCCGATACCTACAGGCTTATGCAAAACACTTGGTCCATTGAAAGGATTCTTCCTTCGTTCCCCTTCTTGCAAAGTTCTTAAAGCCAATCAGAAGGATGCAAACAACAGGAAACAGCCAAAGGCAAATTTGAATCGGTCCAGAAAACCCATCGGACATTTGAGCTCTAAGATGGCCCCGGAAGGTTGCCACACTAAAAATGAGGGCCCGCACTAATGTATACCTTTTTCTGCTCTAAGATAGGCAATCGATACGAAATGGCATTACACATAACAGAAAAATGAGAGGTACCCTACAATCATAGATGGGCTCCACTCAGGAACCAGTACATGAATAGCGGCACAAATATAATGCCACCGCCGGCACCAATAATGTGCCAAAGCATAGCCGTAAAAATCCGACTACGATAAAAATAGATAGAATAAAACTATATTATCAGTCATAAGAATACTCCTACTCTACAATCACTGTGAGACCCATTAGGAATGATGGTAATCGATGCATCTTCTCCCATAATACCTCGTGCAATGCCCAATGCTTCCTCTAATGTGGATGCAGGGAGTCATATGCATATCGCGGATGACTTGATGGTCACAATCTTCGGTAACAACGATAACCTTAAAATGATTCAAGATACGAGCTAAGATTTGAATTTTCCATTGGTATGGCTTAGTTTCATTACGCGGTACACCGTGGATATCGTTCAAAATTTGTTGAGGGCTTTCCATGTTTTTAATAGCTTCATACAAAGCCTCACCACCATGGCCTTCCTTGCAGGATGCAGCAATAATAATCACACCACCATCTTTACAAGATGCTTCGCCAGCAGTCATACCCTTAACAGATTGATATAGGTTTTTGATGCGATGGGTATCCACCATTGCTAGTAATAACGATATCTGCAGGCATAGCTTTCACAGACGACAAAGAGCGAATAAATTCATAGCCCGCCTTATGCGCATCTACACAATCGCCTGCTACAGCCTTGATAATTTCCTTTTTGCTGTCGATGACAACATTCAAAATAAATTGTAAATTCGCTGTTCGTGCAGCATACAACATATCCTTATGAATTGGATTTTCGTCGATTTTACCGGTCCGAGAATGCTCGCTTTCAATAAACTCAGCACAATGATTTGCAAGCACTGTAACCTTGGATGCAACGCCCGGCAACACGGATTTTGCGACCGCCAGAGAATCCTGCGAAGAAATGAGGGTTAATTAGACCTTCGGAAATGAGTAATTCTGTTTCCACTGCTAAACGATTGATGACGCACTTGCCGCCAGATGGCAGTGTACCAATTTCCACCATATTCGCTGCATCTTCAGAATCATGGTTAATGATGTTTTCAGTCTTAACGAGATCTTCGCCAAAACGATTTACCATCTCTTCGTGAGACATCGGTCTGTGAAAGCCTGTGGCAATTAAAATCGTAATATCAATCGTGGGTTTACTGCACGAATGCGACGAAAGCAAAATCGGCAGCGTCACCTTACTAGGCATAGGACGCGTATGATCGCTCGTAATGATAACCATATTGCGTTTTTCCTTAACCAATTCTTCAAAGAGACGGACTGTTAATAGGATGATCAAGAGCCTCCTCTACAAGCTCAGCGGGACTCTTCTCAGCTACATACGCCGCCGCATTAGACACAAGAACCCCTGCACAAACCGCTCATCAATAGACACATCTACACTTTTATAATCATATGGAAAAGAATACGTCTTCATATCGACACCTCCTGTTGTATTTATAATAAGTATACCAAAAACTCAGAAGCAGCTAAAATCGTATTCCCAATCTATAATTGAAGAAATAAAAAAGGTGAGCTGCCTCGAAAAAATGACTTCGGGCCCCTTCCTCTACTGTCTGTAATAATGCAGTAAAATCATATTTCCAATCTATGTTAGATTTAAGACGAAGACGTGAGGGCCCTCTGAAGAAATCGACTTTTGGCCCTGCGAAGGCCGCAGGCCGAAGTCAGACCCGGCCGGTGGAGATTTCTTTAGAGGGACCTCGCGTCCCACGTATGTTAAAGCTAATTAGATTGGAAATACGATTTTGCTGCTTTTAATCTTCCTCGTTCACGATACTTGCAGTTCATCTCCCGATTCTAGTTTTCACATCGCCAAGAGGCACGATGTATGTACCATTCCGGCGAATGCTAACGATGAGTGTTCCATCAGGCAAATTAAGGTCTTGTAATGGTGTATTAATATAAGAGGCCACCACAGGAACCTTAGTTTGGAAGAAGGTTTGCACATTTTCTAAGTTGCTTTGACCGCTCATAGCTTGTAATAAGGAATCATAAATAGGTGGTTCTTTCAGCATTTCTGCCACCAAGTACGCCACGATAGTAACGATACCAATAGCATAGATATTGGAAAAGCTATCCGTCATTTCAAGAACGAGTAAAATCGCCAAAATTGGGGTACGCATAGCGGCCGCTAGCATGCCCCCCATGGCACAAAGAACAAATTGGGGTACAAAATCTGGAGCTATTAATCCCATGGATGAAAGTACGCTTTCACAAAAAGCACCGGCTGATGCACCGATAACAAGCATCGGTAGAAAGATGCCGCCCTGTGCGCCGCTGCCATAACAAAAGGTAGTGAGCAAGATTTTTACCCAGCACAATGCCGCAGAAGCAACTACCCATGAGATTGAAAAGGCTAGCTGCCCTACTAGATCATTGCCACCGCCCAATAAAAAGCTGGGAATCAAAGCCGATAACGGCCACAGTCACAAAAGTAATCACAAGTTTTTAGAAACGAGCATTTCATCCACTCGAAGAAACGCTTAAAGGCAAATATCATGCGGCAAAACAATACACCGCAGAGCCCCATTAAAATACCTACACCGAGCAGAACCGGAAAATAATCAAGCGGCATCCCTGAAGTTACGGAAAATCCGAGGGCCGGCGTAAGGCCAAAAGATAGTTACCGTAATGTAGTTCGATATGAGCGTAGCCACGAAGGTAGGAATGACGAGGTACGGATAAAAGCTTTTGTGCACCTCTTCAAAGACGAACATGGCCCCTGACACAGGTGCGCTAAAGGCAGCGGTTAGAGCCCGCACCAGCCCCAGCCGATGTAAGGATGCGCTGTTCACGTAGGCCTGAATTCATCCAATAGGACACAATTTTACCGGCAGAGCCGCCGATTTGCACCGCTGGCCCTTCACGCCCCACGGAAAATCCTGCAAAGCCTGTCAATACGCCACCTATCATCTTTGGAAATAAGCGTGCGATATGGCTTCATGTCAAATAAACCCGAGCATTTCCCCTTCAATTTGAGGAATACCTGAACCCCCAGATAATGGTGCCCACGTCAACAATCGATCGATAATAAAAGCAAACACTACCATGGCAATGAGCCAGGCTATGGCCCATTCGATAGAAATATCGCCCATCAAATGCCACCTAACATGCTCGGACTCGAGAATTAAGTACCGATAAGCAGCTCCGAAAAAGCCTGCAATGATACCTACTAAAGCCCCTTTAGCAATGAGTTCATATAGTAGTATCCGGTTCATCGACATATCTGCCAAGGTAGAGCTGCGTTTATTTAGTTTCCATAGTTTCATGCATTCTCCTCCTTGTGGAAAGCATATCGAATATCAGTCTAATCTATGTAGGATTCTCTAAATGGACGGCAATAACGATTTCTCTGACATCCGTTCTAAACGAAGTTTCTCCGCTATATACGAATCAGTATATTTATAACTAGTATACTTGCCGTTTCCTACTTTTTTTCAAGAATGCCCCTTATCAAACAGCTTCATAATCAGCCGATATGCTTGTGGTTTAGAAATACCTAGTGCATTTGCCACGTCCGTACGTGTCACTTTATCAACGGCGCTGAGCAACGAATGAAATGATTTAATGTATGGATTTCCATAGGCAGGCGTAACATCATATACTTGTGATGTACCATGCAATCGATATACATAATCGGCAGTATTCAAATAATACAACTGCTTACCATCCATATCGACCGATTGGATAATATTCATCTTTAATAGCTGTTGAACATTCATTTCACAGATAGCAGGAGATAACTGACAATCATGGATAATATCGTCCATACTAGATTGTTTGAGTTTACGTATACTATACAAAACCATTAACCCTCTTAAGCTAAGTTCCATATTGGACTTGACCTGATTTTGTACGATTAAGGTGACAAAATTATCATCTACGGGTGCCTTATCAAAAACAACGCGCACATAAGTACTAGTAGACTCGTCATATCGAGGTATCGGACGCCCTGCAAATAGTGATGGTTCAATAATTTTATCCACACCGCGCCCCGTCTTTTCAGCCAATCCGATTCGTTTGAAAGCATCGGCTAACACGGTATTACGACTACGAGGTTCTGCAAACAATACGGAATTGGGTGTAATCCCTTGCATAAAATCGCCAGGACTCGTAATCGATATTTGGTCATCGTTGATTTCAACGCGAATGCGACCCATCTCTGTGTAATCCCTATGAGAATAGGCATTTACTAATGCCTCTCTAAAAGAAATAGGGTCTATATCCATCAATCGAACGGCTACGGGACCAGGAAATAGCTCCGTCATCATATTGACTAAATCTAACGATTCAATACAGCGCTCAATAGCCTGCAGTGCAGGGATATGCTCTGATACATTCCTAATTAATTTGGTGCCTTTCATCATGGTGAAAGCAGACTCTGCAGTCGGTATTAGGACCTTGATTCGCTCTCCTTTACCTAGCAGGATTAATCCCGCCATTGTTGGTCGAATGATATCATCTACAGTTTGTACTAATTGTAAGGCTTGAGCTAATTTCAAATTATCCAACTCTAGTAAGGACTGATCGCCTCTATACTTAGAAATCATGGAGCGCATTCTTTCAAACTCAAGCAAGGACAAATCATCAAATGTCGCATCTAACACCGGATAGGCCGACACATCTAGACCATAGGCATTTACCATATAACGCCGAATATCACGTAAAAACATCGGGTAATTTTCTGGCGTGCCATCCCCTTTTAACCGTCGTTGTAATGCCCGTCCACTCGACGTATAAATCAACTCATAACTCTTTGGAACCGCAATACTAATAATAGGTTTTGTAAAACTGTACATAATATCTGTACTAACAGAAACATTAGGTACCGTACGATTAAAAAAATCATAGCACTTAACCCCTGCTGTAGACTGGTGGTTTTTATGCACGCCCGTAATCGTCCCATCATCCTCTACGCCAATATATAATGTACCACCTTCCGTATTTCGCCAATGCTACAACGGCCTCAACTATTGTTTCTTCTGAAAGTTTCTTAACATCACTTTTTAAATTCCGTTCGCAAATCTTCAAGTCAATCCCTATATTTTTCTGTATCTTTTGTATGCCCAGTATGCTTCATTTTCACACCTCCCTAACCCTCTTTACTCACAGTATATCCTTTATAATTATATTATGTAAATATTTTACTCACGAATTCGTGAGTAAAAAGAACAACATCTACACGGCACTACTATACCGCATAGATGCTGTTTCTTATGTATTATGTTTATATTAAAATATGGATTCATAGATTCCAATGATTTCTTCTAAACTTGCATCTCGTGGATTACCTGGCGTACATGCGTCATTGAAAGCAGATTCAGCGAGGAATGGAATGTCTTCCCGTTTCACGCCTGCTTCGCTGAGGGATTTAGGAATGCCTACATCGTCGGCTAATTTTTGAATTACATCGATAGCTGCCTGGCGATAGGTTTCTTGATCCATCGCATCCACATCAGCAACGCCCATAACGCGAGCGATTTCACGATATTTTTCGCCTGTTTCAGGCGCATTGAATTTAAGAACTGCAGTGAGGAGCATTGCACAAGCTTTGCCATGAGGGATGTCATATACAGCACTCAATGGATGAGCCATGGAGTGAACAATACCGAGACCTACGTTAGAGAAGCCCATGCCGGCGATGTATTGGCCAACTGACATGGCTTCACGGCCTGCATAGTCACCTGCTACAGCGCTACGTAAAGAGCGACCGATGATTTCAATAGCTTTCAAATGAAGCATATCAGTGAGTTCCCACGCACCTTTTGTGATATAGCCTTCTACGGCATGCACGAGAGCATCCATACCTGTTGCTGCGCAAAGACCTGTCGGCATAGACGCGGACATATCAGGATCTACGATAGCTACAATTGGAATATCATGAGGATCTACGCAAACGAATTTACGGTTTTTTTCAACGTCTGTAATAACGTAGTTAATAGTAACCTCTGCAGCTGTACCAGACGTAGTTGTTACAGCGATAATTGGCAAGCAAGGGTTCTTAGTAGGCGCTAAACCTTCAAGGCTACGTACATCGGCGAACTCAGGGTTCGTCATAATAGTTGCAATCGCCTTACTTGTATCGATTGGGCTACCGCCACCAACAGCAACGATAACATCGGCGCCAGCTGCTTTACAAGCATCAACGCCAGCCGTTACATTTTCGATGGTAGGATTTGGTTTAATACCGTCATAAATAGCATATTCAATACCTGCTTCATCGAGTAAGTCCGTAACCTTGTAGCCACCTTAAACTCAAATAAATCAGGTGTAGATGTAACGAGAGCTTTTTAAAGTGGCGATTCTTAATTTCGTTCACAATTTCTTGAATCGCACCTTGCCCAAAATAAGACGTACCGTTCAACATAATTCTTCTAACCATATACATCACTCCTAACGCGTACTAACGCAAAAATATACCGATAGAGAATAACTATACTTATTAATTCTCTATCGGTATCAAAAATCCTGTATGGAGTTGATACTATATTGTTATGAATACACTATATACTATGGTTTACACTAGTATTTATATACCATGACTCAATTTCATAAGCAATATCCGTTTTCACCGATGCATCAAGGCGTTCCTTGGAGATGGTCCCGTCTTTGACGGCTTTCATAAGCCCATTATAAGCGGCCTGCATATGTTCATACTCATGGCACACGAGCAGGATATCGCTGCCCGCTTGGATGGATTGCACCGCCATATCACCAAAGGTATAGTGTTTAGCGAGCGCCCCCATGTCCATATCGTCGGTAACAACAACACCCTTATAGCCCATATCCTTACGAAGCCAGTCGGTGATGATTTTCTTAGAGACTAGACGGATAATCTGGATCGATTTGCGGATACATCGCATGAGATACCATAATCATATATGTGTTCGGTTTAGATTGCTGGATGAGATCTACGAATACCTTTGTATCCTCAGCGAGCAAGGTATCTTTAGATGCAGGGTACAATGCTCGTGTCCGCATGCAAATCCACATCGGTTTTTACCAATGCCTGGAAAATGCTTGTACGAATACCATAAACCAGATGCATCGTACGCATTGCCGACAGCATGAGCGGAATTGTACAACTCGGTCAGGATCAGTGCTATAGGAGCGACCATAGGGTCAATCCCAAGTCCGCATCAGGCGCAAAATTGATGTTAAAACCAAGGTCTTTTAACTCAGCTCCCACTTGTTTTTGCCAAATTAGCCGCATCACTGGCAGTACCTTTGTCCTAACTCTTCTGCTGGCGGCACCTTTATCAACTGATCGTCCATGCGCGCCACAGCACCGCCCTCTTGATCGATACCGATAAATAATGGCGTAAGACCAGCATTTTTACTTACCTTATTAATATCGGTGATGAGCGTTTTTCACCTGCTCCTTACTTTCCATATTGCGGTCGAACAAAATAATACCGCCCACCCGATATTCGTTGAGCATAAACTTTGCATCATCATTTAATGTCTTTCCATGAATACCAATCATTAACAATTGGCCTACCTTGTCCGCATCGGACATATTCGCCACTAATGTATCTACCTTTTCTTCTGGTGAAAGCTCACTCTGTGCCACCGATTCATAGGTGACAGCCTCCACCTTGTGAGCAAACGGATTCGGTAAAGCACAGCCTGCCGTCAGCGCTAGTGCACCAACCATAGTCGCTGCTAATATACGTCGTAACATCATAACCTCCAAAATAACTTAACAAATAAACCTCATATATGTTATACTAAACTATATCGTAAAGTTTCGATGTAATTTAGTGTATAATGACTCACGTGAGTCAAAGAGGAATATATGGAATTTGAAAATAACCAAGTGCCAGAAGCGATTCTGGATAAATTAACAAAGGTGTGTACATGCCGCAGCATTACACGAAAAACGATTAAAGAGGCCATTTTTAATGGTGCTCATACATTTCCTGCTGTAAAAGAAGCCACTAGAGCCGGTACCGGTGCCTGTGGCGGCAAAGGCTGTGGCCCACGCATTGTAAAAATTACTAGCAGAACTAAAAGAACAAGGTCGCATTTAGCATATATTTAATTATACCAACGAAAAGGGTCCTTCGGGGCCCTTTTTGCTTAAAAAAACAAAAAGCTATTAGTTGATCAAATACAATCAACTAATAGCCTTTTTAGTGTAACGGACTGTTTTGTTATAGCCCTTTAATAAAAGGGGCTATATTTTAATGGGGTTATAGTTTGTTACCGTCCCAGTTACATATAAACGTTTACCAATACTAGAGCACTAAATTAACGATGCTTTCAAAACCCCCTAAAATAGATTTTTGCAATGGCACAAAAATACGAGTTGCAATAGGGGAATTCAAAATAGCGATTAAAATGAGCAAGGAAACGATACTGAATCGAGCTATATGAACTTGCCATTTTAGGGGCAAAAAGTTCATCAAAATATGACTGCCATCAAGCGGTGGGATGGGCATCATATTAAGGATGGCGAAGTTGATGTTATACACAACGATGAGTAACAATACGAGGTACAGAGACTCATTCTCTAATAAACCCACTACATCTAAGCTTCGCATGATAACATACGCAATAAAGGCCATCAAAATATTAGCCATAGGGCCTGCTATGGACACAATCATGTCATCGGTCCGTGGGTCCTTAAAATTAGTAGGATTTACAATAACTGGTTTTGCCCATCCAAAGCCACCGATAATAAGGGCTAAGGAACCAACTAGATCGAGATGTACAAAAGGATTCATCGTAAGGCGTCCCATCATGCGAGGCGTAGGATCACCTCAATAAATCTGCTGCCTTTTGCATGAGCATATTCATGCCCCGCCGCAGCGATGATTAGCGCCGGAATTGAGGCGATAATCATAATTAAACTTAAACCAGAAAGAATCATAACACTCCTTATAATTTAAAAATCATTGACTAGCCGCCCACTCTGCAAAGCCAGCATTAATACAAGTTAATGCATTCAACACGCGTGGATACCCAATATATGGCACGCACTGAGATGCAATGCTAATCAAATATTGCTTGTCATTTCCGACGTTCAAATTACCAATAACATGAACCTTTAGCTGTGCTTCACAGCCACCTTGGGCCATGAGGAAACAGAAGGTAATCATTTCTCGTTGACGCGTAGTCAAGCCTTTACGCGTATAGTAATCGCCAAACATATTAGACAGCCACTTGTTGATGTGGCGCGTTTCTTGTGGGCCTGATTGGTAAAAGTCTCGCATGCCTTCGCCCCAGATTTCAACCTGTTTTTCAATGCCCTTCTCAAGGCGTGTCTCACTCGTTACGGTGCTACGATGCGGATTTTGAATATCTTCATCTCGATAGTCAAAAATCTTATTAGTAATCTTAAAGAACGGACGTACGTGACCAATACCAAGATATGGTACCGCTTGGTAGATGAGCTCTACGATTTCATCAGGAATAACCCCAAAGTTCAAGGCAGCGGGCATCATCAACGAGTATTCTTCCGTTGCACCTGCACCGACTAATATAGCTAAAATCGCTAAAAATCGACTGTGTGCCGCTACATTACAACCATCTTCGGTAATAACCTCATGAAAGGCAAAGTTTTCAAATAAATCTTCAAATTCAGGATCCATATATCCTGCGGGATGCGATTTCAGAAACATGCGCTCCATATAGCTTGCGCAAATTCAGATTTTGCCATCCTTACCTCCCTAACACAATACATATAGCTTTCACAGAACGAAAAGCACTGTCATACTAATCGCCTCATAAAAACTAATACATGTATATACAATGGTGAAAGTCCCCATACGTGAACTTTCACCATTATAAGTATTTAATTATTATGGATGAACATTTACAGTTGCAGGCACTGCATTCATATTAGTGAATTCAAATTCTGTGCCATATACTTCTTTCCAAGCAGCCTTGAACATGTTGAATTCGTTCGTGCCAGGATTGATTTGGTACAATTGACCATCTGGAGCAAAACGATAGACTACATTCAAGCTAGGATGCACGATATATTTGAACAATGTAGCTTCGCTGTATTGGTTGTGTGCATATTCACCACATTAATACCGAATACATAGTTACGGCTGCCATCGATCGATTTAAATTCAGATGCTTTGTCAAAGAAGTAAGTTTCTGTACCATTAGCACTGTTTGGTACCTCTGGATAATTATCTAAGCCATTCCAGTTAGCAGCGCTTGCTACGGAACCAACTAATAATGTTGCTGCTAGAGCAAATGTTGTAACAAATTTCTTATTCATAATGTTCTCCTTCACCCTAAAAGGGTAACACTGGGGCTACTCTCAATGACCCCATAATACAAAAAGTTACTTAAATTATACCACATATAAAACATACACAATACTAAACGCAAACATACTAGGTGTTACAATGGCTTTTACCTTTACTGTGTTATATATTTTTATCGTTTAATATCCTCAGGATTAACTACACCATGAGCAGCATCGATAGCATCTAACAATTTGTTAAGTAAAGCTCTCAATTCAGCCGCTTCATGAACAGAAAACACTTCTTTAGATTTAGCGACTAATAACTTAGGTACTTCAATTGCTTCTGCACGAATGTTATGACCTTCTTCTGTAAGAATAACCATCACAACGCGTTCATCATTACGACTACGTTTGCGTTTCAAGAACCCTTTCAGTTCCAATTTTTTAAGCAGTGGTGTTAATGTACCAGAATCTAAACGCAATACTTGCCCCAATTCTTTTACGGATAAGTCACCGTATTGCCACAATGCCATCATGACGATGTATTGAGTATATGTTAAATTTAATGGTTCCAAATATGGACGATATGCATTTACCAATTCCTTTGCTACCACATACAAAGGAAATCCCAATTGATTTTCTAGCAATAAATAATCGTCTTCCGGCACCTCCGAAGCCCGATTATAACCTGCCAATGTACCTATTTTAGCCATTTATTAGCCCTCCATTACACACTATGTATTTCTAAATTAATTGTACACAATTTTCCAGCAAACGGTCAATACATCTCTGTAAATTCTTTAGTATTTTAAAGAATAAAATGGTATATTGCTTTAAAATAACATCTATGCCGTGGGTAAACGCTATGTCTCTTTATAAATTTATATAAGAAAAAAGCCGCGATTGCGGCCTTTGTTACATACAACTAGTTTGAAATTGTAGTTCTATAAGAGGATTATTTTATTTTTGACAGCCTTGATGAACTAACATGGTCCATGACAACGCAGTTTGAGATACACTATGCCATTGTACTGGCATTACTGGCATGCTTAACACAGATATATTATCTAATGTACGGAAGGATTCTTCCACATCACAAGCTTTAGTGCCATCAGAATCATCCACCAAGAATGCATGATCCATTTTATCTATAATTAATGTTAGTGGTTCGGTATGTTCCAGGAACCAGTCTTTTATTGTATTGTGCGTTGCCATATATACCTCCGGCAACAATATATCAATCGTACTATATATTGTTATTCAACTGAATATAACTATTAACATCATTCTATATATACCCATACTGGTATATGCTTATCTATACTATATACTTATATGGGTATGTTGGCAAGCACAATTTTCACTTTTATTTACATACATACATACTATATAGTCATCAGCAGAGCTCAAAAATCCTCATGATGATGTGTGACCACTAATTAGTGTAGTCATACATCATCCTGAGAGCTCTTACTTTATTCTTCTATTTTTATTGTTTTAGCGGAATGGATTATTTCTCAATCTATAACTGTTACAGAGCATTTATTAACCTATATATGTTACAGGATTTCCTTTGATGTCCAGTTCTCTACGATTCAATCCATTTGGCAAATCAGGGTACCCCACAGAAAGGCTAGCATAAACCTTTTCATCATCGCCCATACCGAGTTCGCGCAAGCGCGCCACGAGGCGTTCATTGTCTTGTAAATGACGCAATTGGTTAACCCAGCAACAGCCCAAATCTAGTTCATTACATGCAAGCATCATATTTTGCATAGCACACGCCGCATCAGAGAAATTATTGGCTAGCACAGGTTTATGAGCCAATACGACAAGCGCCGGCGCATTGTAATGGAACACAAATTTGCCCTCTTTAGACATTTTAATGATGTTCACCATGTATGGCGGCGTTTGTTCCGTTACTTCCGTCTTACCATACTCTTCTTGGACAAGGGTTACTAGTTCTTTCAACACATCCGGATTGGTAATGACCATAAAATGTGTAGGTTGTAAAATTGCCCCTGTTGGCGCGCGACGACCCGCATCAATAACAGTATCTAGTAATTCCTTTGCCACAGGTTCAGATTTAAATTTGCGCGTACTATGGCGTGTTTTAATGCATTCTAAGGTATTCATGACTCCTCCTTGTGAAAGTATCTCACTCCAGAAACTACTGTGTACTAATCTAGGTACAGTATATACTAGTCTATACTTATTATGAGCCTCATTTATACATCGTTATCGGAACTGTCTATACCTGCATGGTCGCCCAAATTAGCACATCATAAATGAGTGATACAACGACAGCCATCGCTAGTTGTCCACCGATATAAACAGGTACAAGGTATATAAAAAAGGCCCATAAAGCGCCAATGATTTTCATCCATACCGTACCAAGTTGTTTTCCTTCAATCCAAGCTACAAAACGATCTAAAGGATTAAACATCCTCATAATCCATTTAGGGAACTTCCTTGTGGGGATTACATGCTGGTAGGTATAACAATAAAAAGTGGTAATACAACAGCATCAATGGCGAGCAATATGGTCAATGTCAATGAAAACCAATCTACTTCACCTTCCCAAGTTAATGGATGCGAATAAAAATGAAGGCCCCACAAATAGGCTTTGTATACGATATACGGTTCTAATAGCCATAATAGGGGCTTTGTAATATGCATAATAAACACTCTCTCTAAATTATAAATAGTATATTAATTATAGCATATTTTTACATTTTAAATTATGTACTTCTACGCACTTGTATCTTTTTATTTTTCCAATAGCATTTGCTGATACATTCCAATTAATCCATAATATTTCATTACCTTTGAAATCTACATGCAGGATGATAGTAATCTAAGACAGGTATACCTACATCATTTAGGATTATATAAGGATTATCTTCTAACCATATTAAACTTTTACCAAATATATCCTTTATATATCTAAACGTTCCACCCACAAAATGATGACTGTAGGTTGTATTAAAAATAATTTCATGGCTCAACTCGGATTTATCAAATGCAACATACTGTTTTAATATCCCATGCTGACGCTTTTTGGCACCACTTTTTACGCAAATTAACAACAGCAATATTATCTAAACAAGAAATACCTAATCGTCTTTGCTCAATCTCATTTTGGTAGATGATATAATGCTTCTGCATTTGTATTAATAATTCCTTTTCGCCCATAAAGAAATTGTCATCCATGTACTAATTTTACCGATGCTTTCAACATCAGAACGAATCCACTCGCACAAATCCCATGAGTCTTTAGAACCATTGCCATTATAAGCCTCTTTCAAAAGAAAACAAAGGTCTACATTCCGATTGAAACCAAATATGGGGTTTAATAATGCCATCTTTAATAAATCCATCTGCGTATGATTAATGGTTCCTGATTCGCCTTTTTGATATCCACGCCAAAAATAATTTTTCTATTTCTCTATTATAACAAATAACCTTTTCATCCATACTCATAAAATGTTTTCCTTAACAAACATCTCTATTATTCTACAACAATCGTATTATCTCTTCTCACTGTTTCAAGCATTTTAGATCGCACTGTAGATTCTGTATCGAGTTTGTGTTTTCCTACCATAGCACATATCGGCCCCAACAAGGCGGAACATGATTTTGCCAGTAGGCACTACCGGAAGAGTGTTCTGGTTTATTGAATCCCATATCAATGGACACGCGCGGTGTTAGTTGCAGTTCAGTGCCAAGTCGCAATCCGTTTTTATCAGCGCTACGGTCCAGAGTCCAATGATAGGCTTCTCCATAGATGCGAGCCCAGCGCGCATTTTTAAAGGTTTTTCCATAGGACACGGTATATCCATCGGTAATCCGTTCCAATGCACCATTGAACATATGTTCATCACTCATACCACGATAATAGTTGAAACGGAACTCGCTTTCACCAGAAAGATACTCAAGACCGGCACTCATGCGTCTATGTTGACCCTTGAAACGGTGGTCATAAAACATGTTCGCGCCATGCAAATGATGGTCATCACTGCTGATGCGGCGATAGCCAAAACCGCTGTTAAGGGTCGTACCAACGTCCGCAGCGCGTGCCACGGAACCTTGGGTAAACCAAACTTGGCGGGATTGGTCGTCATAATGGCCTATAGGCTGCACCGTTTCTGCGCTGTAGAGGGGCTTCCAATCCTTCTGAAAGCTAAGCGCCACGGTGGTTCGTTTCATCCATGCTTTACCATTGGTATGCATATCATTGTTGATATTGGATACAGCCACTGCATTGATAGCGGAATTCACCGCATCAACATTAGAATACCGCGTCGTTTTACGCTCTGTTGTATCCATTACCAATGGTCCGTTTTCACCAATCTGATGGTCCGGCAAATAGGCCGGCGAAATATGAAATTCCTCAGTATTCACTTGTCCATTTTTCGTAGATGGCGCCGTATCACTGGCCCACACAGTAGGAGCTAGTAATACCCCACACAACACATACACTAAAAATCGCATATACACTCTCTCATATCTTACGTTCACGATTCATTAATGAAAAACTAATGAAATATCTATTAGTATACCGAAAAACTGTATATGCTGTCAAAACACGACTGTAACAACATGCATTTACTGCGCATGCTATTACAGCCGTTTATAATAGTAATCAGAATATGGGGTACGATGTCATTCAGCTAATTACAAATTTAGTGCTTCCATCCATTCTTTTTCTTTAAAGCCTACCAAGACCTTATCTTCTAATACCAAAAATTGGACGCTTTTACGAGCATGCCGTTGGATGCCAACTAAGCTAATTTTTCCTCTTCGCTAAGACCTGGCAACTTATCCTTTAATTGTTGCTCACGATAAATCAAGCCAGACGTGTTAAAGAACGCTTTCAAATCCTTACCAGATTGAGGATACCATGTAGCGATTTCCTCAGCTGTAGGATTTTCAGATTTAATATCACGGTCTGTGTACTCAATATTACGATCATCTAAAAATTTCTTTGCTTTTGCATGTTGTCACTTTGGATATTCTACAAATAACATGAGAGACTCCTTTGTAATCACTGAAATTCTAATTGTTATATAATTATATATATAGTGTAGCAAATATACGATTAATTTCAATTTATTATTTTATATATCGTCCGTAGGATAGCGGTACATTGTTGTATTGACTGTAACGCTCGAGTAAACGACTATTTGTTTGAGCTTCACGCAAATCAAGATCCATTTGAACTCTCAAGAAAAAGCCATTAGACATACCAAAAATATTTACAAAGTCGTAAATCGGTATCAGCAGTAATTCTCCGTTTTATCATGTAAAATTTCTTGAATTCTAGACACAGGTACGTTAATATCTTTGCTGGTCGATACGCCGTCAAGCCAGAGTGGTTCCATAAATTCTTCTTTTAATATCTCACTAATTGTTGGAGTAGAATATAATTTTTTCATAAGTAAAACCTCTTTAATGGTAATCCTAATTTCAACATTATAAAAACAATTATATCTTTTTACTTGAAAGCAAATCCTATACTGATTATTTGATCCTAAGACTATATTGTTCTATTCTGTCACCTTTTAACAATTCTAATCTATTACCAGGAGGCCATCGTAAATCATTAATTGAGGCAGCATTATCTAACAAAATTAATTTTCTCAATGCTAAACGTTGAATAGAAAAAGAAAAATCGTTTGGTTATCGCTTATGATAATCTTCGTCACTTTGCTGCCCATTATGTTCAAAGAATATACCGCGAATGTTATCGCTATTATATCTAAGATATCCAGTAAACCACCGGTTATTAAAGTCGATAAAATCAGGGCGTCCATAGACATCCATAACCTTTTTCAAGGTGTCGCCAACGGCAATGCCTCGAGTAGTTACAGCATCGCGATTGCTTACGGTTATATACCATACGATAGGTCTGCTATCTTGCATCAAGGAATGTCCGAACTTAATTGCCTCCATAGGTAAGCTCATCACGTTTTCACTAGTCGGCTGACCAAGGCTGGCCTTTTACCGCATCAAAAGATGTACCGAGGGATGCACCCGCAATTTTCATATCTTCAGCAGGGTCAAATAGGGCTCCCTACGACCCGACCAGGTCTATAATGACGATATTGCTCTGCCTTTGCCAACTTGGTGAAAAGTTTAGCATTACTTGTTTCTAAACGATCCATGGCTTTACTCAACCAACTGGCATCAGCAACAGAACTCATATTGCACAGTAATACAACAATACCCAAACTAAATATTATAAATTTTGTTCTCATCATTCTCCTAGTCTCTCAAAACTATAAATTAATATAATCTTATTGATTATAAAAAGTGCTACTTCTTCATATACGAAGAATATAAACCGAATTTGCTTCTAACTGCTTCTATAGTTCTCTGTCTACTCTCCATTGCGGTTCCTTTTTGAAGTGTTCTTGTATTATCAAAGTCTACATATTCAATCATATCTCTCAACTGTTTATGATTATATAGGACATACTTTCATCATAAAGAATTCGATAACCATAAGCATATACTGAATCTTTTGTATAGTGTCTCAAGTACGAGTTACCTTTGGTTATTTGACGATCAATCAAGAATCCTGGCAAGCCATTATTCCATACAGTAGCATATTGTGTAGGCATATCAAGGTCGCCATATTTATCCAAAAACCACAGTATTTGAGGTCTGGCGCTAGAACGATCTATATTATCTCTTTCTTAAATACATGACGTATAACACGAATCGTGATTCCCTTATCTTCATAGGTTCGCACCTCATACCGACCTTCTTTCTAGAGTTTGACTAATCAATTTAGCGGTTTTAGGAATACGATACGTAAAATTCCCCAGCTTTCAGCCTTAGAAATAAGAATCCAATCCCGCTAGCGATTCAATAGATGGAATATATAGTTACTCATAATCACTTCAGCAGGTCGATTTTTGAAATCGATCATTTTTTCGTCACAGAACGGCCATATGTAATGCCATACGGCGTTGGAATTAGATGCAGTGAATTCAGTATACATCACATGTTCTTTAGCATCCGACACGAATTTCCAAGAAGTCTGTCTAAATTGTCATATGTATACTTTCCATGCTCATAACCCTTTGATTTGCTTTACTGGAGGAGGACCTCATAGCAAAAACCCAGTAAGGCTCCGAATAGCATATATATGATCCTTTTTCTGTATTCGGCGTCATTACATTACCTCGAATACTAATATCAGGCACAGAGAAACGAATCGCATTAGCTTTGTCATGCACCAAAAACAACAGTAGATTGTGAAAACTCTGCTAATCTAACGGCTTTATCATATCCAGGTTTCTCTTGATTAATTTTTGCTATCAATGAATCTGAGGGTTCTCGGATGAGACTTTCAACATACGCCACATACGCGTCTACCTCCTTAACAGCCGTCTCATTGATATGTGAATAATTTTCATAGGCATTTGCAGGAATTTTTCCTGTCTGCACCAGGTACAGGAGGTTGTCCGGCCGGCACCTCAATCTCTACGGCATTAACATTCATAGTAAAAGCTACTGCCATCGCCATCATAAATAAGCTACGCCGTCATCATATTACACCTCTTCTCTCAACATAAATATAAGCCACAACACTTCTTAGTATAAGTATCACTGCTAGCATTGTGCCTATTGTTTTATGGTTTATTCGTATGTTGACGATATATACAATTCTATCTATAATATAAGAAGAGAGTCAGACGAGTCGAAACGTCAGGCGCATCTCGAAAAATAGTAAAAATCTTAGGAAATGGCCTTTCAGTTATCTGGTTACACTAGGGCAACGGAGGGCTATTTGTTATGCTACCTTAGATTCCCCTAAGGTAGCTCTTTTTATGCTAGCACATGGTGTTTTTAGTATTTTCTGAATTATATTGTGCCCTGTGACTACGGTCATACTGTAGGAGGACAATAGGTAAATGTTTCGGATCTGAGCAAAATCGTTTTGATGTAACGATCGTGTGTTTCCATAAAGGATTTGTATGTATCAAATGAAAAATCGACCATAGTTACCACATAGTTCCCATTTGTCTTTAGCGAGAAGGGCCAGAAATTCATCGGCATGCGGGTCATACGCTACATAGGTAATGAATCCGTTGTTAGTCCCGTTTTACTATTGGTAAATGGAGAAATATGGTACATATAGCTCTGCGTGTGACACAAATCATCCAATTTATGTCTCTACACTAAGGGTTCGTTTATAAACGCCAAAGACCTCTTGTAATCTTGCTTTTCGTACGTAAAGAGCATAAAGGTTTCTTTATATTCCGTTCGATCATCAGGCTCGTATAGATAGGTTTGTTCCACCATATCATGGGAATATTACATATATTGGCTGATCTTCGATAGAATGACGTCCGACTTTTAGACGCCGAGCAAATGCGACTTTTAGGAAATAGTAAAATATATTCACTACCAATATAGTCAGATAAGGCACCAAAATGAATGCCATCTTGACGATTAAACTCAGGAAATTGCATACGCCGATAATCACCATCAATGCCCGTGCAAGCGTAGCTTTTACCAAAGACAGCCATCCCATAATCCTCAATGTGACTAGGGTCCCATGGCCCCAGGTCATCACCATAACGCATTTTGCCATTATCATAACGAAGCATCTTAGTATGCCCCGTAGGCGACACGCAGAGCACACAAGGGTATCCATATTGCTGGGTATACCAGCCACCTACGCTATGCCAATCCGCAATCCGATTCTCAGGCCATGCAAACAAGGTCATTTCCACCGGCTGCTGTCCATGTACACCATTCACGGACGCCGTGCCATGAATCATGTGCTTGTACCAATTCCTACCAATCATATAATGCCATGTCAAAGGCGGCGTTAGCCCACTCCACCAACCGGATTACTAATCGCGATGAGCAGACCCATCCGCGCTTCGCGATAAGGTCTAACAATATCATTAATTTGGCGCACTAAACCCTTGATTCATAGGACATCCCCTTGTATCTTGCTAATCCTTATGAAAGCTATCTTTATTACACCTTTATTATAGAAAAACGGATGAGGAGAATTTGGTGCATGGCGACATATAAACGTAATACAGATTATAATATGTAAGCGTAATAGGGCTTACAATATAGAAATATATAGACATTCAGTTATATAATTATACTTAATAAAGAAAATCTATGTATTGCTATAACACCGATACATAAGGAGAGCCTAAAAGGGAGATAAAAAGATGACAAAATTAGTAGTACTAACGGGAGCTTTCATCATAAGCACTATACTGTCACCAGTAGGCGCCATCGATGTCAATATTCCCGGTGCGGATGCGAAAATTCCAAAGGATGCGTATATAAATTATCAAGCCACAAACCAAGCCATTGAAAAGGATGTGTCCAATTATGTAGAAACCTTAAAGAGTACTGATAAAGCCAACGGTATTAGTAGAAACGAACTAGCCTATGCAAAGGAGGCCTCCATATATCGTGGCGAGCATTACCACAATACGGTTATTTCCGTTCACAATCGATACAGCCAAATCCGGCTTTCATTCCCCGTAGCAGGCATAAAGAGCGAATATAATATTGGCCGGTATAAAAATCCAGATCGCACTATAGAGGATTATCGCGTTATAACCGATAATGGCAGCCTCAATCTAGAAATCGACTATGCAGATTACAAAAGATCGGGGATTGGCGCAACACTAAAATTGCCTATGAAAAACTAACATATAAGGACGTTCGTAAGTTCTTACAAGATAAAGCAAAGAAGAGTCCAGAAAGGCATATTTCTGATATAAAGGCGACTGTATTTTCATACCCTACTGTTACCTACGGTACCTGGGACAGCATGAAAATGCCTTACCTCAAAAACGGTCAAAAAACGACGATGACCGTCGATACCATCAACTTTAAACATATGATGGGCTTTGCCACACGTTACCCTTTATATCACGCAGGTATCGCCTATTTCGATAATAAACCGGTGTTGAATAAGGTGCCTACTAACAATCTACTCGCCAATTACGTGCTTCCATCCGTGAAAAATCTCAATGAGTTGAATGAATATTCACGCATAGAAAATCTAAATGGCATAAAGTATCGTGTACCTAAAGATGCCCTATTCGAAGGTGAAAAGTAAAGAAGATTATCAAGATATGAGATATTACGCAAAAGTGATCCATAACCTTTTTGTTTCTACTATCAATCTTACTAATAATCCGTATACTCGTAATAATATCATTGATGGGCATTACAATTTCAGTAGGAATTTACATTCATTCTGGGATATATACTGGTACCACCCAACACCAGAGTATATAAATTACTCAGTTGTATGGAATAATAATATCCTGGGATATCCATACACAGTTATGAACCCTATAGTGATATTCACATCCTAAACTTTGAACTCTATGATGGTACTCTATCATTTTATCTATACCATCTTTTATCCGAACTTTTTAAGTGCTGATGAAGTTCAAAAATTACGGAATATGATTGAGTTCTTTGATTCTACGAATAATCCGGAATTTAAGTTACAAGAACATGTGGTGTTTCCAGAAACATAGAAGATTAATACCCATTAGGCATCGTGCAAAATCAACCTAATATTATATATGTAAACAAACAGCCAGTACCGCAATCGCAGTACTGGCTATTGTTATATGTCGCTACTTCTTTTTAGCTTGTTTTTCATGTTGCTCCATAAGGATAAGGAATTCTTTAAAGTTATTAATTTTAACAGCTTGCCATGTGCCATCATCGAGCTTTTTCATAGCTAGATTGAAAGTCACGTCTTGGTTAAGCTCTTTTAGAGTTAAATGTAACAGGCACAACGGCACTATTGCCGTCAACAGTGGCAGAACCAATGCTTTTGAACTCAAGGTCTTTGACACCTGTTTTTTCTTTCATTTCATCAGCTGCTTGTTTTTCTCGAGCATTTTGCTCTGAACTTTCAGGTTGCTTTGCAATAGCATTGTAAATTTCATTGCTCAAAATAGGAACAATCTTAGGTTTCAAACCTTGGAACATCACCTCAGCAAGTTCTTTAAATGGACTATTTTTAATTTCAGGATCTTCCAGTTGCATAGCCACAACATCATCATAACCAGAACCGATAATAGAATCCATATCTACGTGCTTTTTGAAAGCATTTACATCATGCTTTTCTACGGCTTCACGAGCAAGATTCAAGGAATAGACAGGGGTTTTCGTGAAATATAAGAAATACCAACCCAGTACAATCGCCACAACAGCGACTAATGCAGCAATAAACAATTTCTTTTTAGACATAAAGGTCTCCTCTCATAAAAATAAGCACAATCTTATTAGCATAAGTATACTATGCAAAATAAGGCTGCCTATAATTTATAAAATATATACTATCTTATTTTTTTGCAGTGCCAATTTAATTTCTTGAAGTTCAGCACGTAAATCCGCATTGTCAGCTTGTAAGTCCTTAATTTGTTGTGCCATTTCAAAGCGGCTCATTTTTAAGCTAGGATCTTGGTATCCTAATTTGAAAGATGCACCAAGATTGAAGGTACTTTCACTACCTAAAGCAACGCCAAGATGAACCATCGTATTTTCATTCGGTTGATAGGACGTACCGATAGCACCAGCCGTTGCATTTTTATAATGGCCTACGCTAGTCGCAAAGGACCATTTATCATTTGGATTGTAGTCCAAGTAATGCAAACCAGATAAAGCAGCTGATACAGCACCAGCTTTGTTAATTTGGCTGCCTACATTCCCCATAATATTGCTAACATTAACATTCGCAGTAGCTGCGCGCAATTGACGAACGTTAACAGCATCTGTATCTGCTTGACCATCGTCTACATTTTCAATTTTCATATCCCCTGCATGAATACCCGCTTCCGCATCATACGTAAGATTAATGCCATCTGGTCGACCATCACGAATAGTTATACCCGTCGGTTTAACTTGTGTAGCATGTACTTTCACAGTACTTGGATCCGTCCCTGGCACAATAGAGCTAGCGGCCCCACATCAACAATGTCTCAATCCATTTTCATCAAAATCCATACTAGTATCGTGATTCGACATAGATAACGTGCCCTGGTTTAATAAATGACACGTTCATTACTACCATCTGGAAACTCATCATTAATCCAAAACTGCTTTGAAGAAATCGTGGTACCATCAAAGCGGTTATTTGATGACATACTGCCGATAGTAATCGTATCAGTACCAACATTCACTGGTGCGCCCATAACATTCACACTCAAAACAGACAAAATTCCCGTTAACACTAATAATCTCTTATTCATGATAACTCTCCCTCTAACCTACATGATCTAACACACACAAATAACCCTTTATAGATCCTCATTCATACATACTTATGAATATAGATAAATACTGAAAGAAATCTCATATTCCCCAATATAATTTCATTATAAGCACTACTTATTTTTACGTCAACGATGTATTTTCATTCTTTTTCATTTATTTAAAAAGCAAAAATTATGCATATATTATAATTAATTAGAGTCTATTTTAAGCAAAAGAGCCGCATTAAAGCAGCTCTTTATTAAAATATGATTATTATAAAAGGATATCAAAAATATTATTATAAATAAAATAGCATATGATACCAATAGTGATATAGCTAATCCTTTTTAACAAATCTATATTAAATATTAATTTCATAACACTATACAACAAGCCAAATCCGCTCAATAGCATACCAAGAATCTCTAACTCTGAAAGAAAAGGCTTAGATATATAGGAATACATAAATCCAGTGAACAAGATTGTAAATGCAACTGTATAAACCTTTACTATTTTTCGTTCCCAACTTATATGCTCCATATAAAACTCCTTTGAGTAAGATTATATCGACAAATAGTAATTAAAACACAGAAGCAAGTGAGCTAACATATTCACATCAGTTACTATTAACCTACTATACTACTTGTAATTTATCTATGTTTGACGATGAACAAATCCATCGCTATAATATAAGGAGATAGTCAGACGAGTAGTGACGCCAGAGCTCATCTCACAAACTAATAACATGTAGAAATGGCCTTTTCGTTTAATCTAATTTCCGAAGAAACGAAGGGCTATTTTTGCTATTAGCAGACAAATAAGCGCTACAAGTGCTCCAAAGGATATCATAACTGATAGAATCCCAAGGATAACCATAATGATTTTATAACCACTCATAAGCAACCTCCCTTCAAAACGAAGAGAGGCCCAACCTCATCTAACTATCTTAGGCCTATTATATATCAAACAAACATACGATACAATAAGTATCGTATTATACAGATTATAGATAAACCTCTACCCCAAAAATCTAGGTAGAGGTTTCTTCACAACTATATTTTACTATTCACTATAGAAAATAAGATAATAAATTATATTCTTTTACATCGCTCAACACATTACTATTCCCATGCCGATTACGTTGGTATCGAATCAATACAACCTGATTCGTATATTTATTGAATACAAAAGATAAACCTTCGTTGTGATACCCTACGTATTCACCCACATAGTACCCAGTATATGTATCATATCCATGATAGATATCTCCATATGGTTCTGCTGGTCGTCCCCATTCAGTATCCTCAAGAAGCGGCCCATAAAGAGATTCTACTTCGCTTCGCGTCATACCTACCATAGCCCCTTTATTGGTTGCATACCCAGATTTTATAATATATCGTACTCGGTTGTGTACGCAAATCCCATAATGAAATAATAACCGATTGGTCAGCAGAGATATACATATCATGATAGGAATAACGATGATCCGCTAGCCATAAGGAATAATGGTAATAGTTTAAATAAGAATACATATCCGAATTAGATTCTAAACCGGCTAAAACGCCCGCATCATCAGTTTTAGCAAACGCAGTTTGCCCCAAACAACCAATAATAAAAATAGAACTTAACAAGAGTTTTACAAACGAGTGTTTCAATAGAATCACCTCTTAAAGTTTGTAACAATAAACACTATATAACAACATATTCATCTTAATTTGACGACTATATCATCAAATTGCATACCGTACACACGTTCATACAAGCGGTTAGCCAAAAGATATCCTGCAAAGCCAAAGTCTACAGGGGCCGTTGCCATCCGTCTATCTCTCGCTTCGCTTTGTGCATCATACCGGTTTCCATCTACATGGAACACTTTAAAATCAATAATAGTAGATGAAATTCCTGAATTCTTTTGTTTAGACAACCATAGATCTTTATACGATGCTAATTGATGGGCATCCAATTTCTTAATTAAATTAGCAAAGGACTGCTTTGTATCAAAGGTGTAAAGAACTTGCTTTTCCTGAATCGTATCACCGGCTGGCATGAGCACATACTGCGTAACAGCGATTTGCTTAGTTCCATTTGGTCCATTAGAGGCTTTGATAGAATCCTTATCTATATAGGTGCCATCACCATTGCCACTTTCACCAAAGCCATGAAGCATTTCATAGCGGCTAGTATTTTGTAATTCTTTCATGGACATGCTGTGTACAGGCACGATACAAGACAGCACCAATGCCATTGCTATATATAATACTTTCATCATCGGTTTCATTTCACCACCACATCTTCAAAATGCATCCGATACGCTTCATAGAATAAAGTATCCGCTATATTATAACGCGTCGTATTCGGAGCCATGCGCACAATAGCACGGGTCGAGGCTTTCACCTGAATCGGCAACGACTGACCATCAAAAGAGAATACGCCTAAGGGTTCCTCGGAGCCCATCATACCTGTTTTCGTTTGTGCCGCATCAATAACCGTCGTCAACGAAGCACCGGCTTGTTTTGCATGATATAGCTGACTCGCCAGCGACAAACGAGTGTCATAGGATACAACCCAGGAATCACTATAAATAACATGTTTCCGCGGTGATTGGTACGCATTGTATACCGTAGCTTTAATTTTATACATAGGTGGTGCATACTCTAATACCTCTATGGAACGCGTATCTAAATACCACGTAGTATGCTCATCCGCATTAGGAACATCAGGCGTTACCTCATACATCACCTTAAACTGAGGTGACGACTTGAGTTCCTGTATCGATGTCGCTTTGACTAGGGTATGGTGAAAGCTAACGCTACTGCGAACATTATAAAAATACGTTTTAACATAAGACTCTCCTCTTAGAGATTATAGTTATAAACACTATAACTCACTCATCTTAACTAGACATAGATAGGCACGTTCTCTCATTAGTATACTCTACTTGTGAGAACGTGCCTATTTTTATTTATTCAGTTTTAGATTAGTGAATAATCCAAATCGCAATGGTGCTTGTAATGAAAGTAACGATAACAGGTACGCTTGTACGTTTTACAAGGTCAAAGCTGGAGATGTTCGCAATACCAGCTACGGCAATCATAACTGCACTGATTGGACTGAGCAAACGACCTACGCTGGCTGCGTTTTTGCATACCAAGTAAGATTGTTGTTGCATTACCGCCAGGTCAGCTGCAAAGCTGGTACAAGTGGTGCAAAGGCGAACATGGATGCAACGCCAGAGCCCATAACGATGCTCAAGCCAGTAATGATACCAGAAACGATAACACCAACTACATCGGCAGAGATAGCAAGGCCTTGAATACCTGCAACGAATTCTTTCACAATGCCAAGAGAGGTTAAACCAAAGGCAAATGTTTCACCTGCAACGATTAATGTTACAGTGCTCGCAAATTGGTCACCCATGCGCTTTTGAAGAAGGTTTGGATGCTAGCTGCCATTTTGCGGAAGTCGCGATGACGAATGAGTTCGCAGCCCATAGCAATGAACAAGCTGAGGAACATCGCAAGGTTTACGTTCATTTTAACGCCTTTAATACCGTATTCGCTGAAACCAAGGATGAAGATCAATGGCAACAATGGTAAGAAAATGTACGCCAATGGGCCAACCTCTAAATCGTCCTTTTTATGAGCTTCTACATATTCCGCTGGAACGTGACCAGATTTTTTATCCATGTATTTTTGCCAGAAGAAATGCGTAATCGCCGCCATCAAGCCACAGATTACATATACTTTCAACTGATAACCAACAAAATATTCATGAATCGGCATATTGACTGTTTTCGCTACTAGCAAGGATGTAGCAGACGCAGGGCCGATATCGAGCAAGTGTCCTGTCGCAACAGCTGCCGCCGCACCTACAGGGCTAACACCTAACTTCACGAGGATTGGGAAAATGGTTACCATCATGAGCATCGCAAGGCCGGACGCACTTGGGATAACGAGTGACATGAACATATTAAGGATGAAAGTAAGCGCCATTACGAGGTACGCAGATTTCATCTTGCCTAGTGGTTTGATAGCCGTTACAACGAGGCGTGAACTAGCACCGATATGGTCCATGTACTTAGCAAAACCAGTACAAGTCATGATCATAAGACCAAGGTTTGCACGCATCTTTGGCAGTAGTAATATTAATAAATTCGAAGGCATCAAAGAAAAGAACCCCTGTGGCCTTCTTCGCATCTACAAAGGATGTGGTGTAGCCCAACAAATACGCTGCGAACATCATAATAAGGCCGCCTAATAATAATACGGTTTGCGCTTTGAATTTCTTAATCACAAGCGTCCCCGTTATGGCGATAACCAATAAACAAACTAACAGATTCATATAGTGTCCTCCATTTTTAAATCACACACAATCTGCAAATAACTAATATTTCGCTTAATTCTATTTAGAACGTTTCCTTTGCATGGTGAAAGTCCTCTTTGATTTTTATCTAACAAGCCTGGTGTTTCAAGAATTTTCTTCAACAGATACAGCAATGCCCTTCGCACCATACATGATAGCGTCCTCTGCGAGTTGACTTTTTACCATTGTCGAGCCATTCTTGAGAGTGGCTAGTTACGCCCTTACCTACGAATTTCACACGTAAGCACGCGCCCGGCACACGGAACGTAACGCTAGAGAAGTCCGTAGAGCCAGTCACTTTGCGAGGTTCTGAGATTTCAGGAGCCCCTACCTTTTCTGCATTTTTCAACAGAATATCATTCAAGGTTTGTACATTGACCTTGTTGTCGTAGGCCTTAACCTCTTCCCACTCCATCGTTGCACCCACTTGCAAAGCCGCACCTCGTGCTACGTCTTTCACACGAGATACCACCTCATCGAGGCGAATGCGACTAGAGGAACGGATATACCATTGCGTGCACGCATAATCAGGAACGATATTCGCCGCCTTACCGCCATCAGTGATGATACCGTGCATACGAACCCTCAGTTGGCACGTGCTCGCGCAAGTACTCCATGCCGTTAAAGAACAACAACACCGCGTCTAACGCACTAATGCCTTTTTCAGGGGCAATCGCGGCATGAGCAGACTTGCCGTGAAACTTGATATTCACGAGATTAAGCGCCAAGGACTTGCCATCTACTGTCGTCGTATCGCTGCCGTGCATCATGAAAGCAAGGTCAAATCATCAAACACCCTTCCTGAGCCATAACAAAGCTTTGCCGCTCGCCGTTTCCTCTGCAGGCGTACCGTACACAACCACGTGCACAGGCGCTTGCAACGTGCGTTTCAACGCACTGCCGCCGTACAAATAGATGGGCCTTTGTAAATTATGACCACACGCATGGCCTAACCCCTTCTAATGCATCGTACTCACAAAGTAGGCCAATCTTGGGGCCCCCACCATGTACGTGATACACAGCCCTAAAGGCTGTTTTAAGACCACTTACCTCGCGGTCTACGGTAAGCCTTCCTCTTCAATAAGTTCGTCAACAACTCATGGGCTTTGAACTCTTCATTTCCAAGTTCTGGACGATCGAAAAATAAAATCATTCAGTTCCTTCATGGGTTTTTCTTAATGCTTCGATTTCTTGTAAAAAGCTGACTCATTATGTACCTCCCTATAAAAACGAACCATGAAAACAACATATATTCCGAATAAAAACTACATTCATTCTAAATTAGAAAACCATTTTATGTTCTAAATTAGAAAGCTATTTTTATGCGTAAATTTAAAAACTATTTTTGTTCCGAATTACGGAACATCATTCCATAATATCCTTAAAAATAAAAATTACACAGTAGCACCCATTTGTTTTTGAAATGGTTTGCCCTAATGTAAGCAGCACCCTCAACGTAGGCTTTCACTCGCTCCTCTGTATAATCCCCGATAGGTCAGAGATGGTCTAACCGCCTCTAGCTTGTACCAAAGGAAAATATAGGAACTGCACTAGACGCCGCATCAGGAACTCGACTGCCGCGAGTAATCACATAGCCATCTTGGTGAATTTGTAAACTTTCACCAGCACTCATATCATTATCGTTACGCTCTGATAAATAGGCAGAAAAAAATCTTGCCCGCCGCTCCTTTAAAGATGGGATAGACCGTACCAATTTTAATGTCGTTACGCAAAAGGCTTGTCCGCGGCTACACGCTCGATGCAGTCCGATAGTCACCCTGCGCTAAAAAGAGATTCACCGACTGTTGCAAATCATCGCGAATCGCCACCATATACGGCTGCGCAATAGCACGCACATCCAAAGATGAAGAAGGCTTTTGGCCATCGGTAGAATACCCCAAGACAACTGATACCGCTTGGCCTCGTTGACTCAACCCAATGATGCGCCTCGAAGGTTTTTAACAACCGATGAACCGTCGTCTTAGGCAGCGCCGTGCTGTTCATGCTAACCCGTCACACCTAGTGGACCCGATTCCAGTAATTTTAGTATTTCGATACCGCGCTCAATTGATTGAACCATATTCACTTATTTCCAATAACAACAAAAATTGTAGGGCCTGTAAGTCCCATAACTTGCTAATATACACTACAGTAATAAGTTTTTAATCTATGACATATGGCATATAATACATTACTAAATAACAATATCATATTTTGAAGAATTTTAAAAATAACTATGATGCATAAGTACTAAAATACAACCCCTATCAAACAACAATAGGCACGTTTCTCATTGGTATAACTATGCTATATCCACGAGAACGTGCCTATTTGTCATTATTGTAATTTTTGTAGTGCTGCTTTAATTTCCTTTATTTCAGACCGTAATTCTTCATTATCTGCTCGTAAGGAAGCATTGTCCGCTTGTAGGTCTTTGATTTGTTGTGCCATTGCAAAGCGACTTATTTTAAGTGATGGGTCTTGATAACCTACTTTTCACATTTGCCCCTAAACTTACCATATTACGACTATCCCCAAGAGTCGTCGCAATATTAAACATGGTATGATTATTAGGTTGGTAAAAGGCCCCTAATGCGGTGGCCTTCGCATTTTTATAGTTACCTATACCCACACCAAAGCTCCACTTATCATTTGGATTATATTCCAAAGGGTGCAGTCCCAGCCAATGCGGCTGCACCTGCACCGACCTTTAGCAACTTGAGCATCGGTATATGAACGTGCTTGATTAATCACATCAGAATTAATATTTGTGATTTTACTTTCAACCTCTTTCAATTGTGCCATATTCACAGCATCCGTATCCTCTACGCCCTTAGCTACATTATGAATCTGTTGGTTGCCAGCCATAATGCGATTCGTAGAGAATTCAATGTGTCTACCATCCTGCGTTTGGCTAGAGAAACCATTCGTGCCAAACTGACTCATATTGCCATCGATACTATTATTGAAAGTTAACGCTGTGCTTTTGTAAAGAGGCCGTATTATGCGCAGCATTAAAATAAGCGCCTTGAGCAGTCAAGGAGGAATTTAGGTTCTCTCTAATATTGTTGAATCGTACTTCATTACTATTTATTTCAGACCTATTAGCATCAACTGAAGGTGCAAAATCAGGATCCTCATACGCTATAAACTTTGCAGAGCTTAACCCCTCTAAGTCTTGATTTAACGACACATAATAATCATCTTTTGTCGTATTAAACTGCCTATACTTGTCGACCGTAATATTAGAGCTACTACTATTCACCGTAGGAATTTTAGACGTAACATAGTTATCAGCCATCTTTAATTTATACTTAGTAGATCCATCTGGATTTGTATCTTCTGTGACGATAATATCGTATGTATACGTTTCAGCTGCAACGGTAGAATGTCTCATGGCCTCTTTAGCCACACTATATAGTTGGGCCCCATTGACAGCATCGGTAGAGGTCTCGGTCATGGCGCCAGGCGCAATTGTTTTCAACTGTCTGCCACCAAAGGAAACCAAACTAGTTGCACCACGTTTAGCATCACTCTTTAAAAATTTAAATTCATTATTAGGGTCTACGGCATCTGGGGTACCAATGGCACGCACATAATTACCAATAGCAATATTGCCACTTGTGGCCATCGAACTAGACCCTATTACGATACCATTACCTTCAGCTGTCGATGAATTACCAATAATAGTATTAGGTTGATGCGGATTTTTCTGATGTAGCTGTATTAGCTCGACCAATAACAACCGACCCATCACCTTCGACGTTATTATGAACACCAAAGATGAAAATTCCCCGTTCCAATTGCTTTGTCTATATCTTGGCGTAGTCGCTGTATTATTGGCACCTGCAATGACATGACTATCATTACCTGAATTATTTTCGACCAACGATAATGGAATTATTCTTTGCTGTATTATTCGATCCTACTGCTATGCCCCAACTATCCGTAGTATTCATATTACCAATTGCAATATTAGCCGATGTGTTTTGCAGCCAGAGTATTATCTGTTCCCAAATTGACATTACCCTGTAAATCGGCCATTCTTGCAGGCATACTTATGACCCCTAATATATTAGCTATCAATAAGACTTTATATAATTTCATGAAATAACCTCTCTTACTCCTTAGATACTATACACTAGATTCTAACAAGTAAATTGAATTTTATCGAACTTATATCATATTCATTATAAATTCATATAAATTCCTCGTCAACAATAAATTCATATTTTTATTCATTTTATACAAAAAGGAGCTTTTTGAAAGCCCCTTTTTCATGCATATATACTATTCAAACGATATTATTTAATGAAACTATTATTTAATCAAATACAAAGCTCATCCAAGATACCAGTGCCTTCTTGTACTCTTCAATGGTAGAGAATTTCGGTGTATAGTTTGTTAACCATTCGGTTAGTGTAGGTTGTGTCGCCTCTGGATCTCATGGCAATCGGCAAATCCCAGATGTTACCATGTTTTACCTTCAAAGTAGCGCCATTTATCTTGGGCAAAGCTCACCAAGGCATAGGCCTTATCGTACTGCTCTTTCGCAAGGTCCAGTTTCCCTAAGCTTTCATTAATCTAAGCCATAATGCAATAATCCGATGCATTCCATTGATAGCCTAATGCAGTACCGGCCCAGCCAAATTTATACTCCTCATCGATAAGGGTTTGTAAATTCCGCTTGTACATCTCGGCCCGACGAGTATCACCAAAATGAACGGCCAATTTCACCATATATTTGACACATTCAAGGTACGCGTAATGATCCTGCGTATGCCGCAAATAATTGGAATTTTCATAGGTCGCATCCCATAGGGTGCCTAATTCTTCCCAGCGTTCTTGATCCATATGATCTAGGTGAAAGTGCCACACAGCTTTAAGCCACAACAAAAAGGCCGCATTTGTATAGTTCCAATAGTGATTGCCCTGTGTATACTCGTCTTCCGCCTCATGACCATTCTCATTTAATAGCATATGCATCTGGCTAATCCAATCAAAACGCATGGAGAAGAGCGGCGGATATACGGTTTCAATATAGCGCTCATAACCAACGCGATTGTCCGTTTCTACATAAAAATGCAATAACGCAAGTTGCAAATAGTCAAGGTCAAAGGCACTCGACGGATTTGCCAAGTTATTAATGAATGCATCCGAATAACTTTCATACTCTAATGGATCCTTCTCTGATCTTGAATCAACTCTTTAAATAGACTTTCAGCCTCACTACGCCCTGTGAAAGCATAGGCCAGCGCCCGATACCACTTGGACAGACGACCTACTTTCAACATATACTCGTACTGCCACGAATCCGGCGAAGGAATATCTGCATGAGCGACCAAATCATCTAGGAAATTCACGATAGGAATCACATTGTGGTACATGCGCTTGCCTTGTATGGCACGCTGACACGCATCCAGTGCACAATACACGTGGCAACATAATTCCACATCTACCGACGGCATATCATCCGTATCATTCATGCCAAATGGGTCAGTAAATCCAAACGGATCATCTACGTCAGCCGAATCACCTAGACCAAACGAATTGGATTCATCCATGACGGACAAGAGCTCATCGCCCACCCCAATATAGCGTTTGCGATACAGGTCCTCCACGCGGTCTGCATAAGGAATGAGGACATCCAAATACTGCTTATACTGATGCACCTTTGGATGCAATTCGACGCCCAGATTCTCTGTTGAAAGTTCCCGAATCACGTGTGCCACAAGAGGAAATACCTTCTGTTCTTTCACATAACCAAGCACACCATCATCATAAGTAGGCACCTGCTTTTAAGGGTACGACGGACCATCGTATATTGGCTATTCCAACATTGCTGAATCAACGGATTAAGCCAGCGTTCACAGTCATCATAGACGTCAATAGCTGCCTCTTCAGAAGGCGCCATGTACATTTTATACATGGACTCACAAATATGTTGTAACAATACATCCTTCGACAAGGTCTTGAGCGCGTCCGATTCCGTTTCTCCGTCCATGGCCTGCACCATATAGGCACCAAGCGCATCGGCAAGGAGTAAAAATTCAGAATGAACCTGTGTAGGCTCGGTCATCACGTAGTGATTCGGTACCGAAAAGGCATCAACTCCTTCACTGAATATATCTTCATCCGCAGACCATATGTCCTCCAAAGCCTGTTGCAACACGCCAAGGGATAGGGGCGTTTCTATGTGCTTAACATCGGCTAAATAGCCATACGTACCTTCATCAGAAAACAAGGTCGTTATGAAATGGCGTAGCATATTGTCGAATACATATTGCACTTCATCCTTAGGTTGACGCCCCTGTTGAAATAATAACTTACGACCTCTGTAGCTTTTTGATATAAAACATACGCCTCATACTCACCCGTACGAGGCTTTTCTAATAGAGGCTGTCCATTATACGTACCATAGCGGATAAATTCGGGCAAGGAAAACAAGAACGCACTGCGACACTCCTCAAAGGACTTGCCCATTTCTTCACATACGGCCTTGACGAACGCGCGAATCCGCTGCCGTTCCAGCTCAACATAAGGACCATTGGCAACCACATCGTCTTGCTCCTCATCATAAAATGGGATGATCCCGCCTGTATTAAAAATCAAGCCAAGCAAAAACGTCGTCGTTTCCTTCCCTCTATCGGCGGGAACAAGGACGGCCGAATGGCATTAAATATGCCCGTTGTGCTAATCGTAATATGATGCATAATACCTCCTATATAACAAAACTCTATCTACACTTATGATTCTAATCTATCTAATCAAATACATCTGTGATACCAAATGATGGATGCAAAACTGATATAAAACACCTATCCATCTTATGCCGCCATGACCGACACACCGTAGTCCAGTAGTCGCTGAATAACAGCAGGGTCATCATCATAAAAACATAAACCTTCTGGCCCACATTGAAATAATGAGCAAAAATCTTGAATGGCATGTACCACATCACCAGCGGACTTATCGCTAAACCGAATGGCCTTGTAATCTGTCACATTGTGAAAGTTTAACAGCAACCGTACTCGTTCTGGATCAGCCGCGGTCCATAAAGCGCAATGCTCACTGCCTTGAGAAATCAGCAAGTGAGCCATTGCAAGATTAAGCGTGGTTTGTTCCAAATGTGTACGCACATACGCTTGCTTATGGGATGTGATGAATCCTAATTCTTGGTCTGTGAGCTGCGGATACCAGTTGCGCACCACATCTCGCGTAATGCGGGTCGGTATAGTTGCACTTAGTTCCAGTCCCACCTGATTCAAGGCGTACACATAACCGGCTGTATTTAATTGATTGGTAAACACTAATGTGTTGTCTACATCGACGATGTGAAACATAGAACCTCCTCTATCAAACTATACCTATTACTTCTAACTGTTTCGTAATGATGCGGACATCATAATCACAACAGCCAACTACTATAGAACTTAAAATAGTGTGTCTGCCAGTTCCAACGCTGGATTCACTAATTGAACGATATCCTCGACAGTGACTGCCAATGTATCTGCTTTTCCCTTCGCCACCACAAGTTGCCGCGCTTGTTGCGATGCCAATAAACTACGATTTAGCTTTCATATCCTCGTGCATTGTCATCGGTGGCAGCATTATACATGGCACACGCCATATGACCATATTTGCTAGCCTTTGCCATGGCATGGCGAGAACCGCTATCCCCATCACGACCTTCATAGCTAGCAATGAGGATGACCGCTTTAGCAAATAAGGCTTGCAATCGATCTCGCTCTACAAAGCGATTGATGGCTTCATGACGGCTATGCGGTTCATCGCAGTACTCAGTAATAATGAGCCCACCCGTTGCAACGATGCGCTCTGCCATATCACGATGCGCAGCAGGGAATATAGAATTTAATGGTGACGGCAAGATGGCAATGGTTTTTCCACCACAATCCATGCATACCGTATGGGCAATGCCATCGCAGCTCTTAGCGAGGCCACTCACGATATGCTGGTTATAATGAACCAGTTGCTCAACAATCTTGCTTTCACGGGCCACCTGCTCATCAGTCGGCGTCGTATACCCGATAACCGCCACATTACGGTTCAAATCGCCAAGTAAACTAAGATTGCCCTTGTAGAACAAGAGATAGGGCCGGTCGCCATTAGGTGCGCTGGTATTCACAATGGGAAAATCCGTATCAAAACAACACACAGCGCCATCCATCCAGTCCATATCATCCATCGCCACGGACAAGCTATGCACCGCCTCATCAATGTGAGGGATGTCGTCCATCATGGCGAGGAATTCATCTGCTGTTTTCCACGTATTGTGAAAGCTAGCTCGCGATTTAATCTGGTTGGTGGCTTGTTGAACAGCCCAAATTTTCAACGCTATAGGTGAAATGTTCATATTATGCTCCTCTTTTATACGCATTTCGATTGGTGTAGGCTACGGCATAGAAAACAACGCGCGCCGCACCAGCATCGTACAATGCTTGAATACAATCTTCATCGACATTAACTGTTTTTGTATAAATATCATCTATCAAAATAACCGTTCTACCCTTTAGGTACTCATTCTGGATATCACAAGTATCCTTGGTAATTCCTGGATAGGGCTCACTACCAGTATTCGTGAAATTAGTCACAGGCTTACGCAAGTGCGTCATCTTGGTACTCGTATGGCGGGAAAAATAAAATCCGTACCGTCGATGACGGGCAAATTATTATCCTGTAGGGCTTTCACAGCGGTCCGCACCGCAGCCTTAAACCCAAGTTGCCAATTGCACATGCCAGACTTAGACCGTGGCACCGCCATGAGAACGGCCTCATCCAACCCTTCGGCGTCCATAATCTGTGGAATATCCTGTATCATCAAGGCTGCGGCTTGCCTAGAGGCAGCTCGCAACGTATCTGGATGTGTAGAAACAAATATATTTTTCAACGTGTTCAAATAATCCGGATTGCCTGGTTGCCCGTACCCTACATAATATAGGTGAAAGTAACCGGTACAATCATGGGATAAAAAATCATTTTTCTGAATCGTAAATTGTTCCATAACGAACCTCCGTGTATAAAAACTCATATAACTCATGTAATACAAACAACATACTAGGCTAGGCCCATTGGAAGAAACCAGCTCACCATCTGCACGATTCATGTTCTATCAGAAAGGAGTCTATTATTATTTCTTATTTAAAGGAGGTATATCATGCTACTGATTTACAACCAATGGGCTTAACTTGTGTGTTCATTATACGGAGATTCTCTATGGGGAGATAATCAAAAAAACTAGGAACAAAAAAAAGAGCCGTTTTGAAACAGCTCAAAATTCATGTCCTGCATACTTAATGACAGAACATACTCATTAGACGAAAAGCATACTGGATTCATCTATGTTTGACGATGAATGAAACCATCGTTATAATATAAGAAGATAGTCAGACGAGTAGACACGTCAGGCTCATCTCGGAAAACATAAAAATTTTGAGAAATGGCCTTTTTCGTTTTTTACTAATCTCCGGATTAGTGGAAATGAAGGGCTATTTGTCTTTTTCCTAGACAAATAAGTGCTATTAATATCCCAACAATAAGGACTGCGATCATCTATATTTGACGATGAGTGCAACCATCGTTATAATATAAGAAGATAGTCAGACGAGTGGATACGTCAGGCTCATCTCGAAATCTATAAAATATTAGGAAATGGCCTTTCTGTTATCGAATTATCGAAGATAACGAAAGGGCTATTTGTCTTTTCCTAGACAAATAAGCGCTATTAACGCCCCAAAGGCGATAACCACAGTCATCACCTGTAATAGGAGCATAATGATTTCATAATCACTCATAGGCTTACCCTCCCTTCAATAACGAAGAGAGGCCCAACCTCGTCTAACTATCTTATGTTAATTATATATCAAACAAACATACGATACATAAGCATCGTATTATAGAGATTTATAGATGAAAACTCTACTCCTATTTTTCCAGCATATTATCGACGGCCTCCCAGAATTCATCATCTAAATCAGCGATCATAATCATCTGGGTATGGTCGAGGTTCTGGGTCATCATAATAATGACGTCTATTATAAACACTTAAATAGAAATTAGGGTCCCGAGAATCCAAGGAAATCAAATCCCAAATCGAAAAACTCTTTAGCCTTAACCATATGACAATAATTAATACAGTATTGCAAGAGATAACTATATCTGCTTGAATCGGAAGATATTTCTAGTGCAGTTTCACATAAGAAGAGTAAGTCTTCAACTAAACAATCGCCATCGTCCCGTTCATTATACGCAGGATCTTCTGATGTGAAATAAGGATAAACGATATAGTCTTCATCAGTATTTGCCCCAGAAACATCAATACAAAATTGTTTTGCCATCAATATTAACAGATATGCTTTCAACATAATACCAAGTAGTAGTTGGATAATGACAGAACTGAACTCTAACCTTTTTACCAGATTCTGTACATACTCATCCGAAAAAAATTTTAATCTCATCCACACCAGGAATACTAATATACTTATCTTCATTATATCCATCTGCATGTAATAGAAAATACATCTAACAAATCCTTTCAGCAATATCTTTTGTACGTATTTTTCTTGAATTTCTTCAATTGTATAGTTAAAATCCACCATAAAACACCTCCTGTAAAATTAACCAAATATAATTGGCACAAACTAATACAAACGCAACTCCATTAAATAAAAACTTTTCGTATTTTTCATTATATGATGAAAGCTACGATAAATAAATACAATAAAACTAAGACACAAAACCCCGAGCGAATCAGTGATTCACTCAGGGTTTATTGTTATGTGATTGGTTCATAAGCGCAAGCGATAGATTCTTGATACTCATGGCTGGGAGTTACGTGACCAACGAGTCTTTTTATTTCTGTTATCGGTTGTTAATAGTTGGTATGATAGTCTATCTTCACCTTTTAGTCCTAATGCGATGTCCACATGTGCGACTTCGTCAATAATAGACATTAAAGCATTAGCCTTGTCTAACATATACATATCTGGGTTAGATTCAATTACTGAAAACTCACGTCTCCCTCGTCTCACATACTCTATATTATCTATAGTTCCGCTAGTTACTTCATTGGAATAGCGTCTAAGATTTCTAAGCTTCCCTTGTCCATTGGTATCGTGTACGGAGTGAATTCCAAGCTCACCCCCCCAACTGGAATGGTTCCCCAATTTTGATAACGATTGAGATGTGGTAGTTTGTACCCTGCTTTTTCCGCTGACATTTTTCTCTGTGCTGTTGTCACTATTTCTGCCATTTTCACTTTCGCGAAGTAAGGCTCCTCTTCCGCTAACTCCAATAGAGTTTGGTCCTTGCATTGTACTTCCATTACTTCTTTCAAGTGTGGTTTGAACTCCTCTATCATTTGTGGAGTTATCTTGTCTGCGTCCAGCCAATAAACCTCCTCGTTGATTAGTTTGTACAGAAAGTTCAGATTCGCTTCTAAGTCTTTCATTGTATTTCCTCCAGGCTTTAAGTTTCAATGCAGCAAGCAGTAAATGCTTTCACTCCATCAGTTTTCCCTTCCCTTCGGTCAGGGACTAGAGATATGCGGACCTCATCGTCGCTTCACTCCTCTGCTGGCCCCTTCGTCGCATACCGCAAGCGGTGGTGCTGTGCAACCAAGAAGTTGAGCTATATGCTAACAAGTCTGTTGGCTAGTTTCAATACCGCAAGCGGTAAATACTGTTACTTCATCACCTTTGTTTTTCCTTCCCTTTGGTCAGGGACTAGAGATGTGCGGACCCCATCGTCGCTTTGCTCCTCTGTGCCTCGCACCCTTCGTCGCATACCGTAAACGGTAAGTACTGTTGCAACTTTAGATACCCATATGGAAGAAAGATATGTGAGGATGGGTTTCAATACCATAAATGGTAGGTACTGTTGCAACACAATATTATTCTCTTTGCTGATGTCGACATACCGCTGGTTTCAATACCGCAAGCGGTAAGTACTGTTGCAACGGCTTGAAAGTCCTTGGAGTTGGGACGATGCCTTTAAGTTTCAATACCGTAAACGGTAAGTACTGTTGCAACAAAATGAAAATGGGTTTACTGAGGCAGTTCAAAAGTGTTTCAATACCGTAAACGGTAAGTACTGTTGCAACTTTTGTAATCTGATACCCATAACGTTGGAAAGGTTTACACGTTTCAATACCGTAAACGGTAAGTACTGTTGCAACGGTACTCAATCTATGTCAGAAGATGATGCGTTCGATGCAGCTCTTGTTTCAATACCGTAAACGGTAAGTACTGTTGCAACATATCATGAATTTAGTAGAAGCATTAAAACTTATTGCTCGTTTCAATACCGTAAACGGTAAGTACTGTTGCAACTCAATGGTAAGGATAATCGTCTAACACAAATTTTCGAAGTTTCAATACCGTAAACGGTAAGTACTGTTGCAACTTACTTCAAGATGTTGATGGAGAGATATTCTCTATCGTTTCAATACCGTAAACGGTAAGTACTGTTGCAACGGCCGGAATTTAAAAAATTTAGGGTCGCTAAAAGAAAACGTTTCAATACCGTAAACGGTAGAGTACTGTTGCAACTTTAGAGTTCAATTCTTTACCAAAAGTATTGATAGCATGTTTCAATACCGTAAACGGTAAGTACTGTTGCAACGATTACGTCTGACGCTGTAGCTATTGAACATATTCTGGTTTCAATACCGTAAACGGTAAGTACTGTTGCAACCTGATCGAATAGTTCCTTCCGATATAGAGTTGTCGTTTCAATACCGTAAACGGTAAGTACTGTTGCAACCTTGAAAGACGTTAAACGCGTCGATTATTATAATAACTAAGTTTCAATACCGTAAACGGTAAGTACTGTTGCAACGACCTATGCTAATTTATGGTCAGCAAATGGTAGAGAAGGTTTCAATACCGTAAACGGTAAGTACTGTTGCAACCGTTTGCTTCAAAGAAGCAGATGGTAAGGTATGGTGTTTCAATACCGTAAACGGTAAGTACTGTTGCAACGCTAAGGAATATCTCGACGAATTGGCTGAACAATTCGGGTTTCAATACCGTAAACGGTAAGTACTGTTGCAACTCACCAGTGATGCCGTAGCCATCAGAGCATATTCTGTAATGAGTTTCAATACCGTAAACGGTAAGTACTGTTGCAACCTGGCAAGTTGACATCGAAGGGAGGTAAATTACCGGGTTTCAATACCGTAAACGGTAAGTACTGTTGCAACATTTTTACCGACTGGGGCGAGGCTTCGGCCTCAGTAAGTTTCAATACCGTAAACGGTAAGTACTGTTGCAACTTTCGATATTGCCCTGTTGTCAAAACTGGCATGTGGAGTTTCAACACCGTAAACGGTAAGTACTGTTGCAACTTTAAATTTAAGAAAATTTTTCGTTGTAGGTATTGAGTTTCAATACCGTAAACGGTAAGTACTGTTGCAACTGCCAATAAGTGATAATCAGTTCGGTTGCATTATTATCGTTTCAATACCGTAAACGGTAAGTACTGTTGCAACTTGCAATAGTTTCTTCATCAAACTCTTGTCCAGAAGCGTTTCAATACCGTAAACGGTAAGTACTGTTGCAACGTATAATGGTTATTGCGAGTATACTGAAGATTTTTATGTTTCAATACCGTAAACGGTAAGCTACTGTTGCAACCTGCGTATATTTTAGCAGAGTCTGGTTACATTAGGTTTCAATACCGTAAACGGTAAGTACTGTTGCAACCCAAAGATATCGAGGCCTACTTCACTAAGTATCTTGGTCTAGTTTCAATACCGTAAACGGTAAGTACTGTTGCAACCTGATAATGGGTTTATTGACTTTGCATACTTCAAAGTTTCAATACCGTAAACGGTAAGTACTGTTGCAACTAGATTTGTTTCACTAGGGTTAAACTTTTATATGTTTCAATACCGTAAACGGTAAGTACTGTTGCAACGTAAAAAATCTTAAAGTAAAGCTGCATTTGAAGTTTCAATACCGTAAACGGTAAGTACTGTTGCAACGGGACTGGCGTCGTGGAAGCACATAGCGATGACGGTTGTTTCAATACCGTAAACGGTAAGTACTGTTGCAACTCCAATGAGCTAAAAGAGCGCGAGTTGCGTCGCCAAAAGTTTCAATACCGTAAACGGTAAGTACTGTTGCAACAGCAGGGTCTGAAAAGCCAGTATTTATGCGGTTTCAAAAGCTAGTTTTGAAAAACCTCAAACCGTAAACGGTAAATTTTTCTCCGCATTAGGTCCTAAAGTGTCTAGAAACCTAGGTAAATACTGGTGGAAAACCTTTTTCTAAGGATACAGTAATTATAAGGGTTTTCTGAAATTACGTCAATATGGAGGGAGATTTTCCAAAAGGGCTATTTTTTATAAAACATAGGGATTTACTGGATTTATCGCTGTTTTCAGCATTTTTTAGAGGCTAGAAAACTCAAACTATTGATAATAGCTATAATGATGGCTATCAAAATCGCAATAAAAATCATATATAACAACATACAAACAAATTAATAATCGTTAAGCCTGCTGGGTGAACAAGAATTTATATTGCCCGCCTCAGCAGAGACTTCATAGGAGGTAAAATTTTATTATTCATTCCGAAAGGAAAATCTATTTATATCTGAAAGGAGAAAAATCATGACTACACTTTGTTCCAACCCTTCGAGGCTTAACTTGTAGACTCATTATATCCACAAAAAGAGAGATTGTTGTAATCAATAAAACTAGAAGAAAAAGACGCTCTTAAAAACATCTGCACGAGATGGATCTAAGGCTTCTTTCATTTGGAGGTATATAATCATGAACGTTTTATGGTTCTAATATATCTACATACACTATGTATTCTTTAGCTGTACCCGTACTTGCCCAAGACCTTGGCTAGACAATCTACCGACACCACAATGTTGGCCAAAGAGTGCCAAAATGGTGATGAGTTGGTTCTCCTCTGCACTTAACTTAGCTAGATTAAAGGTAAATCCACCAACAAATCCTGTATACCCTCGATCACACCAAAGTAAATCCGTTGTGTCTGACCTTTCCAGTCTGACAATATAACTCGTTCACAAATTTCTTTGATACGTGGTTTTATCCAATGCATCCTCTACATCGCCAGCATTCCATTTATCAACAATAGAAGCAAAAGATAAGCTCTGCTGTGGGAAAAGGTGATATCACCATGCGTACCATTAAACATAGTAGGCATTAAGAATTCAAACTCAATTTTGCGTGCTAGTTTAGATTCTAATCTCTGTTGCACCAAATCAAGAGTATTTTCCTTCATATAGTGGCAACTCAAAAGGTGCTTCATAGTGAACATCTACAATCGTTGCTTGTAAAGGACCGATTTGTACAGCATAGATTCTGAAATTTCTTCCAAGACATACCACAAATCGCGGTGCCATACATTAATTCTTAGAAAGAGAATATCTCCTTTTTGAATCACATAATCATGGCGACGTCGCTGATAATCTAGCCCCACTGTGAATGGTTTTATGCCAAACATATCATGCCAATAATTGCCTGCATCTTCATCAACGGAACTGATAAGAGAAAAGACGGCAGCATGAAGAAAACGACTGGGAGTTCAGGGTAGAGAACCTGAGTTGTGAGAACGCAGCGTAAGGATAATAGTTCCTAACATTATTTAGACCATTTTGCGATAAAGGATTGTGGCATATCGAGCTTACTACGGTATTTAATGCGATCATCCATTTTATTGTTCTTAATGGTCATCATAGATATACCTTCAGTCCAATTTTTAGCCGCATTTTGGACCGTTAGCAATGTTCCAATCCATCATCATATATAAATCTTTTAACATATCTTTATAAGAGGACAAATGAGATCCTAGCACATCATCTCGATATTGAGTGAAGGATTGTATAAACTCATCATTAATAGGTGTGCTACTACCAGTATTCCAAGTATCACCAGCAAATAAATTAGCATAGCGCTCTTGCCCATCAAGCAATGTCACCTTAGATTCTAATTTAATACTGCCAGCCAATGGATTTGCCCATACCAAGCTTGTAGTATGCAACGATTATCCCCTGAGTACTCGATCAAGATTCAAAGTCATTAACAATGCACCTAATTCAACATCACTGAGACAGTTAAAATGAATACGGCTTGTAAAAGTAACACCAATATCTACCGGTCGAATTTTACGTGTACCTTTAATTGCCTTCTCCTCCTCTGTACGGGTCCAAGCCTTTGCCTTTGCAAGAGGTTGATGCCAATACATTTTGTATCCACGTAAAGAAGTCCCTTCATGCCCCCAGTGATTGTATCTAACATGATCATCTACATCTTGCTCCAAATATAGTTGGAAAGATGTTGGGTTAGGTCCCATCAATGGATGTGGGTATTCGGATTGACACATTCTAACAGGACCAACTACATGTCCATCAGAAAAGCATAAACGACCTGTCCAATTATCACCATAACCAAAGACACTATCACATAGGTCAACGCCATTGTTATGTTGTTTTAATGTACTTGGTAAATGATCACTAATCATTAAGTCATAAGCAATACGATAGAAGCGGCCATGACCAAAGTGTATTACAACACCATCTTTTTCAGTAAAGAAACAAGGTACTACAAACTTAACATCATTGCACCGCGTATAACTCTTTGCGGCTTCGCCAGTTTTACCTACTTTTTTGTCCAATAAGTTTAATGTACCACGATTTTTATCATCTGCATAGCTATCAAGACAGTCCTGTAAAATTGGGATTCGTTGACCCTCAAAATTGCCTGGACGTGTAATACACATATAAGACATCTTGGAATTCATTTTACCAGTATGAATATTTACATACTTATCAGTCCAATCAATAGATGGTCTATCCTTCTTTTTCTGCATTTCATAATCATCAGTATAAGACATCTTTTTAGATACACTAGGAATAGCAAAGTAATTATTATTCACAGTCTGAATAATAAATCCCCGGTGTAGCTTTTGTTGCAGCCTTTTCTTCGCCTCGGCCATTTATTTCGATCCTACCATGCGAATGGCATAGTAATCTTTAAGAGATTTTATGGAACTCGCAAAATCACGGAAATATAGATGTCTATCTTCAAAAATCACCCTAGACCCGAACCACGTTGGTATGGTCTAAAACTACTAGCAGTAACAATCTTAAATATTTGCTTAACCATCCCTTTAAGGCTAGCACCAGGAATTGTCGGATTATCTGCCCCACCATAGAACTCAAGTGGTGTCGTTTCATCTTGTTTAGAAGGTCCACCAATAAACAAAGGTGTTTCTGTAGTAATTGTAAGATCAATATAGCCTGTATGAGTAGTAGGTTGCTGTACATGATCACAGTATGCCTTTAGTACCTCTTTTGTAACCCCTTCTAAATTACCACTATAAAAATTCAGCAGGAATTACAGTGTCGGGTAGGCGTACAAAGTTATATGCTGCACTGGCTGGTTTATCAGGATATTTATTATTTCCACCACGATTGCCCTTATTATTGTTATAGGAATTATCTCGACGGTTAGTTTGGTTATTATAATTGCGTTGAGACCCTTGTTGACGGCCATTATTTTTTTAGACTGTTTATTTACAAAATCTTGACCATTAACTTTTTCCATTCGAGCACGACTAGCCTTCAGTCTATCTGCCATCGTTTTTGCCATACTAGACCTCCTTATCTACAATTTTGACATATCGATAATCCGTATAACTCGCTTGATAATTATCTAAATAGCCAATGTAATTGCGCGTTGTTAAATAGCAATACTGTTTCGTTGCTGTTACAGGAATGATTTGTGAAAGCTTACGCCTTGTATCCACCAAATGGGTAAATCCTTCTATTTTGTGTAATTGGGCATAGCCCGCATCATTTTCACCAATCATACGAGAGGTGGAATCCACATAGGATACGCCACCCAGAGGCATCAGAAATGTAGCGATATACTACGGGATCCATTTTGAATGATGATACGCAATTCTTCTATATCGTTAAAGATGCGCATTTCTTGCAAATAGGCATTTTCAACGGCAGTGGAACCATCGGAGAATTGGAATGCACCATTCTTGTAATGACCCCATTTTACTTCGTGCACAGACCAGATAACGACGAGGCCATCGTGTTGCATGTGTTCCTTCGCAACAGAAGCGATGTTCACATCTGCTAGGCACCACAGGTGCCGCTAGTTTTCGTATATACGCCTTCGTGGCGTTGTAATTCTTTACTCATGGCAACCTCCTTAGCCGTTTACAGTTTCCTTAATACATTGTTGCAGAGCCATCACTAGGTTTTCAAGATGAGCAGCCTCACCAGATGTTACCTTGCCGTTGCCGTCGATAGTGTAGCTTTTCACCATGATACTGAACGGTAACAGATTTGCCTTGCACACGGCCATAACCGATCGTACGATTTGCGCCCAATGTAACTTGACCCGTCATGAGGTCCTTCACGAGAAGCATGACAAGACCGGCCTCCGCATCGTTACAGTTTTTAACAGTCATGCGCAATGGGAATGTCACAGCATCGCCCTTAGTATTGCGCACCGGATGGTCTTGGAACAAGGCGCCATTCATGGCACCACCGGTGAAACGGTCCACGCGGATACGAGATTGTTCCTCTTGGTTGAACTGTTTATCAAAGTAGATTTCATCGACCATGACACGGCCCTTGCGACTATCCTTATCATCATTACTATAGCCAAAGAGCGTATTCACGAGCGCATCATTCATACCGATAGCTTGGAGAATACGACCACATTGATGACGCAATACACCTTTTAACGGATGTACCAGGAACGAAAAAGCGCTACGGATTTATCTTCCCATGCTTCTTCAAAGATGGATTTAATAAGCACCGTATCTTCTAGATACGCATCCATATTGATGACTAAATCGCGGTCAGCTACGAGGGCTTGCTTAGGAATGGCTACGGAAGCACCAGATTTGCCAGTTAACCACGCTTTCACACGATCTGGTTTTCGTAAAGTCATAGTGTTCTAAGGCAATATCCTTACAGGCAACGCGACCAAAACCATTCACCGTACGAGCGCCGATAGCGATACCGTGTTGCAGAGCATTCGCCAAGGCAGCGAGGGCCTTTTCAATTTTCGCGCCTTGTTGTTCGTGGCAACGACGGATGACACAGTCGATACGCAATTGGCCGGTAGCACCGGATTCGATAACCTCAAAATCATATTTAGCGCCATCTACGGTAACGCCACGCACATCATCGATGCGAATGCCATCACGTACGACGATATTCGTATTTTCTAATGGAATGTCGTTGATTTGCAACGCACTTTGAGTTCCCTTATCATCGATGGAGCCGAATAGCACCAGTTCCGCATCAGGTACAAGACCTTGCAAGGCTTGGCGCAATACGCCGGCCAAGGATGTGCCAGGAATGAATGGTTGCCCATCATGATAGGTCACCACGATATCATCTACCGTATCATTTAAAATATCATTATTTACACCAGCCCGAATAATAAGTGGACTTGTGAGTTTGACAGTACCAGTTAGAGTGTACCGCCCTATTACACTTGCAGAGTTTAACATATGACGGTCCTCCTTACTTAATCTTTCTAATATGTCTAAAGAAATATGTCCAATATTCGTAGGCTACAATATTTGAAAGTTTGTGTTTATTAATACCTACCATATCGACTAATTCAGCAGGAATCTCGTAATATGTACCACTTTCACCAGATTTAGCTAAGCAAGCAGCTACTAGTGCATTAGGATCAAAGTCAATGATGTAATCCATCAAATTAACACGCTTAGTTTCACTAGTTGTATACGCATGGTCTAAATGGAACTCTCGCAAATTCTTTTCTAGAACCTTTTTATCCTCTTTTGTTTGAGCCACGAACGCTTGTAATTGCTTATGACCACAATCGTGTTTAGTACCAAGTTCGGCTAATAATACAGATGCAAAATGTCTAGATATAGACTTGGTTTGCATAGTACGTTTAATATATGTATTTACATCATGTGCAGCACGCAAACGAGCATTTAGAATTACTTGTTTTTCTAGTACTTTTTTAGCTATACTTTGCGTTGATGTATGTAAAGATGTAATTTTAGTCAGATTTGTCTTGCCTAATTTCACCATCTTAAATTCACCAGGCACCCACAAGCGACCTTGGCCATAACCTTCTTGTAACCGTGTTCCCATACCGTTATATAAGAGGTCTTGTAATTTAGCCAAATCATCTTGAGTCCAGCCAGATGCTTTTTACAAGTTCGATAGTACTACCTGCAGATGCAGCTGATTCACTAGTGCTGCGAATACCCCAAATACTATTAAAGCTTTGTTCCTCTTGATAAGATGCAAATATAGCTCCCAAAGAAATATCAGTTCCAATTATTTCTACAGAACGATTTACAACAGTGGCAATAGACTCATTACCTAATAATAATGGTGTATGAAGTCGCACATATACAGAATTACCATTACATACAGGTGATGGCACTAGTTTCAACATCACCAATTTCTACTACACAATGACCATATTCGGTGCGACGGGAACGACCAATATAGCAATCTAACGCCTTTAGGAAATTGACGAACAAAAAGTCTCTAGAGATTCTTTAGGCCCAATAATAGCCCCTACAAACACTTGATTTGGTTCTAAATATTCATAGTTGAATATATTACCCTCTTTACTACGCCCTTGTACACGTTCTTGTTCTAAAGAGCGGGACATGTAGTTTTATTGCCGTTTCAATTTGTACTTGACTACATTCCTTACCATCTTGGACGATAAAACCTTTAATACCTTTAAATCCAAGTAGATCTTTTACCGGTATAAAAATCGACTACGTCATCACTCTTATAACCTTCTGCGTTTTTTGCACTTTTTGTAGGCTTAGTGGTGCAGGGAAAGATGTACCTTTTCACAGTATCTTTATAAGCAGATACAAAGCGCAAATCACCATAGAATAAGTCCATGAACTCTTGATTCTTATGCGCTTTTTACCAAGGTTATGAGAATTAATAAACTGAGATGCAAAAATACCACGTAAAATTCGACCATCCATAGAACCACGCGTAGCGGTCAATACGCCAGCCGTAGAGGAATTCGCAATCAATGTTGGGGATTTAACAGTAATTGTAACCTTTACTTGTTCCATAGCTTACCCCTAAAGTTTCTAAATCAAAAGCTTTATCATCAATCGTACATTCAACTTGACCAAAAACCACGGTTTCGTTTTTCCACCGATGCCAGTCAAATTTCGTACAGCACAACTCAAAATGAATCCTTCTGTATCAGTCATATCCACTACATTAATCTTGCCTATGAGTAAGTCCACGATTAAGAACTCGTGAATTATGTAATGTACCTTCAACAGTAGAACCAGTTTCTTTATCGATAGATGTGTAATAACGCATAGATGTGTACTCTTCAAGAACACGTTCCTTTGTAAATACAGCTGGATATTGCGCTTCAAGAGCTGCTAATTCAGTAGCTACCACATCATAGTCGGCAATCTTCAGATTAGAAATAGACATTCTAGGGTTATCTTCTGCACTTTCAAGTCGATTAAACAATCCCTTTACATCGTCAATGGTGAAAGCCCCCATTCCTGCAGCCTTCATCATCTCTGCCACTTCAAGGGCACTTTCATATAAAACACCACGCACACGCTTAGCAGGAATAAAAGGAATCCCGTAACGATCATGGACGATGGTGCTGTCCGTATTAACGTCACCTTGACCAGACATAAGCATCGTTGGCGACAATAATTTAATAGTTAATGTGTACATACTTACTCCAATCCAGGCAAAATATAATCCATTAATTCAATTGCATCTATATACGGTGTACGCATTTCACCATTTACCTTAGCCCACAGCTTTTCTTGGAAAGCATCCCAACCAGCTACAGTAGGCATAGATTTATCAATATTTCGCAATTGCTCAAGGAACACGGTCCACATATGCTCATTATCTTGCAATACGGAGCGTAATTCTTTGACTTTATTTTGCGCCATAACCTTGCCTTCGTTAAATTGCGTTGTGCAATCTAACAATTGATATAATGCTTCCATATCCTTAGTCGCATTAGTATCTGTAGCACTATATACACGATATGGACCAAAGTGCATATTACCTGTTAAACTGCTGTATTCATTAGCAAAGAACTGCTCCAATGTAGGTGCTGTTTCACCATGAAGGAATGCAAAGTCCATCCAACAAGACTCATTAACCTCGTGAGATGCATTATAAGCGCGCATTTTAGATTTAGCGCTATCGCAGAGTTGCTCTGCCATTTCGTACCCTCTAAAGAATGGATAAGATGTTGGGATAACTGCGATACCCGCACATGAGGAAATAGACATGCCATTCGCATCACTTAACAATTGTTGCATCAACAATGTGAAGCTTGTACTGCAATTCGAGCATTACAAATAAAGGTAATATCATCACCACCAACAATGATTGGACGAATTGGCAACATGTTTTCAGCTAACTCTAGATGTTCATCAAGAATATCGTAGTTTAGCAATAATCCATTCTATTAAGGCTTTAAAGCTTTCCAAAGTCTTAGCTGCTATCACGTTTAGATAAAGCGCTACGCTCTTCTAATGTTTTACACTGTCTGAAATGAGCCCCCCATGTTATTACCGTCGATATGAACGATGGCAATATCATTAATGCCGGTCTTGCTCTTTTTCAGTAGATTTATTTTGCCCCTAAGTCTTCAAGTTCAGATGGGAATACCCAATCAATAGCTTCGGTATTGAATAAATTTTTGAGTCGTATTTGCAGCCTCAAAAGCTTCAAATTTAGATGTAAAAAGATGTCGCTACCAAGCGCTTATCTTTACCAAAGCTTTGCACTGTATCTGCCACAGCTCCACTGAAATCACAAATAGTCGTCAAACCTGTGTTGGCAGGATACACAATCGGATTTAAGGTAAATTGATTTGCTTTCAACTGTTTATATAGCTGACTAAGATCTGTTGAAAATTGTGTACCATCAAGAGTAATAGAACCTGTGGTAGCACCAACTTTTAAGCCAGGATATTTAATCAAGACTTGCGTCGTGAATTTCTTAACGATATCTTGAACTAAACTTTCATGCTCATTATCTACGAGAACAAGAGCATTCCCGCCACCAATATAGGCAACATACACCGGTTTAGATAGAGATGTAATACTATCACTACGTGTCAACCACGATGTAGTATCAACCTCTACACCAATGTTTTCAATGACGTCTTTGCATAATACATCCTCAAATAATCTATCCACAATATACGAAGCCCCAACATTGGCCTTCAGTTTATTGTTTGCAAAGATGTACTTTTGAATAGACTGCACATCAAACAAAAATAGCATTTACTTGCATAGGCTCACTCCTTAACTACAAAACAACTACAATTAGCGAATATATTCCCGAAATTGGACGAACTGAAAGTTAACCCTTTTTTCGTTTATACCATTATGTGAAAACTCCTCTACCACACGCTCGCTAGTGGCCGCTAATACAGTAATTCCTGCAACGAGTAGTCTTTCCACTAGAGCATGGCAATAGACAAATTCCCTTGGCACAATACAGCAGACGGATGCAAGGCGATGATACGTCCTGCATATTCTTGAGCGAGGTCCATCACCGCAGAGGATGATGCCTGTGATCAATACTAGGAAATGGCAAATCTATAATCTCCCCATATTGATGCGCTGCAACAAGTTGTTCCTGTGACCAATATTGCGTCAAATGGTTTGTATGATTAATAAACATAAACACCCCTCTCTTTATGAAATCTTTCGATGTAAATTCATTCTTTCTTCATGTTTTAATCATATCAAATTATGAGAAAAATCACTTATAAAGATACAATTTTATATAAATTTCCTAATCGATTATATTCCATTTAAAATTTTTATACTTTTTGAATATTTTGAATATACTTTGAGCTTTGAGTATCAAATATATATTCATACATTATGCAACGCTGATTATGCTCAACAGATTGTAAATATGCCATAAATGAGTTTATTTCTCGTTGAATCCACTGCCGAGGTGTTATATCCCCAAAAACGTGTTACAGGCGTCGTCATATATTCTTCATATAATTGAATCTTTTTTATTCGATTCCTTTGCCATATAGCAGCCTCGATCAGATATATCAAAATCTGAAACACTAACCCTATGGGTGTTTAAGACTTTCAAAATAAAACGATCAATAACCTCTTGTCGCAGTAAATCCATTACATCGTAAACAAAACTATCCTTGCGATTGTTTGTACTATGGAGCACCCCGATACGCACATCAAGACCAACTGTGACTAAACAGGCCCTAACTTCACGTTCAAGAAACGAATATCCATAACTAAGAATGGCGTTAACTGGATCAGGACTAGGATGACGTTTCCGCCCAGAAAACTCCCAAGGCGTAGACAATACTGACCCCCACGCGGAAAAATATGTTTTAGATGCGAGACCTTCAATGCCTCGAAGCCCGTCAATCGTTCTCGTACGCTTAATGCGATTCAACAATCTTTCCAATGTACTACGTACAAATTCATACTTCGGTATACTTTTAGTCTTATTATATCGATTCAATATGGATAACTGTGCTGTCACCTTTCGTTGAACGATATATTTAGCACCTCGCAATGCAAAGGTTTCATCTTGAAAGTTCTCTGCCTGCCACAGTAGCTTTGATAAGGTTGTATGTTCATCCCCTAAGGTACCCACTACATTGTATTTATAATCTACAAATTGAATCAACGAGCCTTGCTTTACCAAAGAGAAAATAACTTTGGTAGAGATTTGCACTCGTTCTCCCCAATACGAGATTACCCACTGTTGCCATGGGCAGTTCTTTTTAATAGTTGACGATCCTGTTCTAACACTAATAGTCCGCCATTTTGATGAATGGATACGCCCTGGCGTCGTAACATATATTGTTTCACCACAATCTAACCTCCTATTATTAATTAAATTATTAATATCTGCTCCTCTTGTAATGGCAAAGATTCATTGCACCAAATAGGTGTTTTAGCCGTATCCGATATAGAAACGATAAGCAGTCGCTTTGGTTTCATCATTTCTGGTAAGTATTTCTAGCTGCTTTATAATCATTTCTACTACGAATACGGGCATGAACACATAAGAATACACTATACTGCACTCGATAACAAAAAGGATTCTAAATACTTAACTACCCTATTTCTAATTTTTGTATCTGAAAGATCATAGAAATAAGATACTGCATAAAAAGCCTCCTCATTATCTTGTATCATTCTTATGTCTACCTTTATATCTCTTGTTTGTAGCCTTTATTTATCATTCATACAGAGTATCGATAACTGCATGTACAAAACTAAAACCTCCATATTGCACATGCCAGTCATTACACTATCCTCTTATTACACAACAATCATAGATGCTGCTCTTTCACCATACTCATTAGCCTCTATCCCAGGCATTAATGCTAAACCAACTTTCACTAAAACCATAACCTTAGCCAAGGTCGGTACAAAGATGGCTATTATAGCAGCTGCACATAGATATAAGCTTAGATATGTTGGACCATTCAAATCATGGATACGCCGTGATGCGATTGCCAGCTCTCGAACCACAGAATATGCGATGATGAGCCATCCAAGCACCCAGAAAATTTCGGATACGCGTTCCAAAGAAATTGATATCCCCCAAGATAGCCTATACCAAATATCATGAGTAAATTCATTACATAAGAGCGACGATTCATACGACCTGACAAATACAACATTGCTTTTTAGTTCTTCACGAAAATTTTCCATAGCACCCTCCCTATCGATTTGATTCTGAAAAATCAACAAGTAACGCAAGTATCACTAATAACATAAAACACTCATAACACACCTCCGATTAACACAACGTCTTTGGTTGAGTTCATTATAGAGGGTCTAGGAAAAATAAGGTAATCAGAATTAGGAACACCACTGGCAATGCCGTGGCTTTTTGTTAGGCTCTATATGTAATTGTTGAAGAAATATGATTCTACTGTTTTATATCTTTCGGTTCATACCGCAAGCGATAGGTACTGTTGCAACAAGAACAATTAGAGGCTTTAAAAGGCCCTAAAGGTGAGTTTCAATACCGCAAGCGGTAGGTGCTGTTGCAACCAGATAACGCTGTTGAAGGTATGCGTCGTACCGTCAGTTTCAATACCGCAAGCGGTAGGTACTGTTGTAACGACTACGACTACGACTTCGACCCGCATCACGGTGGTTTATATTGGTGGTTTCAATACCGCAAGCGGTAAGCACTGCTGCAATCCAACCGCCGTCGTAGTTAATGAAGCCAAAAAGACTTGTTTCAATACCGCAAGCGGTAGGGTACTGTTGCAACTTATCCTAGGGGTTTACCTTTGACGGTTACTGATGAAGTTTCAATACCGCAAGCGGTAGGTACTGTTATAATCGGAAGAGCCAAAGAAGCGCGCGTTGCAGAGCATTAGTTTCAATACAGCAAGGTAAGTACTATTACTTCATTACCTTTGTTTTCCCTCCTTCGGTCAGGGACTAGAGATGTGCGGGCCTCATCGTCGCTTCTCGCTCCTCTGCTGCCTCGCACCCTTCGTCGCATACCGCAAGCGGTGGTACTGTTGCAACTTACAATCTGAATTTCTTAATCCGATTATTGAACGAGTTTCAATACCGCAAGCGGTAAGCACTGTTACTTCATCACTTTTGTTTTCCCTTCCTTTCAGTCAGGGATCAGAGATGTGCGTGGGCTCTCATCGTCGCTTCACCCTCTGCCGCCTCGCACCCTTCGTCGCATACCGCAAGCGGTAGGTACCATTGCAACCAAACAGAAATGACTGCTACAGGTAATTTGCAGAGGTGGCGTTTCAATCACCGCAAGCGGTAAGCACTGCTGCAACTTTACACAATAAAATGCGTAACTATGTTTGTCATAGGGTTTCAATACCGCAAGCGGTAGGTACCGTTACCATCACCTTTGTTTTCCCTCCTTTCAGTCAGGGACTAGAGATGTGTGGACCTCATCGTCGCTTCACCCTCTGCTGGCACCCTTCGTCGCATACCGCAAGCGGTAAGTGCTGTTACTCATCACCTTTGTTTTCCCTTCCTTCGGTCAGGACCAGAGATGTGCGGCCCCTCATCGTCGCTTTGCTCCTCTGCTGCCTCGCACCCTTCGTCGCACTACCGCAAGCGGTAGGGTACTATTGCAACCAAACAGAAATGACTACTACAGGTAATTTGGCAGAGGTGGCGTTTCAATACCGCAAGCGGTAAAGTACTGTTGCAACTTTACACAATAAAATGCGTAACTATGTTTTGTCAATAAAGGGTTTCAATACCGCGTGCAGGTACTGTTACTCATCACCTTTTTGTTTTCCCTCCTTCAGTCAGGACTCAGAGATGTGTGGATCTCATCGTCGCTTCGCTCCCTCGCTGCCTCGGCACTCTTCGTCGCATACCGCAAGCGGTAAGCACTGTTGCAACGGCTTGTCTGCAGATGAGCATCTCTTCGCGATCCTACTGTGTTTCAATACCGCAAGCGGTAAGTACTGTTACTTCATACTTTTTGTTTTCCCCTCCTTCGGTCAGGGACTAGAGATGCGGCCCTTCATCGCTTTGCTCCTCCGCTGCCTCGCACCCTTCGTCGCATACCGCAAGCGACAGGCACTGTTACTCATCACCTTTGCTTTTCCCTTCCTTTCAGTCAGGATCGAGATGTGCGGGCCTCATCGTCGCTTTGCGTCTCTGCTGCCCGCACCCTTTCGTCGCAACCATGCAGTGCTGCTGCAACTGGCGCATACAAACATGGAGTGAATTCTATATCCTGTTTCAATACCGCAAGCGGTAGGTACTGTAGGCAACTAGATAATATTGGGTAAACTATTTAGACAACCCATATGGAAGAGTTTCAATACCGCAAGCGGTAGGTACTGTTACTTCATTACATTTGTTTTCCCTCCTTCGGTCAGGGACTCAGATGTGCGGGCCTCATCGTCGCTTTGTTCTCTGCTGTCTCGCACCCTTCGTCGCATACCGCAAGCGGTAGGTGCTGCTGCAAAACCCGGAAATCTCTTTAAAACATGAGCAGACGATCTTCGTCGGTTTTCACACCGCAAGCGGTAGGTACCGTTACTCATCACCTTTTTGTTTTCCTTCCTTTCAGTCAGGACTAGAGATGCGGACCTCATCGTCGCTTCGCCCTCTGCCGCCCCGCACCCTTTCGTCGCATACCGCAAGCGGTAAGCAGCAATTGCAAACCCATAAAGACTTATATAGGACTCTGCCCCGCAGGGGACTTCGATACGCAAGCGGTGCAGAAGCACTGTTGCAACGAATTAAATAGAGGCCGAAGAGACTGCCTTTCATAAAACTCGCATACCGCAAGCGGCAGAAGCACTGCTGCAACGTCAAGAAAGATACTATATCTCCGATGTCTTGTACCGCATACCGCAAGCGGTGAGAAGCACTGTTGCAACAGCGAGGTCTAGAAAGCCAGTATTCATGCGGTTCCAAAAGCTAGTTTTGAAAACTCAAACCGTAAACGGTAAAATTTTCGCCTCATTAGGTCCTGAGGGTCTAGAAACCTAGGTAAATACTGTGAAAACCTCTTTTTCTAAGAATACAGTAATTATAAGGGTTTTCTGAAATTACGTCAATATGAGGGGAGGTTTTCCAAAGGGCCTATTTTTCACAATATGTAGTTAATATCTAGGTTTATCACTATTTTTAGTCATTTTTATGGACTCAGAAAACCTTTTTTGCCTTGATTTTATGCTGAGAAAGACCTATCCATCTAGATTGACAGATAGGTCTTTCTTTTACTGCTAATGTAAATCTACAGGAATTGCAGGTTACTGTCTTACATTAGGTGTTACTAGCCTTATATTAGAGGTATCTAGGCTGTTATACGATTTAATGATTAGCGTCATCAACGGCCAGTATTTCGGTCGCTTGCCAGCCCCTAGCAGTTCTTTTTTCTTGTTAAAGGAGCGAACCGCAACGCCAGAAAACGACGTGCCCATTCACTGAGATTATGGGTCTGAACCATTCTATTTTCAATAAATACATTGCTTTCTTTTGTGAAAGCCAGTCCTGTATCTATCACTTTGATAGGTTCTTAAATTTCACAAAGGGATGTAGGTGGTTCTTCATCTGTCTTTTTACAAGCTGCGACATTGTATCTACTGTGCCATCTTCGATCTTCTCATAGCGAGTATAAATAACAGATACAACATCCATTTCTTATGCAACGGTTCTTTTGAATCATATTGATACATCAGGATATATCTCCATCAGCAGCGATAAAGGCTCTATTTTTGTGCTTTTGGAAACATAGTTAACGATACCAATGGTTCTTGGTAAGGCCTGACATAAGAATTCTACGGCCATTTTACTATGCTCTCATAAAAGTCCTTAGAAGGCTTTTCAGCATCAGGATTATACCAATCTGCATGAAGATATGCATTCAATTGGTCATTAATCTTTGCTGGTTATCAATTTTAAATGTAACAAGCTCATGAAGTTCGGGCACCAGCCATATCGTATTGTTCTAATGCAACTAGTTCTTTAATCACACCAAACTTAGCGGCTCCATTGAACTGTAATCTGTTTTGGCACAATAAGGATGCAGTAGCAAGACAGTGCCAATAGACGATCATTTTCAATGAGATTCACCAACCCATTCCAAAGCCAGAACTCATTCTGGTTTCGCTTTGTACTAGGTCCAGGGTTATCTGTTGAGCCTTATCTAATCTCACGTAACATAACATAGGTCTTGGCAATAGACCATTTAAGTAATACAGTGCTTTCATTCAAGTAGGCCATATGTTCTATAGCTAAATTAAGTAAAGTTATAATAGATTTCTATCTGCAGATTTATCAAGGCTATTTATGATTTTTCTTAGCACCCGTATAACGAGATGGCCAGTCGTGCATCATTCCATCTGAACCTTTTATAAGGTTTGACTTCATAATCCTCTCGTTCAAATTTGGTGAAATCTAGCTGTAAAGCATATTGATATAATGGAATATGTTGCTCCACCTCTTTAATGGTTAGGATTGATCCCTCAAGGTAACGCATAAAAATTAATGTCATTATGAAGCCCTAAGGTAAAGACCTCATTTAAACAAGCTTTGATTCGCTCAAAATTAATGACCTTTCCTTTGCTTCTCACTTGTATAACTCTGTGCAAACACCATCCATATGCATTCTTTACAGACTCATCTAGGATTTTAGTGCATATAAGGCTTTCAATTATCCAAGGCTTGATTTCGGCCCGCCTCTCAAGCGATTTAATAGCAGCAAGTTCTTTCACCACAGGACTAGCAACACGTAGCACTATATTCAGTTTGTTTACAAAGAATTCCATCCGATTCGGTGATAATTAATCCTTTCAATTCATTCCGATAACGCTCAGCAGCGTTTTTGATTATTCTCTCCATTGCGTACTGTTTAATTAAATCAACCAGGCACCAAGCAAAATGCACGCTTTTTATCCCATACGCTATAATCGAGATTCTCCATTAATCGTTTAGCCATTGCATAGGCTTCATCTAACTTGCCCTCACGGCGTGCATCAAATACATCACGGCTTGTTACATGTTCTGTATGTTCCATATACATACCCTCTCTTTCATTTTACAACACAACACTATACAATACAAACATATACTAACAAACGCTGGCATTCCAACTGATTTGTTATGTAATAATTATTTACTCCACTAGTCTATCCATAATCGCCTGAATCTCATTGGCTAGGTTCTCATCATCACCTTTGATTTCTATGATTCTCACCGATGTAATGATTTGTTTTCCGTTATAAAGACATCTAGTGATGCATCACTATTGCCACGTCTGAAAGTATACCGAATACGATAAGACATATTATTAATCTTCACATTTGAATATTTAATTGACTCAGAGCTATGGCCAGTTCTTCACTAACCTCCTGCACATACTCTCGATAAGCAGTAGATCCCTCAATGTCTAGTATCGCTATAGATGACACTGTAGGTCTTGCATGGCTTTCAATAGAAGAACCTTGAGACCATGTTACATTATTAGTATTACTAAATGAGTTATTAGAAAGCGATGACATCGTTCCCAACAATTTGGATCCCATATCAGTCCAATTGGTAAAATACAGTCTATCTTTAGCCAGTGAAAGTCCCGTATACAGCCATTTAAATCCAGCCTTAGTTTTTATATTCTGATAAAACTTGGTATCGAAGAAAACAGTGTTCCACAAACCACCTTGAGCCTTATGAACCGTAGTTGCATAACCATATTGAGCATGTACCTCATGAATATAAAAATCTATTAGTAAAGTCTTCCAACCAATCATCATCTTGTAATACGAGCCTGATGCATCTAATAGGTTCTCAAAACAATGTGCATGATAACTTCTTTTTTCATCATACCGATTGGTAATCTCAATATCAACATACCTCAAATCTTAACTCTCTACTACGGCCTGCAAAGTTTATATTTATTTTTCAGAACCCTTAACAGCTAAAACCTTAGCAAACTCACCATTAAATGCTCGATAATCCTCTATCCATACATTTTTTAGTAAACATAATCCAATCACCAGGCTGAACTGAGGTTTTACCGGAAAGAGTTGCTCTCGGATTTGTGCATTATATAGTTTTGCCGTTCTCATTCATAGAGGCAACAATAATAGGTTTGTTATCTTCACCGCCTGATACGCCTTTTTAAATAGGTTGGTAAAACTGACTTTTATCCAGTCTCTATCATAGATGCATCTCGTTCAAATACTAATCGATTATGACGATCTTTTCTATAGCATGACGAATTGCTACTGCATTTTTAAGAATTAAATTTTTAATTGTTTTCTACCACATCCGTTAACTGGAAATATTCTAACCGGAAATGCATCACCATACATAGCTTTTGAAATAATCTTGCGTAAGTGCAGGCGATACACTCAATGTTACTGGTGCCATTTGGGTATCATCACCAATAAAAATAACCTTTCTTCTACACCCAGTTGCATTAGGTCGATAAAGCTCATCAAATCTTCTAATAGTTTACCAGTACCATAGCAAAGATATTTACAATCTGAAATTTCATCATTCAGTAAAGAGCTTTTCACCAATCACATACATACGATCTATTGAATCAAGATTATTTCTTAACTTATAAATAAATTTAGATGCTCTCGCGGTTGTCCATCTTCAGGCTCTTTCGTTTCCATATATTCATAAATCATAGAATGATTGCTAGATACATATCCATCCATCATTTTATCTAGACAGGATGCAGACTTATTCGTCGGTGTCGCTAAGCTCATACCACGTTCAATTTTGTGTAAATAGTTTTCTAACCCTTTTAAAATCAGTTTTTCCCAGTTGCAGCATAACCTTTCAAAATAAATACATGCTCTGCATCATTTTTAAGAACGCTTCAGCTGAGTTACTAATTCCTTTTGCTTAGGTTGCTATAACCACAAATTCATCCCTGAAATATCTCTCCATATTCCACCTCATACAATCACAAACACATATTAATTACATTTTTGGAACACTTATATTCATGTACTACTAAAACAACTAATTATAGTATACCTCTAGTTTTGTAAAACTTCATATCAAAAATGACTAGGACGTATCCTATATCTTGATTTCCCACTCCCATAGCTACAATGTAAGTATATTAGAAAAACAACTATATATATATTCAATAAAACTAAGACACAAACGACCTATCCATATGAGATCACACGAATAGGTCTATCGTTTTTTTCATATTCAATTATTACTTTCAAAAATTATACCTCAACACATACATGAACTAATCCGAGATTGACTGATGACAACATATATAACACCTCCTTTTATTACAGAGTTTAAACTAGTCCCGTGTCGCCCGATATATACTAATCATCTAATAACATACAAACAGCTGTTTTACGCCAAAACCTACAAATTGAACCATCTAATCACCTACTTTTTCTTGTATAAAACAACCCGCAATTAGTCCTGAGACCGTACGGCTTGATATACTGAAACACCTAATGTTACACTTTCTGCGAAAGCTCCCCATGCTACAGCACCTAATAATGGAAACATATTAATTCCTCCTCTAAATTACTAACTAATAAAACCACTAATCATAGTATAACCTTCATTTTGAAAAATCTCTGTATCAATATTACTAGGACGTATCCTCTATCTAGATTTCCACAACTCATCGGCTACATCTTAAGTATATAAAATAAAATGACTATGAATATATTCAAGAAAAACTAAGATGAGAAAACCCCTGAGCAAAATCAAAATGATTCACTCGGGGTTATTAATACTATTCAATTGATACATACTATAGCGGTAAGCACTCGTTACTTTATCACCTTTTGTTTTTCCTTCCTTCGGTCAGGACCAGAGATGTGCGGTCCTCATCGTCGCTCCTCTGCTGGCACCCTTCGTCGGCATACCGCAAGCGGTAAGTCGTTATTGCAACTTAGGTTATACAACCATCAAGCGTTTAGAGGATCGATATGGTTTCAATACCGCAAGCGGTAGGTGCTGTTGCAACATTGAGATCTCTCATCTTAATGTAGTTTCAAGAGAGTTTCAATACCGCAAGCGGTAGGTGCTGTTGCAACGAACGATGGTCGATTGGTCATGACCTTCATCATTGTGAGTTTTCAATACGCAAGCGGTGGCACTGCTGCAATGATGGTGAAGGAAAAAGTATATAACTGGGTACTAGGGTTTCAATACCGTAAACGGTAAATTTTTCGCCTTATTAGGTCCTAGAGGGTCTAGAAACCTAGGTAAATACTGGTGGAAAACCTTTTTTTCTAAGGATACAGTAATTATAAGGGTTTTCTAAAATTACGTCAATATGAGGGTAGATTTTCCAAGAGGTCTATTTTTCCACAAAATACAGGTAATATCTAGGTTTACCTCTATTTTTTAGACATTTTAGAGGTCTAGAAAACCTTTTTATCTTAATTTTATAGAAAAAAGACCTATCCATATGACATCATACGAATAGGTCTCATCGATTCTTATATTCACTTATTACTTTCAAAATTATACCTCAACACATACATGAACTAAAACCAAGATCGACTGATGGCAACATATAGAACACCTCCTTTATCACAAAAATTCTAACTCAGTCCCGTGTCGCCCGATATATTGTCGATCCTACTGTTACAGTTGTTGAAAAAGACCTCCCATGCAGACGCTGCTGCTAAAAATCCTAATACTGGTAACATATCAATTCTCCTTCTTATACATTATGCTTTTAATCTTACTCTATAATACTAGTCTTCTAATACTTTACAAACAGCTAGCGCTACCGCAAATCCTGCAAATGGATACATATTATCACCCTACCTTTTCTTATACAGTTAAACCAATCTACTTAGACTTTGTTGCTTGATATACTGAAACACCTAATGTTACGCCTTCTACGAAAGCTCCCCATGCTACAGCACCTAATAATGGAAACATATTAATCCTCCTCTAAAATTACTAACTAATTAAACTACTAACCATAGTATAACCTTAATTTTTGAAAAATCTCTGTATCAATATTACTAGGACGTATCCTCTATCTAGATTTCCATAACTCGTTGGCTACATCTTAAGTATATAAAATAAATAACTATGAATATATTCAGGAAAACTAGAAGCAAAAAATTTTTGCTCTCAAGTTTAGATATAAGACCTATCCATATGACATCATACGAATAGGTCTATCAAGGTTTATATTTACTCATTATTTTACTTTCTGCTTAGACTTTGTAGCTGCATATAATGTGAGTCCTAAAGACGCCCCAGCTGCAAAAACCTTCCCACGCGGATGTCGCTAATGCGACTGCGAATAAAGGTAACATTTACATCCCTCCTAACTTTAATACATATTCTAATAAACAACTAATCTGTTAGCCGTCAAGTGCATCAAGCATCGCGACTAACACTGCTACTGCAGGATCCATTTCAAAAAGATGACATATTATCCCTCCTTCATTTTACAACTTGATAATACTACAATTTCAATACCCTATTAAATTTCTTGTACATATATTACCCTCACAATCTTTAAACTGTACACAATTCATAGTTACACATATACCAACAGCCGAATATACATTATCAAAAAGTACTAGGTCAAACCTATAGATTTAATAAGTTATTCGTTGCTCATTGGCTACATCCTCAGTATATAAGAAAGCAAATTTCTACCTATTCACTAAGATTTAAATTTCTTTATTGAACAATTATGCATAGTCTAATTACTACTCACTTATTAGTAAAAAGCTATGTATTTTTAAATTTGATATAGTATTCATAAAAGATTCATTTTATTCCAGTCTTTTAGGAGCATTATTATGGAACATCACATTTACCTAACATTTCTCAGCACATTAAATACCGATTATACTTATTCGCCATGAGGCACTACAGTTATTAATCTCACTGAAATTTCGCCATTTAATGATTCTTCAAACGAATGAATCTGGTATTGAAATATTTATTGCACCATAAAAAGAGTCAACGATCCTAATTTCACAATAGAAAAACTCTTTCTATTTAAAAACAGAAGAAATGCTAAAAAAACTTTAAAGATTCAAATATATCTACTCTTAATGTATTTAGCAATCAAATGCGCCAATATATCAACCATGAACAAATACCTATCTCTTTGGACACCGGATACAATCAATTATATAAATTGTGATGATATTGATTATATTGATAATCTAAAAAGATAGTATTATCAATATGTCTAATGCAATCATGAGTTACTTTAACGCTCAACCAGAAGGAGATACGGTAACATTACATGTTGACCTTTCAGGAGGGCCCTCGAACAGCAATTATGCTAATGACAGCTATTATTCGCCTTGTAGCATTTTCAAGGTATTCATATTGGTTCCATCTTATATGCAAAAATATAAATGTAAAAAGCCAAAAGAAGTCCGCGTGTATGAAGGGAATTTATTTTACAATATTTATGATATGATTACAGGCTTTTTGCTGAATTTAATCAATTCGGTAGTGTCGATACATTGCAAACATATGTAAATCACATTGAAAACCCTGATAAACAAATCACTAATCTTATTTCTAAGATGAATGAATTTTCTGATGCAATTCGATTGTCTAGCCGCGGACAATTCCAAGAATCCATGGAAAATATTGATAGCATATTAAGGGATATAGAGGCTGGTAAACATTGTAAACGAAATGTCTACAGGGCATAAAAAAACTTTGAAATCGAAACACTTAAATTAATGAGTAATAAAAATCCAAGCAACCATGCTACTGTATAAGTAATAAAGAAGATGATTTAGCATATATTGATTGGTGCTTGGATAATGGTTATTACAACAAGCATTAGCTTTGTTCACGGAATTTGTACTCGAGTTATATTAAAGTCAAATATGATTTCATTAGATGAAACTATATTTCCAAAAAGATAAAAACCATCAGATTAGTCAGATACATTTGGCCCTAATTAACGAGAAAATCGGTACTATAATGGATGTTATTGATGATACAAAGAATAATATATATAAGGATATCAAAGAAGCACTCATAAAAACACATAAAATCAATTAAAAATGAGCAAAGTAATATAATCGTCAATTAAAACAAAACCCTTCAAGCACTCTAGAAAAAGAAAAAGTAAGCCTAATTAACCTTTGAAACTGAATTTTTTTAAATATAGTAAATGATATTATCATTGAACAAGTATCTCAAAAAATATAGAGTCAGATTTTTACATCACACATACAGCATACAGTCTATAAAAATGATGGTATTAATCTACCTAGTAAATTTTTAAAATTTCAAGTGCTATCTGTAGATAGTATGAAAAATTTTAGAGTTAAATGACTTCGACGATTACTTAGAGAACTGATTTGGAGCACGCAGAAATTAAGCGATAACCATAACAAAATCCTCTGATATATATACAGTAGATAAAAATAACATCATGAGCTTTGCTGGAGACAAAAACCAGTTAAACTAAAAAGCAGATATATTTAATATGCTTAAAAAGTGATGAAGTAAATAATCTGATTCCCATATTATTTAGGACAATAGTTACTTATCACTATAATATGGATAACTTCCCAAACGCGCCATATAATATAGAGGGTTTTAACATTAAATCCAATACTTAAAAATAATGAACCTTTAACCTCTCGTGTATGTTCTATACTAAATCAATATAGGCAGCTAAAAAGAGTCGTAACGAACAGCACATGCTAACGAAGTTAGAACTGCCTCATTATATAACACCTGATAAAATCACTAACCAAATTAGAATTTGTATACAACAAACCGTGAGGTATCCGACTATATAAAGACAAACCCACTCTAAATTATTAGATAAAGGCTACAGAACATTGACCTACTCCCCTAAAAATTTAACACAAATTTTTGGAGGTACAGTTTGTTCTGTAGCCTTTTGCATCTTATTTTCGACTCAATTGTTCGCTAACCCACACATTTTCGCATTTCTATGCAATTCTTTAGATGTCGTATATTTACATAACATCTCTTTATTAGCGTGGTTACTATCATTTCTAGCTGATTTCAAAAATATTGTTCAATAAAAATCAGCGTATTTCTAACAGATTCAAAAATCTATATGAGGAATGGATACACCAGGAACATTGAATAGCGCCGTTTCCTTTGAATCACGACTTCGATGTGAAAGAAGTTGCTCCGCATATACGATTGAAGTATCATCCTGCAATGGTAACTGATGAAGAATTAAGTTCTTATACTGTTTGTCTTTATGTATATGAGTTATATTATCTAATAATGCATTACATATAGCATTATATGCTAATTCAGTACTATTTTTTCATAGTAATCAATCCACTATCGAGATCACAAGAAACATATTTTTGATATACTCTTTATTTAGGTATCAGCATAATATTCCTGCGTAATGATGAGCCCACATTATTAAACAACAGTATTTTTGTGTGAATCTTTAAGAATCTCTTTCAGAAAAACAATCCATTCTTTTTAATGTATAGTTTTTCAGTCATATTTCTCATCCTGAACGTGAAGGCTAAAATAATATTGATTTAATAAGCTCTCACATTTCTGGAACAATTTTTCTGTTTCCTTATTGATAAAAGAGTGAATTCGTTCCTTTGCTGTGTCGAATTTTTCTCAATATATGACAATCTCTCTCTCTTTGATAACACAAGTAATATAACTCTCTAATTCTCTTTATCAATATATGGAGATACTTGATTTTTCCCATCATTTTTAATTGTTGCCAGCCCATTAGCACGTGTGCTTCATTAATGGTATTAAATAATCGCATAGGCATCGAACGTAAATCTGTATCTGTAACTGATTTGTCACTATTGGATTTTTACAGTGTTATAAAACTTAGTAAACGAAATAGTATTACCAGCTCGATTCCAAGACTTAATAGCAGCTTGTAATATATATCTTTATTCACCTGATTCTGTTGATAATATTTATAGAACGTATCCGCATCATAAACAATAATACCTTTTTCTATTGCATATTCTGGTACGTATTCACAAAAACAAGGTTAATGCTTTGTTGCAAATAATCATGGTCTCAAAACACCAATCAATATAGGTTAATCTCATCAGGTGTATTATTTCGATGGCATTCTAATAGGGAATCATAAGATTGTTCAATATGATCTTGTAACAGTTCAACTCAAACTCGACTCAAAACTCTACCACTGATGTATCATTACAGTACTACGAACCAAGGCTAAGCTTTTCATCAAGGCGTTTAATAGAGTTTTCAAAAGAGCCACGGCTAGATATATTAATAGCTTCTGAAAACTATCCATGGCCGCCATAAATCATGAATCGCTGAATTATAATTTTCATCAGTAAGTCTGCCGCTTCTTCATTACTATGGCTATCTTGCTCCACTCATCTATTCTTATTAGGCTTTAAAATGAGCATTTAATGCACTACCATAGAGTTTAAATTCTTCAAAGCCGGCCACAATATCAAATAGATTATAAATATCAGGCTACACGATGTACATCTTTAATTTGATCCGAGCATCCTTTACTCGAGTATAACCAGAGTAATACATATCCTCTACAACGATGCCATGATATGCCATCATACGGCTGATAACGAGCAAAATCATAGCAGCATTACGTGGGCCACCCAGGTATCCATATATAAATGAACCGTATCTCGATTCATATCTATACTAGATTTAAACCACGAATACGTTTAGATACATCAACAATACTCGCCTTAATCTGGTGCATATCATCAAGGTCGGCACCGCAAGGAACGGACACTATGCTTTTAGTGAAAGCCTCTACATCTTGCTGTTTATCATTATAGAATTTAATCATCTGATCTATAAATATATCATAAGATGAAGGAGCACTTTCTTACTTTCCATAACCCCATCGGTACAAAGTAAAAAGATTTTATCAAATGATATGTAGAGCTGCTTCTCCACCCGTGAAATAAAAACATATTTTAAAGCAGTCTCATTCGTTGTAATAACATCTCGTATAGAGTCATCTATATCTTCATTAGTTACATCGTTTAACACTTGTATTAGTGACCATGCTAAGAAATGTCATATATATTATGTATTGCCATGACTATCACCAAACCTACATTAAATTCACCCATTATTCGAAGGCACGCATCGATACTAGGGTGTCCGACTTCACTTTATCCTTACATTTTCTATTGTATCATGTTATATTCATAATTAAGAATAACTTTGTATTAATGGACCCATACATTTTGTAAGGTGCAACAATGGCAACAACCACCAATTACTTAAATGATTTAGCTCAGTATGCGCAGTTTCTTCGTAGTTTAACATTCGGTAACCATAACTGAGGGAAAGTAAATGCATCGTGGCATCAAGGAAAGTCAACATGACGATGTCATTCGTCGCCTTGATTATTTTGATATTATGCGCTCATATTTACACACAACGCATAGGTAAAGCTTCTATTCATCATCTGGATAAAAATGATTTTTAGATGGTTACAACCACCTCAATCAATTATATGAACTCTATGCGGCTGTACCTGAGCAAATCTATGTACAACTATGCATTCTATCGTATATATCATGTAACGAGAATGTTACAATCACAGATTTGTACTAAAATATGAATGCGGATTTAAATATAGTAGATAACTATGTTGATTTAGTTAAAAGACTCTATGCACAACGCAATAAAAACAAGAGCCTCCCACTACTTATCGATCAACAATACATTCAACGACAAATCAAAACCCTTGAAACATTAGGTATTATAGCTAGAACAGAAGGCAGTAAAAGCTATACATATACAATAAAACACTATTCTCGAAGAGTTAACAAAACCTCAATTACAAGAATTAGCTAAAAGCTGCATTCTCACTAATATATCTATTACATCTGCAGCAGGGCATATTCTACTTAAGAAAATTATGTATTTGCTCAATGGATTGGCACCACTAAAAAGAACAACAAAACTGCATACTATGCATTTAATAATACATTCTTTACATTTAAAGATAATAATCCTAATAATGTAATTGATGGGATATATTTTATCCATTAGCAGATGCAATTACATCGACAGAAAAAGTACGTCTTTCTTTTATGAACCTGGAAAGCCTCGAGAATTGTAACTCCATTATCATTGCAAACATATTATGGAGAAAAACAAGAATATACTATGCAGCATTAATAATGGTATTATTCAACGCAATCGAGCAGATCGCATCAAATCATTAGAAGTAAAATCAGATATACTGTTTGATTTTATACTCTGTTATGGAGCAAACATCAACATCCGTAGACACTTGTATGATTCACTTTAACCCTAGAGGGATATCAATTAGCTTACGACCAATTTTTCTCGACAATTTAAAAATTGATAACTGTGCTAAAATACAAACAGATGAATATATCGAGTACAGTTAGATGTACCTGATGCGTTACAATTGCTACTGTATGAAGCTATTTGCCATATGTATATATCACACAGTAGCAAGCCTAGTATTAAGAATAAATTCTACAGCAATCTATATGCTTCATTGGCCTCGATTTTATAGATCCGGAAGGATATAAAAAGAAGAAGAAAATTAACCGATTCCTCAATCCATATCCAAAGAAAAAGATGCCGATAAAGAATCCCTTAAAAATTCAAAAAAAGATCCAGATATTGATGGCACCTATGTATCCTCTGTACTCAACGATATTAATGCCATTACATTTACTACACAATATCAATTACAGTTAGATTTAATTAATGGCATAGCTTATACGAAATCAGAGATTGATGATGTAATCAATCGACGTGATTTGCTCACACCAGCGTTATATAAAAAACCATCACGGAACGATGACCATGAACAACTACTAGCCCATGCCTTAATTGAAACAACTGAAGATGGCGAAGAAGTTGAATCAATCTTACCGGATTTACCTCTTGTCATTATATCTGATGCGGAACGCATGTTTTTAAAAGACCTCATTAGTGATGCACGAGTGAGTTGGCTACTTTCAGAAGACCTATTCCAAGTAATAACGGCAAAATTAGAATCAGCAGATACAACATTTCTGCTAATACATGGACACGTATCCCAACCATGACAGATGATACACCAACATCAATGGATGTGATAATACAATGCTTACAATCAATAGAAAACAATGTACGTATCACACTAAATGGCAAAGACTTATCACCATGCCGACTAGAATATTCAGTAGGTAGTAATGGATATTCGCTCATCGCCTATGACCATACAGAAAAAACTTTCAAAGATTTCTCATTGCGCGATGTTGAAAACATTACAGTGAGTACACAAAAGAAAGATTAGATGATTTAGAAATAGTCTATGCAACCTATAGAGAAGAATCAAGAGAAACGATTTCTTTCATTCTTCACGATGCAAATAATGCTGTCAGATCGCTGCTTTAACTATTTTAGTAACTATACAATCCAGGCTATAGATATCACTGCCGAGTGAACTCACTGATTGAGGTTAGTTACCTCCCATTCCAAGAGCAAGATATTCTCCGACACTTACTAAAATTAGGCTGTGCAACATGTGTTCTAGATAACTCGCCCATTACGTGACCGTCTAGAAACGATTTACAAAACAGCCTTGTTTATGCGACCGAGCAATGAATAAGTTAATATCATTTATTTATAGAGCACCACACATACTACAATTGAGTAATGGTGCCTTTTATTATAATATATAATAGACGTAGTCACATGTTACCATGCGACCAAGCTCATTTGCTTTCATATACCAATTCAAAACATGTCATAAAACCAAACTGCTATAAATTAAAAACAAACTCCCCAGTCCCGCAGTCTTTGCATCCACTCTGATTGTGAGTCACTAAACCTACCATGTAATCACCTTTAACAAACTACTACTAGTACTAATCTAATTATAAACTTATAGCCGAAAATCTCTGTATCAAAAATTACTAGAACATATCCACTATCTAAAACATATATGTCATAGCTCGCTCGATATTCTCTATGTCTCTGTTGCAATGTTATACGTATAGCATCATATAGTTTTTGATTACCATTGCGTTCTGCAATGCGCATTTCTCCATAAGCCATGATATTCCGAATGGCTGGACCAGGATTATCTACGGTTTTACGAATACAGTCCTTGAAATACTCAACATCCGTCATATAGTTCCAGTCATATCCAAGAAGCGACATATAGATAAAAATGAGCTCCCAAGGATGCCCTTTAACAGAGTAATTTAATTTTTGAGCAACCTCTTTGCCCAGTACAACGATACGTTTTATCACATCTTTGCCTACTGCATGTTTATAAAATTCGTACAAGGCCTTGATATACACATATAATGCATAGGATTCATGCTGTACCACTTTATCATCATCTGTCATGCTAGTAATATATGTTAATTGTTCAGAAACCTTAACGGCACCTCCAAAGTATTTTGGAGCCCATGTTTCATAGTTACGTTGTTTTTCTACATCAATATAATAGTGCAATAGATAGGATAATGTGCGGTAATAATCGCTCGTTCCCTCTTGGAATATAGAAAGAGCTTCCACAAAATAAGATTCAGCTTCTTCTCGTTTCAAATAGGCATAAACCTGTCCCAACTGGCTATAGGCCTGCCCCAAACTAATAGCCTTTTCATCCATGCTGAGTTTTTCCCGCAGTCCTTGTATTTGTTCCTCATACGTTACTACGTAATTAGCTAATATTAACGCATCGTCATAAATCTATAACTACTCCAATTTCACCACAACGCGACGACGTACAGTTTGCATGTACGTTTCTAATGGTACTGTGTGTGCCAAGGACTGGCATTTTTGAAAGCATGATACTGCAAAGTCGCTTTCACCTAGGTGATTAAAGGCCGTTACGCCACCATCATAAAAAGCATATACCAAGCGTTGATCAACACTAGAGAGATGCTGAATATCTTCTAACACATATTTAAGTTGCTCGTACACATAATGTAATTTTCCTGCATCAATACGACTTTGTTTGCATAATTTACAAAATCTTGCACGGCTCGTCTAGTTGCTGCATCATCCGCACTATGAATCAGTTCTCAAGGAATGGAACCAATTTATTTTGTAATAGGATTGGAATCTACTTTCACAATTATACGCATCATATGTATAACATAGGGCATCAAAATAATCGCCATTAAGATAAGACTGCATAGCTTTCTCAAAGTACGTGTCTACATTGTCATATACAAACAGTAGATTCTGATGCGTTGGATTCAATTTATTAGAAAAATCCACCAATTTTTTGAATTTAAATACATCATTGGCCTCCCGCTCGGCGCCATAATAAATAAAATTGCACATATATAGGTCGCTAAGTATAAAAATGCATTTAATAGTTGATTCAGGGTCATCCTTCCATACGCAAAGACACGGTCCGGAGTTTTACATCCAAATCTGGACGATTCGATTCCACCATATGACGATCCAAAGAGGCTCTATACGCAAAAAGCATTCGCTACTTGATAGGATGTAATCCCTTTTTAATTGCTCATCTTGATACTCATAAGGTGTATACCCTAATTGAGAATACTCAATTAGACGCTCTCGTTCTGAGTCCAATACATCAATCATTTGTGTAGCCAATTCTAACCGTACACGTTGTACACCAAATGCAAAAGGGTTCGTAAACACAAGGCGTGAAACCAAACTATCCGCCATATGCCAATATAGATTACTCGCTACCTTATCATGTAATAGATTACTCATAGAAGGTTGTAAATATTCAGTCTGGCCTCACTTTAAGGGTAAGCGCAATAGTTATTATCACAACGCTGGCATTGCCACAAGCTCTTCCCCATTATACTACCATGTGCTAAACTTAGGTATGCCGCATCAATTGCATCTCGGAAGATACGCATATCTTTTTTGGCATTAGAATTAAATTTTTCCCGTCCTTTACCTTCTTCGGTTTCATCAGACTTGAGCTTACCAAAAAAGCCTTGTGGATATAAACTACGGGAGTCTTCAACAGCATCGAAAAATCTATCCAACCGAATCCGTTCATTAATCGCATCCTGCGCATTATCCATATCATCATATACAATACCAGCAATAAAGTGTATCATTTTTAGACTCTCTTCATCTTGTCCTAAATGATGAAAGTCTCCGTATTCATTGAGTGCAATCGTTAACATAGTGCCTCACACTACATTATACTCTAATATATATACTTATTGTATCATCTTATTTTACAATCAAAATACAATTATATGAAAAAAGACCTATCCATATGACATCATACGAATAGGTCTATCTAATTCTTATATTCATTATTACTTCTCAAAATTATACCTCAACACACATGCACTAAACCAAGATCGACTGATGGACACATAGAACACCTCCTTTATCACAAAAAATTCTAACTAGTCCTGTGTCGCCTGATATATTGTCGATCCTACTGTTACAGTTGTTGAAAAACTTCCATGCAGACGCTGCCATAAAAATCCTAATACTGGTAACATATCAATTCCTCCTTCTTAAACATTATGATGTAATCTAACTCTCTAATACTAGTCTTCTAATAATTTACAAACAGCTATTCCTTACGGCAAAGCCTACAAACGGAACCATTTAATCACCTTCCTTTCTGTATAAACAACCCGCAATTAGTCCCGAGACCGTACGGCTTGATATACTGAAACACCTCATGTTACGCCTTCTCGTGAAAGCTCCCATGCTACAGCACTCAATACATGGAAACATATTAATTCCTCCTCTAAATTACTAACTAATAAAACCACTAATCATAGTATAACCTTCATTTTGAAAATCTTGCATCAATATTACTAGGACGTATCCTCTATCTAGATTTTACAACTCATCGGCTACATCTTAAGTATATAAAATAAATGACTATGAATATATTCAAGAAAAACTAAGATTGAAAAACCCCGAGAAAATCAAAATGATTCTCTCGGGTTTAATACTATTCTAGCGATATATACTGCAAGCGGTAAGTCCTGTTACATTCATCACTTTGTTTCCCTCCCTCTCAGTCAGGGATCAGAGATGGCGGTCTCATCGTCGCTTCGCCCTCTGCTGCCTCGCACCCTCGTCGCATACCGCAAGCGGTAGGCACTGCTGCAACGGGTCTCAACTTGACAGTGTAATCCAAAGTGAATTCCCAGTTTCAATACCGCAAAGCGGTAGGTACCGTTACTTCATCACTTTGTTTTCCTTCCTTCGGTCAGGGACCAGAGATGTGGTCCTCATCGTCGCTTCGCCCTCTGCTGCCTCGCACCTTCGTCGCATATCGCGCGGTGGCACTTTCACTCTATCCTTTCGTTTTCGCTCTCTCTTCGGTCATCAGGACTCAGGAGATGTGTGGCTCATCGTCGCTTCACTCCTCTGCTGCCTCGGCACTCCTTTCGTCGCATACCGGCAAGCGCAGCACCGCTGCAACAACATATGGTGTTTCTCACCTGATAACGCTGAGTGGCGGTCGTTCTGGTCATACCGCAAAGCGGTAGGCACCGTAAGCGTAACCAGGCGGCAGAAGGTTTCGTACGAGGGTGACTTGATGTGTTTCTTAATACCGCAAGCGGTAGGCACTGTCACAACCACGGAACGTGGCCATAACGAACTTAATATTCTTATATGGAGTTTCAATACCGCAAGCGCAAGTGCTGTTACTCTTTATCACCTTGTTTTCCCTTCCCCTTTGGTCAGGGACCAGATGATGCAGACCTCATCGTCGCTTTGCTCCTCTGCCGCCCTCGCACTTTTCGCTGTCGCATACCGCAAGCGGTAAGCACTGTTGCAAACGTTAGAATATATGTTAGAAATAGCAGAACATTCATAGTTTCAATACGCGCGGTAAGCACCGCTGCAACTTGAAGTTGGAGGCGTTACGTGTACCTTCACTTTAGTTTCAATACCGCAAGCGGTAGGCACCGTTGCAACCAGCTGTACTTTTCTTTTCCTTTTCTTGTTGCACTCTTAGGGTTTCATTACCGCGCGGTAAGCTACTGCTGCAACCATAATCTCCCATCTTTAGCAAATTATTTTTACCGTCAGTTCTCAATACCGCAAGCGCAAGCACTGCTGCACCGGAGCTTGATTAGTTGTTGTCATAGAATATTATCTATTGTCAGCTCTCAATACCGCAAGCGGTGAAGCACTGCTGCACCCTAGTAACGGAATACTTAGTGCTCTTTCCATTCCTGAATGTTTCCAATACCGCAAGCGGTAAGCACTGGGTTGCTGCAAACTGTCTTAAATGCTCATTGGAAACGATTTCCTGGGAGTGGGGTAGTTTCACACCGCAAAAGCGGTAAGCACTGCTGCAGATTTCGAGAAGTCAGGCATACTTTTAGCACACTCATATGGGCAGGTTTCAATACTGCAAGCGGTAAGCACTGCTGCAACACTCGATATAAAATATGGCCATGCTGGTGGTAGAAGAGTTTCAATACTGCAAGCGGTAAGCTACTGCTGCAACTTCAAGAAGGACCTGCACGTAGGTAAAAAGATGATATTAAGTTTCACTACCGCAAGCGGTAAGCACTGTTGCAACAGCGCCCAGAAAGCCAGTATTTATGCGATTCCAAAAGCTAGTTTTGGAAAACTCTCAAACCGTAAACGGTAAATTCTTCGCCACATCAGTCCCAGAGGCTAGAAACCTAGGGTAAATACTGGTGGAAAACCTTTTTATAAGGATACAGTAATTATAAGGGTTTTCTGAAATCACGTCATTATGAGGGTAGGTTTTCCAAGAGGCCTATTTTCCACAAAAATGAAGTTAATATCTGGGTATTACATTATTTTTAGCTATGGTTGTAGAAAACCTTTTTGGCTCTCATTTATGTAGAAAACGACCTATCCATATGGCATCATACGAATAGGTCTATCGATTCTTAGTATTCAATTGCTACTTTAAATTTACCCTCAACACATACATGTACTAAACCAAAGTCTCGCAGCTAATAACATATTATACACCTCCTAGAAATCATCAAATAATTCATCTAATAGCACATCTACCACGCATCAACAGCTACATCCATCACTAAGTCTAATAATTCATCCATATTTTCTTACCTCATATATAATCCATGTACTTAATAATAATCTAATCTTCTAACAATGCACAAAAAGTGCAACTGCTACAGTAAAACCTATAAAATAGGTACACACTAATCACCTTTCCTCTCTTCTAACATATACATTATTATCGACGACGACGTAGCACCATATACACTAAGCCCTAAGGCCACACCTAGAGTGCAAAACCTTCCCATGCCATTGGCACAGCTACTAATGCTAATAAAGGTACATGCAAATCCTCCTTCTTTTAAAAACTATTTACAATATTATAATTTTAAAATCCATCTCATGTTCATACATAACTCACATTCTATAACTACATTAATCATGAACACAGTATATACCAGTAAATCAATAATTGAAGATCAAATTCACCAGAACGAATCCCTGATTCATTGATACTGAATAATTGCTCACCGGCTACATGTTCATTATATGTTGAAAGTTTTTATGCGTGTAATCAATAAAATTAAGATCTGAAAGAAAGACCCGAATGTTTCAAAATGATTCACTGATCTTTTCTGTATGTAATTAATACTATCATTTTTAATAAAAGTCTCTTCTATTACCGTCACTGCTATAATCTGAAAAGCTCCACTATTTCACTCAATTTCACTAGCAAACAATTCATAACAATCAACATATATCGATGCTTTCATCTGGTTCATTATTTGCGCCAGAAACAAATGAGTCTAACTTGCCTATCAATGACTCTCCATCAACAAATCTGACCTCTACATATGTCGATCGTATTTCATGATATCGATTATATAATTCTTCCTCAGTCATACACTCACCTCCAAAACAATGCCCTAACATCACCTTCACACAAAACGTATATAGAGAAAGACCCTATCGGCCCCTCAAACGACTCTGGCCTGCGTAAGCACAGTAGCGTATCGGCTTTCCTCTCCTCTAAAAACATGCCTATACATCACCTAATCACAAATGTATATAGAAAGGTCATCTGTTCTAAAATCGACTTTTTGCCCTGTCCCCAAAGGGACAGACCCAACTGACGGAGGATTTTTGGAACAGATGGGGCGTCTACTATAACTACCCTTTGTACTTAGTGATGAGGCATGTTTCAGGCACCACGTCTTGCGGTCCCCTAGTTGTGCACTCACGGTCTGTAAAGTGTGATGAAGAAGTTCGTGTGTTTTGTGTCCCTAGTGGTTCGCCCAAGAAGTTTTTGTAAAGGTCTTGAATTTCAGGGTTTTTACTAGGATGCCACGTATTTGTAGTCTTCATCAGCTTTATAAAGCTCCGCCAATACGAGCTTTTTTTGTTTTTACGGCTTGTGGTAATTTAGTGCGTGGTTGACCACCGCCACCAATGCAGCCGCCTGGGCGTTTACAACTTCTGATAAAATCATAGTGTTTGCCATTTTCTTTCAAAGCGTTGAGGAAATCACGGGTATTTTTACCGCCATGCCAACAGCAACAGATAATGTTAGGTCATCGCCGTTGTACAGTCGCTTCTTTACGCCATCCATGCCGCGAACGTCTTCTAAAATGAGTCAATGACATGGAGGTGGTTCTTATCTGTAACGAGCTTGTAAGCCGTACGCATAGCCGCTTCCATAACGCCGCCAGTATTACCGAAAATGATGGACGCACCAGTTTCCATACCGATTAAATCATCGAATTGAGAATCTTCGAGGCTTTCAAAGTCAACATTTTCATCGTTGAGCCAGTAGATAAATCTGCGCGCGTTGTAATAGAAATATCTGTGTCAAGGCCTAGGCTTTCATCATTGTGATAACGAGCCGCCGCATTTTGTTCCTCCCGCTTGGTTTCAGCCTTTTAGCTGTACAAGGATTTACAGATACAGACACGATGTTGCGAGGGTCGATGCCCTTTTTCTCAGCAAAATACGTCTTAATCATAGCCGCTTCCATGGCGATGCAGGAACGAGTAGAGGAAATATTTCGGCAACAATTCAGGGAAATAGATTTCCGCAAAGCGTACCCATGCAGGGCAGCAACTAGTGAATTGAGGAATCGTACCGCCATTTTTAAGGCGTTCCACGAGCTCAGATGCTTCCTCCATAATAGTCAATCGGCACTAAAGTTCAGACTACTACGTAGTCCGCACCAAGTTTACGAAGGGCGCTAACCATTTTGCCTTCAAGGAATGTGCCTGGCTCATAACCAAAGCCTTCGCCGATAGCTACGCACAGCTGGCGCCGTTTGGATAACTACGATTTTGTCGATCCGCAACGGCAGCTTTCACCTTATCAAGCCTTTGATCCAGCATGCATAGAATCAAATGGACATGCAGCCGCGCATTGACCGCAATGAATACACATTGGCACATCGCCTGTGGATTCGAGGTCATAATAGTCGAGCACGCTCATCACGTCAGCGCAGGCACGACGGCACAACGTACAGTTTTTACATTTAGAGATGTCATGAGTAATGGCAGGATTGTCGAGTGCAATTGGCACACGTTTATCGATAAATTCAAATTGGGACATGAGGACCTCCTCGCTTTTGTATAATCATACTTAATGTGAAAGTAAATTTTTCATACCTTAAGCATAACAAATATGGGGTAGTTCATCAACGTTGAGCTGGTGGTAGGAATTGAAAGTATACGAGTTTTATATACAACAAATGTTTATAGTTTCATACATCATTGGTAAGTCAATGAGCTCAACCTGTTCATTGTCTCTGCGAATCCAAACCCTCGTTTGCTAAAATAACCAGTAATATAGTTCACTATGCAACACGCAAGCTCTTGTCTTGAGGGATACTAATACATCTAAACCGATAGGGTTATTTTTCCATTTGCACTCGCCCACTAACAAGTGGCACAGGCCCCTGCATTAGGTCCTTTGTATATCTGCTGCACTAAATCGATTTCTACCTGTTGTCGGTTCTGCTGCGTTCCCCACCAATGCCCCGATTTCTTGTGGTAAAATGGAACTGTTCCACAGCGAACTGGAGTGACATATTGCTCCGCCATCGTTTCAAATACAGGTCCCATGAAATGTGAAAAGCATAGGTTTAACGTATATGTTATACAAGATTGCCATTAAAGTTTTCAATAGCGCCTTGATCTGGCTCTCACAAAAGCGATACCAAAAGGTATCATAGAGTCTTTAATCGCATAAATACTTTTTATTGGATGCGTATCCAACAGGATGTATCAATAATCTGGTAAGTCAATAAGGCTTTTTAGATAATTATTCAAAGCCCCCGTCGTCATATTCTACCTTTGGCGGCAATTTCATTATTACGGCTAGCTCCCCTTAGCGATGGCACTGAGTATGGCATTATACTGACGCGGCCCCTGAAGCTCCTGCTTTAATAGACTAGATGGCTCATCCACAAGTGCCCTGTTGGTGTGAAAACAAGGAGATAATGCTTTTCATCAAGAGAATCACCGTCCCTAAAATATGATAAATATTCCGCCACACCACCGGTAAGACCAAAGGCAATGGCACTATCCTCGTAGGAAAGCGTGGCACCATTTGACGGGCCTCGATATACGTGAAAGGTTTACTTTTATAACGAGGCCGCGCGACGACCATAGAGAGGACTCTCCAGACCGAGCACCTGATTCTCCATAAAGCTCATGGACGAAATCCCGCACAAAAATGAGTACATTAACTGAGACCGGTCTTTATACGCATCAACCAAAAGCTTGCTAAAGTCTCGGATGAAATAGATGGAATAGATTC
>BNJU01005166.1_pt1 | contig 113679 bp, 116 predicted proteins | sample 8539281 | NCBI WGS metagenome assembly BNJU01 (sample SAMD00202456, study PRJDB9452) | human saliva metagenome | isolation source: human saliva | place: Japan
GAAATTGTACAACCTGCCGTGCGCTTCGTCCTAAGGCGCGAGCCAGCACATTGTGCAGGTGCGCCGTACGGCTCAGGCGATCTATGATGCCAGCCCGCACCGCGTACCTCCAGCAGGGCGGGACGGGGCCGAGTCTCATCGTTTCGCACCAGCCGCCCATCTGCGCACTCGCCTGGCGCTTGGCTGCAAGCTATTGCAGCACGACCCGCGTGGCGCGCGAATGCGCAACCTGGCAGTCGATTACTTCAGGCTCACTTCTCGACAACCTGTTATCGAAACCCGCCGGCAGGTGAGCGAGCTGCACGGAACCCGCATCGCCCTGTATTCGAGTGATTCCAGCCGCCGGCAGCCAAGACGCGCGGGTGTCTGCCGTTAACCAGCTCTTCGCACACACTCCACTGAAGGAACGTATGCGTTCCACCGCACGTCCAGTTAATCATTACCCGCCGCACCGCCCCGCGTGCGGTATTGCGCTGTGCGCGTCAGCGGCCGGGGCGGGTCTGGGCATGGCTGCGTGCTCTGAAGACACCTCCTGTCAAAACAGGCGACTCGGGTGATAATAAAGGCTACATTGCCGACGGTCGGTGACCGAGTACCAGGAGGCTGAGCGCGGCGAGCCCGTTGCGTTCACCGGTGAACGATACCACCCGACGGCACCAGCGTGAACGCTGAGTCGCTGCCAGGCGGCAAAACCCACGCTCTTGAACCCCTGGTACGCCGGGTGCTCTCCTGCCGCGCTGAGGCCAAAGACCCAGCAGAAACCTCTACACCGACTCTAGGCGACAAGCTTAGCTGTTCTGCTGCGTGAAACGTGCGATAGAAAAGCACCGCCGGAGGCGTCGGAGCGCAGCTTTGAGATCACCGCCATCCTCGTTCGGCATGGGACACGCCCTGCAAGGTACCGCTGGCATTAGCAGCATGTGCCCGCCCAGGCGGTGCCGACCACCGTGATCCTGGATTCCGCACGGTAGTGGCGGCGGCACGCATCCCGTGGGCTCGTCAGCGAACCTGTCGGCGCTGGGAAAACCCTGATTGAGACGCCGTGAAGGGTGCCTAGCGTGCCTGCTGGAACCGGTATGATGCCCACCCGCTGCGGCTGCGCACGGCGGGCGGTGCGCCGTTGGCGAGTATCTGCCCAACCGTGCTGGATGGTTCGTGGCCTCCATCCCGTTGGCGTTGGCGTGGGCTAGGCTGCCTGCTTCGACCGTAGAAAGCGCCGCTGGTGCCGCCACCTGCAGGCTATGCAGGTCTCGTAGGCCTTGCAGCGCTGCAGGCGGTTGAGGGCCCGCGACAGCTGCATTGGTTCCAGGGGAAGAAACGCGTGCACACAACCCACGCAACTCAAAACCGCAGTAGACACCATTCAAAACCCGCCCGAGCGCAAAACATCGGTGTGGCCAGGCGGGTCGCCCCACCGACCCGAAAACTCCCAGGCAGCCTGCAAGGGCGCCGCGGCAGACCAAGCGTCACCCCGCCGGATGCTCGCCGGGTGGCCCTGCTCGCGCTTCGTTCTCGCAGTGTCCCGTCGTCTCATCGGTGCTGCGCCCAGGCGCGCGCTGCTGGCTGACAGTGGCAGGTGGGTGAACATTCTGCTGGGTGCACCGTGATCTCGTGGTGTTGCAAAGTTCATGCGGGTCTGAGCATCCCGCAGGTCGATAACGGTTCCACACCCACCGGCACGGGCCTGTGGGGTGCGCTGGTGCTGAGTCACCTTCGCGGTGGGCGCCGCATTGACCCACCTTCGCTGCAGTAAACCGTCGTTCGTTGGCCGAACCTTCAACGCCTACCTTCGCCTACCGCCTGGGGTTTGGGTGCCGTTCACTGGTCGCCATTTCGCGCAGCGCGCGGGGTGAGCACCACTGCGGGCGAGCACGCATAAACGCGGGATTCAGCGTGCGGGCGGGGCGATGCCCATCCTGATCGGCATCCTTGATTGACTGGCGCCTGGAACCACCTCATGGCCTGGGTCCCAGGCGGCGCTACCGGCTTTACGAACCACCAATCTGACGGGGTACATGGTGGCACGCGACACATCGACGCCCCGGCGCTGGGAATCGATGCTCCGCTGAATAATAACCAACGAGTCAAATGAACACCGCTGGCTGCTGCTTCTGCTGCTGGCGGTTGCGGCGGTTCCCGGCTCCATGTTTCCGCAGCGCATTCAAGACCCCGCGAAGGTGACGGACTATATTAAAACCCACCTCCCGGCTGGGGCGAGTTTTGCCGATAAGAGAGCTGTTTGATGCTTTTCCTCCGGTGGCTCGGCCATCTACCTGCTGCTGTTTATTTCCTGATCGCGCGTTACCCGCGCGCTTATTAAAACATGCAAAGACTGGCGTAAAACCGCCCGCGCGCACCTCAAGAACCTTTTCCCTGCATGCCCGTCACCGCACGATCGATATTGACGCGGATGCGCCTAGCCCCCAGGCCGCGATAGGAGGACGCCGCGATCCTTCGTAAACGCCGCTACCGGGTGCAGATCCGGGAGGAAGGAGACGGGCAGTACTGGTGGGGCCGAACGCGGCTACCTGCGTGAGGTGGGAAACATCCGTTCCATGGCGATGATCGGCATCCTGGTTGGGGGTGGCGGTCGGCCTGCCTTTTTGGGTACCGTGGCCAAAAATCCTGGTGGAGGGGGAGACGTTCGTAAACTCCTGATCGGCTACGACCTCGTTTACACCAGGCACGAACTATAACCCTGACTGGCTGAACCCGTACGCCGACGCTCAATAACTTCAGGTGCGCTACGACAGGCAGCGCGACAGCCACACCTTTCACGGGCAGGATCTGACCATAACGCCCAGCTGACCGTGCAGAACCGGCAGCAGCCCCTGAGCAGAAAACCTCAAAGTGAACGAGCTGGCTGATGTGGGCGGCACAGCGTGTTCCTCCGGCAACGGGTACGCGTCAGAAGGTGACCGACGGTGAGGGAAAGTGGCGTGCGAAGGCCCCTGGTAGGCCCCTGCCAACTGACGGGAAGTACACTCGTCGGTGGTGCTGGCAGTGCCCGATGCCCGCCCGGCCCAGCTGGGCTCTAGGGCGCGTTCCCGCCCACCGGCAGCTAGTGAGCGTGGGGCGGGCATCCCGCATTCGGTGGATCTGCACCCCGGCGAACCCTATGCTGAGTGCTGCAGTCCCGATCTGGGGATTTGGTCGAACTCGCCAGCCGCAGAACGTGTATGTGCTGGACACCCTGCTGACCGCGCGAACAGCATGGCGGAACCAGAACGGTATTGTGCTGATGCGCAGCACCGCATCGCCACCCCTGCCGGAAGGTAACGGCACCATTGAGTTCAGGGTATAAGCGGGTACGTGGGATGTGGAGGTGCGCCACGACCCGGGGCAGAATATTGTCTGTACTCTGCTTGTGGTGGCTTTTGTGGGCTGATTGTGTCCCCTGTTTGTGCGCGCCGCCGCGTGTGGGTGCGTGCCAGCACCAATGAGGGGGTGCTACCCGTAGAGTACGGTCGTTTGCGCGCGGGGAGGACCCGCGTCTTGCCGCTGAGGCTGAGCGACATGGATGCTGCCGCCCGGTGGGGGCTGGAATTTGCTGAGGAGGTTTCATCCGAGGAGCCGACTGAGAAAACCGAGGGAAGTAGCCCATGCTGAACGAGACATTAGCGCTACAGTGAGCTATTCATGTATGTCGCGCTGATTTACACCGTGGTGTTCCGTGGCGTTCACCTGGGATGGTGAAGAATTGCGGGTAACCTGCCGTCTGGAGTGGGTGCCGCGGCACCGTGAGGCGGAGTTAGAGGATAACAGGCGGCTGAGCCTGTTGACCGCGGGCGCGGCCACCTCCGCTGCGGGTGCGGAGAAAACTGGCAGGAAAACCGCCGCGAAGTCGTCGTGTTAAGATGAGCGCGAAAGCCACCTGTGTTGAAACTGCACCGGCGGCGCTGAGACCGGCACGGGCGAGCGGGCGCCGGTACCGGCGGCGTACGCGCGCTTGAGGGCCACGTGGCGACCTTCGATGCTGCGTACACGGGCCAGAGCGCCCGGCGGCGCGCACCGCCGTGATCGTTATGCTGATGGGGCGCTGGCACGCGGCGGCGGTTATTATGCGCGGCGTAGCTGCGCAGCGTGTGCCCTGGGGGAACATGTACGAGCCTGCACCACGGGCGCGCTGGTGGTGGTGGGCTGCACCTGGTGGCGCTGATCTTCCGTGACCTGCGGTTCGTGGGCACGCTCGTGTCTGGGCTGGCGCTGATTATGATGTCGCCGCCACCATTAGTTTCGTACCCCGTGGGGCACGGAAACCGGCGTTGCAGAGCTACTGGCTGGTGATTCACGTGTCGATTGCGGTGCTTGCCTCGGGTGTTTACGATTACGTTCGCGATGGCGGTGCTGCAGCTGGTGCAGACCCGCCGAGCAGCGCATCCCGGAACGGTAACTCGGGCGGTGGGCGCCGCGCCTGGTTCCGAGCGCCCAGGCCCTGAGAATTTTGCGTTCCGCCCGAACGCTTTGGCGTTTGTGATGGGACGTTCACGCTTGCCGCTGGTGCTATTTTGGGCGAGCCAGGCGGGGCCGCTACTGGGGCTGGGACACCAAAGAGGTGTGGACCTTCGTGATCTGGGTGGTGTACGCGGCGTATCTGCATGCGCGTGCAACCCGCGGCTGGGCTGGCCCGCGTTCGGCGTGGCTGTCTATTATCGGCTATTTGTGCATTATTTTTACTCACGGTGGTGAAATATTTTCTCGGCCTGCACCGTATTCGGGGTTGTAAACCCGCCCCGCAGAACCGCTCTGCGTCCCTGTGCTCAGGCAGAGCTGCAGCGGCCTAAAGCCACGCGCGGCCACGAACGGTTCAGTTACAAACATGTGCTGGCAGCCAGCCCAGGAGCGTGAAGACAGGGGCCGTCACAGCATGTAGACGCTTTCCCGCCGGGGGAGCGAGGACAAACGCACACAGTGGGGAGTGCCTGAGGTTACCCGGGTGCTGCCCAGTGGTTGATGGTGTCTGCCAGGCCGCTATTTCTCGCCGTCAGTGTCGTCTGTGGCGTCGTCGCGGGTCTTGCCGCCGCCTGTCCTGTTTTTGCCGCCTGGCTTTTGGCTTGAGCCAGCGCAGGTACTTTATCGTCGTCTGGGCTTCGGCGCGGGAGGCACAGCACCCCGCCTGCCTTTCAAAACCCCGGCCCGTATCCGCAGCGGGCGGCTGTCTGGCTGCACTTTTTCGCTGCGGCCTGCCGAAGAACAGCCAGAAAACCGGCCCCACAATGGGGAAGAAGATGATGACAATAATCCACAGCCACTTGGGAGGGGTGCGCATCGGCGGCCGGTGTGCGGGCGGCATCCAGCAGGGTGTACTAGGCTCAACCCAACTACTAGCGCGAACGCGCCGATTATCACTCATCGCTCGTGCCATGCCTCAAGTCTGCACAGGAATCTTGGGGCGTAATCCATGCTGCGGCTAGACTGGTGGGTGCGAACTCTTCTGGCACACCCTGCGTGCGTTTCGGCTTTGTCACGTTTTCTTTCTACCTGCTAAAAGGAGCTGTTGGGGCTGACTTTCGTCCGGGGGTTGCGCGATTGTCTGGCTTTTGCGGTGGCGTATATTTTCTTCCGCGTCTGCACGCGGCCGCCAGCCAGGATACGGCCCGGTTTTTAAGCGCACTCCCAAGGTGAAAAATAAGGAAGAAGAGGAAAACCGCGCTATTGAGGATGAGCTGGTGGAGTCGCAGAAAAGAATCTGGGAGGACTCCAAACGGCTCCCCTCGGCGCTCGCGTCCGCACACGTGATGGGCGGACCCGCTGTGTTTTTGCCAGCAGGTAGGTACACGCTGCCGTGCCCAGTCTGATAGCATCGCGCAGAAGGCTAGGTCTCTCATTCTGCCCAGAGATCCCAGCCTTCTGCGGACGGTGCGCCAGCCGACCCCCTGTGCCAGGTATTCCAAGAACTGGTCGGGTCATGCATCGTGCGCTAACGCCGTACCGTTCAGATCGCGTGACCGGGACGAGCAGACGCATCTGAGGAGGCGAGCCAAACCTCATCTGACTCGAAAAGATCCTGCGGCATAGCGGACCGTAGCCCAGTTCCTACGTCGCGCCGCGCCGCCTCGAAAAATAGCGCCTGCGTGGTACCGGGTAGGGATTCGTGGTTCGGTTCGGGGTGTACAGCGTCTTTACACCGTTTTCGATACGCGCCATCAGCACCGACGAGGCTGCCCTCCAGAATGCGGCGGTTGTTCTGGTCAGCAAAAATCGCGTCACCGCGCCGCGGCTGTGCACATACCGCAAAACCGCCATATTGACCGCATATGAGAGGGAGCTGCGCCCGCCAACAGCCACGGGTGCGTGGTGTTGTCGGCGGGCTGTGCCCGCGCGGCAGCAGCATGGCTTTCACGCCGTTCTTCCGCTGATTCACGGTAGTTTCGCACCGGGGACGCGATCAGCAGGTGTAGGGCCCGGCGGGCATTCCCGCAGAGGCACGTGGCGCCCGCGAGATAATGATTTTGACAATATGCTCTTCGCCGAGTTCCGTGTGCGCGGGCACGGCCCTGGTCGAGGAGGCTCGCCAGCGCCTCCCGCAGCTGGTGCAGGTCGGGTTCGGGCAGGTCGAGCATACGCGCCGAAGATTCGAGTCGGTGAGGTGCATATCGTTTTCGCACACGCCGATCGACGGCGAGCATGGTCTCAAAACGCCGTCGCCACGGGTAAATCCCTTGGTCTTCCCACGCCGATAAGCGGTTGCGTGGGTCTACGGCAACGCCTTGCGGGTTCCTCTGAATTTAGGAGCATCACGGAACCAGTCATGTTTCCAGTGTAGTGGCTCACGTGCCTCACCGCAGTGCACGCCGAGCGGCCCAGCTCCCAGGTGGCGCTTTCGGCGATAAAGTATATGTCTCGCTCGGCTATGTCCTCGAAGGTCTCGGGTTGTCGTTATATCCTTCGATGTCGAGCCCGATTTTGCCGTCCTGTTCGAGAGCATGAACTCTGCTGCATATGCTGGGATGAACGGACCTTGCACCCGGTAGTCCGAAATATCTTCCAGGGTTACGGTGACGTACCGCCAGACGTCGTGGTAGCGGCCTTCTCCCAGCCGCCGTCTACATGGTTCCGGTCCACCGCGCAGAATCGCAGACGAACAGCTGTTCCCTTTGCATAGGTTGCGGTGATCGAATCCAGCCAGCAGTCGTAGAAGTGGTTGAACCGTTTGATGATCTCTGCACCCTGTGAGGTTTTCGTCGGGGCTCACGGTCAGTCTCCTTTAAAAATCTTAGGATTTATCAGAATACCAGCAGCTAGGGCGATTACGAGGAGAAGCGGGTTTCGTCGAAAACGATGATATTTTTCATCTTTTTCGGCAAAACCCGCTTCTTGGGCATCAACGTCTCAACACGCTCGAAGCGAAGCGCCAGCGCCCACCTTCGCCGCCGTCTGCCGCATAGTCGGCGTCCTTACGCGGGGTTGTGAAGAGCACAAGCGCGGTCATCAGTGCGAAGCCCAGAATTGAGAACGCCATCGGCATGTAGGAACCTTCGCCGCCCAGCGAAACCAGGGGCGCGGCAAGTCCGCCCAGAAGCGCCTGAATCGTGCCCATCACGGCGGATGCGCTGCCCGCCATATGGCGTGCCCTCGTTCAGTGCCAGCGCCGAGGCGTTACCGAAGATCAGGCCCACCGAGCAGGTGAGGCAGAACAGCAGAACCAGGTGGGCCACAGCGAAATCCCTCAATGAGGAACGAACCGGTGAGCAGCACCGAAACAACCAGCAGGGCGCTCACACCAACATTCACGATGGCGCTGGGCGACCTTCCCCACCAGCGCGGTCGCCAGCGAGCCCATGGCCACAATGCCCAGGGAGTTCACTCCGAACGCGAGATGTACTGCCCAGCGTCAAGCTCTCCCAGGATTTTCTGCAGCACAAAGGTTGAGCCCGAAATATAGCGAGAAGAGCGCCCCTGAACGCGAAGCACATGGTCAGTGAGAACCCCATGTACCGGCGGATCCTGAACACCTTCGGAATTTCGAGTACACGCTCAGCGCGGTGCCTTGGTAGCGTTTTTCGGAGGGCAGGGTTTCACGCAGAATAAAGATGACGGCGAGCATAAGGGCACCGGTACAACAGTCAGCATCGTTAAACACTGAACGCCACTGCACCCCATGAGAGCACTCCACCCGCCGAAGAGCGGCAGCAGCACGGGGGCGAACCTGTTAATCATCATCATGATGCCCATGAGCTTTGGCGGTGGCCAGCCCTTCGTGGTGTCGGCAACGATGGAGCGGGCCAGTACTGCGCCGACTGGAGCCGCTGAAGCCCATCAGAAAAACGTGCCGCGATGAACACCCTCAATGGTGGGGGAGAAGGCGCATAGCGCCGTGGCGGCGAAGCACACGGCTGAGCCGATCAGCAGCGGGGTGCGGCGCCCGGTTTTGTCGGAGAGCGGGCCGATTATAAGCTGCCCGAGCGCCATGCCTACTCGTGAAGGCGCTGAGGGTCGCGGAGGCGGCGGCCCTCGGTGGTGTGCAGCCTCGGCAATGGTCGGCAGCGAGGCGATATACATGTCGATGCCCATGGGGCGATGGCGGCGAGCGCCGCCAGGGTGACAATAGTTGCCGGGGAAAGCCCCAGAATGAGGGCTTCGCGGTTGGGGTGCTGAGTATTGGTCTGTGACGTAGACACTGGTGTACTGTATGCTTTCTAAATTTTTGGGATGCGTAACGGCGCCGGGCCTGCCTGCTGCTTCTGTGGGGCGGGCGGTGCACCCGGCCAGAAACGCACTCATCCAGTCTAGCGGCGGTCACCACGCACCGTAAGCCAGTGGATGCGACCTGCACCTCTTCCGGTGTGGTGGGGTTAGAGGGCGGAACCAGCCTAGGCCGGTTCGCTACCCGGTGCGGTACACCCAGTCAGGCTTTCTAGGCCAGCCGGGGCTGGTGATGTAGTACGAGCCGTAATCCTCGAATAGTTGTTCTTTCGCGCGGCCCACATGTTCCAGTAGGGCCGGTAGGTTTCCCGTCGCGCGCCATCGCCTGGCTCATACCGCACCCCGGTATCGGCCTGCACCAGCACACCGTATTTGAACGCCCCGCAGAGCGCACCCACCCCTTCGCACACGATCACCGGCGCGGCATCCGGGAGCACAGTGACTGGTGGAGCCGGGCGGTTCTGCTCCCAATCCCAGGGGGTGTAGCTGCCGGGGACGTGCTTGGCTAGGCTGGCGCTGAGCCGCATCCACTGCTCCACCCCGGCCTCCAGACCGTCCCAGCCGGGGTACATGTTCGGCGGATAGTTCCAGCACCGTCAGCGGCCCGCCCCTGCACCGGGTGCTGCCGCAGGGTGGCGGCAGTGCTGCGCGAGAGTGGTTTTTACCATCGCCACCGCGGCCGTCCACAGCAATAATGTACGGGCGCGGGGCCGCTGATAATGCGGGGCAGCAAATCATCCGTGAGGCCCCTGGAAACTGGTTGCTCACGCGGCGTCACCTCGGCGGCAAGACCCATCGATCAGCGCCCGCGCCGCGGTGTCGATAAGCTCGGTCGTGATTCGAAGTCGCGCATCTGCCTCGCACCAGGGCCGTAGATGCCCAGCTGTCCAGGGTTTTTGCCTCGCCATTGCGGGTCGAAGGAGCGCATCATACGGATTTTTGGCTTTGTCATCCCGATGCGCGCAAGCTGTTTCAGGTGCAGGTAGTGGGGTGTCCATCGCCAGAATCAGGTCGTAGCGGTCGAAGCTCTTCGGCAACGAATCTGATGCGCGGTGCCCGCTGGGGTCGATGCCGCGCGCGGTGAGTATGCGCCCGGCGCGGGTGTCGATAGGGCTGCTGATCCCATAATCCGTGATGGCGGAGGACGCGACTCAACCTCAAGCCCCGCCTGGCGCGCGTGCTCACGAATCAGGTACTTCGCCCACGGGGAGCGGCAAATATTTCCGGTGCAGACAGTCATGATGCGGTACATGAGCCGGAGTGTATGCCAGCGGCACCGGAAAGGCAGCGGTATTAGGGTTGCCTGCCGAAGCGTCGTTTCTATTCAGAAGAGTTGTATCCAGAAGAGCTTATCGCTTCTGGAATGCAAAAACTCTTCTAGATAGGCAGGCAAGTTTTGGCTGTTACACCTCAAAACGGGTTTTAGCCTCGCGCAAGTACGCCTCCCACAGAGCATAGAGTCTGTCGATGTCTCTCTGGCGAGTGTACCTGACGGGTCGTAACCGGTTGCGGCATGTATCGCACGAACGGGGCCACGTCCTTGGGGTAGCTAAAATTGGCGTGAAGAATTTCTACCCGCCCAGCGGGTCGTCAAAGTTCTTGGCGGTGCCTCATACATGTTTGAGTAGCAGATACAGCCAGAGCGTGTGCGGGGTCAGTGCCTGGGTCGGGAGTTGGTGAGTTCAGGGAGTCTCGTGCCGCGCGAGTTCGGCCAGAATCCCATCAATCCGGTAGGTGTGTTCTGGCTTGCACTGGTAGAGCTCGTATTCCAGGTCGCTGGAGTCTTCCTTCAGCCGGTCGGAGGTATACCGCAGAATATCTGCGTGGCTGATGTATCCCCGCGCGTGCCCCCAGCGTAGCCCCCTGCCAGGTGAGGGCACTCTCTGATGCCTCATAGCCCTATGTAGTACGTAACAGCATCTAGTAGTTGCTTCCCATCTTTAGCCTCGCGAATAACGGAGCCTGGAGGCGTATTGCCCAACCCTAGAGGGGTGGGCGATACGCCCAAAGGTGCATTATTCGGATGAGTCCTGCGACGTACCTGGAAGAATCCCTGTCCTGGCTCGGAAATTATCCTTCAGCTTGGGCCAGAAAACGTAGGTGAATATGGCGCAGATGGTTGCAACCGCCGCGCTGCCGCAAACCCCCGCCCGGAGCCAAAAACCACCGAACAGGAGGAGTGCCAATAGGCAGGGCGAACATGAACACGATAACGGAAGCGTAGTAGCGGGTCATGGTGATTCTTCTGGTGTGCAAGGGTGTTGTAGGCGTTCGGCGTTACCTCAGATGGTACTAGACATCCCGCCGCGCCGGTAGCTTTTAGCCGCCACTTCGGTACCATCGCATATTAGCGCTCGCCCAATATCCGCCTTTTACCTCAGCCCCGGAGGTGTTGGATTTGCGAATAACGCAGCATTTGGCGTATTACCGGCCCCAGAGGGTGGGCGATACGCTCCAAGCTGCGTTATTCTAGGTGTAGGTCATTTTAGCGCCTGCGGGCTCTGCCCACACAAAAAGGATCATCCGGATCAAAGAGCACTGCATCCCTTGGGGATGATGAACGAACGCCGTTATGTTCCTGTTCCCTGGTCTCACTTTTGTAGAGGCGATCAGGCGAGACCCTCGAAGTTATAATCTTCTGGGCAGTCTTATAGGAGAACTTGCTTTATATGTTTCATTGTTTAGCGTGTATTCAAATATTGGAGGGTCTGGAAGGTTGCTTTAGAAAATTAGTGTTCAAGTGAAGGTCGCCCTGAGAAGCTCAGCCTGGGTGAAGGTTACCCTGCAGAAAGTAAAGTGTTCTTAGTGAAGGCTGCCCAGGAGAAGTTAGCTCCTGGGTGAAAGTCGCCCAGGAGAACCCAGCCTCTGAGTGAAGGTCGCCCAGGAGAACTCAGCCTCCTGAGTGAAGGTCGCCCAGGAGAACCTCAGCTCCTGAGTGAAGGTCGCCCAGGAGAACTCAGCCTCCTGAGTGAAGGTCGCCCAGGAGAACTCAGCCTGAGTGAAGGTCGCCCGGAGAAGCCAGCGTCCCCGGTGAATTTCCTGCTCCAGAGAAGTCAGCGTCCCCTGATGAATTCCGCCTTGGAGAAGTTAGCCCTGGGTGAAGGTCGCCCCGGAGAAAGGAGCCTCTCGGTGAAAGTCGCTCACAGAAATGAGCACGGTGAAGGTCGCCCCGGAGAAAGGAGCTCTTCGGTGAAGGCCGTCCTGGAGAAGTCAGCGTCTCGATGAAGGTCGCCCCGAGAATTTTGATGAAGCACTAAAATAACTATTGGTAAAACCAATAGGATAGAAGAAATATGTATTTGAGAAGTCGTAATCAAAAATCTGACCAGAGACCTTTGAAAGTTTATTAGTGCCGTCGTTGAGTCGATTCTGATCGCTTCCAGAATTTGTAGCCGCAGTTCTTTTTCTTCACGGAGTTTCGCGCGGTCTTTGGTGAACCGTTGATCCCCGCCCTCATAATCTTCTGGTGTTTGATCCCGAGACAGATCTTTCTGTCTTTGAAGCAAGATTAAAAGAGGAACGGATAGCTGCAGAGGGATAATCAATGACCCTGGCCTTCTTTGCGGCGTTCCTTATCGGTGAGAAGAGTCTTCTCATCAGTCAACCACTCATCAGCTAAACCAGCAAGAGCGTAAACACTGCCAAGGCGAACAGAAATATTCTCGCTGAATAGATGTTCAACTGCTTTTGGTATATCGGCTACGTCGTTCAGCATGTACCCTGCCGAGTATGGTCTTGGACTGTTTTTATCTTTTCTCAAGAGTACTTGCGGTGCGTTTCACCCAAAGTAATAACACCTAAGATTCCACCAGTCGTATAGATAAGAGCCTGACGGAGGGCGGCACCATCATCATCTTTACTGAAACCTGAGTTGATTGCTATAGGCAGGAAGAAAGCCCAAGTTCCACCTAGTAAGGCAAACCCCAATAATCCAGGCATAGAAACCACTTCGTGTCTAGGCTATTAGGGTGCCTTACTATCTTTTCTTTTGCTATCCCAGGCGGGGTACTGTGAGTGAAAAATCTAGCAATGATAACGGTAAGGATTCCGAGAAGTACCCTATGGGATAACAGGCAATCCACATAGGTCAACAGACAATATCCATTGAATAGCACACAATGTACCCTAGCATAAGTAAATTGAACCAAACACCACCTTCCATCATAGGGGCTAGGTGACTCGCATCTGTCGGAATTACTGTTGCTAACCCTCATATTTCGCAGCGTAGAGATGAAACGCCCGCATCCAGGTGTTACCTCCCAAATAATCCCTAATTTCCGCCTAGTTCAGCCCCAAAACCACCAGTGCCTCACCCCTGCCACTGCACCCATAACTCCCCACTCACTTCAAAAAGTTGAGTCTTTTTCACTCAAGTCTGTTGACATCCAGTCCAAACATATGTAAAACTTGAGTACATGAGGCTCATGAGTCACTCACCGGGCAGCATCCCAGCACATTTCTCACCGTGCATGCGCTCGGTCTAAAAACCCCTTCACGCCCCGAAAGATTTGAACTATGAACCCGCCTCGCCAAGAAGCGGGGCATAACACTATGAGTACAAAAACATGGCACGTGCAGTTGGTATTGACCTCGGTACCACTAACTCGGTTGTATCCACCCTCGAAGGTGGCGAGCCCCGGAAGTTATCCCTAACGCTGAAGGCGCCCGCACCACCCTCTCCGTGGTCGCATTCTCCAAAGATGGCGACGTTCTGGTCGGCAGCGTAGCAGCGCCAGGCGGTCACTAACGTTGATCGCACCATCTCGTCCGTCAAGCGCCACATGGGCACCGGACTGGACGACGGAAATTGACGGCAAGAAATACACCCCGCAGGAAATTTCCGCACGTATTCTGCAGAAGCTCAAGAACGATGCTGAAGCATACCTGAACGACAAGGTGACCGATGCGGTTATCACCGTTCCCCGCATACTTCAACGATGCTGAGCGCCAGGCTACCAAGGAAGCCGGCGAAATCGCAGGTCTGAACGTTCTGCGTATCGTGAACGAGCCGACCGCAGCCGCACTGGCTTACGGCCCGGACAAGGGTAAAGAAGACGAACTGATTCTGGTCTTCGACCTGGCGGCGGTACCTCGACGTCTCCCCTGCTTGAAGTTGGCAAGCGACGAAGACGGCTTCCACTCATTCAGGTGCGCGCAACCAGCGGCGACAACCGCCTGGGTGGCGACGACTGGGATCAGCGCATTGTGACTGGCTGCTTGAGCAGGTCAAGTCTCAAGACCGGCGCAGACCTCTCCAAAGACAAGATTGCTCTGCAGCGTCTGCAGGAGGCAGCTGAGCAGGCTAAGAAGGAGCTTCAGCGCATCCAGCACCAACATTTCGCTGCAGTACCTCGGTAACCCCCGAAGGCCCCGATTCACCTGGACGAGAAGCTCTCTCGTGCAAAGTTTCGAGGACCCCACCAGCGACCCGCTGAACGCACCAAGAAGCCCCTTCCAGGACGTTATTACGGAAGCAGGCATCAAGGTTTCGGACATTTCGAGGTCGTGCTCGTGGGTGGTTCCACCCGTATGCCCGCCGTGGCTAACCTGGTGAAGGAACTCACCGGCCGCGAACCAAACAAGGGTAAAGTTAACCCCGATGAGGTTGTGGCATGGGTGCGGCCCTGCAGGCTGGTGTGCTCAAGGGCGACCGTAAGGACGTTCTGCTGATCGACGTGACCCCGCTGTCCCTCGGTATCGAAACTAAGGGTGGTGTGATGACCAAGCTGATCGAGCGCAACACCGCTATTCCCGACCAAGTCGTTCTGAGACCTTCACGACCGCTGAAGACAACCAGCCTTCCGTATCGATTCAGGTGTTCCAGGCGAGCGCGAATTCACCCGCGACAATAAAAGAACCTGCGTACCTTTCGAGCTGACCGGTATCGCCCCCGCACCGCGCGGCGTACCCCAGATTGAGGTCACCTTCGATATTGACGCCAACGGCATTGTGCACGTCTCCGCAAAGGACAAGGGCACCGGTGCTGAGCAGTCCATGACCATTACCGGCGGCACCTCCCTCTCGAAGGACGACATTGACCGCATGGTCAAGGATGCTGAGGCTCACGCAGAGCAGGATAAGGCACGCCGCGAGGCAGCCGACACCCGCAACGCGGCAGAGTCTGTGGCATACTCCGTCGATAAGCTGCTGAAGGAGAACGGCGAGAAGCTGCCCGAAGACGTCAAGACTGAGGTCCAGGGCGATGTCGACGAGCTCAAGAAGGCTCTTGAAGGCGATGACGACGATGCCGTGAAGTCCGCTCTTGAGAAGCTGCAGGCATCCCAGACCAAGCTGGGCGAGGCTCTGTACGCTTCCGCACAGGCAGAGGCTAACGCAGACTCCGCTTCTTCCTCCAAGGAAGATGACGAAGATGTGGTAGACGCCGAGGTTATCGACGAGGACGAAGACGAGAAGAAGTAATCATGGCTGAACACGAAAACACTGCGGGCGACCCGCTGGAGGAGGCATTCAACGCCCCCGCCGCCGAAGGTCACCCCGAGGCCGAGGAAGCCCCTGTCGCAACTGATCAGGCTGCGGCGGGGGAAACCCCCGAATCGAGCGAGGAAACACCTTCAGAGGATGCGAAACTCGCGGCAGAACGCCTGGACAGCCTGCTTCGCCTGCAGGCGGAGTTCACAAACTTCAAGAACCGTGCCGCCCGTGAGAAGGAGCAGCTTCGGGAATTTGTGGCGAGCGATATTGTGAGCCTGCTTCTGCCAGTGCTCGACGATATTGATGCCGCACGCAAGCACGGCGACCTGCAGGAAGGCCCCTTCGCTGCAATCGCTGCCAAACTTGAGGAGTCTCTCAAAAAAGAAGGCGTGGAACGTTTCGGCGAGGTGGGCGAGCCCTTCGACCCGAATATTCACGAAGCGGTTATGCAGCAGCCAACTGGCGAGGTAGAACCGGACCATATTTCGATGGTTCTGCGATACGGGTACCGCGTGAAAGATCGCGTGGTGCGCACCGCCCAGGTTGCGGTGGCTGTCGCCGAGTAAACGCTCCGTAGAGCACACAACGGGCGGGTTCTTGAGGAATTGAGAACCCGCCCGTTTGCCGTATATTTCCGCGGATTTTCTGGGATTTCTCTTCCAAAATTGAGTCTAGTAGACTAAACTTTATATAGGATTAAAAACTAAGGTTGCGCCCTCTTAGGGGCAGTTACAAGAACCCCGGACGACGGGAAAGGAGAACACATGGCAAGCGAAAACTGGCTGTCAGAAGACTTTTACAAAACGCTCGGCGTGAAAGAAGACGCCTCTGAATCTGATATTAAAAAGGCGTACCGCAAGCTCTCGCGCAAAGTACCACCCCGGACCCTAAACCCCGGGAACGAGACAGCGGAGAAGAAATTCAGGAAGTCTCCGAGCCTCACGATGTGCTTTTCGGATAAGAAGCAGCGCGAAGAATACGACCAGATCCGCAAATACGGTGCCGCAGGGTTCGCCAACGGCGGTTTCGGAGGTGGCGCTGGCGGATTTGCCGGTGCCGGTGGTTTCGGCGGATTTAACGGCCAAAACGTGCACTTCACAACCAGCGGCGGTGCCGAAGGTATCAACATTGAAGACCCGCTCGGCGGGCTATTCGGTGGTGGCGCTGGCGGCGCGGGTGGTTCACGCCGTACCGCCGGGTTCACGAGTGCCGACTTTGGTGATGCCACCGGGTTCGGGGGTGCTCAAGGTTTCGGCGGCGGGCGCCAGCATACCCCGCAGGACAACAACCTTTCCACTAGCACACGTATTACCCTGCCGCAGTCGTACACGGGCACCAAGGCGACCGTGTTCCTGCCGGACGGCACGAGTACTGAGGCGCGCATCCCGGCGGGTGTGAAGGACGGGCAGAAGGTGCGTGTGCGTGGCAAGGGGCGCCCCGGTACTGACGGTGATCTGATGGTGACCGTGCGCGTTTCGGATGACCCGCACTACAGCCGCGAAGGAAACAACCTGGTGCTGCGTGCCCCCGTGACCCTAGAGGAAGCCGTCAACGGCGGTGTGCTGGAAGTACCCGTACCCGGCGGTAAAACCGTCAACTGCGGCTGACTCCCGGCAGCGTGGGTCAAACTGCGTGCGAAAGGACGCGGGTTCACAACCAAGTCGGGCACCGGCGACCTGCTGGTGATCCCTGAGGTGCACCTGCCGCAGAACCTGAGCGATGAAGCGAAGGAAGCCTTCGAGAAGTTCATTGCTCTGGCACCGCAGGAGAACCCCCGTGAGGACCTTTTGAAGAAAGTTAGGTAGCTTATGAGTGCCCATATAGCAGTCGTCGGCATCTGCCCTACAGCGCCGACCGGCCGGTTTTTGTGATTTTCGGTAGCGGCGGAGCTGGCGGGTATGCACCCGCAGACACCCGCCAATACGATCGCCTGGGGTTGGTGCAGCCTTTCGCGTGCGCCGGGTAAGGCCAGGCGCTATTCGCAGCGCGATGTGGATTTACTTCAGCGTATTCAGCAGCTCTCGCAGGAGGGCGTTTTCGCTTGAGGGAATCCGCCGGATTATTGAGCTTGAAGAGATGGTTGAGGAACACCGGATCATATTGCCCGCCCTGCAGGCTCAGCTTGAGGATGCGCACGCCAAACTGGGGCCTGGCGGAACGAGTGTTCGCAGCCAGCACCCGCGGGATGTGGTGAACATCCAGCGGGCAGCGCCCGGCGCCGCGCAAACGCTCTCGGCGGTGGTGCTGTACCGGCAGAAATAGGGCGACAGCCAGTGGTACGGTTGATATAGCTCATCAGCCAAGATGCTGAAAGAGCATCTGAACCGCTTTACAGGCAAGCGGTTCTTACTTTATCTTCCCAGTTTATCGATGGCGTCGCCGGAAGGTATCGTTACCCCTTCCCCAGCAGATAACCTATTTACGCCCTAGGTCAGGTCGGGCGCAGCGGCCCGCCCTCACGAGCCTTCCTCTCAAAGCTAGTCAGGACGCGCCCCTCCCAGCGCGGCGCCCACCCGCCCACGGGGTCGTCCTCGGTAGCGCCTTCACCGGCATGCATGTTCTCGAAATCGGGGTGCGCTCCATAACATCGCGCATCACGTGGGCGTATTCTTCCCAGTCTGCAGCAAGGCGCCAGATTCCGCCGGGTTTGAGCACGCGCGCAACCTTGTCGGCAAAAAGCGGGGAGACCAGGCGACGTTTGTGGTGGCGTGACTTGTGCCAAGGGTCGGGGAAGAAAACCCAGAGCTCATCAACCGAATTTTCTTCCAGCATGTTATCGAGCAGTTCGGGGGCGTTAGCCTGAGCGACGCGCACATTCTCAACCCCGGCCTGCCCCATCTTGAGCAGCAGATCCGCAATGCCGGGGGTATACACCTCAACGGCAAGGAAGTTCGCCTCGGGCATTTCAGAGGCGCGGTGCACGATTGCTTCGCCCAGCCCGGAACCGATCTCGACCACCTGGTAGGCTTCACGCCCGTAGATTGTGACTGGGTCGAAGGTGGCTTCGGGGGCTACAGAGGTATCTGCCCGCAGCCGGGGTATGTCGAGCACGTGGGTTTGGGAGTAGGTGTCCCACGCTTTTGGCGGCGCGAGGTCAGCGGTTGCCGCGGCGCACGAAGGAGTAAGGGCTGGCGGAAGAACTCGGGCGGTACCGTTTTCTTCTCGGGCGTCTGGGGTGCATCGGCGTTGGCTGATGCGGTGGTTTGCGCGTTCTGCTCTTGAGATGACATACCTATCAGGATAACGTAGCGGCGCTCGGCGGCGAGCACTGTTAAAAATCTGGGGACTAAAAGTTTCGGGGGCAGTTTCTTCATTCGAATGAAGAAACTGCCCCCGTTTGGCCTTTACGACCGCGAAGTCGCCGTGCAGGCTACTTCTTCTTGCCGGAGAACAGCAACGCCAGACCCGCGCCGAGAATCACGATGTTGTTGGCGAGCTGCTGCCCATCCTGAGTGGGGCGGAAAGCTTTATCGTGCATGTCCGGGTTGCGGAAGTACATGGTCATGAGGTTTGCGCTGAAAGCGGTCAGCCCGGCACCCGCCAGGCGGCTGGGGATGAAAGGGGTCAGCGGTGCAGATGAAAATGAAGGCGCAGCCAGCGTATTGCTGTCGGCAGTACCGTTTATGAGTGCTGGGGCTAACTCCCGAACCAGCCATTAGGTTGAAGTTACCCCAAGAAAGTGTATTATTATTCTGATGAACGAATGAATATTTTTAAGTGTGCCGCAGGTTAGCGTATCATGTGAACCTTCCACTTGAATGTCTAATGTATCTCAATGTGTGGAATTACCTCAGGGTCCCCTTGCTTTTCGCGGCACTAAAGGCTGTCTGTGAAATCCTTGCCATGACTTGCGACACCCCGCATCGTACCGTGTATGATATAAGACATAGATTTATAACACTCAACTTAAAAATAACTACTACATGCCGAATTAGTTATGTAGAATATATATTCAAAACATTTGGTAGTTTCCTACACATCATGGGTTGTAACACCAAAGTTTGCCCCGAAAGTCGGGGCTGTCCCACGCCGAACCGGGATCCAACCACGAAAGAGGAACTGTGATGCAGCAACCTCACGAAAACGCCGCACCGGCGGCAGAGAGTACGGGCCAAGCTGAAGAACTGCACCGCGGGCTGAGCAACCGGCATATTCAGCTCATCGCCATTGGTGGTGCCATCGGTACCGGCCTATTCATGGGCTCGGGCAAGGCAATCTCCAAAGCCGGGCCCTCTATCCTACTGGTTTACATTGTTATTGGCGCCGCCATTTTCCTTGTGCTGCGCGCGATGGGCGAGATCCTTCTCTCGAACCTCAACTACAAATCATTCTCCGACTTCACCACCGACCTCGTGGGGCGACCAGCAGGGTTCTTCCTCGGCTGGTCGTACTGGTTTATGTGGGTGGTTACGGCGGTGGCGGATATTATCGCTATCGTTGGGTATACCGAAATGTGGTGGCCTAATTTACCTAAAGCAGTACCTGCACTTATCGTCATTATCGCGCTGCTGGCACTAAACCTGCCCTCGGTGAAGAACTTCGGTGAGATCGAGTTCTGGTTCGCCATGATTAAGATCGTCGCTATCTGTGCACTCATACTGGTTGGTATCGTGATGGTAGCCACCAGCTTTACCGCGCCCAACGGTTCTCACGCACAGATCGCTAACCTGTGGGATCACGGCGGGTTCTTCCCCAACGGAGTCTTCGGTTTCCTTGGCGCCTTCCAGATCGCTATCTTCGCGTTCATGGGCTCGGAGCTAGTGGGCACCACCGCCGCAGAAACCCAGAACCCCACCGTAACCCTGCCCAAAGCCATTAACTCGGTTCCGGTACGTATCATTATCTTCTACGTGGGTGCGCTTCTGGTGATCCTCATGGTGAACCCCTGAACGATATTGACCCCTGAGAAAAGCCCATTCGTGACCATGTTCAGCCTCGCCGATCGGCATCGCCGCACACGTGGTGAATGTTGTGGTGCTCACCTCGGCAACCCTCATCGGCGAACTCGGGTATTTTTTCTCCACCTCACGCATGGTGTACGGCCCAGCACAGGAAGGTGACGCCCCCAAGTCACTGGGTGTTCTCTCAGCCCAAGGCGTGCCCCGCAACGCACTATTCTCACCTCCACGCTGCTGCCTCAAGCATCGTGCCGCTCTCACGCGGGCGACTCCATTATTGGGGCGTTCACGCTGGTGACCACTATGGCGGCTGTGCTCGTGATCTTCGTATGGTCCATGATCCCTCATCAGCTACCCTGTGCTACCGCCGTAAACGCCTCCCAGCTGCACACCCAAAGCGTGTATCGCATGCCCGGCGGCGTGGTGGTGTGCTGGGTTGTGCTGGCGTTCTTCGCCTTCCGTCTGCATTCTGGCAACCGCCGAAGATACCCGCGCAGGGCTTATGCTAATGCCCATCTGGTTCGGCGGGCTCGCGATCGGTTGGTTCGTGAAGAACAAGCTGCACCCGGAGGTCCCCGAGACCAGTATCACCCAGTCCCACCCGATCGTGGATCTGAAACAGACTTCAGACGACAAGAAATAGGGTTATAGCGCTCAAGCGCTCATAATGGCGGGGCTCCCGCACCCATTAAGGGATGCGCTGGCCCCGCCATTAGTGTGCTCTGCAGCCGCCACTTACCCCGGTACACTGCAGAAACACGCCGAACACGCCGCCTCAAGTGGCAGAGAACCCCGCGACGGTGCGAAACTAAAGGAATGAGCGCACAACGCCCCCACCCGAAACCCGCAAACAGCAGCAACCGTGACGGTGATGCCGCACCCCGGCCCGCACCTCACAACCCGGCGGACGGGCAGGGGACAGCGCCGACACCAGCACCGGGGAACCGCAGCCACGCGCACAGCCCCCACCCACAGCCCCCAGCCCCGCAGCCCCCAGCTCCGCAACGGCACCCCGAAAACATCCGGGGCAGGGGAAGAAGCGGAAAGCATCGCCGCAGAACTGCACCTCGCCCCGGCGAACGTTAACGCCGTTATTGCCCTGCTCGACTCCGGTGCCAGCGTGCCCTTCATCGCCCGCTACCGTAAAGAAGCCACCGGCGGCATGAGCGACACGCACCTGCGGGCCCTTCACACGCGCCTCACCCAGCTGCGCGCACTCAACCAGCGGCGAGAAACCATCCGCGCCGCCCTCACCGAACGCTACACCGAAGGGGCTATAGACCCACTCACCTACGAGCAGCTGCTCGCAGGGCTTCGCACAGCCCACACCAAAACCGAGCTGGAAAACCTCTACGCCCCCTACCGCAGCCAGCGCATCACCAAAGCCCAGCAGGCACGCGCCGCCGGGCTGGACGCACTCGTTGAAGACCTGCTGGAGGTGCCCCTCGCCGGTGTGTACGATATTGCCGCCGCCTACGTGAACGAAACCGGGGAAGGCGAAGAATACGCCATTACCACTGTTGAAGAGGCGCTTGAAGGGGCACGCGCCATTCTGATCGACCGCGCCGCCACAGACCCCGCACTCACCGGGCGGCTCTACGACAAGTTAGTCGCCACCGGCACCATCTCAACCCGGCTCATCGCCGGTAAAGACAGTGAAGGCGCAAAATTCGCCGACTATTTCGACTTCTCAGACCGCATCCGAAGCATCCGCTCCCCACCGTGTGCTTGCGCTGCTGCGCGCCCGCCAGGCGGGAATCGTGAAACTCAGTATTGACGCAGCCACACCCCCCGCCGCCGCTCAGCCACCCTCAAAGGCGAACAGCGTGAAGCCGCCCGTGCAGCCGCCGAAAAACTACAAGAACGCCCGTTCGGCATATGAGCGGGAAGTAGCCGCAGCCCTGCGTATCCCCGTGCAGGTGCTCAACACCGTCGACAGTGAAGACCGCGTGCTCGGCTGGCTCGCCGCCACTGTACGCGCCGCCTGGCGCAAACGCCTGCACCCACGCCTGGCCGAGCGCATCCGTGAAAACCTTTTTGAAACCGCAGAACGTGAAGCCATCGACGTATTCACCTCAAACCCTGCGCGACATTCTGCTTGCCGCACCCGCCGGGCAGCGCACCACCCTGGGCCTAGACCCCGGCCTGAAACACGGCGTTAAATGCGCCGTCATTAACGGCACCGGGAAAGTACTTGACGCTTTCACCATCTACCCGCACGCACCCCGCCACGACTGGGATGCCGCGCTCACCCGGCTTAAAAACACTGTGTGCACCCACGGGGTTGAGCTCATCGCCATCGGTAACGGCACCGCCTCACGCGAGACGGACAAACTCGCTGCTGAGCTGCTGGCCCGCCTGCGTGCTGGCGGGTACGAGAAAGCACAAAAAATCACTGTCTCTGAGGCGGGCGCATCCGTCTACTCGGCCTCCGCAACCGCCAGCGAAGAACTCCCTGAACTGGACGTGACCCTACGCGGCGCCGTCTCTATCGCCCGGCGCTTACAAGACCCGCTCGCTGAACTCGTCAAAATCGACCCGCAATCCATCGGCGTGGGCCAATACCAGCATGATGTGAGCGTTACCGCCCTGCGCCGGGGGCTTGATGCGACCGTCGAAGACTGCGTGAACGCCGTGGGTGTGAACCTCAATAGCGCCTCAGCCCCGCTGCTGGCTCGCGTAGCCGGGCTGAACCGAACCGTCGCCGAAAACATCGTTGCCTACCGCAACGAGAACGGCCCCTTTACGTCCCGAACCGAGCTGCTTAACGTGCCCCAGTTGGGCCCTAAGGCCTATGAGCAGGCGGCCGGGTTCGTGCGTATCACAGGCGGGGTGGAGCCCCTGGACGCCTCCGCCGTGCACCCCGAATCGTACCCCATTGCGCGGCGCATTATTGCAGATGCCCTCGCCCGCAACGGTGCCGTGTGGGCCGCCGGGGCGCTCACCGTGCCGGGAACATCAGAGAACGAGAAAGCGCTGATGGGGCTGCGCCCTGCCGACTACATCACTGATACAGCGGGCGACTACACGGTGCGTGATATTTTTGCGGAGCTGCTGCGCCCCGGCCGTGACCCCCGCCCGGAATTCCGCACCGCACAGTTCTCAGAAGCCATCTCACGTATCGAAGACCTCGCCCCAGGCATGGTACTTGAGGGCGTGGTCTCTAACGTGGCGGCATTCGGCGCGTTCGTCGATATTGGGGTGCACCAAGACGGGCTGGTGCATATTTCGCAGATGAGCCGCCGCCGCGTGCACAACACCCATGATGTGGTGCGCAGCGGCGACATTGTGCAGGTTCGAGTGGTTGAGGTGGATGCGCCCCGCAAACGCATCTCGCTCTCGCTGCTGGTGGACGATACCCCAGATACCGAACCCGGCAGGCAGAAACAGAAAAAGAATAAGCGTTCTCGATAGGGTGGGTTTTGCCGCAGGGGTACGGGCTGTCTCCAGAGCAGAAGGTTCCCTTGCTGTGAGAGGCCATGTACCCTCTCAGCGCAAAGGAACCTTCTACATGGGTGCGATCATTGGGGCTGCTAACCCCAGCTGCTAAAACTCAGGGTTCTGCGGGTCGGGGCCTATGCGACCATCCGCCCGGGTAAGCCCATCAATCGCCGCAATGTCTGCCGCATCCAGGGTGACATTAGCGGCCGCAAAGTTCTCGGCAATGCGCGCAGGAGTCACCGACTTCGGAATCGCCACAATCCCCTTCGCCAGATGCCAGGCGAGCACAACCTGTGCCGGGGAAACACCGTGCTTACCCGCAATCTCAACGATCACCGGGTCTTTCAGAAGCTCACCGCCCTGACCAAGCGGCGACCAAGCCTCGGTCACAATACCAAACTCACTGTGCACCGCGCGCATATCTTCCTGCGAGAAATACGGGTGCAGCTCAATCTGGTGAATCGCCGGGGTCACGCCGGTATCGGCGATAATTTCGCGCAGCTGAGCCTGCGGAAAATTAGAAACACCAATCGAACGCACCTTACCCTGCTTCTTCAGCTCAATGAGCGCCCGCCACGACTCCAGATAGGTGCCCTGCTGCGGCATAGCCCAGTGAATCAGATACAAATCCACGTAATCGGTGCCGAGCCGCTCTAACGAGGCATCAAGCGCGGAAATAGCCTTCTCAAAACCCTGATCCGAGTGCCACAGCTTGGTGGTGAGAAAAATATCCTCACGCGGCACGGAGCTGGTCACAATACCGCGCCCCACCCCAACCTCGTTCCCATAGATGGACGCAGTATCGATGTGGCGGTAACCTGCTTCGAGAGCCGTGCCCACAGCATCGGCGGCACCATTATCCTCAATCTGCCACACACCATACCCAAGCTGAGGGATGCTGTTGCCGTCGTTGAACGTGATGTTTTTGACCATTACTTCTCCTGAAATTTGATGGGGACTGACGTTTTCAACGGTACCCCTGGATGCGCTCGCACGCTAGGGTGACGGGCGCATCCAGCCCAGCGCGAAACCGGTAAGCCCCTCCCCGGAGCGTAAAAAGAGCCTTGATGTGAATAAAGCGTGAAAAATCCCGCTTTATTCGTATAAAGAGCCTTTTTAGTGAGGGGAAATTAGGAGCCGGTCGGGGAGAACAGCTGTCGCACCTGCTCAGCGCTGACCTTCGTTGAAGCAAACGAGCCGTCATTGACGACCGCCTCAAACAGGGCGGCCTTTGACTCTTTCAAATCCATGACCTTCTCCTCAATGGTGCCCTGTGCCACCAGCCGGTGCACGTGCACGTCACGTTCCTGCCCAATACGGTGGATGCGGTCCACCGCCTGCTGCTCCGCCGCCGGGTTCCACCACGGGTCCATAATGAAGCAGTGATCTGCCTCCGTCAGGTTCAGCCCGAACCCGCCAGCCTTAAGCGAAAGGAGGAACACCGGCGCCACACCGTCAGCAAAATCCTTCAAAACCTGCGGGCGGTTGCGGGTGGCCCCATCCAGGTACAGGTGCTCTATGCCTTCAGCCTCAAGCCGCCGCGAGATAGTGCGCAAATACCCCGTGAACTGGCTGAACACCAGCACCCGGTGCCCTCCCGTCAGCAGGTCGGGCAGCTGCCCCAGCAGGTACTCCAGTTTGGCCGACCCCACCCCCTCGTACTCCACCGGGTCGATCAGTGCAGCATCCAACGCCAGCCGCCGCAGCAGCGTGAGCGACTGAAAAATGGTGAACCGGTTTTTATCCATGTCCTCCAGCAGGCCCAGCACCTTCTGCCGCTCACGCTGAAGCCGCGTATCGTAAATACGCCGGTGCGTGGGATTCAACGGAATATCAATGCGCACGTCGTTCTTCTGCGGCAGCTCAGCAGCCACCACCTCCTTGGTGCGCCGCAGCATGAGCGGGCCCACCCGGCGGCGCAGGCGCGGCACCGCATCGGTGTCCTCCCCAGACTCGGCCGGGCGCGCATACAGGTCACGGAACGCCCGTGCGGACGGGAACAGCCCGTCAGCCACAATCGCCAGGATCGCCCAGAGCTCCATGAGGTTGTTCTCCATGGGGGTGCCGGTGATCGCCAGCTTAAAGTCGGCTGGAAGTGCCCGCGCCGCCTTCCACGCGCGGGTGGCTGCGTTCTTCACAAACTGCGCCTCATCCAAAACCAGCGCGCCCCACCCGGCGGGCGGCACACTAGAGGCGTCATCGACGGGGGCCTGCCCGCTGCGTTCCTGCTGCAAGAGCTGCCCGTACTCGGTGTAGCCCGCCTCATCAATCCGAAAAAGGGCGTAACTGGTGACCACCAGGTGCGCACCAGCAACCATTTCAGCGATGCTTTTCCCGCTTTTCGCGGTGGACGCGCTCACCACTGCAACTTTCGCGTCGGGGACGAACCGTGCCGCCTCATTCGCCCAGTTACCCACCACGGAGGTGGGCGCGACCACCAGGAACGGTGCAAACGGCGGCTGCTCGCCATCCTGCGACCGGCCTGCCGTGGCCTGTTCGGCGTGCTCCTGCATGGCGTGGGCTAAAAGCGCGAGGGTCTGCACGGTCTTGCCAAGGCCCATCTCATCCGCCAGGATGCCGCCGAGGCGGTGCTGCCGCAAGAACGCGAGCCACCGGAACCCCTCCAGCTGGTAGGGGCGCAGGGTCGCCTCCAGCCCGGCGGGTGCCTGAAGGTTCAGCGCCGAGAAGGCGTATTCCCGCACCGCCCCGGGTGTAGAATGCTCATTCTTTTTCTGGCTGTTCTGCGCTGTTTTTTCGGGGTTTTCCGTCCCTGAGAGGTCTTCTGGTGTATCCGTTTGGGCCTCGTCTAAAAGGCTGAGCAGGTTACGCACCTGCGCATCCCAGGAAGCCACCGTATTCACATGCGACGCCAGGGACTCAAGCTCATCCCACAACCCCACCTGGCGGCGGTTAATGCGCAGTTCAGTACTGGAATCGTTGAGGGTGCGCGCCTCAGCAATGAGCGCCCGCAGCGCCGTGAATTCCGGGCGGTTCAGCGAAAAATAGGTGCCGTTACCCAGAAGAATCCTGTCTTGGGCACGATCGAGCGCCTCAAAAACCTGCGAGAACGGAACATGCCAGTCATTCACACGGATAGCGATACCCAGCCCGAACCAGTCCCGTGAATTCCCCTCAGTCACATTCACCTCAATGAGTGCGTCGGTGGCTTCTGTAAACTCGGGCACGGTGCCCAGCAGCCGCACCCGAACCCCGGAAATCCGCCGCAGGGCGGGCAGTACGCGGGTGAGAACATCGCGGGTTTCCCAGCCCTCGGTACGTCCGCGCGTCAGCTCAATAGTGCCGGGCAGCGAGCGCACCTTACGCAGCACCCGCGCCTCAAACCGGGCGTCACGAATGTCCCCGCCGGGTTCACCCGCATAGCCAAACACCGGCAGGCGCGTGTACTGTTCACCGGTGCCCGTTTCGCTGTCGGGCTCATCTTCGGCGGTGGGGGCACCGAGCGGGTTCAGTGGGTATTCCCAGTACCAGTCGGTGGTCGCGTCGTGCGCCACCTGCTCATTAAAGGCCATTTCAAACACCAGGTGAGGTGAACGCACCTGCGGCAGGTTCAGTGCCGGGTCCGGGGTCAGCACCGGTACTGTACGCGCTAGGGCGGGCAGGTATTCGCGGTGAAAATCTTCACGGGAAGCCTCGGGCACCTCAATAGCGCCGGTGGTGATGAACGAGTCGGTGGCGGCGTCCAGCGGCTCAGCGAGGGGGATGAAGGCCAGCTGCAGTCCGTCTGGAATCTGCGGTATGTCGTCGTGGTGCTCCGCAGGTGCGGCACCGGCAAGCTCGGGGATCAGCTCACCCGGGGCAGGGCTGCCTGCCTGTGATTGTTCCGCCGCTGCTGGCTGCTCCGCCCCGGCAGCTGCGAATTCGGCGCGGCACACACGGTCGAGTGCACCCTCGCGGGTTGTTTTCCACCGCACCTGGGCTGCCGCCTGCTCGTACACCTGCTGCGCCAGCCCGCCAAGGGCGAAGAACCCAATGCAGCAGGTGCCCGCCCCGGCCCCTGTTGTAGCCGCTGTTCGGGGTGCCCAGGGGGTGAGAGTTCGCCGCATCCACCCACACCTGCCGGATGCGCCCGTCCTGGCGGGTTTCCCAGCCGAGTATCGGCTCAAGACGCAGCCCGCCCTCCGCCGGGTCGCTCAAGGAGGTGCCGGGCAGCGTTGTGGCACGCATTTTTACGGTGGCTGGCGGCAGCACCGTCAAGTTTATTTCGCGCCCTTCAAGCAGGATCGGCAGCCCGATGCGCTGGGCGCGTGAGAGCACATCCCACAGCAGGGCGCTGCCGGATGCGCTGAGCGAGACCCAGTCTCGGTGCGAGGTGTACATGGACTGCCAGGGCCGCACCACCGAGTAGAGCTCAGCAAACCACCGTTCGTGTTCGGGGTATATTTCGTGGCGCAGCACCGGCCCGCCTACGGATGAGGCGAAGGTTTCCCAGCTGAGGCCGCCCTTGACCCAGCGCCCCGTGTTGGAGCGCATGAGGGGGCGGGCGAGCAGGTTAATGCGGGCGGCGGTTTCTGCGCTTGAGGGGCCGAAAGACCGGGCGGGTGCCACGCTGAAAGATAGGTCTAACGCCCCGGATACCCGGGCGGAGTCAATACCGGTGGGGGTGCCGCCTGCGGCGAGCACCTGGGAGAGGTCGAGCCTCCAGGCGGGGATGCGTGAGGGTGCGCTCTGCGGGGTGCCGTCAGGGTGAGGGCTGCCGGGGTGCTGCGCCGCCCGACGGGTGCGGGTGCTGTGCTGTGGGGTGCGGCTTTCACCCTTAACGTCGGTTATTTTTTGGTCAGTCTCACCCATTGTGGCTGCGGTGCCCACCTCAACCCCGAGCCCTTGCAGGTCTCGCACAAGGTCTTTAACCTGCTCGGGCACCTGCGGCCCGTTATCTTCAGGTTCTATCCCCAGGGCGATACGGGATTGTTCCGCCCGGTCAATGGCGGTGAGCATGAGCGCGGCGGCGTGCTTACAGTTGAGGTCTACCGGGCAGGTACAGTTCGAGACGAAGTGGTTATTGGTGGGGCCTTTGGGTCGGGAGAAGCGAACATATACTTCGTAGGGGGAAGGGGCGTTGCCGTTGACGAGGCCGTGCAGTTCGTTGGCGGCCGCGTCGTATTGGTAGCGTACAACCATGCCTTTGGCGGCGTAGTTGCGGGCGCGTTGGAAGGTTCGTCCGCCGACTTGTTCGAGTATCTTGTCTTCGGTGATGGGGATGCTGGGGAAGGGATTCGGCTCGCTCACCGTTCCATTATCTCAAGGGTGTCAAAGCCTTGAGGCTGTGTTCGTCACCGCTGCTCTTCGGACGGCTGTCTATGCTGCTCTGCCCTGAGCCGCCTGAGCTGTTCCTCCCGTATTTTCTTGTCTTCACGCACGGAGGTAATGATTTTTAGAACTATGGCAGTAACTCCGAAAGGAAGGCCAATACTCAGGAAAAAATAGCTGAGATTCTCTGTTGCTCGTACCAGTGGGCTTTTCGCGGTCACAATACCGCGCCATTCAAAAGCGTGGTACTCCACGAGGGCGCCCCATTGCATGAGGATATACAGTATAACGCCAATGCTTAGAAGAACAACGGCTATTGTGCCAATAATACGTAGGGTGAGCTTCATACATAGCACCCAGCTTTCTGCCGAATCTTTACTGAAATAAAGGTAGAAATAGTCCCTTAAAATCCCAGCCTATAAGGTGCTGCCCCGTCCGTCCACTATGAAATTTGGAATTCTTAACTGGCGAGAAGACAGCGAAAGTATTGCTTACGGGTGAAATGTTTAACAGTAAAGTATGAGAGATAGTTGGTTGTCAGCTTGGGGTGCTGTGCAACCACAAGAATAGTGCACGCGACCAGTGACCGCCTGCTGGCGCGAAGAACGGTCCGCGCGGGCTATCCCATGTGCTTGCTACTCAATATCCTCAATATTCATATTGGCTGATATGATGCCTTCTTGTGTCTCTGTAAATAGCTCACCAGTGTCACTTACAATATAGGATTCTCCCCGTGAATATATTAGATTATAAAGTCCTTCATAAAACTTACCTCCGACATAATAAATATCGCCGGAATCGGGGATCTCATAGATTCTTCCCAGCTCATCAATTAAAATATCTCGACCCTCTTTAAAACCAAAATTTCTTATCTTTTTATCAATGAGATGTGGGCAGAAGTAGTCGGAGCTGTTTTCCTCTAATGAGTAATCTATTAATTCTTGGGTTGTTTCCCCAAAAGTATAAACCTCACTGTCGAACATAAACATTTCATATTCAACCGGAATGTACATATCCTTGGTTACTGAGATATACCATATCTCCCGCAAAAATTTCTTCACCAGATCAGGCAGCTCTTCCAGGTGAGGCGGTAATTTTTTAAGCAGCACATCTCGTTCAAAATACCAGCCGGAAGATGTCATCTTTTTGAAAAAATCAGAACTTATTTCATACGGTTGCTTCATTCTAATACCTCAGGTTTCCTAATATTGCCTATTTACTTTTAGTCTTTCCGGGGTATGGGTGCACTCCCCCCATATCCGCAGCTGTTTCTGCAAGCGTGTGGGGTGATAGAGCTATCAGCCCCTACTCATCATACGGACAGAAAACGGGGAGAAGGGGCCTCTCTGGCGTATAGCAAAAAGAAACAGAACACTTTGTGTGTAATGTAAATCACTAAGGCTTCCTTGGGGTGGTCGTTTACAGCCGCGCGGAATCTGCTGTAAGCTGTACTCAGCTTCAAGAGTTTCGACTGATAAGCTCCGACTATGGTCGAACGCCAACCCCATGTTCACGGGTGGCTCGGATGACGAAGCGGTTTGTATTCACCGCCCCGCACACGCGGGTCGGCAACCGGTACAGGCAAGAGCAACGCGAAAGGAACGCGCATCGGCGCATGGTTGTCAATGTACAACAGCTCTGCAGCATCTAATCACCTCACCCCCACCCGCACCTACCAGGAAAAACTGCGCGCCGCCGCAGTGCCAGCACGCGGAGGGTACACCGCGGTGAGCATCCAAGACTACACACGCATCTCATCCCAACGCGACGAATTCCTCAACTTTCTGTTGCTGCCCAACCCCGAAGGCATCCCCGCCGTTGAATATGCTGGTTTGCGCGTAGCATAGAGCGTATGAAAACCTCAGGCATACTCCTCGATTCGGATGTGCTCGCCGAAATACGCAAAGCCACCCCAGACCCCAGGGTCGTCGCTTTTCTGCGCCGCCGCGCCTGGAGGCACATGTACATTTCCGTGCTGAGCGTGGGCGAACTTAAAGGCCTCTACCCCTACCCGGAGACCGACCGGTGGATTGCTGAGCTCCTTGAACGATTCGCGGATCACGTGATTACTATTGACGCGAAAGTCAGCCTGGAATGGGCCGGACGCAACGCCCCAATCGGCTACCACAGTGTGGGCAGAGCCGACGCCGCACCACTGCCAACCGCCGCCTTAGAGGGCCTGATCTGTGCTAGCGCCCGAGCCTATAACCTTGAAATTGTCTCTTCTAAAGCCGAGGTGTACCGCAGGTGGGAAGCGGTTGCCACCAACCCCTGGACCGAGGACTAAGACAGCGGCGAACACACACTGTGCGGGGGCCAGCTCAGACCAGATATAGGGGCGTAATGGGGCTTGACTAAGATTCATGGCATGATTGAAGGATAATGAAAAGCTTCTCCCCCTTCTCACGGTACTCGGTCCCCATGCCCCTGTGGATGCAGGGCGCGGTTGAAATGCTCATCACCGCCTTCATCTCATTCGGTGCGGTATTCGTGCTGCTGCTGGCCGTCTGGCTTAATAACGGTTTCGACAGCGTCGATATTGCGGCGCTTTCCCGCCTGTCGGTGCACCCTGTGGCTGCTCATCCACGGGGTTCCGCTGCATCTTTCCCAGCATTCGGGCCCGCCGCGCCGCACGGGCTCATGACGTTCATACCATTGGGGCTCAGTATCGCCCCGGTGCTGCTGTGCTTCAGGGCGGGGCGGCGGCTGGCCCGCGCCTCCCTACGAGGGGGAGTTCTTTATCCCGGTGGGGGCGGGGGCAGCCACCTACAGCCTGCTCTCTGCGGGCGCCTTCGCTTACGCCAGCGCCGAACACAACCCGCTCAGCCTGCTCGCGGCGGCTCTCATACCGCTGGGATTCGTGCTGACGGGGCTTATCTGGGGCGGCTACTATGAGGCGCGGTCACTGGCCCGCATGGTCGGGGTTGATACGGCTGAACAAATCTCCCGCATGAGCCAGTATTCCCGCTGGGCTGGATCCTATGCGTGGGCGGTGGTGCGGGCATCCGCGGTTGCCGTTGTCGCCTTCGTAGCAGGTGGGCGCTGCTGCTGTTCGCCTCAATTATGGTGAACTGGGCGCGGATTGTGAGCATCTACCAGAGCCTGCACGCCGGGGCGGTGGGGGATTTCGCGGTCACCATGCTGCAGCTGGGGTATATCCCCAATATGGTCATGCACTCCATGGCTTGGTCCACCGGTTCCGGGCTGTCATTCGGGGCGGGAACGAACGTGGGGCTGGCACATTCAACCGTGCAGGCGCTGCCCCTGTTCCCTCGGTCGGAGCCATACCCCAGAACCTGGGTTCATCGGGTATGGGGCGCTTATTGTGCCGGTGGGGGCAGGGTTTTTGGCCGGGCTGTGGTTCTTACGTGAAGGTGAAGACCACTTTGACGAGTGGGTGGCCCTCAAAATCCGGGTGCGCGCTCTTTCCCTGCCGGTATCCGCGGCGGGGCTAGGGGGTGCTCGTTGGGGTGTTCACCGGGTTCGTATCGTTCATACTGGGCTGGCTGTCCAGCGGGTTCGCTGGGGGCCGGGCCGTTCACCGAGATCGGGCCGCATCCCGCCAAATCTCGCAATGTACACCATGATCCTGGTTGGTGCCGGTACCGCAGCGGGGAACATGATATCGCGCCTATTCGTCTCTGACAGCAGTCGGGAGCTCTCACGCTTTGCCGACGAGAAACCAGCGGTAAGCGAGCGCGTCAACGCCTATTTCGGGTTTGGGGGCGCATAAAACCCGCGACGTAGCCCGGCAGGATTCCGCAGCGGATAGCCACGAGTCGCGCACCGACAACCCGCGCCCGAAAACCCGGCGCAGCTGGGCTCTTTTCGGGGACGAATCTGATACCGATTCCCGCCCCTCTGCCAACGATGAACCTGCTACCGGTGGGCCGTCGGCAGGCAAAGCGGCCAGCACCGGAGAAGAGGTCCCCGAGCAGGAGAGTAAGGCCGCTGCGGCGGTTGAGGACACCACCCCCGAGCCCAGCGCCGAACCCAAGAAAAAACTGTTTGAGGTTGATTATTCGGCTCATGATGCTGCAGAAACAACCGAGGTCATAGAGCCGGTTCGGGACGAAGAGGCCGGGTGACCAAAACCATCCGCATAGTTCACCGATGGCCGCAATGAACCGCATCTTGGGCCGCCATAAAGACAAGGGTCACCACAAGAGCTAGGCGGGCTCATGGTTCCAATGGTTCTCCGTTCCGGGGGATACCCCAGAAGGAGGCTACGGGGATTGAGTGCCCAGCTGGGTGGCCTGCCGGTAATAGGTGTCCTGGCAGGTCTGCTGGTCGCTAACGGTCAATGACTGGTGCAGACAGTCCCGGTACTCCCAGTACGCGGGGGAGATCAGCATTACCAGGCACATGATGAGCAGGAAAAACTCGGTCAGAATCCCGAAGCTGGCCAGAACATAGAACACAATGGGGGAGCGTGTGAGCGCGGTGCGCACAATCACCATAATATTGAGCGCCAAACCCGCCAGCAGCACCACGGGCGCCAAAAGGAAAAACGGCATGGGGTAGGTCAGGCACACCAGCCCCAGGAAGGTGGAGACAACGGCTAAACCCTGGGCTCGGGCGATGCGCATCACGGTGCGGCGGCGTTCTTCAGGATCTGGCGGCTGAGGCGCCCCCAGACGGTTCGGGTGTTGAGGGGCCGTGGGCTGCTTAGTTGGCTGGGGCGGGTTCTGCATACCCTTAAGGGTACTGCTTCTTCCGGTGGTGTTTTCGCTGGGCGCGTATCCTACATGCCCCTGTGGCGGTGCGCTAAACTATTGCTGTGCGAATTGTGATAATGGTCTCCGGGTCCGGTACTAACCTGCAAGCTATTCTCGATGCCGTGAAGGCGGGCGAGCTGAACGCAGAGATCGCCGCCGTAGGCGCTGATAAGCCCTGTACTGGTCTTGACCGAGCCGCCGCAGCCGGGGTTGAAACCTTTCTGATCGAACCGGCAGACTATGCTGACCGCGAGCAATGGAACCGCGCTCTCGAAGAGAAAATCGCCTCCTACACCCCCGATTACGTTGTATTCGCCGGGTTCATGCGCATTGTGGATGCGCAGCTGGTCGCCCGCTTCGAGAACCGGATTATCAACACTCACCCCGCGTTGCTGCCCTCATTCCCCGGGGCACACGGTGTGCGGGATGCGCTCGCCCACGGCGTTAAAATCACTGGGCTGACGGTTCATTTCGTGGATTCCGGGGTTGATACCGGTACGATTATCGCCCAGGCTACGGTGCCCGTCGAAGCTGGTGACACCGAAGAAAGCCTGCACGAGCGCATCAAGGTGCAGGAACGTCAGCTCTTGGTGCGGACCCTTGCAGAATTTGCTGCCCTCCCCAAAACTCAAAACCCCTAGAACTTCCTGCCCGCATGGTGCCGCATCCTGGTGTATGCGGGCAGTATTGAAACCCCGCCACGGGGTACCACCCATTCACCGAGCAAGAAGCAACGGAGTAATTAGTGTCTATGAAGAAGCTCGATCGTCTGCCCCTGCGCCGCGCCCTCATTTCCGTGTACGACAAGACTAATCTGGCGGAGTTCGCCCGCGGTCTGCACGAGGCAGGCGTGAAGCTGGTGTCTACCGGTTCGACCGCATCCACGATCGCCGCCGCCGGTGTGCCCGTCACCGAAGTCACCGAGGTTACCAACTTCCCCGAGTGCCTGGAGGGCCGCGTGAAGACCCTGCACCCGCGCATCCACGCCGGTATTTTGGCCGACCGCCGTAAGCAGGAGCATATCGACACCCTTAACGAACTCGATGTTGAGCCCTTCGACTTGGTGGTTGTGAACCTGTACCCCTTCGCAGAGACTGTGGCATCCGGCGCCGACCAAGACGCTATTATCGAAAAAATTGACATTGGCGGCCCCTCAATGGTGCGTGCCGCCGCGAAGAATCACGATGCGGTCGCCATCGTTGTAGACCCCAAAGACTATGAACGCACCGTAACCGCCGCTCAAAACGGCGGGTTTTCCCTGGAGGAGCGCCGCCGCCTGGCTGCTGGCGCCTTCGCCCATACCGCCGCCTACGATACCGCCGTCGCTACCTGGACCGCCGCGCAGTTCCAGCAGGATGAAGACGCCAACTTCTGGCCCCCCTACGCCGGTTTGGGCTTTGAACGCAGCGAGACCCTGCGTTACGGCGAGAATCCGCATCAGCGTGCGGCTCTGTATGTAGACCCCGCAGCAGCCCCCGGTATCGCCCAGGCTGAGCAGATTCACGGCAAGGCGATGAGCTACAACAACTATGTGGATGCCGACGCCGCCCTGCGCGCCGCCTACGATTTTGACGAGCCCGCTGTCGCCATCATTAAGCACAACAACCCCTGCGGTATTGCAATTGCAAGCCCTGATGCCGCAGACCCGATTGCCGATGCGCACGCTAAGGCTCACGCCTGTGATCCGCTGTCCGCCTATGGTGGCGTAATCGCGGCGAACCGCCCGGTCACCAAGGATATGGCGCAGGCCGTTAAAGATATTTTCACCGAGGTTATTGTGGCGCCCGGATACGAGCCGGAAGCCCTCGAAATTTTGGAAACCAAGAAAAACCTGCGCCTGCTGGTGCTTCCCGACGGGTTCGGGCGTGAGACTATCGAGTACCGTTCGATTTCCGGCGGTGCGCTCTTCCAGGAAGCCGACCGCCTTAACGCCGAGGGTGATAACCCGCAGAATTGGAAACTGGTCGCCGGTGAACCTGCCGACGAAGTCACTCTGCGTGATCTTGAATTCGCGTGGCGTGCCCTGCGTGCCCCCAAATCGAATGCGATTATGCTTGCCGATAATGGTGCCGCCGTGGGTATCGGCATGGGGCAGGTTAACCGCGTGGATTCGTGCAAACTCTCGGTTGAGCGTGCCAATACGCTCGGTGGAGAAGGTCATGAGCGTGCCCGCGGTGCGGTTGCTGCATCCGACGCTTTCTTCCCCTTTGCGGACGGCCTGCAGGTTCTTCTCGACGCCGGTATCCGCGCGGTCGTGCACCCCGGCGGCTCGATCCGTGATGACGAAGTGATTCAGGCCGCGAAGGATGCGGGCGTCACCATGTATCTGACCGGAACCCGCCACTTCTTCCACTAATCTTTGGCGTTTCCCGCGCCATGCTGGGGTAAGAACCGGGTCAAGCCGCAGCAATAACGAAGCGCACTTTATGTGAGTCATATCATATAAAGTGCGCTTTGTGGCGATAACCCACAATGCGCCCTCAGATTCGATAGGATTAAGACGTGCCTAAAGTCAGCGAAGAATACAAAAAGAATCGGCGCTCGCAGATTATTGACGTAGCTCGCGAGTGTTTCATTAAGCATGGCTACCAGAAAACTTCGATGAACGAGATTATCGCCGCCACGGGGCTCTCGGCGGGCGCAATCTATAACCACTTCGGATCTAAAAACGACATTATGCTTGAGGCGGCACGCCTGGATTTAGCCCCCTTCACGCGGGTACGTGCCGATAAACCCTGGGACTATGTGCTGGGGTGTCTGCGGCTGCTGGATGCCACCAAAACCCGCAGGTTCCTGCTGGCCACCTGGGGTGAGGCTGTCTCATCCCCCGATATTTCCGCCGTCGTCACGGAACAGCTCACCGACCTGCGCGATATGGCACTTGACCGCTACCGTGAATGGGGTTCACGCGAACTAGACTTCACCGAAGAAGAACTCGACGGATGGCTTGATGTTATTGGTGCGGCGGTGCTGTCCGTGCTGACAGGGTATGTGGTGCAAACCCAGCTTCTGGGGAAAGAAAAACGCGACGCATATCTTGAATACGCCTCCGCTATTCTCACCCAGTCATAAACATATGTACCCGGTGCGGGCGCGAAACCAGTGCCACACCTTTAATACACCCGCAATATTGTCTGCTGATGCGCCCGCTATCCGGTACTATGAGAGGCACATCATAAATATCTAGACAGTGGTGCACAGCACCGCACCCCTAGGAGAAAAAGCATGACCGAACGCGCAACCGTGACCCTTGAGGTCCCCCTCGCCGAGCTTGACCCCGAGGTCGCCGAAGCACTCGATTTGGAGCGTAAGCGCCAGCAAAACACCCTGGAAATGATCGCCTCCGAGAACTTCGTGCCGCGCGCCGTACTCCAGGGGCAGGGGTCGGTGCTGACCAATAAGTACGCGGAAGGCTACCCGGGCCGCCGCTACTACGGCGGTTGCGAATTCGTCGATATTGTTGAAGACCTCGCTATTAAGCGGGTCAAGGAACTTTTCGGTGCCGAGCACGCCAACGTGCAGCCCCACTCCGGCGCCCAGGCGAATAACGCCGTCATGCACGCCCTGCTGAACCCCGGTGAGAAGATTATGGGCCTTTCACTGGCGCACGGCGGGCACCTCTCGCACGGTATGAAACTGAACGTCTCGGGTAAGCTCTACGAAGTTGTCGCCTATGAGGTGGGCGACGACGGTCGGGTCGATATGGAGCAGGTGCGGCAGCTTGCGCTCGCTGAGCGCCCCAAGGTTATTATTGCCGGGTGGTCGGCATACCCCCGCCAGCTGGATTTCGCGAAATTCCGTGAAATCGCCGATGAGGTCGGCGCCTACCTGTGGGTTGATATGGCCCATTTTGCCGGTCTGGTGGCGGCGGGCCTGCACCCCAACCCGGTGCCGCACGCCCACGTAGTTTCGTCAACCGTGCACAAGACCCTAGGCGGCCCACGCTCCGGGTTTATCCTGTGCACCGAAGAGCTCAAGAAAAAGATCGACTCGGCGGTATTCCCTGGGCAGCAGGGCGGCCCGCTCATGCATGTGATTGCCGCGAAAGCGACCGCCTTCAAGATCGCCGCGACCGAAGAGTTCAAAGACCGCCAGAAACGCACGATTGAGGGGGCACGCATCCTGGCTGAGCGCCTGACCCACCAGGATATGCACGATGCGGGCGTTTCCATCGCCACCGACGGTACCGACGTTCACCTGGTGCTGGTTGATCTGCGCCACCACCAGCTCACCGGTAAAGAGGCGGAAGACCTGCTGCACGATGCGGGTATTACCGTTAACCGCAACGCGGTGCCGAACGATCCCCGCCCGCCGCTGGTGACCTCCGGGCTGCGTATCGGCACTTCGGCCCTGGCAACCCGCGGTTTTGACGCCGCAGGCTTTACCGAGGTCGCCGACATTATTGCCTCAGTGCTGCTGCCGCAGCACGATATTGCGGCCCTGCGTCAGCGCGTGAGCGTACTGTGCGAAAAGTACCCGCTCTACGTGGGAAGCGAAAACTGGTAGACCTCTTAAAGACCCCGCCACGGCACCTCGCCAGGTGGGGTCTTTGAGCACGCACACATAACCAGCTCGCCCCGGAACCACCCGGGACGGAACAAATAACCAAGGCACCGCCCTGCAGGCTGGTGCATGACACCAAGGAAGGAACTCATCATGCCACAGATTCTCGACGGCAAAGCCACCGCCGCGGCCATTAAGAATGAGCTGACTGAGCGCGTTGAGGCGCTTAAAGCTCGCGGCATCACCCCCGGTCTGGGAACAGTACTCGTAGGGGACGACCCCGCCTCCCACTCCTATGTGGGCGCCAAGCACCGCGACTGCGCCGAGATCGGCATTAACTCGATCCGCGTGGATTTGCCCGCAGACATCACCCAGGAACAGCTTGAGGCCGAGATTGATAAGCTCAATCACGACCCCGCCTGCACCAGCTACATTGTGCAGCTTCCCCTGCCTAAGCACCTGGACACTAACCGTATTTTGGAGAAGATCGCCCCCGAGAAAGACGCTGACGGCCTGCACCCCACCAACCTCGGCAAGCTGGTGCTGAACGTCTCAGAGCCGCTGGACTCGCCCCTGCCGTGCACCCCCAACGGCGTGATTGAGCTGGTGAAGCGCCACGGCATCGACTGGAACGGTAAGAACGTGGTGGTGCTTGGACGCGGTATTACCGTGGGCCGCCCGCTGGGGCTGCTGCTGACCCGCCGCGAAATCAACGCCACCGCAACCCTGGCGCACACCGGTACCCAGAACCTTGACGAGGTGCTGCGCCAGGCGGACGTGATTGTTGCCGCCGTGGGCGTGCCGCACGTACTGAAAGCGGACCAGGTGAAGGACGGCGCAATCCTGCTGGATGTGGGCGTCTCCCGCGCCGAAGACCCCGAAACCGGTAAGAAGAAACTCTTCGGCGACGTTTCCCCCGAGGCGGCCGCGAAGGCGTCCTGGGTGTCCCCAAACCCCGGTGGCGTGGGCCCCATGACCCGCGCGGAGCTGCTCGTTAACGTTGTGGAGACCGCAGAACGTCAGGCAGGCTAACTGCCTCGCTGCATCACTCAACAGTTGTTCCCTGCGTAATACTCCCACAGCCGGGGTACACAACCCCCGGTAACGGGTGTTACGCAGGAACAACGTGTGTGAGGGCTCTGCCACCTACAAGCTGCGGCTGCGAAGAAGCTAAAGAATCATCTCGTAAAAATACGCTGCGGACTCATAGAGGGTCACGCTGTACTCTACCGGTTCGCCTTCACCGGTGTAGCCGGTGAGCGTCACCTGCAGCGCAGCGGCACCCACCGTGGGGAAGCCATTAAAATCTGCGGCATCCTGCTCCGAGAACAGGGACGCCTCAATGCGCATCCGCCCGTGCTCCACCGTGTACCCTGAGCCTTCCTCCTGCGGGAACCTCCCGCAAACGCCTGCGACACCATCGGATCCAGCACCGTGCTGGCGGCATCAGGCACCAGGTAGACCCGCTCAAAGCCGATCGGGGTGCCGTTGGCCAGCCGTAACCGCCGCGCATACAACACCTGCGAGCCGACCGGCACCAGCAGATTAGAAGAAATCCTCTCATCAGCCTCAACCCAGCGGGTAGCGATCATGCGCGTAGACGACTCCATGCCGCGGCGGCTCATATCTTCAGCGTACGAGCAGATACGCGGGATAAAGCTGGCCTGTGAATGGTCCGCGACATACGTGCCGGAACCCTGCTGGTTGTAGATCAGGCCCTTATCAAGCAGGTATTTGAGGGCATTACGCACCGTCTGACGGCTCACCCCAAACTGCAGCTGCAACGCCCGCTCAGTGGGCAGCTTATCGCCGGGGCTGCCGGGGATAATGTAGCGTTGCTCCAGCAGACGAATCACCTGCTCATACTTCGGCCCGGGCACGGGCGGTAGTGCCTGAGCCAGCAGGCCCGCCTCGTCGGGGTGTACAGGGTGCTCAGCCTCATCCACCGGGTGTGGTTTCGCTGTCGTGGGGTCTCTGCCTGCGCCGAGGGTTTCGTTGGCGTCAAAGCTGCTGCCGGAAGGGTTAATCGGGATCATAAAACATAGTCTACCCTCCCGGGCAAATATTTACCCGTACAGCATCACGACAAAAATTGCTGCCCGAACCGGATGCGCCGGTGCATTCCTGGCATAATGAATACTATGCTCACACACGACGCTCACCCCGATGCTGCCTCACAGGCATCTGAACGTAAAGCCATGATCGGTGCGGGGGTGGGTATGCTCATCCTTGTGGTGCTGTTGGGTGCCGCCATCGCAGCCGCCGATTCCGTGCTCGGCTGGGTACTTGCCGGGCTGATTCTTGGGTGGCTGGGGCTGGCATGCTACCTGGTGGTGGGGGTTCTCTCGCGGTACGGGCGAATCGTGCCAGCTATAAGGCACTGGCACACGCTCGCGCTGAAGAGCAGGATGGGATGCTCGCCGACAAACCGTCACATAGTTTTTCAGATTGTACTGGTACAGTCCCGAGAAATCAGCAAATACCTGAACGAAGACGGGGAACAGTCCCGCACCATGATTGAGCGTGCGCTGGATACTATTAACACCACAGCATCCAACGGGATGGGAATGGTCAACGACGAAATGAGGGGTGAAGAATGAGTCGCGCCGCTAAAAACTCTGCGCGTCGCCAGCGTAAACGTCAACGGTATTCGTGCCGCCTACCGGAAAGATATGGCCATGCTGGCTTTCGCTGGCCGCGACGTTGATATTCTCTGCCTGCAGGAGGTTCGTGCCCCCGATACGATCGTGCGCGAACTTCTCAACGAAGACGACTGGAATATTCTGCACGCCGAGCTGCCGCCAAAGGACGCGCCGCGCTGGTGGCAACCCGCAAACACCCCAACGCGAACGGTGAGCTGCTGAAAAACCAGCCTGTCGCCACCCGCTCCACGATCGGCGACGACTATTTCGCGGACGCTGGCCGCTGCTGAGGCGGACTACACCCGCCCACCGGCGAAACCCTCACCGCTGTAAGCGCCTACGTGCACTCCGGCGAGGTTGGAACGCCCCGCCAGGATGACAAATACCGCTTTCTCGACCGTATGCTCGTGCGCCTGCCCGAACTCGCTCAGCACTCGGATCACGTGCTCATTGTGGGAGACCCTCAACGTGGGGCACACCGAGCTCGACATTAAAAAACTGGAAGGCAAACCAGAAACGCGCCGGTTTCCTGCCCGAAGAACGCGCATATTTCGATAAATTCTTCGGCGACATCGGCTGACGAGGACGTGGCGCGTAAACTCGCAGGTGAGGTGCCCGGACCCTACACCTGGTGGTCCTACCGCGGCAAAGCCTTCGATAACGACGCCGGGTGGCGTATCGACTCACCATATGGCCACCCCAGCGCTCGCCGCGAAAGCCGTGGAAGCAACGGTTGATCGTGCCGCCTCCTATGATGAGCGGTTCAGCGATCACGCGCCGCTGGTGGTAGACTACCAGCTCTAACCCCTGTACCCTGAACCCCGCATTTTCACCCCAGAAAGCTGCAAGGATGACCATGGAAAACCCTGCCTGAGGGCACCACGCCTCATACAACCAATATCCCCAACGCGTCTGCAGGACGCACCCGCGTGTTTTCGGGGGCGCAGCCCTCAGCGGATTCCCTGCACTTGGGCAACTATATTGGTGCGGTCGGTAACTGGGTGAAAATGCAGGAAGACCCGAAGAACGAATGCCTGTTCTTCATCCCCGATATGCACGCGATTACGGTTCCGCAGGATCCAGCGGCGCTGCGTGAGCGCACCCGCGTGACCGCCGCGCAGTACATTGCTGCTGGCATCGACCCCGCGCGGTCCCCTTTCTTTGTGCAGTCCCATGTGCCTGAGCACGCCCAGCTGGCGTGGGTGCTGAACTGCATTACCGGCTACGGTGAGGCATCTCGCATGACCCAGTTCAAAGACAAAGCGCAGAAACAGGGGACCGACAACGCCTCGGTGGGGCTGTTCACCTACCCGGTGCTCATGGCTGCGGATATTCTGTTGTACCAGGCGGATGCGGTGCCTGTGGGCGAGGATCAGCGCCAGCACCTTGAGCTCACCCGTAACCTGGCGCAGCGGTTTAACTCGCGGTTTGGGGAGACGTTTGTGGTGCCCGAACCGGCGATTCTGAAAGAGACCGCAAAGATTTACGATTTGCAGGAGCCCACCTCAAAAATGTCGAAGTCGGCAACAACGGAGAAGGGCCCTCATTAAAAATACTGGATGACGCTAAAACCACCACGAAGAAAAATCAAACCGCCGTCACTGATGATGGTTCCGTGATCGCCTACGATCGTGAGACGAAACCCGGTGTGTCGAACCTGCTGTCGATCTCACTCTGCACTGACCGGTGAGAGCATTGAGGCGATTGTTGCCCGGTACGAGGGGAAAATGTACGGCCATCTGAAGGTTGATCTGGCTGAGGTGGCGGTTGAGAAGCTATCGCCCATGCGTGAACGCACCTTGAACTTGTGGCAGACCCCGCTGAGCTGGATCGTCTGCTGGCTATTGGGGCGCAGAAGGCGCGTGAGATAGCGACCGTTACCCTTGAGAATGTTTGATGACCGCGTGGGTTCCTGCCCGAGCTGCGGCCAACCACGCAACCGGTTAATACGTCAGAAACCGAAGGAGCCTCGACCGTGACCGCCGAATACACCGCCAGCTTGAGGCGTCCCTCACCGACGCTGAAAGAGGGGCAGCGCTACCTGAGCCTTATTGGCATGTGCCCTGACCCTCGGCATCCCGCCTGCTGGGGTGGAAAGCGTGAGCAGGACATCGCTGTAGGGCTCAGTGCACACGTGACCGTGTACGTGGGGCAGCTCAGTGAGCAGGTCGAGGCCGGGTGGCGGTCGGTAAAGTTGGCGCAAGCCCTGCGCGATACCGGCACGGTCAGACTACAGGTGGGTGGGGTGAGTACTTTCCGCCCGGTGACTGAGGTGGATTACCCTGTCGATTGACTGCGGCGCGGATGCGCTGCACCAGCTTCATCAGGTGTGCGTGCGGGAGCTGGAGGGAGTGCCACGCCGTTCCCGTACGATGCCGCATATTACGCTGGGCCAGAACTTGTGTCCCGGGCAGGTGGCTGAAGCAAAAACTGTTTTTGATGCGCTTCCTGCTGCTGAGCGTTCTTTCGCGGTGGATGCGTTGCACGCCTACGCCTATGACGGGGCGGAGTGGGAGCTGCTGGGAAGCATTGACCTGGCCCTAGAATAACGGCTTCTAGAACGTGGCGTAAAGAGCGGAAATATTAGTCAGGTACGGGCGCATGCGCCCGTGCCTTTTTAGTGCCTTACCCCTACAGCCATTTATGAGAGAGATGGACCACTGTATAACCGTTTAGAAGAATGGTTCTCATTTATGTTATGGTGGTTCACATGCGCAACACACGTGCCAAAATTTTTTAACATCCCTTAGTTGTTCTGGGGCGCTGTTTACCCCTGGTAGTCAGCGGATGCTCCCGGTGCTAGCTCCACTAGTACCAGTGCTCCAGCTCGGAAAGCTCATCGGCAAGCGCCAGCGCCTCCGCAGCCCCCATCGTTGAAAGCAAAGGCCCTCCAGCCGTGTAGCTGTTACCTATGACGGCGGCGTGCTCGTATACGACGCTAAAGATATGAAGCTGCTGCAGGACATTAAAAAGACGGGTTCCTGCGTCTTACCCCGCCGGGGATAACCGTCACCTCGTGGTTGCTGATGGCAACAGTTACGCGTTCTTAGACACGGGGGCATGGTCGGTGCCGCACGGGGACCACTCCGCATTACTACACGACTACCCCCACCCTCAGCTCCCTGTCGTTAGCTGCGGACCATACCGGGCATGTGATCACCGATAATGGTAAGAGCGCCGCTTTGCCGACGGCACCGGCACTTTCGAGGTGTATAGCCCCTCCGACTTGACCGTGAATAAACGCACCGCCTCCGAGCTGAAAACCCAGCAGGTGAAACTGCCCGCACCGCATCACGGGTTCGCCATTCCGCTGCCGGATGGGCATTACCTGGTGTCGGTAGGGGATGAAGACCCGCACCGGTGCGGCTGTGGTAGACGCGCAGGGCAAGACCATTACTGAGAATAAAGAATGCCCCGGTGTTCACGGCGAGGCTATTGCCAAAGACGGTGTGATTACCGTTGGGTGCACCGACGGGGCGCTTATCTACTGGGATGGCACGTTCACCAAGGTGAACAAACCCTGAAAACCCTGCACTGCGTTCCGGGAACCAGGCAGGCTCGGCCGACTCTGCAGTATGTTTTGGCGGACTATAAGACCGATAAAGACGCCAAACTGAACGCCCTGAGAAGTTCGCCATTATCGACACTGTGGCGAAAAACGCACCGTATACTCCCGCCGCAGGGGGTAAGCTACACGTTCCGGTCATTAGGGGCGCGGGCCTCAGGGGAGGCGCTGCTGCTAACTACCGACGGTAAACTGCGTATTTTTGACCCGGCCACCGGCTCTGAACTCGGGTCGGTACAGCCTGCGGATGCCTGGAGCGAATCTGAAACGTGGCAGGATCCGCGCCCGGCCCTGTGGGTGGATGGTAAGACCGCCTGCGTGAGCGACCCGGCAACGAAAAAAAGCTGCACGCGGTGAATATTGCAGATGCTAAGCGCCCCAAAACCCTGGTGAGCGCTGAGCTGCCGCAGACCCCAAATGAGCTAAGCGGTACATCATCCTCGAAACCGGCCCCGACTCAGGACCACGGGCACGGTGAAAGCTATGAGGGCGATCACGGCCATTAGCCGCGAAGGCACTGACTGAACATAATAGTTGAAGGCCCCGCATCGGTTGATATGACCGATACGGGAGCCTTTTGTATGCGCCGCTGGCAAAAGCGCGCGGGCACCCTGCACTGCTCTTTGGGGAGGCTAGCCCGGGCGTGCTTTACTGAGTACGCTTTAGCCGGGCACACTTTCCCTGCGCACTTTTGCTGGTGAGATTTTTAGAGCAGCTCGGTGAGTCCGCGCTCCTGAGCTCGCTCACCGCCTCTGACTTTCTGCGCCTGCGAACGCGGGCGACCAGCAGTGCGTCATCGGTGTCTACCACCACAATATCGTCCAGCCCAATCACCGAGATTTTTACGGTCCGTTGTTGAGACGACAATACCGCTGCAGCCCTGGTTAAGAAACATTCTGGTTATCGCCAAGGATGGTGAGATCCCTCACCGGTTTTCTCCTGAGTTAAGCGCGCCACGGCGTCGAAATCTCCCACGTCATCCCAGCTGAATGAGCCGGGTACCATGGCAACATCGCCTCGCTGCGGCTGCGGGTTCCCGCCACCGCGTAGTCAATAGCGGTTTTTCGGCAGGGTGCCCCACACTCGTTCCATAATGTCTTCGCGCCCGGGCTGTCCCAGGCATCAGCAATCTGCATAATACCCGCATGTAGTTCGGGCTCGTTGGCTGCAAGGTGTTTGAGCATTAACTCGGCGGGGCTACGAACATGCCCGCGTTCCAGGCGTATTCGCCGGAGTCCAGGTACTTCAGGGCGGTTGCCGCATCAGGCTTTCTCAACGAAAGAATCCACGGCGAGGGCGTGGGTGCCTGCTCAATCCCCAGCGACTCCCGGGCGTGAATATACCCAAAAAGCGCTTTGAGGGGTGGGTGGGGTGATGCCAATGGTGACAATTTTGCCGGTCGCGGCGGTCTCTCACTGCTTCAATGACGACCCGTTGGAACTCGTCGACGGGGCTGATCACGTGATCAGCGGCGAAGGAGCCAATGATCGCATCGGGTTCGCGGCGGTGCAGGATAGCGCAGGCTAACCCAATGGCGGCGGCGGAATCGCGCGGGAGGGTTCAAGAACCAGATCGGCGGCGCGGAGCTCGGGAATCTGCTGAGTGACAGCGTTTGCGTGGGCGACCCCAGTGACCACCATGAGCGAGCCATTGCTCAAATCAATGAGTTTGGTCATATGTTTCCTTTAAGAGGGAACTACCCTGAATCTGTTAAGTCGAGCAGAAATTTTGGGGCGTGTGCCCTGGAAAGAGGCCAGAGACGGGAACCGACGCCCCCGGCTGAAATGAACGGTCGAAAACGCGAAAGCGTAGTATTCATCAATTACAGAATATCGCGGGATGCGTCATGTTCTCGTTTCTTTAAACCTTTTGCCAGCTGCTGATAGTAGATTTTTATCACATAAGGTTAAGGTTAGTTCCGCATGAACTCGCCGCAGAACAGGATATCGCTAAAGAGATATGACCCAATTAACCTGTCTAATATAGTCGACATTGTGTCAATAAGCCCTGCGCGAACCTGGTATCTTGTAAGCAACAATATGATTTCACGGTTGTCGCTGGGAGCGCTTCCCGCTGAGGTTTCACACAGACCCCGATGCTCTCCAGCGGTTCACAGGAGGTTATTCAGTGCCGAATATGTCTAAGGGCACCCATACCGCGGCCGCTATGGAATGTGGTCGTGGGTGGCCCACCGCGTAACGGGTATCGCCATTTTCTTCTTCCTACTGGTTCATGTGCTCGACACCGCCGTGGTGCGTATCTCCCTGAGGCATGACAACAGCGTGCTGAGCCTATACAAGAACCCCATCATGGGTTTGGGGAGATGGCCCTCGTTGCGGCTATTGTTCACCACGCGTTCAACGGTATCCGCATTATCCCTCATTGACTTCTGGGGCCCGGCCACCAACTCGAAGGTTGAGCACATTCAGAAGCCGAAACAAGGACGGGATTATTGAGACCTCGAGAAAGCAACCTACAACCATTATTAAAAATCCTGTGGGTTGTGCTGGTGCTGTGGGTCATTTTGTTGCCGGTTTTGCAGTACGCCACCCGCCGAACGTTTTCGCCCACATTGAGGTCACTGCCGCGGCTACCCTGCTAAAATCCCGCGTTGCCATCCCTGCGCATCCGCGATAACAAGATTGATGGCGTCAGTACAACCGCTCCTCCTCTAAACGCAATAACTTTGAGATGTTCGCCTGGCTGGGGATGCGCCTCTCAGGTGTTCTGCTGGTGGTGCTGATCTCGGCCACCCTGTTTGTAAACCTCATGGTGGGGGAAGGTATCCACGCCATTGATTTTCGGGTTCGTGGGCGGTAAATGGGCCAATCCTGTTCTGGCAGGTCTGGGACCTGCTGCTGTGGCTGGCGATGCTGCACGGCACCAATGGCATCCGCGTGGTGATTGATGATTACGCCGAAAAAGACCGGTGCGCGTGGCTGAAGATTATTCTGTTCCTCGCCTCGGCGTTCGTGCTTCTGGTGGGAACCCTCACGATCTTCACCTTCGACCCTCGCCCCTCAGGGCGCGGCATCCCACCTGCTGCTCAGTTTCGCGCCGCCCGCTAACGACGGCCAGCACACGTACAGAGTTTTCGATACAAGAAAGAACATCATGCAGGTACATAAGTACGATGTAGTGATCGTCGGCGCCGGTGGTGCTGGGATGCGCGCCGCCATCGAAGCGGGTCAGCGAGTTCGCACCGCCGTGCTGACCAAATCCATACCCCACCCGCTCCCATACCGGCGCCGCCCAGGGCGGTCATGTGCGCCGCACTGGCTAACGTCGAGGAAGACAACTGGGAGTGGCATACGTTTGACACCGTCAAAGCGGTGACTACCTCGTCGATCAGGACGCGGCAGAGATTAGCGGCAAAGAAGCTTTATCGATGCCGTGCTCGACCTGAAAAATGGGTCTTCCTTCAACCGCACCCCCTGAGGGGCGTATTGACCAGCGCCGGTTCGGCGGTCACACCCGCGACCACGGTAAAGCAGCGGTACGCCGCGCATGCTACGCCGCCGACCGCACCGGCCATACGATCCTGCAGACCCTCTACCAGAACTGCGTGCGCCACAATGTGGAGTTTTAGCAACGAGTACCATGTGCCTCGATTTGGTGATGGTCAAAGATGAAGGCGCCCCGCCCGCCGGGGTTGTTCCTCATGACCTGGCAACCGGTGAAGTGCACGTCTTCCAGGCAAAATCTGTGGTGTTTCGCCTGGCGGCTGCGGCAAGATCTCAAGACCACCTCGAACGCGCACACCCTCACCGGTGACGGTATGGCGATCGCCCTGCGTAGCGGCCTCGCCGCTGGAGGACATGGAATTCGTGCAGCTCCACCCCACCGGCTGGCTGCCAGTGTATTCTGGTGACGGAAGGCGCCCGCGGTGAGGGCGGTATCCTGCGTAACTCTGACGGTGAGCGTTTCGCGAACGCTATGCACCCACCCATTAAAGACCTGGCTCTCGCGATATTGTGGCTCGTGCCATGGCGAATGAGGTGCGTGAAGGCCGCGGCTGTGGACCCAACAAAGACTATGTGCTGTTGGACCTGACCCACCTGGAACCCTCCCACATTGACGAGAAGCTGCCGGACATCACCGAGTTTGCCTGCACCCTACCTGGCGGTTGAGCCGCACCACCAGCCGATCCCGGTGTTCCCCACCGCGCACTCTACGCAATGGGCGGTATTCTACGAATAACGAGACCGAGGTGTACTCAACAGCGAAGAAACCGCAGCAGGGTCTGTACGCTGCCGGTCAGGTGGCTCTGCGTAATGGCGTACGGCGCGAACCGTCTCAGGCACCAACTCGCTGCTGACATTAACGTTCGGTAAACGTGCGCTGTAAAGCGGCTGAATACGCCGCATCCGCAGAGCTTTTTGCTGGTTCCTGATGATGCTGCTGACCGCGTGCTGGGTCTGTTGGATACCCTCGTGAAAAACAAAGGTACCGAGAAGGTCGGCGCTATCCGTGCAGACCTGCAGAAGACCATGGACGCTGACATGCAGGTGTTCCGCACCGAAGAGACCATCCGCCGCGCCCTGAAAGTCATTAGTGAGCTGGAGGAACGCTACGAGAACATCTCCATCCAGGACAAGGGCAAACGCTGAACTCTTTGATCTGCTGGAGGCTGTGGAACTGGGCTTCCTGCCGCAGCTGGCGAAAGCGTCGGTCGGGCCCTGCACCGCCAGGAATCCTGCGGCGGCGCTACTACCGCGAGGACTTCCCCAAGCGTGACGATATGAATTTCTATGAAGCACTCCATGCGTCTACCTTTGACCTCGAGTCTGAGTTTGAGGGCGAAGGGCCTGCGCTTCGACACTAAGCCCTGTCATTTACACCCTGCCATGAGCCCAAGGAGCGTGGGCACTAAAAATGGCTGAAAAACGAACTTCCTGAACTGGAATCCGTCGCTGAAGGTATGACCGGCGGCGACGGCGGCGCTCATCCCCACCTACGACGTGACTCATCCGGGTGCACGCCATAACCTCGAGGTCTCTGATGAGGCGTACTGGGACGACTTTAAGATGCAGATGTACCGCACCGACCGTGTGCCGGATGCGCTGCACAAAATCAAGTGGGAAACTGGACGGGTCCGTCTCGTTCCGGCGCTCCGAGCGCACGGCATCTGCGGTTCGGACGCAATGCGCATTAACGGGCGTAACCGTCTGGCGTGCAAGACCTCGCTGAAAGACCTCGACATGACCAAGCCGATCACGGTCGAGCCGATTATAGGGCCTCGCCCTGCGAGAAGGACCTGATCGTGACATGGAGCCTTCTTCCAGGCGTACCGCGAAATCATGCGCTGTCTTTCATTAATGACAGCAATGAGCCGGAACGGAGCGTCTGCAGACCATTGAGGATCGCGCACGGTTTGACGACACCCACGAGTGCATCCCGTGCGCCGCGTGCACTCTTCAGCCCCGTGTTCTGACGGATGGTCAGCACTTCGGTCCTTCCGCGATTGTGAATGCGCACCGGTTCATTTTCGACTCCCGGATGACGCCGAGACCTGCGCCTTGAAACTCCTCAATGACAAAAGAGGGCGTGGCGCCGCCGCACCACCTTCAACCGCAACTGAGGCATGCCTGCGCGGTAGTCTGGGATTACTAGCATACTGCTGAGGTGAAAGCAAAGGCCACCTGGCACGCCCCCATAAGCCTCACCCCAGCCTCGATGCAGCGGCACCGGTGGAAGAAACAGCCCCGCTGGGTGGGTGAAAGCTCTTCCACCGTGCTGCGAGGTGTTTACAGCAGGCATGGTTTTCAACCACGTTACGATCTTTCAAACCCCGGTGTTTTGACGAGGGCTGCGCGATGATGCCCACCCCTGACCGGAATTCCGTCGGCAGGTGCACTGCAACCTGAGCTTTGTCCCGTGAAGTGGGAAAAACAACTGAGCGCATTATGAATCACCTGGTGGTGCGGGCAGTGAGCCCCTGTGGCGCGGAAGGAACCGGCGCAGTGGATATCGGGCAACGGCCTGCTCGCCTTAGCGCCGCGCGAGCTGATATTGACGCCCCGCCCATTGAGGAACAGACGTGGCTGAGAGGCTCAGCCGCTGGAGTGATGCACTGCTGCGGCTATGAGTCTCACCAGACGATTACTGTTTGAGTGGCGCTTGTGCTGCACGAACTGAACGAGCGCAATTTCGGGCCGCAGCGCGCATCCTATTTCAGCCTGCTGAGGAACAGCTGCTGGTGCGTGCAGATGATCGACCAGGGTCTGCTGCGGGGCGCTGCGCGCTTTGCCCGCACTCGCGACCCGAAAGCTGATTTTGGGGCAGATCGGCACACGCAGTCGGGGCGATCACCAGCGCGGATACGATCAAAACTCATTTGAGCGGCGGCGGGCATCACCTCACGGCTGCATCTGACGGAGGATTTGATCTACGCGATGAGCCGATCGCGCAGGTGCCTCAGTGTTGACTCGCCGCACCGATGCGCGTCTGGGGTGCTGGTCGCCCGCTGCAGGTAACGCGGGTGGCCCCTAACGCCATCCCCGCCGAAGGGTATTTATGGGAACTCAGCGCCGCCCAGACGTTGAGGTGCGGCGCCACGCCGGGCAGCTACTGGATGAGGTGATTGAGCAGGGTCGCGCCGCGCGAACGCCTGTGGAGCATATCTGCGGGTGCCGCCGGTGGTGAAAACGGGACATCGAGGACGACCTATGCATTAGAACGCCGCGCATGAGCTGGGAGGACCCAACGCTGCAGTGGAGTAGTCTGCGGGCGGAGAGGACTCTGCCCGATGCTGCAGAAGTCTGGGCTCAATGTCTCCGGCTGGGTACCCGCGCCCCTGAAGACCTGACATATGACCTGCATCAGGGGGATTACAACCCCTGATGAGCGCGCTATCGGCGTGCGTGCGGGTGATGGGCTGCACCGCTTTGCGTGTGTTTTGAGCTGCAAAAGCTGCGGTGCTGCAAACCCGTACGATGAGGCCTGGCAGAGATATCCACTCTGTCCCTAGTGGGCGGGCGTTTTAACGGTGAGGATGCTCACTCGGATCTCTTTCATTGGAACCAAGAAATATATCAGAAAAATAATTATAGCATATATTTTATGATGAGCTTTACTCATGCCATAAATTATCATATTTAATGAATTAATTTTACTCAAGAGATTATTATATACTCGAACGGCGAGAAAATACTCATCTTTACTTAAATGCTGAACACATTAAACTAATTGCTGACATTGATACATGTTATCAATAATTCATTATATATCTAAAACTGACATTGTAAAGGCCCTAAAGCAAGGTTATCCGAGGTAGGGCTTTCAAAACATGCACCGGCAGAACTAAGTGACCTGGGTGCAGATATACATAAGGTTGAGCCCGGATAGCGGCATGTCTGGGCGATGGACTCCTATATGAGGGCTGCAGAACACACATTGAAGGGCATGGGATGTGCCAGGACTGCCCTGAGTTTTATTAAGAGGTGAAATTGACCAGTTAGCTTTTGCTAATTTCCGTGATAAAGGTGAAACTATTTAAGGCCCGGAGGAGAAAGGAGCAGTGCACGGTAATAGCAGAACGTACTATGGGCGCCCAGGTGGTGGATCCGCAATGTGCGGGAGCATGATGAATGAGCATGGGTGGCAGGAAGATGCTGGGTCCCTATGTAGTGGGGTGAGACTCAAAACCCGCTATAAAATGGAAAAAAAAAAGATGCCCCAAGGACATGATGATCTTGGAGATCAGACACTCGGCCCAAGGAGCTAAAGAAGTATACGCTCAACCGCTTGAGAAAAGTGTGTCATGTGGATCCTACCTACCCTAAACTCTAGCCCAAAGACAATGAAAACTTACCGGTCTTTGGAGGAATAGCCCAGGCAGTTGCCTGACCATTATGCTGGAATAACAATCGTGAGGCGGTTTTTGCTCAGTTTCAGTGATGAACGCACTGTCAAATTTATTTCGGTGCAAGGGATATGTGGCACCAGGCATGGTTTAGTATTCCATTTATTGTATAAAAATCCCCACCTGGGGAAAAATTTCTATAATGGTACAAAGCAATTATTGAGCGAGCCTTTTGACCACAGAAACATGGCGGTCTACCCAGTACTTCATGGCCCTCCTGATATAACCGGTGGCGGGCGGAGTAGAATGGGATGGACATACCCAGATATGATCAGGGGCCCGCCGTCTGCCGGGAGCGCCGACAAGAACCAGTGGAGGGACTGCGAATCTTTGGAATCGGCAAGAAAAATGGGAAGCAGGTGCGTGCAGCTGAAGGAAGCAGCCGCGGCGGGGCGGAGCGAAGCCTGAGCAGTGCTGATGGGCAGCAGCAGTGGAGGAATCCCTCCGGGAAATTTGCAGCGCACTGAAAGCTCAGCGGTCCTAGGGTCAGCGTGTTGTCGAAGAAAACGCACGCCGCACTGCTGCATCTGAAGACTTTCTTCGAAGAATACGACTGTGGATTCCACCGATAGCGCGAACTCTGAGCACCCGGGCGCTGAGGAACAGAACTAAATTGCTTGCTGAACGCACACCCAAACGCAGGAAACCCAAAGACGATGAAGGACACTGATGCCGACGCGCCCACGGTGGGACCCCATGATGATGAGGGACATGACGCCTCAGCTGGAGTACGCCGAAGACGACTATGATGACGAAGACGATGACTACTACGATGAGGACGGCGATGAAGAGACCGTCAGCGCGCGTAAAGACTATAAGGACCTGTCCGGGCCAATCTAATGATGAGAATGACCCTGCGCGAAGATTTCGAGCTGACATCACGAGACGGCGCTGCTGCACCCGCCTGACACTCCCGGAAGAAGACGCCCACACCACTGCATCGGAACCTGATGTACGCGGGGCGTGCCGGTTATCTCGGTTCAAATACGGGGAAGCCGGTGGTGAAACAACTGATACCGCAGGCTGCTGAAAGTGGACGATAAGAGGAACGACTCAAGACATCGAGCACTGCGTGGCCCGTGCAGGGCAGAACCGTAGTAGCCAGCACAGGCACAGCACACTAGGAGCCCTGCGCATCGCCGATGAAGCCGCTCGACGCACCGGATAGCCCTGCCGAGGCCCTGAGGAGCCATGCTGGATAAATCATCGTTCGGCGCGCGCCTGGAGAATGAGGCTGAGCGTCTGATAAGTCCTATGATCGAGTTTGCCCTGATTCAGAACTCCCCGCAGGCTTCCAGTGAACCCTGCATGAGTGCTGAGAAGAATTACGGGAACTGTAATCATGATGATGCTGAACCTCACGAAGAAGACAATTGAAACTTAAAGATCTGTGAATATTGAGGCCGCTGGTGCAGACCTGTTAAGCAGCACTTCACCCCTGAGCCCGCTACGGCTGCGCCAACGGGATGGGGTCTATGGCTGGTAGACTCTGCGGTCCGGCACCAGTGATGGCATGCATCATGCACCGGAGCCTGCTGACATTTACGCCCTGACGCTGAAGTGCTGACCCTGACAAACCCGCCCCATATCGCTTATCGAGACCATGCGCGAGCACGTACGCGGCAGCCCACCTTGACCTGCACCCATTAATGACGATAAAGGAACTACCGCCCGTACTACACCAGGGATGTCAGACTGAAAAGGCCGGTGCCCGGAACGTTCAATTCGATCCCGTAGCGGTTTTGCGTTGCGGCACAGGATTCGCATGGTGGACCCGCGCCCGAGGGCGGCCAGCTTCCCAGCCCGCGGGCGTGGGCAGTGGCATACGAGCGCTGCGGATCTCCACGCCGAACTGGACAGAAACCATTTTCCCCGGCAACGGAGGATAACGTGACGCTGGTGGACAATTTGCAGAAGCGAGGCAGCACCTGTTACGGCTCTTTGCGTGAGGGGCACCAAACCCGGTGCTGCCTCCTGAGCCGACGTACGACTTTGATGACGCTGACTCCCGCTGATGCGCACTCAACACTGAAAAAGTGAGCGCGATGAAGCCATCCGGCGAGAAGACGTGCAGGATGACTTGAAACCGCTGATGAGGCAGAGCTTACGCATGATGCGGTGTTTGACGAATGGTAGACGCCATAGCCTATGCGGCCTTTTGATACAGACCTATAGACGCCGAAGAGCAGTGTGAGACCGCCCAGAAAACACCTGTGATGAGCCCGTTGCCAAGGCGGGCGCTTCCCCCAACCTGGCCAAGGCAGATGAAGGCAGCGATGAGCTTGATGAGGGCTAAGGAGCCATGAGCGAGGCTTCGGCGATGAAATGCCTCAGCCTGGCAGCTTTCTTTCCAAGATGCTGGTGCTCTCCACCAAAGAGCCTGCGGACCTCCTTCTTCACCGAGGACTCTCCGGGAGTACGTTTGTCAAGACACGCAACGGGACGGCGCTGAGCTGGATGTAGACACTGAGTTGACATACAACTGACGGGTACTTGAGGAAGACAGTAGATGCAGCCACCACTGATACTGACACGTCTGGGGACTGCAACCACTGGTCAGGCGGGCCACGCCAGCCTTTACTGCATAGAGATCTAGCCCGCACACTGATTCCACTCACTGTCAGCTTGAGAACACTTGAAGCTGCAGACTCAAATAAGAGGAAGAGGCCGATGGATGGTCACGCGCCTGCGTAGACACAGGGCCAGCGCCGAGTGCAAACTTCAGCCGCAAACCCGCGCCTCTGAGGATTCTGTGGAGGACAGCGCCTCGCCTCAACGGTGGTAAGGGTGCAGTCGAGAGACGGCCAAGCGGCCTCACGAAGGCAAAAAGGCGGCCCTGACCCAGGCGCGGGAGGATGAGCTGCAGGCCTCCGGCGATGGTAATACGATGTGACACGGGCCCCCGCCTGCAAGTCTCTTCCTGACGCCTCTTGGGCAGCAGGTATGGAGCTTGAGGACACCGGCAGCAGAGGAGAAGGATACAGTGCAACACTGCTGCCGCCCGGCAAGATTGTGGAACGTTACCTCTGCTGTTGCGGCAAAATGATACAAGCCCAGCTGAGGCCGCCGCTGGGTTCTATGCCCGCCTGATGCGCCACGATGAATCTTATCACGCCGCTGTCACCGCGGCGTGCGGATACCGGCGATGCTGGTACCGCGACCCGCTGATCCTGAAGCACAGGCCTCTCCCGATGCATGCGCGCGCCGGACTTGATATTGGTGATCAAGGTGGCTAGCGAGGCATGTAACGTATCGCGGCTCTGGAACTTCCTTGGAGGCGTGGATGATGAGGAGCTGGTACCTGCGGTTGAGAAGAGTCTTCTTTATTGGCTCCTGTGCAGGACTGCTGCTGAGATTTTCGAGATGGAGCAAAGCCTGAGCCCAGTACGTGTCGATCCTGAGTGTTTCCATGGTCTGCGCCGCTTGATCCTGACACTGCAAGCAGCCTGCCGCAGATGTGGAGTGTGCCTGAGGCAAGCTCTGCTGAGGGAAACCTGATCACTGGGAGGCAGGTGGCAATTGTTCCTGTGGCTGAGGGCCTTGTTCAGAGGCAAGGCACACATGATGCCACGCTTGATGGTGCTGACTGTGCCTTTGCCTGTGATGACGCCCCACGGTGCCAAATGGGTCTTGGGAGAAGTACCTTAATTTGAAAAGCCTGAGGAGACTCTGGAGACCCAAGGTGCCAAAGACCACGATCTCATAGTGGAGGTGAGGGGGCCACCGCTGGCGATTAGCTGGGTCTGTTCACCCCTGGGTCCTGGGTAATAGGCGGCGTTCGATTATCTGAGTAACAGGCGTTTCAGTGGTAATCCGCGCCAGCCTGAGGCGGAGCGCGTTGCGTGAGGAGCCGCGCGTTCCCGCGCCAGGACCGCATATGGCGGCCAGCCAAGTACTGGAATCTGTAAGACCCACTCTAAAACTGCAGAGAATCTACCTGTGAACAAGATAAAGCGTCCTAGTTGACGGGAAGCTGAGGTTGCTGCACGTGCGGGTGTTTCGAGCGTTTAGTGCGCTTCACGGCACGCAGCCTGGCGGGTGTCCTCCTTGGAGCGCGAGCAGATCTATCAGTCCCCATCCAGTTCCTGATTGAGGAATCCGGCGAGAAATGAGTTGCCGAAATCTTGCTGCAACCTCAGCAGCTTTATGAAGAGCCATGATGTTCTGGCTTCAGGTTCTCCCACGCCGATATTGCTGGGTGGGCGCAGAACTGGGCGGCTGCGATTGAGCAGTGATTGAGGGCCTGACGCAAAACTCGCCGATTCTGGCACTCAATGCCAGATTCGGCAGAGTCCTGGCGACCGCCGACAGCAGTAGCTCTTCAGATGAGCGAAGAAGAGAAACTTGATCGGGTCCGCTTGACGCAGACCCTCCTCATTCGCCAGTTTTGCGGCGAAGGCGATTAAGGCGCAGCAAGGCTGATATTGAAGCGCTCGAGCCTACCTCCGCCACGATCTTCCTGGGTTACAGTGGCATTTTGGTGAGCCAGTTTTCCCCAGTGCAGCGCATGCGAACAGAGTGAATGCGCCCGGCACCTGCAGAACACCCGGTCATTGGAGATACACCGTAGATCGTGAGCGAACGACCATCTGTTGCAAGCGGCAGCGGCGGGCGTCTGCGCTGCCATGAGCACTTTCTAAATGTACCCCCACTGGAAAAGCGATATCTCATGAACTGCAAAAATCGCCAACCAGTACGGCGGGAGTTTGCCAAAATTTTAGCTGTATACGACGAGTAGCCGCGTCAATCCCAAGCGACGCGCTGGGAGTGAGCGTCCATAACCGGTACCGCATACCGCGGCCACGTCTACGCCCCGACATAGATCTGCATTCCGGCAACCTGATCGCTGAGCGAGGTCCGTCAAGACAGCCGCACGCGCTGTTGTGCCCGCACCTGTCGCGGGGAGTGGAAGCGCTGAGCCGCGATGGCGAGCAAGTCCAAGTACCGTGCGCCCGCCAGACCGGAAGAAATTATCGCGATCAGCGCACCGCCTGACTGCCGCACGCCCGGGATGCTGCCCAAGGTGCTGGGCGCCACAAATCTCGCGCGCTTCGCTGTTACAGGCTGGGCTGAGAGTCCGCAGACCTCTATAAAGTACTCTGGGCACAAAGCTCTGCAGTAGTCCTATGATGAACATCCTGACCAGGCCCTACCGGACCCGCTGGCATTCAGGGAGCCCGCGATTGCTCCGCCCGGTTTTGAACACTTTCGCGATGCGAGCGCCGGTGTTGAGGTCTACCACCTGCCTAAGTCCAGCACGACCGTGGCCTCCACGGTTCAGCGATGAAAGCGGTTTCCTGTACCGAACCTTGAGTCCACCGCTGCGGTGGCCCTGACCCTTATTTAATAAAATCGAGGCTGGCGGCAAGCCTGCGCAGGTTACCGTAGTCACGCGCACCTGAGTTCTAAAAAGCGACGGTGCTGGCGACTTTGAGGGCAGTCTGCTGAGGGCGGCGCCGCGCGATTTTAGGCGGCGTACCCACACGGCTGAGACCTGCTGATGAGAATGACTGCAGCCGTGACCCTGAATTGAGCAGATCGTGGTGAAAGCGGTTCCAGATTGTTTGCACACCCTGCCCCACCGTCCCCAGCGCCTTGAGAAGCGCACGAGGGTGCGCAAACGCTCTACAGAAGGTTGAACACGCCCACTGAGACCCCTGGACGCCGCGGAGCGGGCGCAGCGCAGTACGGCCGCCGCATGGTTTCACCGTCCTGCAGACTGAGGACGCTCGACGGCCAATCCTCGTGCCATGTGGCAACCAACGCGGGCCGATTACACCGGTGCACCCGCACGTTCCGAGCGCGTGCCAGCATGTGGGGTAACCAGCCGCTGCGCATTGAGGAGCCGCCAGCGATGCCGGCGCTGGGCAAGTCCGGGCACCCCCGGCTTCCATGGTTACGGCGCCTGCAGCTTGCAGGCTCATAGTAGTGAGGTGCCACCGCGGCCATGCCGCCCGTAATGGTTAATGCACGCAGCGGCAGTGTATAGAATGCGTTTCCGCTGTAGCTAGAAATGGTTACACAGCGTGGCGAGTAAGCGTTCGAACGGGAATCAGCGGAAGACCCAGCTGCCCGCTTCTCGGGGCACACGCATTGCCAGCCACAACACGCGGCGCGAAAACTGGCGTCCTGTTCCGCCCAACACCCACACTGAAAATGACGTAAATGGCACCAAGGTCGCTCCGCGGCGAAGCGCAGGAGCAGCAGTGACGGCGGTCTCCTGGCCGGTAGGTAAATTTCACCAGCGCCAGCCACAAGGGCCAGTCTTCTGCGCGCGGCAAGGAAAGCCGGTTAGTGCGCCAGAGTGCATGATCCGTGAGGCAGCAGCGACTAAGACCTGACAGCTGATACCGACGGTGCGCGGTTTTCGCCAGCCCCGGCGGAAGATTACGCGCCCTGTTGGTGGAACCTACCTGATGCCGACAATTATTTCCACGTGTGGAGATCGAATCAACCCGTGAACACATTCTGGCCGAAAGTGAGAATGCCTGTTAAAGTGCTTATGAGAAAACCTGTAATATGAGAACTACGTAAGTACAGCAGGCCCTTTGCAATAACTACGGAATGAGGGAGATGACCGGCATGCGGTGACCGGTATCAATTAATAATACGCAGGTGGATGAAGCACCTGCCTGGCGGGAAAACGCCCCACGATTCGTGGACAACAGATGCAACTCGCGGAACGGGCAAAGTACAGGAAGAAGGGCAGTGATTTTAGTATGAGAATATACCTAAAGACCTGATGAATCAGGTCCTAGCGTTGTGTGACGGTTCAACTCGTCCCCACTGGAGCAGGATGCGTGTGGTGCCATTTGGCCCAGCTGGGGCCGTGGTAGCGCGGGACGTGGGTTGAGGTTCCATCGGGTGCGTGTGGTGGGTAACTCCGCTGGCAGCGCCACCGCCCCGATTGGCGCCAGCACCTCATTCCTGATCAGGTTCTACCTGGCCCACCCAAATATTACTGCGATAATTCTCCCGGTTGGAGGTTGGCGGTCCATGTAATGAGATGACTGATGAACTGCAGGAACTCCGTAGGCGGCAGCCGCGCATGAGGAACTATCCATTGAGCGTGAGCGATCCACACGCGGTGCACTGATGAGGTTCCGAGAATATGACCGGCAAAGTGGCGCTTAACGTCAAGGCGCCCGCCGTCATCGGCCATACTCTTCGGTGGGCGCGGGTGAACCTGACGGGAGCAGGGGCTTGATGCGACCTCCCGTGGCACCTCATATGCGCCTGCACCGCGTGGCAGTACGCTGATTAGCCGCGAGCATTACCCGGTAATGCCCAAACCCGGCGCAAAAACCGGACATTTGAGATGCGTATTGTCGCGACGTACAACTCGATCCGCCCGCTGATCGTGGGATGAAGTCGTCGAAACCATGAAAATGGCAAGGAAAACCACCCGGCCTGGCGATGGTGCGTAGATGCGCACGCAAGGCCATGCGGATGCCACCGACACATGGAGCACTGAGCCAGAGTACGCCCCATGCTTGTTGAGCATGGGTAGACTGGGTGCGCCCGTGGCGACGGTGCCACCTGCGTGATGCTGCAACTGTAAGGTTTTATGAGGTATCTGCAGATCTTGGGCTGAGCCTGAGGATGAAGCGGTGCACCAGAGGCCTCACCCGTCTGCGCATGCTGGTGGGAGGCAGCGCTGGTGCCTAATTCCAGGCGGTGGCCCATCAATTCGTGTGCTTTGGCGGCGGTGTATTGCGCCAGCGGTGATTTCTCCGAAGCGTGAACGGGGGTGTAAAGCCTGACTGAGCGGTGTTGGCGGTGTCCGCGCCAGTCACCGATGAGTAGGTGTGGCGGTTGAGGCTGGATACGGACGCCGCCATCGAGACTGCCAGAGCCGGGTGCGCGAAAGACCGCCACCTGCGCTCAGGCATGCTGCCGGTACTGCGACCGTTCGCGATGTGTAAATAAATAGAGACCTGCTGGATTCCGGTGCATTAATGGTACCATTGTCCTTGAGACTGTTCATGCACGCCCAGATGCTGCAGCGATCGCCAGAGCGCGCCGACAAAGGCGTACCCGGGCGGGTGGATGATCGGCGCTTTGGGCACTACCGCGAGGATTCCTACGCGTCTGAAATGAGATTACCGATGGTGACGAAATCCTGCACAGGCGAATACGATATCTTTGATGACGGTCAAGCAGCTGTAGAGCAGAATACTGCTGGCAAGGAGATTCCACCATTTAGGAGGGATACCGGCGGATCACTGAATAAGCGGCATCGATGCGCAATACGGGCGGCACAACACGCCGAGACTCCCGCCTCAAAGGCACCGCGCGCCGGTTAGCGCATGCTTTCGCCGTTGCCGCCTCACCCTGCTGTTAGTGGCTCCGCTGTCGAACCTGGCTTTGCAGCCCCACGCTGGTTCCTGCAACCGCGTCCCCAACCCCTTCGAAATCGGCCCCAATTGCGTTTAACGGGCACCGGCGGGCCATGCCAGTACCAGCGGGGATGATGGCCAGCTGGTACTCGATTACCCACGCAAGTTCCCGGCTTCCGGAACGCCAACGCGCGCGGATGACTGTGGGCAGTGATCGACACTGGCGTGGACGGCACCCACCTGACCTGGAAGGGATCCTTGAGCGCCGCGACGCCCAAGCGCAGTCTGTGATGGCTGACAGTTTGGGAACCATTGATTTATCGCGCCTGAGGTTGCCCTGACTGCCGGGCACGGGCACACCACTGCGCCCCTATCAAGCCGGCAGCCGGGCAACCTGCCCGGCATAATTGAAAGCCCTGATAAAAAAATCCTCAGATCCCGAGTGGCTGGCACCGCGGCGGTGCACGATGGAGCAGCGCCGGAGGCGGTACGCTACGCCGTGGAGTAACGGGGTGACTATTAACCCGCGACCGGTCTGCATTAAGCGAGCTAGCTACCGAAAGCTGGATGACGCCCGCGCATGCTTTTGAGGAGAAAGGCGTGCCGGCAGTCGCCTGCAACTGCAAGTAGCGGCATCAATTGCGGGGTGGGGGGGGCGCCAGCTTACTATCCCGGGTGTGTCACTGTTGGTGTTGATAGCCCGGCGGGAATCATGGTCCTCTTCTCTCAGGGATTTCAATCACACAGCCTGGGGCGGAAGGCGATCGCCGCCGGTTCAACAAGCATGGCGCTGTGGTCGGGGCCGGTCAATTTTGCGCTGGTTTTGAACAATGCACGACAGCGAAACGGACTGAGCCACCGGCCGCCCAGATTATCGCACACGCCATAGCGCCGATGATGCCACCATACGTAATCCATGTCAGCGTCTGCATGACACCCATGGCGCCCGTACAGAGTACGTCGTCAACGCGTGAGAACCCCTGGGGTCGATTATAACTGATTTCGGTGATCCATCGTGTTAGGGAGGTGGAGCGCCCTGAGCCGACGGGCTCCGAATCAAAATGAGATGGTCATTCAGGCCATGTTTGAACCATGTACCTAAGACGGGGTACATCTCGCTGATTGTGGGCGGTTATGCCGTGGTTATTGGCGATTACCAGCTCTACGGTAACCTGTTCCGCATGGTGATGCACTGCATAAAAAGTCACGCGTGGATGAGGAACTAAAAGTCGCCGGCAGTAATTTTTTCACCTACAGTCATTGCAGGTCTATAAAGCGGGTTCACCATCAACCGCGTAGTTCGATAGGTGGCGCAGAGTGCCACGTAAGCACCCGTGCAGGGTTCTGTGCTGATCCTGCGCTGTTAGTGCATGTGTTTTGCTTTGTCTCGTGCGGCGCGTGTGCGGCATGGGGTCTTTTCGTAGCCAGTCGTGTTTTCCAGCGTGGCGGTAATGGCACCTAGGCAGGCGGGTATCTACTGTTACCCAGATCGTCCGTATCCTCATTGCCGTGGCATAAGGCCGGCTTCTACCGTGGGCGAAGAAGATTCAGAAGGCGGCCAAAGCCACTTTGCGGTAGTGCATCGTTGAGTCGAACTTTACATGACCGCGCTTGCGCCGTTCCTGCCTGAGGTCGCCGCAGGTCTAATGGAGGGTCGTACGCAACTGTTCCCCTGCGCGTCAGCATCTGCGATACTGAGATTGGCTCCTGCCTTGTGTTTTGTGTGAACTATGCGGCGAACCGCCGGTAGCCGGAGCCTTTGAATTGATAGTGGAGGAACCGTCTGAGCCAGTACACGAGATTTTATTCGGTGCTGTGGGTTCCGCCACTGTGCTTTCCTGATTCCTGGTCACAGGTCGCCACGGTAATAAGACCGCCGAAGAGGCCGTTCGGTGCGTAACTGGGGCGCTGGGATGTATTGAGGCTGCTCTGGTTCTGAGGACGCGCGCGATGCCTCGCCGCCGCAACATGCCCGTTATTACGCCGTGGTGGTCATGGTGTTGAGACCATTTCTGGCTTTTGAGGATATGCGGCGTGGTCAACTGTAATGACCTCGCCCTGACCCCTGTGACCTGCGCTTAGATGATTGAGGCAAGCCCTGCGCATTATGCCTGAGTACCTGGGAAGACCGTTTTGAGAAGGTTGTGGCTGAGTTAGAGGGCCCGCGTACTGAGATTCTGCTCAATACCTCCTTCGGCTACTGGCGTAACCCATTGATTATTGGCGGCTGATAAGTCTCCTCGCTGCGAGATCGACATCGATACTTTGATTTGACCGCCGGCGTTATGGCTTCCCTTGATGCCAAAGAACAATTGACTTCCCGACTGATGAGCGCGGCCGTGCGTGAACGCAGACCTGCGCGTTGCCGACGCTGGCGGTTGAGGGCGTCGGGCTGCTGATGATAATGCCGTGCCTGACTTCCGGCGGCGGTGTGTATTTGCGCTGAATGCGCAGCATGCCTCTCGCCAGGCGCTGGGTGCTGGCGGCACATTCTGGCGGCACGGGCGCGGCGAGCTGACCGATTTTACCACGGCGAGATGATCGGTGGGTGGGTTGGTCTGGGGCCTCGTGAAGGCGGCGAACTTTATGTAAGACCTTCGGTCCGTTATGTGGATTGTTCTGCGGCCACTTACGGTTCTGCAATCCTACGGCTGAGCGTGTGTACGCAAGCAGGACACTTCTGGGCACTCAACCAGCCTCTCTTGGCCGTGATACTACTCATGATCCGCGCCGCCAGCGCACCTCGCGCCTGGCGTTCAGAGGCAACCGCAATTACCTGCAAAGATGAAGGAACACTTATTACGGTTTTCGGCGCTTCAGGATTTTATATCAACCTCATCAGTGAAAGTAGTGAGGCTGGTTCATAGCCCAACTGGCAGAGGCAGCAGACGAACGCCCAGTAGTGTCTGAGTCCCACTGGGGCACTGAAGCACGGCAGAAGAGACATACCCCATACGTACCGCGGCTTTACTGTAACGTAAATTTTGGTTGTACTCCGGTGGGCTCTGACTGGAGCCGCCCTATGACTCAGTTTCCGCCCGGTCAAGATACACTGATGCTTTGTCGCATCACCTGTGGCCTGCATACGCTTTTGAGAAGATAGCAGCGCGCCCCACAGCGGTGAGCGGCAGGGCGCTTTAGGTAATAAATGTGGTTTGCAAGGTTGGTGGTGCCGGCGCACCCGGGTTTAAAGGGGCTAGCTCGAAAGGCGGTGGGGCAGGAGTATCATCGGAGTATTTGCTGCCGCCGATGAGGATAATACTACGGGCCGCCAGTGCCCAGTACAAAGACGTATTTCAAACCGGCCCTGCCTCGGGCCGATGACAAGGGGCACTGACGGAATAAAAGATGTAGGGCGCCCGCCATGGCGGATAGGATGGCTGCTGCTGCGATGCGTCTGATTTCCAGCAGCAGTACACACCGCCGATGAGTTCGTACCAGCAGCGAGGCTTGACAGTTCGGGGCCAGTTACCCATTTTGGCGAAGATTGCCTCGCGCGGTGGCCCATTGAGGAAGGCTTTTTGAAGCCGTGTATGATGAAATGGAAGCCTATGTGCTAGGCGGAAAATAAGAAGACTGAGTGATGCAGTGTTGTCTTAGTCAAAAGTATCTTTTGCTAGAAATTCTACTTTCTTTATCAAGCAAATAAGGGAAAGAGTGCTCTGAATACAGCTTATTCACAGCTAAACTACAGGTTTAGTGTGATATGCATTCAAAATGAAAGTAAGGAAGAAGCGATATTCTCGTGAAGAATACCATGAGAGCTGGTTCATACACGCACCAAAGAAGCAGCCGGCATTAGCGTTTCGTTGTCACCTCACAGGCCACCCATCAACAACCATCCAGCGCTGCCTGCATCCGGGCTGTCCACGCTACGAATAGCTGCCCTGCGTCGCGCCCGCACAGGTCTTGCAATACAGTTCCCGCAGAACTGGCCCTGTGTGGTGGCGCTGCACCTGAGCCTGCGGCACTGCAGGGCTCCGTGTACAGGGAGGCCACGGGAGAGCAAAGCCATGGTGCTTGAGCTCGAGAGCCTACACAGTCATTGAGCACCCGTACCATCGCTTCCTTTCGGCCGCCTGAATCTACAGCCCATATCGCCCCGGCAATGCGCGGCACCTGCTTCTCCACATAGATGCACCGGTACGCCTTTATTAGGCTGGCAGCCAGTAGCCGCGTCCGCATCAGTTTCTTCTGCTGGTTACGCCCCATCTGCGGCTTTTATAGATTATCGGGGTCATTGGCGAGCCCACGCCAGTTGCCTGACAGCCTTTGCGCGGCAGTCTGCCGCGCCGATAGGCTACCACGATCGATCCGCACCGCGCGGGAGGCGTGCCCTTTCCGCGTCCAGCGGATACCACCGTAAGGCGGATCTCCAAGGTGCCGCTGAGCACTGTGTGCGCGTCTTGGTTTTAACCGTCACCGCAAGCAGACTGCGGCGCAGAATATCGCTGCGGGTATCAGTACCTGTTATGCCGTGGTGTTCGTCCAGGTACGCCTGAACTGATCCTGGCGAATACCCGGTTTTGCGCGGGCCCTTGACCGGTAGGGGACCGTATAAGGCAGCGGCGCTGGCTGTATCCATATATCGCAGCTGGCAGTACATGTCATTCTGCCGGGAGGAAATTCCCGTATCGTGCGTCTGCCTTTCGGGGCGTCCCTTCTCTTCCTGGGTTTGTGCTACAGCGGCTGGGCTGACAGGGTGCCAAGCAAGTGAAGAGATAACTGTTGTGGGTAATTGCTGCAGTGGGTGAAGCAACACGTATCCTCCACTGTGACATTTTCGTGGAACACCTAGTATCAGTGCATATACTACAGCGGAATGAAGATATGGCGAAAATGGTTTTTAAAAGTGCTGGAAAGCGCGCAGGCAAGTAAGTTTCTTTCCTTGGAGTGGAGTGAGCTATTGATAGAGTGAGTTGATGCCGTTCACCTGCGGAGTTATCAGTGGATAACAACGGTATCGGCAAAACATCCCACATATATTATATAAAACTGACCCCACTACGAATTCCGTTCATATGCGGAAGTTTATTTGAGGTCTTAGTTTAATATATCAGAGTGGGAGGCAAAGCAGGGCAAATGACGAAATGGATGTTTTTAGTGGGCTAAAGTTCTGATGGTAGCTTTCTTCATCGGCGCGAGAATGGGTTATATGTATGTTTTATGCGGGGGTTCAGGTAAGGACGGTGGGCAGAGAAATAGGCAAAAGTAATTGGGTTTTGTATCACAAGCATAGCTTTTTCAAGCTGGGTGGTGGTGGATGGTTGAGAGCCTTTAAATCCATCTGCACCTCCATGGAACGGAAGAACTAGTATGCCCGAAATCTTTTGCTTACCTCGTCCGCGGTGAACCCCAGAGTCACCCCGCGTTCAATTGCTGTTGATATGACGGCACTTTCCTGACGGACGCTAAAACCCTTCTGGATACCGGGACTGGTTTGAATGCGCATTCCCGCCTCGCCAGTGCCACGGTATCTATTTGTGGTGTTAAAGGTGGCCACATGGCACCAAATTCACTGACTATATGAAAGGGCTCTGAGAACCGTGGCATTATCTATATTGCTGAGGAATGGCGCCTACCTTGCTGGGATGATTCGGAGAGCTGGCCGTTCACTCCTTCTTCAAGAGAGGGTGACAAATGGCGTGTATTGAGGTGCTGGATACTCGCCAGATTGGTGTGATTCTCTCTGCACAACTGAGGGCATTGAAACGCACAACTGGCAAGCGCCGTCACTGCATTGTGTAGGACTATTTCGCTGCCTAAGGCCAGCTGGTCTCTGTGCAGGGCTGACCCTTGCCCTTTGTTCTGCTGTTCCACTCGAGTGCCAGCGCATCGCTGACTACTCTCGCGCGTGGGGAACTGACAGTAATCTCGGTAGACTGTTCGGGCTGATAATTACAGTGCGCTTGAGACTCTCGCAGCGTGAGCTGCCGCCCCTCAGGTTATCCTCTCAAGCAGTGGCTTTTGGCGCCATTGCTGGATTCGTGCGTGAGGGAGTGAATAAAGCCGGTGGTCTGCGTGTGAACGGCGCGAGAGCGTCTGAACGTACATCCGCAGGGGAAGTTCCCAGCTTCGGGTGAGGCGCGATAATGGTCGTGAGATGCTGGCTGCTGGTACAGGGTGGCGATGGAGCACGCATCATAGGCGCTGGTGGGCGGTAGCTGATGAGGGCTATCGGCTGCAGAAGTACTTGACGGTGCTGTACTATCTACTGCGAAAAAGCTGTTTGATGTTTTAGATGCAGGGTCTTATTTTCAGGGTCTTGTAAAATGGCGAGCATTATTTCTTGGAATGACTCCGCCTTTGAGAGGTGAACTCTATTATCTCGGTATGAATTCGCCCAGAATGTACTATCTGCAACTCTGGGAAGCTATTGCAGACTTTTAGGTAAAATGGAAAAAATCTTATATTTTACTGAGGGAAGAATACGGCGGCAACCTGCCCATTAACTCAACTATTAAGAAAAAACCGGCAGGGCGGTGACCTCTGCTCGGCTGCCTTTTGCGCTGGTGCGCGCCGCAGCAGAACCAGTACCCGCAGGGCGTTGTACTCAGCAGAACTTCCGCATGGGGCATAGTACTCCAGCGAACCCTAGCAGTACCAGGGCGGCTAATTGCAGGGTACGGCCACTGGAATACCTGTGGAACCAGCCAGGATACTGATCAGCAGCACGTTTCAGCAGCTGGCCACAGCCCGGTTATTGAGGGCGAAACGCCTGATTATGAATGATGTCATCATGAAGACTGGGCTGAGCTTCGGCTGTCGTGGTGCTTTGCAGCGGTGGAAGCTGGCAGGCGCCCATTCTGGTTGTGGCCTTACCGGTGGTCTGCCCCTAAGTGATAACGGCTCTCAAGCGGTGTCGCTGGTTTTGGTGCTGGTGCACAAGCCAGCTGAGGGCCCAGTTCTTGGCGGTCTTCCGGCCTGCTCAATGCGGCGGTACCCGCACGCCTCAGGCTGTGATTGCCACCGTCGGTGCGTTTGGCACGCCTTGGCGCTGTTTGCAAACGGAAGATTCAAAGCCACCCTAAACTCACCAAGATCTTCGGCGCTTCTTCGCTGCGTACCTGTTCTTTCGTCGTTTCCGTGGGGTGTTTCGCCTGCCATTCTCATGAACACCAGCGTTGCTGGCCTGCCAGCCAGGGCTCATCGTGGCGTGTTTGCGCTTCATCGTACTCTGCCTGGTGCTTTGATTCCTACCTAACACCACTGAGGCTGCTGAGGCAGGTCTGCCTGAGCGTGAGTCGTGGCGTCGGGCTTCGGTCCGACCGCCCTCCTTGCGGTGTGGCTGTGGCATTGAGATCCTGGGTGCATCCCCGGGCGTACCTGGTGCTATAATCTTTGCTGATAACTAAATATGATAGTTCAACCGGCGTGCTACCCCAAGCGCCGCCGCCGGTTTTCAGTCCAAAGAACCCTGGTGGGGTATTTATTTGCGGGGAGGGCACGCCCATGATGCGCCTCGCTTGCGCTTTCTGTGTAGTTGAACAATTGAGGAGGAGCCGATGGCCAAACACCTGATATGAATGATACAGCATCCACGAAAATACTATGTCCTTTTGTCTTTGAGACCGCCGCCTGGTCGTGGTGGTTGCTGGGTGGCTGCTGACAGGATGGGTTCCCCGGCAGGGGCTAAGGAAAGTATCCCCACTCGTTATTTCCCGCCTATGGTTGCGGCTTTGCTGGCACCGCTAAGCCCCGCCGTGCGTACGCCTCTGGTAAACGCGGTACGCGGCAGGTGCGGGCTACCGCCATCGCTGAAATCGGTGTTGACTGTGGTCTGCTGGGCGCTGGTGGCGCTTACTGGGCAGCAACAGCCCAGGCTCCGTTATGGAGCAAAGTTTCGAAGGCGCAATGAGCTGGTGCACTGGCCTGAGGCTGGGCACCGCCAGCGGAGGCTAAATCCACGGCTGGCAGGGCAGGAATTAGCCTCTGAGAACCCCACCCATTGTCCGCGGGGTTCTGAAGCGGGTAGCACCGCCGCTGAAGTGGCGACCGGAACTTGAATAATTTGTTCACCCTCGTGTTCTTTTCCCTCATGGAGGGCAACGTATCTGGCTGCTGGCTGACTTTTCCTGCGGCGGCACGCAACGCTGTTATCGCAGAAGCGCGCTGGGTAGTCCTGGCGCGTATGCGCGGGCGCAGATTTGTGGCCGCTATTGATGCGGTAGGTATCGGCATTGGTGTTGCAGTCTTTAAGTGCTGGGCCATACCAAGGTTAAAAATTCAGTTCCGGGGTCGTTCATCCCGTGATTGCGGCTTAGCTCTGGGGCGTGGCGTTCCCCAGCACTGGTGGCCTTTGGGCCGGTAGGCGCTCATTATGATCGGCATTGTGCCGCGGTGCAGCAGCTTGAGTCGCGCCATCCCGTAGCCGCTTGATTATGGGTGTGGGGTGGTAGTTCTCAAAATTTGCTGGTCGTAATTTTCGCGGTGGCTGGTGGTCGGCTGATTGGGCTACGCGCCGTCTGCGGTTCCTGTGCTCTGCAGGATCAATTCCGTGGTGGCCATTTCCGGTTGGGGAGAATTGACCCGCACATGTACTGAAGAGTTCCTTTCCTGGTACGAAGAGCGCTGCCGGAAGCTGTTAAACGCTGCTGCGGCGGTGGGTTGAGGGACGCTGCTGAAGGCAAATTGGGGCGTGGCACGCACAGCTGCTGGCCGTGATGAAGAACCTGCTGAGGAGCCCAGACTGCAGAGTTCGCCTCCGCAGAAAATATTAATTGATCTATTCTAGGCAGAAAACCTCCAACAGGGCACAGTAAGTCACATTAAACAGTGGTGTGGTGAGGTTTAGTCCAGTACTTCGTTGGATACCCCATCAGTTCTTTGCGCGTGCGGCGCAGGGCACGGCTCTTTACGGGTTCTGAATACGAAGCATCCACTAAAATACTGGTTGATGCGTCAACCGCGAACGGAATCGGACTGAACGTGCGAACGTCTCTGACACCCGCCCAACCCTATCTGAGATTGAGCCAGCAGCTTAACGCCTTACGGGGTTATTGAGCGCACACCGGTGGCGCATCTGCGGGTGCTGAGCCCTCAAACTCGGTTCTGAGGTGTCTTCGTACCGCGAGAACTCAAGCGTCCTGACTGAACGAAAGCATGGCGCGTGAAGTGTTCTGCAATGGGCTAAACTTAGCGAGGCTGGCGCCATACGGTGGTGGCTGCACTGGCGGGAACCGCCCAGGGGGGGTGCGATGGCGGTCACAACCGCATTGTGCGTATCAGCCGCCGCGCCGCCCTCCCCTAAAACATTGCCGCCACCCCGCGACCACGGCGCGGAGGTTGTCGCGCATGGTACCAGCCGTAGACAGAGGGCACTGGCTGAGGCAAACGCTGAGGCAACTGGCGGTGTTCGTGCACCCTTCGATAATGAGGATAATATCGCCGGGCACCATTAAATGGATCCTGGAGCAGGCGCCTGACGTAGACAATGTCATTGTGGGCGGGCGGCGGCGGCTTGCTGGCGGGCTCTACGGCGGTACGCGCCAAAGCAGTTTCCAACTGTAAGAAAATCATTATTGGTGGTTCAGGCGAGTATTGCGGGCTTATACCGCCATTTCGGCAGCAGATGCGCTGGTGCCATTGAAGGTCTCTACCATCGCTGGCTTCTGCACAGGTGGGGTTCTGGCCGCTGCCTCCATCATTAAAGAGCTGGGTGGATGATGGCGACGGGTGAGTGAGACGACATCGTCCGTGCCCCCATCTTCCCTGGCGGGCCAAGCTGGTGGTGGAGCCTGCAGGGTCGGTACCGTGGCGGTACCGATGAACGGTAAACCTGGCGAAGAATACGGCGAGCCGGCACCGTGGCGTGCGTGCGTGCTCGGGCGGTAAGCATCGATCTGAGCCCGCGTTGAAAGGATTCAGCGCGGCCTTTCGCGGCGGTCATACATGATGATTAAGATGATGCCTGACCGTCCGGGGAGCTGGCGTCAATCTCACGCATTACTCTGAGAACGATGCGAGGAACAAGTACTCGGTGGACCACATGCGAGCGGGGCGGATCCATCACCGGTGACGTCTCGATCATTGATCGATATGGAAAACCACCACCGAGTACCGCAGTAACCGCGCTATTTCTGGCCTTCTTTGAGGAGGAGGGTCACCGATTATCGTCTACTAAAGACCCGCGTGGGCCGCCCCACACTATACGCCATAAACTGGGTACTGCTGTGACCCTGTTTATGCTGCACGGGCGGCTTGCATCCCGCCTGGGTGCCGCTGTATTTAGAGCAGGTCAAGAAACTCTCACACTGTCCGTACTGCGTACAGTGCAGGTCCCCACTGGGACTCTTTAAGGTAGGAGCTTTGTTCCTGCCCTGAATCTGTACTGGTACATCTCTATGGGTTGAGGCGCACGAAGACATACTTGATAGTGCCCTACCACATGTTCCTGGGTGTCTTGATGAAGTCTGTAATGAATAGGTGCTACTTTCCACCCTGATATTGCAAGTGGCCATTTTGAAGGGAATTCTGCAGGAAAATCTCCGAAACAGCCGTGAGGTCCATACCATCTCCAGAAACTTGAGGGAATGTCAGCCACAGGTTCCAGTTTCTTTAAGAGGGGATATTACAAAAGGGATAGTCGCCTGAAACGCAGCTAGGGGGAGTGGGAAAATTGAAGGTGGCTATATCGAAAGAGAGACAAAACCTGGACAAATGAGTAGCCTGGCTTTCTGTCTGAAACTTGCGCCCAGAGCTTAGCCCTGGAACGGGGTGACTGAAATAATTTTAGCCACCAGATCGCTGGCGCCTGGGGTGCCTGGTAGGTGACCTCTACTCCTGCCAGCCCCAGGCAGGATAGCTGCAGCCCCGCTGTGAGACTTCTGCTCGAACACCGCAGTCACTGCCTTCCAGGTGCTTAACCCCGCGGAGCCCAGCAGGAACTTCATGGGACGCCCAGCAACCCCGCCCCTGATCACTACAATACCGAGCGCAGTCCACCCTGCTGTCAGCGGGGCCCCGTACCCACGTTAGCTGCCCCAGCAGGTGGGTGAGCTCGCGACGGGCCCCATTCTGCCCCTGCTCGTCGCGTGCGGCACATGGTAGCCGCCATTCTCATCACGCAACGAGCGAAACAATACGATCCTGCGTACGTAACGAGGTGGCCAAGTTCTTCTTCTTTAGGCGGTCAGGCATCCTGCGCCGCCATGCACCATTGTTCCGGTTACGCGGCTGCCTCTCTGCCAGCGCCGGGCACGCCGGTGCGGTGTGGGGCATACAGCCCCTCTTCGACGAAATATTCCAGACAGATGAGTCAGAGCTTAAACCAAAGTACCTTCCCACCCCTTAAATCCCGAAGAAATGGGTGCGCTGGTTGGAGAAGCTAGGAGTCAGAAAAAGCTGGCGGCTATTTCATGCACGAATCCACGGTCACGGTAGTCGCCTCAGAAAGGATAGCTGCAAACTTTGGCCGCCGTGTCGGCTCACCTAACACACCCTCGTTTCGGCGGTATCTGGCGAATCAACCCCAGCCCGTGAGCCCACCGGAAATACGCGAAGAGTTCAAAGCTTTGATCAATAGATACACCGTGCGGGTTTTTGAGAGTCTAAACCGCCGGATGCCTCATCGTCGACTTTCACCAGCGAACTCGCGTCGCGGCGCGGGCGCGGGCGGCATCCGCCTGAACCTAAACACGAAAGCCCCCGCCAGCAGGGTCACCACAATAGCTTAGGCCACCCACAGGGCGGGTGGGAAACTGTGCAGTAAATGGTGGAGCGCCTTTAATGTATAGCCAGGGTTTCCAGGATGCTGGCAAAGCCCGCGCGGAAATCTTTCGCTCTCAACGGCGGGATGATGACGGCGAGCGTCTGCGGTCATAAATACCTCCCAGCCGTTATTAACAGTCATTGATGGGTTTCTGCAACAACGCGTGCTGGCAGCTGTTCATAAAGCGTCAGCGAGTACTCAGGTACACGATGTGAATCTTCGGTACTATGTCACAACGAAGTACAGTGTGTTCTCTTCCATTTTAGTCCTTGAGCGGATACCAATAGACGGCACCTGATACCTGGCTGAACACACACTGTGAGCGACGCCAGTAGCAAGATCTGGCAAGCCCAGCCCTCGAGCACCCTCGGATGTAGAGAGCCAACCTCTGCGCGCAGATGATTACACAGGCCTGCGGCCTCGCAGTTCACGCCCACCCGGACGATGAGTCATGCCCAAAGGTCTCCACTTCAGCAGCCGCAGCACACTGATAGGGGCGCCGCTGGCGCGGTCGCCACCATGACCGGCGGTGAACGTGAGACATCCTGAATGTAAGAGATTAAATGACAGCCCCTGCGCCCACCGCCGTGACTCTTCCAGGATGCGCCGCAGGAATGCTGCCGCCAAGGCGATCGGTAATGGAGCACCGCTGGATGGGAAGTTTGTGGATTCCGCCCGCTCCTGAAGCAACGGCGCCTCCGCTACCTTTTGGGTGCCGGGGTGCAGCCTTGAACGTGCGGGCGGCACCGCTGGTGCGCCTAGTGCGCGAGTACCGCCCGCATGTGATGATTCAGTTACGACGAGATTGGCGGGTACCCGCACCTGACCATATTACATGGTTTTACAAAGTCGCTGAGGCATGAGAAAGCCGGGTGACCCTGGAAGTTATTACGTGGGAGGGCAGCCGTGGCACTTCTTGAACTCCACATGACTGCGTTCGAATCCTCGAATGGTTAAGGTGGGACACGAATTTCGGCGGTCGTGATGGGCAGGAGCGTATTTTTGGGGTGGATAGGAAAACCTGGTTGATTCGGGCTGGCATACAGAAGGAATCTGGGTTACGAAATAACGCGTATCCCTAGCCCAGTTTATTTCGACTGGCGCGACTGCTGATGCTGGCCCATGCTCTACAAATCGACCTGAATGAAGTACTTTTGGTGATTCCGCAGAGGATGTAAGAAGGTAGCGGCGTAAAGACTACGCCGATTAGTTCCACGCAGCGTGGATCTGCTGGAGCGCGCCTCGCCGATGCACATTATAAGGCGGCTGGCTAAAAGAGCCAGAAGCGGAGGCATCGCCCAATCACGCCGCCCACGGTTTGCCGGGGCATTGAACTCAGGTGATGCCGCCGCGCCGTCTGCCATCACCAGCCTGAACCCCATTTTTGGGGGTTATTCGAAAAGGCGCGCAGGATAGCCGGTGCCGCGCAACTGAGCGCGTAAATGAAAGCCAGATTTTATCCGCCACCGGCTGGAAGGTAATGCAGGAGAACCATGAGCCTTTCGTTCTGAACGCTTCATTCGAGGCCGTTAGCTGCCCTGCAAGCTGGCCCCGAGGTAACTCCAGCCTGAACCCTGACGGCAGTCCCGCCGGTTCCCCGGTACCGGCGGGATTTTGAGACCGCACTTGAGCCCACCCGGGTTGCCTCGGGGCTGATATGGCGACCCGCCGCACCTGCCGCCCAGGTACCAAAAGCCCATACGCTGCTGCCTGGGAAGGAGCCAGCTGCCACGAACACGAGGGGAAATACACTTAACCCGAACCAGCTAAAGCTGGGGAGGGTACCGCAGCGGCAATCTGGCGATGATGGCCGTGAGCCACCACCGCCATGATCCCGGCCAATCACCAGCACGGTATAGCCGCTTGAACTGGGCACACCTACCCCTGCCGTTTATGAACGTTCCTCACTGACTCTTTTAGTAGCATAGTCGCCGCCCGAGCACATTGGGGCGTTGCACGGCAACTGCTGGTGGCGGTACCCAACGCGGACTCGAGGTTTCGTGAAGGACACGGGCAGAACGCACGCTGATTTTGGGTGGTAACAGCTGAAACATCCCGCGAGTAACCCTTTACATGCCTCCACCGAGAACTCCTGCAACGCCCTGCCGGGAACTGAGCGGTTTAACTGAAGGTGATTGATGAAGTTCTTAACTGGCTGGGTGGCCAGCCGCGCAGGCCTCGTGAATGCGGAAGACCGCTACAAGCACGAGTCTGCGCACACCTAGAACAGGCTATAACAGCCATCACGCCGCCTGGGGTGCAGGTGCAAACAGTGGTTGGCTACGGCGGGCGCAGATCGCTGATGTGGTGCGTGAGCTGGCAGGACGCCGCCGCCGTAGGGAAATTTCCGTGCAGTGAGCCGCTGGCTGCCTCGAGCGTCACCGATGATTAACCAGCGGCTGCATACGCGGGTCGCCCTGACCCTGACCCGCTGATCTTGCAATTCCTCAGAGAGCAGCGCCCTCCTCGGGGCTTCAGCAGACCTGGCAGAGCGCATACTCAGAACTGTACTCTACAGCCCTGTGGCCTGATTTCACGCGCGGATTCTCTGCGGGCGCTGCGTGACTACGCGGGCCGTAAACCGCCGGTCTGGATCCTAAGTCAGTTGCCCACCCTGTCAGGGCTGTCCGTACTGCCGCTGCCATCAGCAATTAATGGTTAGGTGAGGTCATACCAGGGTGGGGCGGCGCGTACTAGAAATCATTTACCCGCCTGCATTTGTTGGCGGTTGACACCGTCCTGCAGTGCTGTTGATAATTGTACTGCTTCCCGTGCCACCCCTGCTACAGGGATAGTGCTGGCGTGGACGTGCGTGAGCACCCGCCCGCTGCGCAGTATCGTAATTAATGATTTCGGTTATTTACACGTCTTCCCTGGGGCCCCTGCAGAAGCGAAAGGGCGGTAGGTGCCATCGTCGGTACCGGGCGGGCGGTACCGTGGCCCCACCGGCTGATGCCGTCCTCCTTGGGGGCCTTGGCGTGGGGAGATGTACGGCTCACCTTGCACCCGGTGGGCGCCGCCCATTTTCTTCTGATGGTGAACTGGTGTGGGCCTATTCGTTACCTTTGGCCAGGGTGGGCACCCTTCCTGGCGCTGGTTCTGTTCGGTATGGTCCGCAGCGGCACGCGCGTGTAGCGTTCGGGGCCAGTTCCGCGCTTTTTGGGGGCGCTTCACTGCGGTGTCCACACTTCTGTCTCTAGACGGCACAGTAAACCGCTGCATTATCGAGAGTTAGCGAGGTGACGGCGTGCCAACTCCCTGAATATATCCCCACTCTGGTGGGAGAAAAATCGCACCGCACTACCTGTGGCCGCGCTGGGCGACGTTATCCGCCGCGACTGCACTACCTGTGCCATAGTGCCGTGCTGACACCGGTGCGGACCACCCCGTGACAGGTAATCGTGACCCTGGAAGGAGAACCCCCGCACTGACTCTGCCTCTGGAGGCAGGCGGGGTGGAGATTGAGGTGCCAGCCGCGTAGCTTCCGTGCCGACTCTGGCGGCGGTTCGGGTAACGGGACCGGTGCCAGTTTCTGATCGCTATATTTTTGTGCCGCTGCTGCTGTGATGCGTGTCATCGATGATGAACGCACGGCGCGCGCTGGCGATATGATGGACCGACCGAGCGCCGCGCTTCCTGTAGAGAGACGCCGATCAGCTTGATGTGCATTTTAGCTACATTTCACGCCTGTATGGGGCTGGAATCGAACACTGGCTGATTTATTAGAATATAATTTCGTGACCGGTTCACCAGGCAGAGCCTCAGCCTTTGGTTCTTTGTGATGTCAACAGCGTGTAGCGGTATCGGTTTGACCGTGTTTAATATGGTGAGTATTTGATAAAAACCCGCCCCTGGGGCATTGGAATATTGGTTTGAAGATTTTGCGGTAACCGACGGTGAAAAAGGATGAAACAGAGGCTCGCGAAGGACCGCTATACCGGGAGTGGTGGTTCTGGGTCATAGTCACTCCTGAGGTGCTCACGCGATGTGGTGATGACGGCCGTTGCCTTCCCTTAAAACTTCCTGAAACAACTTTTTGTTTCTGAAATACTGAAACCAGCGATCGCGGCCATGGTCACTTTGCAGACGCCTTGAGGGCAGAAATGGAATCATTGCTGAGACAAATCGGTCGGATCAATCGTGGAGCAGCCACGTGAGGGATGCTGAGGATGAATCTGTTGAGAACCCGGGCCTGTCCGGCTATCTCCCGCAGTTTGCCCAAGCTGCTTATGCAGTGGACCCATCGGCGCTGATTCTGATGGTGAGGTGGCCCGCCTGTGAGGAAGCAAAGGCCCAAAGTCAGCTTACAGTCTGTGCCCTCACGTTGTTTCTATATGACGGCAAGAAATGTCCCTGCCGTCTTATTGATGAGACTTTTCTGAAATCCTCAAGGATACAAGGTGTGTGTGCTGGATTCTTTCTTATGAGATTTTATGTTCCAGAAATTGTTGATGATTAAAAAAAGTTTTCACCTACTGGTTGTGCAGGGTAGGCCTGGGAGGGAAAAATATGGGAAACTATAGAAATGATACTGCACTTGTGATATTTGTAGTAAGGATAGCCCATGGAAAATGGAGAGTTGAAAAACAATGATTTTAGAGGTTCTTGTTCATAGGGGTGGCTTGTTCGTGAGGATACAAGAGTAATTATTAATATTATTTCTAGAAAAATTAAACTTGCGAGAACAACATTTCATTATTCCGCTTATAAGCATTTAAGGTATAATATTTCCCGTGAGTTAGGATTATCGTGCTCAGCGCGGATATGCACGCTATTCTCATGCGATCTAGAAAGACATGATATAAACCTGCTGGAGAATTTGCGTAGCCTCCTAGGTTCGTTAGTGTGGGTACAGCATGCTGTTTGTTCCACCCTTGCCATCACGCCCTTTAGCGCAGGCTGAAATTGGTTTGGCTGGGTATTATGGTAGTGGCAATGCAAATTCCCAATGTTGCTTTAGCCTATCCATTGGCAACACTATCTGATGGCCTGCCAAGGAAACCTATGATTGTGATTGCTGGGGCAGTTAATATCGTTAGTATCCTAGCTTTGACATTTATGGTTGAGTATCACCTGCTATCATGGATAACCATTGCGATCTTGGGCTTTATTAGTGGTGTATTCTCCGAGTTGACACGGCCCCAGAAGCTGGGTATATTCCGCAGCTTCTTGGAAAGGAAAATCTGCTATCGTATAACGCACGCCGTGAAATCTGTGAAGGAATATCTGCGATTATAGCGCCTCCGAGTGCAGGATTTATTGTTCTTGCTGCAGGCTCAACTATTGGTCTTTTGGTACCAGTAGCTCTATTCGCGATTGCTACTCTCGCCTATGCGACCTTGCCAGCTGTTGAGATGGATATAAATCTCACTGAGCCGAGTGAACTACAAAACCTGGGTATTTATCGGATGTTTGATGGCATCCACTACATGCTCCTCAGTGCGCCCTAAGGTAGCTTATTTCCTGATCTACATATTTTTTCTGTTGCAGCTACGGCTCTGTATTCGCTCATTATTATTTATCGACTTTACAACGAGCTCTCTCTCGAAGCATCGGTAGTTGGCGTGGTTATGGCATGCAGTGGGATTGGTGGTATCGCAGCAGCAATTATTATTGATCGTTGTCTATCCTTTGCCCATACACGAGGAATACTGCTTATTTCTAACATTATTTCTCTTCTAAGCATACCGTTAGTATGTTTAAATGATAACCTAGTGTTCTTGGGTTTTACCTTTTATCCTGGATGTAGGATGGGCATCAGGTTTTATCTTCTCAAACAACCTTCGTGATTGTATTACACCTAATGAGTTACTAGGACGTGCTAGCTCTCTCGATGGTGCTTTATTCGGATTGGGAACGCTATACTCTATGTGTGCGGTAGCATTGATGCTTGATTACCTGGGCTCCTTTAAGGTAGCGCTTCTGCTGGCAGGTATCCCAGCCGTAATCTGGGCCCTGATCGGCATGCTGGATTCACTACATCGACAGCATTCAACATTGCTGGCCTGCAGTAGCAGCGACGACACAGCTCAATGGTCTCGGCACTGCAAGAGAGGATATGACGGTACGGCTATCAACTATGTGTCATATCGTTTACAGCAGAAGAGAGAGGCGGACCTGCCGTAGCCAGCGAGTCGCTTCTCATGGTTTGCGTACGTCCCTGACGCGAGGTCTGGACAGGATTAGATCTCAGAAGTTTCCCGAGCATCTTGGTGACGTCCAGAGCTTCGTCGAGCCGCTGAGCCTCCCGCGTCGACCTCACCGCGTCTCAACGTAGCCTACAGCCACCACGGCATCAGCGCATCGGGTGACCTTTGGTTTCGCCACGGAATACTCTTTGGCGATCTTCGCGGCGGCCGCGATGAGCTTTATTCAGCGCAATACGGTCGGCGGCGATGCTTCCGCCAGGAAGCGGCAACGCTCCACACTGGCGCTCCAGGCCCGTCGATCATCTTCTCCGCCGCCACGCGAGAAACGCCATGGCGGGTAGACGGATGGACTGGAGCAGGTTAGCGCCATCACCGGAACGCCCACGTTCAGCTCTGGAAGGCCCTGCTGAGGGAGGACAGCGCGATGGCCTCGCATCATTAGCCAATCACCGGCCGCCAAACCAGCATAATGGTGCCTCCCACAACCTGCCCGCCTACCTTTGCTGCGCATGGGGAGCGAGGAGCCTAGCTGCAGATCACCAAATCCAGTGTTCGGCCTGAGCCATCCAACGGATACTGCTGATCTCACTGTGGTCGTGGTAAGGAGGTGGTGTGCAGCCGCCGCAGAAACCCCAACCATCACGGCCTGTCGCGCCCCAAAGTGGCGATGCGCCTCGGCTGGGCAGGATCGGTTTCTTCGGCAAGCAGCCCAATCACGTGCTGAGAAGCCCGCCGCATTGATGCTGGTGCCTAGCGAAGCGCCTAGGGAACTCTCAGCATAGCCACGCGGGGTGGTGGACGCATTCACCCGTTCACGCCGTAACGCAGTGGCGGCGTGCGTAGCCCGAGAGAATTCCGGGCCCCAGGGTAATGGGGTGGGGTTAACCATCAGGTGTGCGTCCAGACTTGATGCTTTATCCTTGAACCTGCGGATTTCCAACGATGCAGCGGAGAGGAACCCGGCGTGGATCAGCCTTTTGACCAGTGCGCCTCGGTCATTACGGCAATACGTACGGATAGGGAAACATCAGCGGAAGATCGGAGGCGTCTACACAGCTGGGGGTGAACCCTGCCTTGTGGATTCCAGGGAACGGCTACAAAGTTGCCAGAACTCGTTAAAAGTTCAGAATATCTGATGAGGTGCCTGAAACCAGTCTCAAAGATGCCAATGGGGAAACGTCGCCGTACCTACCGGGCGGTTACCAGATCCGTGCGCTTCGCGGATAGCCTGGGCGCGCCCAGCGTCGGAAGAGCACCCAGTTCTCATTAAGGCTCTCGCGGCTGCCTTCTCTATGAGGGCGCAGTTGTCGTTGGCCATGTTGATCTGAGGGTCTGCCCCTGAAATCGGAAGTTACTGACCGCGCGCTGGTCTGTGTACGGTAGAGTGCGTTGGCGGCACGCGAACTTCACCATGTGTGCTGCGTTCCACGTGGTATCTAACATTTCTAAGCCATACCCCAGGATAGAAGCGCAGGCAAAAAATCAGGTGCTGCCACTGCGATTTTGAAGATATTATGATCCAGAAAATAGGCGAAATTTTCCGCCCAACCTTCATCAATGCCCGCACCCTAAAATGCTGGAACGGTTATTAGGAGCGCAAAGCCACAGAAAATATGTCATGCCGGTATTATGGATGCTTGCGCGGTATTGCACGTTCGATCGCGGGCATCGCGCAAATAGGCCTGGCTAAACCCCAGGGGGTTTTCCCGCCCGTTTCCAGCGAAGATGATACGCGGCCGTTGTCGGAACGCCTCACCGGCAGGGAAGTGGTGGTCGGTGGATCGCCCTCGCCGGTGGGGGTATTGGGTCAAGTCCTGGCGAATCCAAACACCAGTTCCGCTTTACCGTCACGCAGGTGATAGAACACCCTAACCCGCAACCCTGCCATTGAGAACCGCACCGAGATAACATAACGTCAGCCGCGGCGTACGTTTCGCCGGTGTGTGCTCACGCAATTCATCGTCTACGGCAGGTGTGCGGCGGCAGGAGGCAATCACCGACGGGTAGAACACGTCTCCACCAGGTTGCGAAGCAAACCCGGCGGTATATCACCTTGTCTGGCTGCAGTGTGCCAGGCCACGGACTGGAAACACCCGCAGGTACGAATCATGGCCCAGCACTATAATGGATGGGGTTTTGAACCTCCACCGCGTAACTCTTAATGGAACCATACACCGTTCCCGATCACCCGCCTGGCTGTGCGCAACTACGAAGCGGCATCCCCAGGCCCAGGTCGAAATGTCACCGATCCCAGCCGCGGACGAGAATCTCCGCACCCAAAATACACGTGCAACGGAACTGCTCGCCTGAGGCGGTGTGGCCTGCTGGAACTTGGTTAGGGTGTCACTGATGCCCTCCATGAAGCGCTGGTTAATGTCTTTGGTGAGATTGCTCTACGCCGCCGGGCTTTGCTGAACCGATCTTGAGAGAACCCACCTGCACCGGGCCGTCCCCTTTCACAGTCATCCAGGAGCATGGGGCCTGAACGGGACCCCGTTGAGAAACTACTTTATGCGCTTCAGGCATCTTTTTCGATGTACCATATGCCCAAGCCATCTCTCTGTTCTGCGAAAGAGGCGCTAGCCATCTGGCTTCCTACTACTACGCTCTCATACAATACGGCGCGTTTGAATATATAGGGCCCCGACGAATGAGCGACGCCATAACAGCCGTAGCGGTGGGTTCTTTGCAACAGGGCGCCGCCAACTGCATCTGCCAGCTGGGAAAACCCGCGGGCCGGCGGGTTCTGCTGAGGATAATCGTGTACCGCCTCCCGGCAGAAGGCAATGGAGCCATATGAGTACACATGTCATTATTTTCGAGGCCGCTCGTACCTCCCACTCCCACCCTGTAGCCATTCGCTCGGTGCCCTGTTTTGTGGCAAGCATTAGTCTGCTGAGCCACATCGCATGGGGTTTGTACTTTCGCCTGGGTTAGTTTCAATAAAGTGGTTCTCCTGGCAACCTGGGCCGCTGAAAATCCACACATCCGGTGTATTACCATTCCACCGGGCATAGCGCAGGCCATTTTCCAGCCGCGGCACAGCCATACTGGAAACCCCGCCTGACGGCTCCGACTCCAAACGCAACCTGCGCTTGCCATTTACCTGCGGGCGGTATTGGGGTTTTATCTGGCGGCATGCTTCATAGCACCGTGGAATAAGGATCAGAACTATCGCAAAACTTATCGAAATAATCATGTTGCGCGCTGTAAGTACCATTACCGACCATTCCATCGGTAATCTGCGTGTCACCGTCTGCCCACCGTCCGATACTGGCTGTGCGTCCTGCGGTAGCTCGGCAGCGGGAAGAGCTGAGGATGCATCACCCAGCTTCCTCGTACCGGCGGGTGGCTCGTCCTGGGGGTTGTGTAAGGCATTTGAGAATTTTCCACAGGCTCATTCTCCCCACACTGCTGCTGGAGCGTACCCGAACCTAAACGCCACTCTATACTTCAACATCACGCGCGCGCCGGACGCACCCTGTGCTGCACTGTTCGCTGAGCTGCATCCTTACAAACCGCCATTAACCCACCAGAAAACCGCCTTCCAAAAGAACTACAAACAGCCCGCGTTATGCCAGATAACGAGATCGCTAAACTATATTGTGGCCGTTCATTGCTACCCAATCAACTCCTCGAAGGTGAGTAATGACTGAGAACAATAATAACTATTTGCAGCTGTAACTCGCGCTGGAGCTTCCGTGCGTGCCATCAGTTTGCCGCTATCGCTGCAGGCCCTGGGTGGGGGTAGGAGAGATAAGAAGTGCAGACGGCGCTGCAGTGACGCAATGCGCCACCGCCTCCGTGAGTTTCAACGCCCGCCGTTGGCGGGCGCGTGAAAAGACAAGGCCTCATGTTGTCGAACGGCGGAAGTCGTTGGTGACGCACTGGGCCCCAACTGGTTACTGGTGGTAGATCCATCGACGGCACCTCCGCCTGACCGCGCCTGCACAACAACGCCTTCCGGTGATTGCGGTGGCTGATGGCGGTTCAACGTCGGACCCTCCGTGTCTTCACATATGGAAGCCAACTGGCCTCGAGGCCGCTGACTGTAGACCTGCGCCTGCCCGCAGCGAATCAAAACCCGGTCGCCAAGGCTGGCGGGGCAAAAGATCAACGAGCTGACTCGTGCGCTTTTGACGCCCCGCCACGTAAGCTCGATCGAAGAATCAAAATGCAGCCCGTACCTGCGTATTATCCTTGATGGTGAACATGGCGCTATCGCTGCCCGCCGCGGCGAACCGGTGTTGATGTGGATGCTCTGGCACTCGGCGGCACCTTGAAGGTATTTAAGGCTGCTCGCGCTTATTAAGGCGCGCCACTGGGAAGCGCATCAGGCCGCCCACACCCACCGATGACGCCGAGCGTGAGGGCAGCCGCCGTCAGCACGACTCTGACTGATCCTCACCACTGACAGATTTGGTCACCAGCGATAACTGCTCTTCGCCGCAACCGGTAATACCGACGGTAAACTGCTGCGCGGTGTGCGCTAGCGAAAGAATAATATCAGACCACCCAGTCGCTGGTCATGCGCTTCCTCTCGGGCACCGTGCGTACGGCTGAGGCGCGGAGCACCCGTCTGCAGCGTATGCAGGGAAATCAAAAGCACACCCACATGCCCCTGCCCTGTTTCATAGGGAGTGTAAGACAATGCAGTTAGCCTACTCTGGCTTCCTCATGCTCTTGGCCGCAATCGGCCACTTCCTGCAAACCTACGAGACTTGATAATGAGATGGAGGAGGCAGGATACACAGAACCGGCTCACATAAGTATGAGCGTCCCGTTGAATATCCTGGGCCCGGCATGTTTAGAATTATTTATGGGCGTGAGATTTGGTACGTGCCGTGACCGTCAGAATAGTTTTACCATGCTATTCCCATAGGCCGCGCCCTTTACGCCCCAGCACCAGTCATCGGCATCCTGCAGGCGTTTCCTGATCGCCGGCGGTAAAAGCTCGCGCCTGAGGGCATGATCGCCACAGGAACCAGCCTGCCCACGGAAGTCATGCCCTCGTACCAGCTGATGCGCAGTCGTAAAATATTATTTTTGTGTGATCGCCCAGAACGTCGCGTGGAGGCAGAAGCTATTTCATGGAACATCTCTGGCGTGGAGTAGACTCGTTCCGGCAATTTCAAGAACCCTATCACCCACAACACCCAAGTGAGCTCAACCACGCGGTCATTAATGGCGATACCAAATTTCTGGTAGAGGGCCTTGAATCCTGATTAAGCCCAGAATCCGAGATGGCGTACCGATGGAGCGTTCCGGAGCTTCGTCCATACCCCTAACCCTGGCCGGTAAAAATACTGGTACGTGCCCAAGGTCCTAGCTTCCCCGTGCGACAGCAAGGGCTGCGGGTGCCTGAGTGCTGCAGCTCAACAACCGCACCGAAGATATCTGACGGCTAACTCCGCCCGCAAACACCTATACGAGACTGAATATAAAAAGTGTGGATGGCGCAGTCCTGGCCGTTTGGGGCGCTTGTTAGTGGTGCCAAAACAGCCGAAAACCCAGGTGGTACGGTGGGCCGGTTGTAAACTTTTGCGTAACGGTTTTATCGCTCCCCAAGAGCTCTTTCAAATGCAAGCGTCCGCCGAGTTCTCGGCCTGATGAGCCAGCCTTCGGCCGCGCCTGCATGCGGCGTGCGTCGTACACCTTGTAGCCCGCAGCGTTCACTGGAACATCCGCCGACAAAATGTGTAGTGATCGACCTACCACCAAAAGATTTTTTAAACTTCTGCAAACCTGCCACCACCTGTAACTGGCCCATCCTCCGGGGCAATGCTGAAGAATCCATTACTTGACCTTTATTTCTGCGTCTAAAATCAGGTTCGTCACCACCGGAATGCCGCCGCGAAAGCCGCGGTGCCTAGAAATGAGGCCGCCGCGGGCGAAAGTGCGTATCGTCTGAGTCGTAGACGAAAGCTGCGGCAATCGGCTCCACCCGTGCCAGTCCTCATGCGTGAGACGGCAATGCATACAGGAGGCAGCCTGAGCGGGCATGAGCACCTGTGCCACCTGCGACAGGTATTCACCCGGCTGGCTATTAAAACTGTCCGGTCGGCACCCAAGAACCGATACAGCACCGCCATATCCCTCAGGATCCTAGACACTTAATGCCTACGCCTTCTTGTATTATTGTGTGCAGGTTGTGTTATCTGACTTAATTCCTTGAGAATTTCATCAATACCTGAAAGATCGATGATTTGTGTATGTGCGCTGAACCTGGCGGTGAAAGCACCGCCTGGCGGAGGTTAAAATGCCGCCGTACCACGTTCGCACTCCCAGATCGCCGGGTTGGTGGGGCTCTGATCTGCACACGAACAGGCACTTCTGTGTGCTTTCGTTTTGGCCTTCAGCGAGGTGAGGCGGTATCAAATGTCTGTGCATCTTCGGCCACCAGCCCGTACGCCGGCTGTATAGGTACTCGCCGGCCTTTATCGCCTCAACGGGTGCGAGATACGACCAACCGCCGCTGCGGCGGGATGATTGGGTGTGCCGCTTCACCTTTAAAACGTGCCCAAATCTCTGATCAAGAATACGCCTAAACATTCTATAGGGTTCATCTCTGGCGGCTGATGTGTGCTAAAAATAGTGTTTCGACCCACTGAAACCCAGCAGGTCTTTACGTGGTGTGAGACATGCGCAGTTGCCAGTACCCTGTGCGCTAGGGCGTTCATAGGTGCGCAGCAACTGGCGGTGGTATCTCATAAACGAAAACCGAATGGAATTTCTGCACTGTAGTTTACGGACGTACGCTTGCGGCCCGCCGGGGTGGTGGGCCGTTTAGGTTGGCCGGTCTCCGATTATGGATGGTGGGTGCATCATCCTGGTTCCGGCAACGGCGCCCTCTAGCTTGGCCTGCAATGCAGCGTCTCTATCGACCGCGCCTGACGGTGGTCTCTTGAGAACCAGCAGGTCGAGGTAACTCAAGGTGCGAAGTCAATGGTGCTGCACCCTGCACACGTAGAGCCAAAGATCTGCATGCGCCCTGTCAATTGAAATGTGCCACCGAAATCCTGGCGGCATCGTGTTCGACAGGAGGAATCGCATACCCTCCAGGTTCCCTAGACTCGCACCGGCACACCAATCACCGGCAGTGCGGGTAACCGCGCGAGCATCCCTGGCAATGTGCCGCAATCGCCGCGCACCGGCACAATGACGCGATCATCGCGGGCTGTGCGCCCGCCGGGCCGCAAGCGATCGCGTCTTCAGGGCATGGCGCGTGCCGAAACCACATCGGCTTCATAGGGATACCACTCTTCATACCGTCGCGGCTGGCTTCCATAACGGACCAGTCGGAACTCGGAGCCCATCACAATACCCACTACGGGGGCTGTCAGAATCGCACGGGGGAGGTCGTCATTCCTCTTTCCCTTCCACAAGGGACAATCTCAAACTATGGCGGCCTGCCATCACGCAGAATAGAGGCGAGCACGGCGGCATCATGACGCAGCTGCTCATGCTCTGCGCACCCGCCAGTAACGTTTTACGCGACTCATCTGCACGCCCCGGCCGGGTCTTTGCCGTAGAAATGTATTTTGCGCGTGGCTCCACTGACAGCCAGCGTACACACCAGAAAATGTCACCGGCGTTCCCCGCCCAGAATTCTTTCGCACACACTCACTTCAGCGAGGGCAGATGAACACCACCCAGCGCGGCAGGTCACACCGCACGCAGGTGCGCTCTAAACTGCTGGTGACCGTCACCGTCCCGGGTCCACGCCCCGCATTGTGCGCACGCCATGCCCATTAATCTAGAACCCGGATGGTGAAACTCAGAACTTGAACAGTTCGACAGCTTTACTACCTCCTGTCACGCCTGCCTGTGAGCGATCGTGCACCGCCGCCTCAGATGCGGCTGCGGCCACCTGCGCGCTGGTGCGTTCGGGGCGGGAACTACCCTACCGCACACTCGAAATGTACTTGGACTGTCTCAGCCACTGCGCCAGGGATAACCCTGGCCCGCCTCGCCTGGCGTGGCCACCAGCGCGCGTACAGCTCGCGGGTAAACGGCACCTCTCCTCCGCTGTGGGCGCGAGAAAATCGGTGCGTGATTCTAACTGAGTCGAACCAGCTGGCGGCGCGCGCGTTCACGAGCGTCCCCAGCAGATTCGAGCACCAGCACACTTGCCGCCATAGCGCCCGTGCGCGGGGTTTTGAGCACCACTGGCCAGCTGGAAATCGCACCTCGATCCTCGCAGTTCGGTGAGCGTACCACTTTAGCGCCCATCGTCGGCAGCAGCAGCCGTTCGATCGCCGCGCGTGCTGCGCAGCTTTATCTTGGCGTATTGCAGGGCTTCCTGGCGTGGCGGCACATTCACGCCCTCTGCAGTCAGTGCAAGTGCGTAATAGTTCTGCGGAATGCGCTCATGGTCGAACGTAATCGCTGCCCTTTACTTCCGCCGCGAACGCAGGCAGCGTCAGTTTTTGTAATCGTCGCTCACGGCGTGCACGCACCGCAGCCACGGTGCACCCACCCGAGGGCCTGGCGAGTGATAAGCGGCAGATTCAATCTGAGACGTGCAGCGCCGCCGGTGCGCATCATGCGGGCTATACTCGTCCCGCCACCGATCACGCCAGCACCACCGGGTCCAGTTTAGCTAGGCAAGTCGCATCACCTAAGCCCAGCGCGTTAGCCAATAACACCCATGGTAAGCTGCACATAGCTCCGGCATAAATCCTGGGAGTTGACTTGGTGGTAAGGCAGCTGAGAAGGCATATTCGCATGTGGTACCACCATTCAAGGCAGGTAGAAATATGGCGTGCCCAGCAGAACTCATCCTCACCGCAAACGAGAAGCAAATACGAGTCTCACTTCCCAGCCGAACTGACAGCGGACGGTGCACACGTACGGCACTGAGATTACGCCAACTTTTGCACTGCTGGCGGCGCTGCATCTCGTGGTGAACTCGTGCGGTGTGGACGCCGATGGTGACCATCATGCACGACCTCCCACACCAGCTTTTCAAGGTGCAGCCGCTGTATCGGCGCTCACCATTTTCTCGTGGTTTTAATGAACCGCCAGGACGTTCCGCGAGAACCGCGGAGAACTGGAAAGCGAGAGGCATCGGAGTTTCAGCGTTCGTAACATACCCTGGAAATTTTGTTGAAGCCGGGTGCGGCCTTCTCAGCACTCCACAGCATTTGCTGCGAACTGCGCAGGCCTCGTTCATTTCTGGGAACGACGACTAGTGCACGGCCTTGGCATCACCATCCTGAGGCGCTTTCCTCCTACCGGGTTCTGGGTGGATGGCAACACCGCAAACAGCTGCTGAGGGTGGGGCTTTTCACCGGTTAGCTGAAGAGTCATGACATGCCACAGTTGAAGAAGTCAACTGAGATTATGACCCACGACTCCCGAAGCAGAGCTGTCAAGAGAAGCGCAGGAGTCAGCTGAGGCGAAGTCTCTTGAACGGCAACATTACACGTACAGACGGAATGACGGTGGCGGTCCATGATGTGTGGGCCGCCATCTTTATTTGAACACTGCACAGTGCAGCTTCGCAGGTGCTGCGCGCGCGCTTTCTATCAACGCGGCAGTGTAGCTAATCTACTCGCCGTTTAACCGTGTAACAGCAGTTATCTTTCCCCGGCGGCGGGTATCTTGGCAGCCCGTCTACCTGCGTGAATCTGCGCTATCTCTGCTGCGGTAAACCTGCTGTGGGGTCGAGTGATGAGTACCGCATAGCCAGCCACGAGCGCCCTGAGTATCTCGCAGACAATGGCAGAGCATTTTGCAAAAGCAAAACTATGCTGAGAGCAGCAGGACCGCAAGGGCGTTGGTTCTCCGCCGTCAAGCCGCACCCGATGGGAGTCAAAGCTGCGCCTGCTTGAGTATTTCGGCGAGCACATCCGCATTGGTGACTCGGCGAGCACCCTCTGGTGGTGGGGCGGCAGCCCATGAACTGATCTGCCCACAGGCACCAGGGCGCAGAACCAGGATTTCGCCGTCGCAAACATTAAAGACAGCCTGAATCACCCGTATAACGCATGGCCAGCGGCCCCACAATGAGCAGCAGAAAATCCGGGAACGAGTAGCGTGCGGTGCGGTGGCAGCGTTGCAACGCCACACCCAACCTGCGGCTCATTATCTGTTCAGCAGCGCACCTGCCCCTAATGCCGAAGCAGAGAGCAACACAGCGCCAGTGACATCGGATTCTATGCAGGTGCCGCCTCTTCGACCTCGCACCTCATTGAGGAGCAGATTTGCGCTTTTATCAACCCAGTTCACTGAGCACCCGCCCCGAAAAGTTCGATCCGTTCCCCGCCGCGCGAATGCCAGATACCATGGCAGTGTTTGTACTGCAGCGAGAGCATGAAAAGCCTGGTTGAGAGAACGTGCAAAGTTTGGGAGTAGATTTTCTGCCATTCCTCAACCATACCTAGGCTCTTATTTGTACCCAGAGGCATGAATATTTATTTGTTTTGTAAACATTTTTCGTATCTTTTGCATGTATTTGTCGGATAAAAAGATTTATCGAGTGACTATTCGATATATGTGGAATGAATTTATCAGCTGTAAACCGCTTACTTGAGTTCCATGAGGTGTTTAGCACCTTTTGCAGATTAAGTCCAGTTTTGACGAATAGGGCGTGTCGCCCGTCCAATGAATAGTGTGAAGCTTTCGCCGATAGCGCAACCTCCCGCAAAGCGCTACTTTCTTCGGCATTCAATCCTGCAGACCAGCGCCAGTCACCCAGTGTGTTGGAGATCGTGGCCCCGCAGACTCATCTGCTGATGAGAACACGAAGGACGACTAGGTTCAGTGCATCAGCCCTGAGATGTAAACACTGGCTGGTGCCAGCTGGCGACCGCCCGGCTGAACCCAGCTCACACTATGCAAACAATCCACGCAGTAACTACCAGAAGAACAGGCCAATGTGTTCCTGTTTGCCGCCGCCGAGCTGAGCCTCGGCGCGATATATCGCGCCCGCTGCAGAATGCAGGGCAAATAGGGCTGTTGGTTTTGCCCCGACGGTGGCACCGTCGACATTTGGGAGGCCGTGCCGATATTTTAGCGGCACCGGCGGGTGAAGAAGCTGAACTTGCTCCGGCAGGCTGAAGCACTTTGCGCCCAAACGGACCCTCAGCCTCCCGAGAAGGGCGGAGTTCCACACGTGACGCTAAACGCGTGTCGGGGTCGCCTGTGCGCGAAGAGAGTGCTCCAAATATGCTAGGTGACAATGATGAGCGTTTTCGGAATCTGGGGAGGACTCCGAACGCGAACGCCGGAGGCTGCGCAAGGCAGGCTAGTAAGGTTAGCCATTACATCATGCAAACCGCACGACTGTGCCTCGACAAACATGCAAAAGAGAGGCAACGGTTACGCTCACCTACCCTATGCTGATCTAACGGCCGCTCATAGGGCCGCTTCGGAACATCGCGAGCCCTCACGCCTGCGATTTGTGTGATCTGCACGCTGAACAGCGACCGTACCCCACAGGGGTGGCAGGTGCGCGTACTGAGCCGTCCGCGCCCTTATAGCGGCGCACAGTGCCACGCTGCGGGGTTATCATACTGTTTATATTACGAACCCTTCTGCAGCAGCAGCAGAAGGTTCTGCATGTGAGAAACTGTGACATATGCAAATCTTTACAACGCACTCGCATCACAATTTATTCACCTGGAACGAGAACACCCATACGTCAGAGGATCGCCAGAACGTCGATACGCCGCCGAGCCTGATGAGAAAGGCTGGAGGCGCTACGCCCGCCGTTAAAATTCCGTGGCCGAGGGCGTTTAGACGAGGCCCCGCCGCAGATTCGCTGCAGGAGGACGTGCAGACACCCAGCCTGAGACGCAGACGGGGCGTTTGCGCGCATCCGAGCCGAGGCCCAGGTACGGCGGCTGGAACCAGATGTGGCTACTGGGTGTAAAATTTATTGCCCCGCACGGAGCAAAGTGGGGAGCGGGCGTAGGCAGCGGTGCGCACGCACACGAGTGTCTCTGACTGGGTCTGTCTGTTGGTGCGTGAGGGTCTATAACGTCCCCAAGAGCCCTCACCCTGAGCGCGTGCGGAGCCGGGATGCGCGCCAAAAGAGCAGGAGAAGCGCTGACGGCCGCCCAGTCGGTTGAAGAAGCTGAGGCCACCAGCGGCGAAAAGAAAAGCCCCGCCAGACGAATACCGCACCGAGACGACCCACCAGCATAGCAGGTGCGCGTCGCTGCGGACCCCCGATGAGGCTGATATTCCCAAGGGAAATATTGACGTTCTAAACCGGTGAAAGCCGAAGCAGTCAAGGTTGCCCTAAGGCTGAGCTTGATAGTGCCCGATAAGCCGCCCCTGCTTCGTCTCACGGTCAACCATTATTACCCTCGCGGTACCGATTCTGGTGATACGATCGCGGTCCGTGCGGTGGCTTTCGACGCATTCCTGTGGCTTGAATACCACCGCCCTGGGTTCCGGCAGATGCCTACGGCTTTGATACTCGCTGAACGGATGCGGCTGGGCTTTACGGACTGAATCTGATGTGACGAACTTCGCGCCCATATTTGGAGAGTATCACTACTGGAGCGGAGCATAACCGCGTTTTTGCCCGATGAAGCGGCATATGCACGATGTAAACTGGTCATCCTGCACTCCACCGCCGCGGCGGTACTGATGCTCATCCTAGCGTTCATCTCAAGCGCAGTCTCGCGGGAGCGCGCCCCGGTGTTATCCGTCGCAGCCTTTTTCACCGGTGCGTGGCTGACGGTGGGGACTCTGGGCGTACTTGCTGCCGTTGGTATTTTCAGCTGGGATTGGCTGTTTACACCCTTCCACACCACGTCCTTCCCTGCAGGGTAACTGGCAGTCTCCATTTGAACGACACACTGATCCGCTTGCACCCGCCGGCAGTTCTGGGTAGATGCGGCCATTGCCGCTGCGGGCCCTGAGTATGCTGATCGTGCCCCTGCTGATGGGCCACACCTGGCCCACTTGCTACCGTAAAAACAGGTGGCTCTGCGCCGCAGTGCCGAACGGTTCGCGGCACTTCAAAAAGCTGATGCTCAGGTGTGGAGGCAAGCAGGTGAGCGCCTCCCAGCAGGCTTCCCTGTTCCAACGGATAGGCCCATAACTTTCGAGGAGGCGGCGCCGACCCCAGCCATATGACGGCCGGCGCCGCACTTATATGCTTTAACACTCGCAGGAATTACCTAGGCTGAAAGCATGGAAAGAATCAAGGCTGACTCCTCAGCTCAGTGCCCTCCACCGAGGACAGCACTTTAGCAGCGCTCACGCGAAGTCTTCTTCATAAGCCAGGTAGGTTGCGGCAATACGGCAGAGCGAAGCGCGGTGGAAAACCAATATTGGCTTTTCCACCCCGCTTCATATGACGCATTTGAAAACGGCATTCCACGCGGTCTGGTGACGAACAGAACAGGTTTTGACAGCGAACCGCTGCGTGCCCTAAATCCAGAAAAAGAGAACCATGGTGCAGCCACTCGTTGTAGTGGATAGTCTGCCCCGTCCATATGCGGCCAGAAGTAGGCACTCATCAGCAGTACCGCCACCAGGTACACGCCCGGTAAAGCACAGGCCCACCTGTTTGCGTCGCACTGAGCGCCCGAATGGCCCAGCACCAGCCCCAGCACACCGGGCAAGTATCAGAATCAAGAACGGCCTGAACGAGAGAGCATAGAAGCTAGAACAGGTGCGGTTCGGGTAGAGGAACCACGGACGTAACTCACGGCAAAAACGAAGAGCAGATGCAAACCGCCAGTCACGGCGCACATGGTGACGATGACGCCACCAGGATCGCCGCACAAAAGTCCCACCAGATCAGCGGGTTGCCGATATTGAGGATCGCTCAGAACAGGAAGAGGCAGGCACCCTTCGAGCCCATCTTTGGCGACCATAGTACGAGGTGGGTCGCCCCAGCAGAAGCTCACCCACGCGGGAGATGCATACTGAATGGGGGCCATCTAGCTTGGAAATGGAATTGAAACGCCGAAACATGGTACTCCCAGAGCGAACGCAGATCAGTCGGCAGCCACTGAAACCCCTGCCCGGGATTATCCTGCGCCCAATGCCGGTAGAAAGTGTCTCGATGACTTTAAACCAGCCCGCCCACGTGGACAGGTACACATAGCCCTACACCAATCATCTGAACGAACGCGGCAGGCCTCACGGAGCATACACCCGACAACCGCCCAGTTCTTCAACCCCAGAATACGGCGTGCGTTCACATCCCAGAACACGGTCAGCAACCCGAAAGCAGCGAAGCAAAGCGAATCCATTTCACGCCCACAGCCGCACCAGCGCACACGCCAGCCGCCAGCCGCCACAGATGCCACCCCGAACCAGGACCAACCACAGCTGAGGCAGCGTGCCGCCGTTCTGTTGGGCCAGAGCCGCCACTTTACGTGCTGCAGCACCCGCGCGCGATTGCTGCCGATTCAAGAGCAGGCACAATCAAAAGTCGCTAAAAATCCAGAACATCTGGAAAATATCCAGCAGCGCCAGACGGGACTCCACAAACATGAGCCCATCCACGGATGCGAGTGATCGCGGCGATAGTAGCCACCGTCATAGAACGGAACAGCAACCAGGCCGCATACGCCACCAAGCGCCACCGACAACGTACCAACTCAGCGCCGCGCTCAAAACGCCACCCAAACGGGTTATTATCTCCAAAATCGCCATCCCGGCGGCGATCATCCACTTCACCAGCGGAGGGTGAACCATACACCGGGGAATCCGTCAGAAGACCTGAAGGGGCTCCCCGCCACGAAGGTTCCGCGGTTCGCCCCTTCGTCCAGTCCCAGCTCTAGCTCCGTAACGGTACGAGTAGGCGTCCTTCGCGTAGTACGTCCTATCGCAAAACAATCGCGTCTCGGATGTGCCAAAAACAAAACGCAGTAGTGCCTGCAGTGAGCACCACCATCAGGGCGGGTACAACCTGCACGTCGCCCAGCGGGGCGCAGACACGCGGGCCACAACTCGAGCGGGCGAGCATACTCAACTTCCATTAAAACGCTCGGACATCGATGAACGGCCCGAGCCTACGAAAAGAATACCGGTTTGTAACGTCACCTAAACATCGTAGAGGCTAATCCCCAGAAAGCTTTACAGTATTTCGGCAGGTTAGGGATTATTCTGCAAGAAATTTTATTCTGCCCAGCCCCGGAACCATGGCCTACACTGGAAGGGGTGAGCGCATGAAACCACACAATAAAACAACACCCCACGCCTGAGGCTGAAACACCAGACCGAGCACCCGCTGAGCACACCGGGCCGCACGCGCAGCACATGGAACTGGCGGCGGTGTCCCTCATCCTCGGCGGGACCCCTATCGGCAACCTCTCAGACGCCAGCGACCGATTACGGCAGGCGCTCACTACCGCTGACGGATCGCTGCCGAAGACACTCGAAGCCCGCACCTCGCCTCCGGGCTCAAAAACCACGGGGCGGGCTATTAGAACCACGACCACTACGAGGAATACCGCAGCAACCCAGCCTGTGCAGGCGGGCAGTGACGGGAACACGGTTCTGCTGCTCTCAGACGCCGGCATGCCAACCATCTCAGACCCCGGATATGCTGCAGCCTGCCGTTGCCGATGCCGACCTGCCGGTGACCGTGATCCCGGACCCTCAGCGGCACTTGACCGCGCTCGCGCTCGGACCGCCCACCGGACGATTCACCTTTGAGGGTCTCCCGGCCGTAAGCGCTCAGAACGGCACAAGAAGGCTGAACTCCTAGCGGCGGAAGAGCGCACCATGATTTTCTACGAATCACGCATCGTGTAGCCGCCACGCCTCACAGAGTTTCGCCCGCTTTCGGAGGAGAACGGCGCCGTTGTAGGCGCCGCGAACTCACCAAACCGCATCGAAGAAACCCCTGCGCGGCACTCCTGAACGAACTCGCCGACTCGCACACGCAACCCAGGTGCGCGGCGAAATCGTGATTGTGGTTGCTGGCGCTGAGCCCGCCGGAAACTCCATAGAGCGCAAGATATCGGGCCTCGTCCTGAACGGGCGGACGCAGGCGAACGCCTCAAAAACGCGTGCGCTGCCGTCGCCGCTGAAACGGGTGCCCAAACAAGAACTCTACGCAGCCGCCATTGCAGCCCGAAACACCAAACCAAAACACACTTCCAACACAGCCTGCAGGAGAATACTACGCCAGAGCCACCTTGAGCAAAACTGAACTCACCCAGGAGATGACACTTGCCAATTCTGGCACACTCTACGGTGCCGAGCAAACAAGAGCTGAGGGCGAGCGTAGCCTCCACACGGTCTGGCAGGTTGAAGAAGTGGCAGACCCCGCACCCTACCGCGCCGAGCTTTACCGGGACGAGACTCGGGGAGGGATAGCGCAGGAACCTCTCGGGCGAAGGCACCGACGCCGCTCCACCATAGGGCGATAACGGCGGTCCTGCAACCTCGTAAGTTCCCGCCTGCGCCCGAGCCTCTGCCGTATGCCATCGTCGATAACCATACCCATATGGATCGCGCTCGATGGCGAAGCAGAAACTCACTCGCCCGAGACGCCCTCGACACCGGGGAAAACCTCGGCATAGGTGCCACTGTGCAGGTCGGCTGCGATATTCCTCCTCGCCAGTAGCGTGGTTGCCGCCTGCGCTGACCGGCGGGTCTCTGGCGGCGATTGCCATTCACCCCAACACCGCTCCTGAACTGGACTCCGCCGGTACCCTTTGATGAAGCTCTGAGACCTTGGATGCACTTTCTGCCGAGCGCCGCGCAAAAAGAGCTTACTGGGCGAGACTGCGCCTGACTCACTCCGCACCGGGAAGAGGGAGCTGAGTGCCCAGCAGCGTAGCTTTCGTGAGCATATTCGCCCGGCGAAGAAGCACGGTTGGCGCTTCAGATTCACGACCGCAGGCGCATGATGATGTGGTGCGCATCTTCCTCGATGAAGGGCACCCGAACACACCGTGTTTCATTGCTATCTGCGGGGGCTGAGCTGGCGCGATCTGTACGAGCAGGCTGGTATATGAGCTTCGCCGGAACCGTGACCTTTGAAGAATCTGGAAGGATATTCAGAGTCGTTGCGTGCGCGTCCCGAACTGATTCTTGCCGAGACGGATGCGCCTTTTTGACCCCGCACCCGTTTAGGGGCCGCCTGAATGCCCTCGTCACATGACGTGAACTATACGGTGCGGTCTGGCGGCGCACCGTGAGCAGGGCCCAGAGGACCGTGCCCAAATGATCCGCGCGAACTCAGTGCGTGTACGGCAGCTGGGGAACTGAGGGCCCAGATGATGGTACGATCAGCAGCACACGACTAAGTAGCTGTAGTCACCTTACCGAAGCCTGCACGAGCTATCACATGTCATATGCTTACTATAGTAGATCGCTGTAGCTCACCTTAGCGCTTTACTCAAATCTTTCTGAGTACATTTTAGTCTTTTTGTGTGATGCGCATCCCGATAAATAGCTTTCGTCCCGTGACGTATCAATAGCATACTAATGTGAGAGAACTAGACAAGCTGTGTCAACTATTTCTTTTCAAAATAAAACATTATATATGGCTGAATTATGCCAAGATGATGCAGCAGGGCAGATAAGATATGCAGTTGGTATTCGCAGATGCCCATACTCTTATGATATTGAAAATATACTCACCGTATTAAAAATACTGCAACGCCTAACTCTCAGTACATTTATGGTTAATCATCTATTCTATGATTCTCAACTCCGGAAGACAAATCTTCAAAACGCCCCTAACTCGAGATATTTATTGTCCGTCTAGATAACCAGATAACCCGGCTCGTCAGAAATCTATCGACCTTTATTCGTTCCGTTAATTCTGAAAGAAGTTACTCTGATAACCTCGGATAATCTTGTGGATTATGTGCTTCCCGGAACATCCTTTAGCACCCTTCCCACGAAAAACTGTTATATCTAGGGCCTGACTCACCTGCGTGCTCTATCTGATGCCCTCATCACGGTGGTGTGTATATGGAGATAAAACCCATGATAAGCCCTGTTGCCTCTTTCTGAGGAACTGACGCTACCCCAGATATGTGGGGTTATTGCCCGCACGAAATAGGGTCTGAATTTGACATCAGCGAGCGGGGTATTGGGGAAAGATCAACGTCACTATTATAAATCGTCGTGAATATGTCTGCTTTTGGATGTAAAACCGTGCATAGCAGGTATCATTACGAATGGATCGTTAGCAAAACCTGTGCAGATGGACTATTTTCATCCTTGCTGAGAGTTACGGAGATCCCTCGCTTTTGGGTATAGCATGCTGAGTATCTTATTCCATGGCTTGAATTATGGCTAGGATCATGCCCCTAGCTTGTCCTAAATATATTAACCGTGTAAAATTCATAAAGATATGCAATTTGGGACATACCTGGTGGGTACCGGTAAAATTATTGCCGTTTCAAATATAAAGAGGAAAAATGAAAATATGTTGTTGTTTTAAAGGCGAAAAATCGCCTTGAGCAGTTCTTCAACGCCCGGGGAGCGCAGGTTTCGAGCATATTTTGGGAGTAGATGGGCGTGCTTTTACCTACTCCTGGTCAAAGCCCTGAATTTGATGCTGCCTATTTTGAGAAAAAGAAAAGGCCGTCTAGCCCGTCCTGGAGAAGTAGGATGCGCCTTGAGCCATAAGCATACGTGGCGTGATTTTCTAGAAAGCGGGAAGAATGGGCACTTGTTGCCGAAGATGATGCGTGATCCACCCTCCATTGATGGAAAATTGTCTCTCAAGTTATTGAAAAATCCCAGCATTGGTGTGGTGAATTTGCGGATGGCTGGTCCACCCAGATGGGTCGTAGGAACCCCCGCACCCCTTACCCCTGGTTGTCGCTGTTGTCTCCGGTTTATTTGGGGCCGTCACCGTTTAGGATACTGCTAATGACTGGACCGCCTGCACAGGACTGTATCTGATCTCTCGGTCGGCGGCGCAGAAAAATTATTGAGCAGATTGATGCGCGCGCTCACAGTACTGGCTAGCAGATGATTGGCCCTCTTCGCCGCTGATTTTGGGGTGGATATTAAGGTGATGCAACCAGGGCTGTGCGACTGGACAGGAAATAGTCTTATTGAGGAAGATGGGACACACTTTGTGTACCGTAAAGCGAATCAGGCAAAAGGCCAGCTGCTCCTCATAAGCTGCGGATTTACGCCGCACCCAAAGCTCGTTTGAAGAATGCCCAAAACATCGTCACATCGACTCTCTGGCAGGTACGGAAGAAGCGCAGAGTTCTCAAGTAACTACCCGCACCAGTGAGCGGCGTCCTTCGACCCTAAAACCCTGCAACCTTCCGTAGAATAGGTAGGGTGAGAGAAAATCTGAGCGATAAACCCCTGCTGGGTCCCCCAAGAAACTATGACCTGCTGCGCAGCTGGGCATTCGCCCCACGAAAACCCTGGGGCAGAACTTCGTGATTGATCCAAACACTATTCGACGTATTGTTGCCGCAGCAGATATTACTGATGATGAGACTGTGCTCGAAGTCGGTCCCGGGCTTGGCTCTCTCACTCTGGGGTTGGCAGATGCCGCGCGGCAGGTTGTTGCGGTTGAAATCGACCCGCCGTTGGCGCGGCAGCTACCGCATACTATCGCAAAAATTCCGTCCCGACAAGGCACAAAAACGTTCTGCTGGTGCTCATGGACGCCCTCAGGTGACTGAGCTCCCCACACGCCGGATGCGCTGGTCGCCAACCCTGCCCCTATAACGTGGCGGTTCCGGTGCTTCTGCACCTTTTCGCGCAGTTCCCGAGCATCCGCCACGCCCTGGTGATGGTGCAGGATGAGGTCGTTGATCGTCTGGCGGCAAAACCCGGATCCAAGATTTACGGGGTTCCTTCGGTGAAGGCAAGCTGGTACGCTGAGGTCTTTAAAGCGGGGGTTATCGGTAAAAACGTATTCTGGCCCGCCCCGAAGATTAACTCCGGGCTCGTGGGATTCAGGATGCGCCCGCAGCCGCTTGCCGATATTGACCGTGACGAAGTCTTACCGTGATTGACGCGGCTTTCGCCCAACGGCGGAAGACCCTGCGGCCGCGCTGCCCATGGCGCTGGTTCCGGCGCTCGTGCCGAGGCGATTCTGACCGAGGCGGGTGTCACCCCACTGAGCGTGGTGAAAAGTTGATATTTATGGGTATTCGATCGCTCCGGGCGGCGCATCGCGCCAGTTCTAGCGGCCGATGAAAACTAAGATTAAGAAACCGGGGACGGAAAAAGAATGCATGTTCTAGAAAACTCGGGCAAAAAGCGCCCGGCAAAGTGAATCTCTACCTCGCTGTGGGTAACCCCGCGAGGATGGTTATCACCCGCATGGGCCACGCCTCTTTTCTTCGGTCAATATCTCACGAAACCGTCACCGCCCGCGACGCTCAGGAGCAGGAATTACCCTGAGCCTGAATATTGCCTGACTCCCTGGTTGATCAGCAACACCGCGCCGGAGAATTTGACCCCGCCGAGGTGCCGTTGAACGAGAAGAACCCATGGCATCGTGCAGCCGTTGCTATGGTGCAGGGCGCACGGGCTCACTCGTGAACGATCTCAACCTGAACCTGCATATCGATAAGGTTGTTCCCGTGGCCGGGGGCATGGCGGGTGGTTCGGCAGATGCCGCCGCCGCACTTCGCGGTCGACCAGTATCTTTGACTGAGAAACGGCTGACCGAACGCACCGGACTTGAAGAACTGCGCCCTAGCCGCGCCTTTGGGTGCTGACGTGCCCTTCGTGGTGCGTGCCGCGTTCTCCCAGCTGGGCGGAGTTAGCCGTGGGGAGGGCACCGGAAACCGAGCTGAGCATCGTGGAGCTGCCTGAAGATATGATTCCGCTCGACATTGTGCTGGTCGCCGCCTCAGAAGGGCCTCTCGACCCCCGCAGGTATTTAGCGAGCTTGATGAGGACGCGCCCCGCGCGTTCCCTGAAACCGGTGAGCTGCAGGTTCCTCCGGGCTGCTGCAGCGCTGACCCAAACAGAAACTCCCATTGCACGCATCCACGAGATTGGCAGGCAGCTTCGCAACGATCTGCAGGGGCCAGCCGTGACCCTAGCACCCGGCCTTGAAACTATTTTGACCATGGATAATGAGAGCATAGTTGAGGCGTTTGTCTCTGGCTCAGGGCCTACCGTGGCTATTCTCGCTGAGGACGCACCCGCAGCCGATGAGCTCGCCGCAGCACTTCGCCGCCGCGGCCGCCATGCTGTTGCCACCCAAACTCCGGCAATGCTCTAATGTTCACTTTCGTGGCATAAACTCCGGGTTGCGAAAAGAGCCTTTATATGAATAAAGCGTAATTTTCGCTACTTTATTCAGATAAAGGCTCTTTAACACCCCTACAGGGCTGAGGCAACAGTGGATACAGGCGAGTATCCAGTCGCAGTGGTTCGGAATACGTTTGAGAACGCGGTACTGAAGAATACCTTCCAACGCTCCCAAGCGCTGCTGCCCGCCAGATACGCCGCTCGAAAACGAGTCGCAGGGGTTTATGAGTTTAGGAACCTGCCGCAGAATCTCCAGGATAGATGCTTTCGTGCTGGGGCCGCGCATCCCATACTGTCGATAGTGCACCCACAACAGCACCTTGTATTTTTGGTAGGCGCGCTGCTGGTGAAAAATGCGTTTGGGTTTATCCCGCAGAATATAATGCAGCAGCGGTCCGTGTGTGAACGCCGCTGGTATGCCCGCAAGCTGCACGCGCCAGGCAAAATCGGTCTCTTCAGAACTCTTATACGAAGAATCCATGCCCCCGGCATCAAGATATACGCGACGAGGAATTGAAAAATTCCCCCCAGCAACCGTCGGCAAAAAGCCGGCATAGGGGGTGAGTTCATCGTTATAGAGAATTCTGGTGCGTGTGTTCAGAACCTTCTGGTCATCGCCGGGTTCAAGACCGTAGGCCCTCAGGACTTCACGAGTATTGGCCCGATCATGAAGCAGAGACCCGCTTGCTATGACAGGGAATATGGGTTTGTACGTACAGATGCGAAGCCACCCAGTCAGGTTCTACGAGATCATCGCCATCGCAGAAGATAAGAACATCGCCCATGGCCTGTACCGCCCCCATATTGCGGGCGTGACTGGCTCCGGCGCGCTGGGATGCATCTACCACCCGCAGGGGATAGGAAGCATTGTAGCTTTCGACCACGGCGCGAGTGTCATCGGTACTGCCGTTATCGCACACGAGTACCTCAAAACTGGGGTTACCTGTTTGAACGGCGAGGGCATCAAGCTGCTGCACAATATAGCTGGCACCGTTATACACAGGGATAATAACGGATGCCGCGACGGACTTGGGATGAGTCACGACCGTTCTCCTTCCACCTGTTCGGTTACTGGGTATGAATTTCCTTCGGCGTCAAGATCACGAATGCGCCGCGCCGGAACGCCCGCATACACGCCATGAGGCGCACAATCGTGCACCACCACAGCACCGGCGGCAATCACGTATCCTTTGCCGATCGTAACCCCGGCGGTAATGACAGCGTTTTGCCCCACCCACGTACCGTTTTTGATGTGTACAGGACGAGTAATGTTGCGCCCGCGCGCTGAGCAGCGGAACCAATCTCATGGGTGTCGGCAAAAATGGTGACGCGCGGACCCAGAAAAACATTATCTCCCAGAGTCGTATGCGCACCCACCAAAGTTTCTTTATTGACAAAACAATTCGTGCCCATTACGACCTTAGGCATAATGGTGGAACTAGGATCGCAATATGTTCCGGCACCAAAAATAATGCCATTCTTGGCGAGTTCACGCCGTTTTTGAGCATTCGTGCGTTCTCGCTGCATAAGATGCAGGCGGTATTTCAAATCTTTGAGTTTCTGAATCGCGAGAAATTCGTGGAGTGAGTGTGACTAATGCGGACTCTACCACCGTAGCAGCCGGTCTGAAGCTATTGTAACCCTACTGGCTCTGGTGCGCTGGGATGTATCCTACCACCTGCAGGGGGCTAGGGAGCGTAGCCTCCGGACATGGCACCGGCGTCAACTGTGCAGTTGCTATCAATAGTGGCGTCTGCAATCTATAGAAACGCTCTGACTCAACCAAGCGCTCTTTCTACTGGCGATAGGTGTCTCCACATTGGCTCTAGCGCATTGATAAGGAGACCTATTCCGTGGTCGCAGCGCCTGAGAGTTATCTGTGAGCCCATATGGACTTAGTCGCCCACGTGGACGGCATGGTGAGCGAAAACATCATGACTCAGCCAGTAGTCTGAATAGAAGAAAGAGACTAGGGAAGAGCGTCATTTAGATAGCTGTTGGTATACTGATGCTCTAGACTCGCTCAAAATTATTCTGTGTGCTCTATAAGTTTTAGAGGTTTCTTCCTCAAGATTCCCTGCTCAAGTGTTGCACGTTGTTGGAGAATTTATGACTTCTTCGGATATTATCCTTGCTGTTCCATCAGGGCCCGGGTGGGCGCCTCTTCATGAGATGGCGCGCCTGATGGCATCGTACCTGGATGCGCGCATCTTCACCCCCGACCCGAGCGTATCGCTCAAACCTGCCGCCAAAATCTTGGCGCGACTGCCGCGTATTCGTGGCAAAGGACGTACCGCCCTCGTTAGTGCCAGCGACCCCGGACAGCTTTACGCTATTGCACAGCCGCGCCTAGCTACCCGGCGTTATGCGGGAATCTACGGGTGGGTTATCGATAGCTTCTGGGACGACCGCATACCGCTATCGCCACCAACGGCACCTATAACACCGTTTTTGTGGCGGATCGCGATGACGCACGATTGGCGCAGTGCTGGGGTTAAAACGTGCGCGTGCTTCCTGGGGCGCAGACGTGGAGCAGATTTGAAGAGCATCTGGCGCATCCAAAAACCACTGATTTGCTTTCGGGTGGGGCGCCAACCAGCCGCCCATGAAGACGATGAACGCACGCAGAATGTGCTCGGCAGACGGGAATAACTTTTGCGGGCCGCCCTCCGTTCGGTGCCACCGACCGCGAATCTGTCGAGTCTCTAACGAGCACTTGCGGATGCCAAATTTTTGCTGGCTTTTAGCACTTTGGTGAGCCCGGCATCGTACACGCACCCAAATAAGGGAGTACATCACCGGACGCTGGACGGATGCGCTCGCCCACGGGGTAACCGTAGTGGGGCAGGTACCTAAAACCGAGAGCACACGCGAGATACTGTGGGATGGAGCGACCGTCGATATTGACCCGCAGGATACGCGCGCCGGGCTGGATGCGGTGGCTCGGCTTGTGAGCGAATGGACGCCCGAGCAGAGCCGAAACCAGGTGCGTATGGCGCTGCAAAGACTGGACTGGCGGCACCGCTTCGCCGAACTATTTCAGGCTGCGGGCCTGCGCAGTCCTCGGCTGGATGCGGACCTCAAGGCCGTTGCAGCGGCACTTGCGGATATCTCCCCCAACTCATAGAAGAACCTTTCCATGAGCTTTATTCAGGGGTATGTACAGAAGAATAACCTCCAATAGGATAGGACAGTAACTACTATATTGAGACGGCACAGGAGCACCCGCCATACTCTTGAAAGTATTCGCTGTCTCTATACAAACTCAACGATAGTCTGCTTGACAGTACATTGGCACAGATGAGCGTGCTTTGTTGAACTCTCGCTGTGCTTTGAGCGATTTTTCACCCACGTTCCCACTGGGCGGATTAGCAGGGAAGAAAGGGCCGGGCCTCGAGCTGCGCATCGTGGGTCTGCCTGAAAGACATGATTCCTCTCGGCATCGTGCTGGTCGCCGCCTCAGAAAGCGCCCTCGACCTCACAGGTTTTGGTGAACTAGATGAAGGTCGTGCCGCTGGGCGTTATCCTGAAGATGATACACTTATAATGCCTTCGGGCTTATTACACACACTCACTCAAAATGAGGCTCCTATTGCACATCTGTGACAAGATTGGCTGGTAGCTGTGTGACGATCTGCAAGCACCAGCTGTGACTCTGTCTCCAGATCTTCAGATCCTTTTAACAAGGGATACTGAGGATATTGTCGAAATATTGTCTCTGGTTCAGGGCCTACTATGGCTACTCCTTGTTGAGGACGCACCCACAGCTGATGAGCTCGCCGCAGCACTTCGCCGCTGCGGACGTTTTGCTATAGCAACTTAGACCCCAGTGGAGATTGCAGAGGAGCTTCCCTACAGTACATAAGGATATAGGTCACTATGAAAATGCTGTCAGTACTAGCAGAGCCGTTCACCCGGTACCAAGGGGAAATCTATCTTACAGATAGGACATTACAAAGTTTGGCGGAAACGACCAAACATATGGAGCTGTTAGTGACCTCCTCAAAAGGGGTACAAGAATATGACAGCCCTACGCTTCCTCGTAACCTGGATAAGGTAAGTGATTACCTTCCAAGTAACTCTACCTACCTTGAATTACCTACTTCCGGTTTAATAGAAAAATTATCTCCTGACATTATTAGCACTTTAGGAACTCCGAGTGTAAAACCAATTGAAGCTCAGAATATTCCTGTATGTTATAGCATCGAATTTACCTCAAGAACTCGTTTAAACGCATATTATTCACAGCCAAATATTAGTCTTATTAATAAAGCTCGAATTTATGTTGGGGAGAAGCGACAAAATAAAAAATTTAAACAGCTTATTCATAACGCATCAGGAATAGAGATTAACGGTGATGGTGCGTATGAAGAATATGGTTCCATTAACCCGCGTACTATTCGATATTACGATCACCGTATATATCAACATGATCTAGATAGCGTTCAGATATCTATGCAACCTAAGAACGGTGCAGGGATTACAGTGGCATTCTCGGGGCGATGGACTGCTGTTAAAGGGACTGATCTTTTTCTGGAGATCGCAGCACAGACACACGCTCTGAACCCTGATATCCAATTCGTTATTATGGGCGACGGCGAATACCGTGATCTGGTACAAGAATACCAGTACCCAAACCTGCAAAATTTAGGATTTATAAAATTTGACCCTGAGTGGAAAAAATATGTACACGACTACGTAGATATAATGCTCTTGCCGCATCGTCAGGGTGACCCATCCTGCACATACTTTGAAAGCTTGGGGATGGGGGTCCCGGTTGCAGGATTCTCCAACGATACTCTCACTCCTTTGGTAAAACGGGGAGTGGGCTGGGAATTTTCACGTTTTGACGTATCCGCCGCTGCTCAGAAAATAGTTGAGTTAAACCGTGATTACGCCCAAGTTACCCAACGAGCTTTACAAGCGCATAAATTTATGTCAGATAAAAGTTTCGAAAAAACTAACCGCATGCGTGCACAGAGCACATGATGAATGTGGCTCGAGGGTAAATATATTTGCATGGCAGATAATTCATATATAGGCGTCAGCTCATGGCCATATAGAAGTATGAAAGTGACGAAAATGTTGCTGAACTTACTCCAAGATACAAGGAATGCTTTTGCTGGGCGCTACCTTTAGTGCCACTGCTCAGGAGCCCATAGAGTCACCATTGAGTGTATTCGTGGGCACCTTTCCTTAGTCTGGCAAAAAGCCCTTGATGCAAATAAAGTGTTGGAAAAACTTGTTGCAGTTCTGTATAAAAAGAGCCTTTATAGTCAGGGGAGCGGGCTATCCGAGGAGTTCCGAGAGCTCCAGCCAGCGCATCTCTAGCTCGTCGATCTCATCCTGAAGCGCCTGCTGTTTTTGCCCCAGGTCGGCAAGCCCGGCGTAATCGGCGGGGTCGTGCATGCTCATCTGCTCGGAGAGCTTGCTCTGTTCCTCGCCCAATTTCGAGGCGACGCTCAATCGCGGCGGATTCCTTCTGCGCCGCGCGTGCCTGCGCCCCTGATACTTTCGGTGTGCTCTTGGGGCCCAGAGTCCTTGATTCAGCCTGGCTGTCAGAAACCGAAGAATCGTTCTTTTTTGTTGGGGTGGATGCACCGCCCGTAACCCCGGCGGCAGAACCGCCCCTGACCCGCTGCAGAAAGTGCAAATACTCGTCCACCCCACCGGGCGAGATGCCGGAAGGAACCGTCAATCACCGCATACCTGCTGATCGGTCACACGCTCCATGAGGTAACGGTCGTGAGAAACCACCAGCAGGGTGCCGGGCCAGGTATCGAGCAGATCCTCCATTGCCGCCAGCATATCGGTATCCAGGTCGTTGGAAGGCTCGCTCAAGAATCAGCACATTCGGCTCGTCCAAGAGAATGAGCATGAGCTGCAGTCGTCGCTTCGCCCGCCCGACAGATCCTTCACAGGGGTAGAAAGCTGCGCGCTCGTAAAACCTAGCCGTTCCAACATCTGCGACGGCGACATTTCTTTACCGTCGGCAATATAGCTGCGTTTCTTGCGGCCGATCACATCAGACACGCGGTCGTTCTCAACCTCTTTCAGCTCATCCAGCTGCTGGGTGAGGGTGGCAACCTTGACGGTTTTACCGCGTTTCACACGCCCCTCAGTCGGTTCAAAGAGCCGGTGACCAGAGCAGTAAAGGTCGATTTTCCGGCACCGTTCACGCCCAAAATACCGGTGCGCTCACCCGGCGCAATCCGCCAAGTTACGCGACGCAGCACCTCACGTTTGCCGTCGGGCAGCGAAGAATCCTCAAAGGTGACCGAGACGCTCTCAAGATCCACCACATCCTTACCCAAACGGAAACCGCCATCTGCTTGAGTTCCACGGTATTACGCACCGGCGGGACATCGGCAATCAGCGCATTCGCCGCATCAATGCGGAACTTCGGCTTTGAGGTGCGCGCCGGGGCGCCGCGACGCAGCCACGCCAACTCTTTACGCATCAGGTTCTGGCGCTTTGCCTCCGCGGCGGCGGCCTGCCGATCGCGCTCCACACGCTGCAGAACATAAGCCGCATACCCGCCCTCAAAGGTTCCACTGATCTTATCGTGAACCTCCCAGGTGTCGGTACTGACTTCATCAGAAAACCAGCGGTCGTGAGTGACCGCAGCAAGCCGCCCGCGTTCTTGCTCCAGCGGCTTTTCAGATGATGCGCAAGCCATGTAATTGCCTGCACGTCCAGGTGGTTGGTGGGTTCATCCAGCATGAGCACATCCCATTCCTGTATCAGCAGAGCTGCCAGCGCCACGCGGCGACGCTGCCCGCCTGAGAGTGAAGAAACCGGCGCATCCCAGGGCAGATCAGACACCAAACCCGCAATAACGTCACGAATACGCGGCTGCGAGGCCCACTCATACTCTGGAGTATCACCCACCAGGGCATAGCTGACTGTATGGGAATCGTCGAGAACGTCGGACTGATCCAGGGTACCCGATGCGTGCCACCGCGCGCCGTCACGCGCCCGGAGTCCGGCTCTGAGACGCCCCGCCAGAATCTTCATGAGCGTGGATTTACCGTCGCCGTTACGGCCCTAATGCCGATGCGGTCGCCCTCATTAATGCCGACGGTCACCCCCTCGAAAATAGTGCGGGTAGGGAACTGAAGGTGCAGCGCTTCGCCGCCAAGTAAATGTGCCACGTATCCAGGGTACCGCCACCAGCGGCTGAACGTATCCACCCCTGCACATAGGCACACGCCAGCCTGCTATCTCTAGGACCGGTGGGGCTAGTACGCCCCGTGTTGGGATGCGACGAGTAAAGGTATTTTTGCTACACTATGAGTGCCCCTGTCCCAGGCCGTAAACACGGTAACAGCGGGGGAAGATTCCGCCATGGTGTAATGGCAGCACACCGGCCTTTGGAGCCGTTTGTCTCAGGTTCGAACTCTAGTGGCGGAGCGCAGCTAACACGCCGATTCAGCAGCGGCGCGGGCGTAAACACCCGTAAAGGAGTTCAAATTAGGTGAACGCAGAGCTTGAGGGTTCCGAACATAAGGTACCGTCCGCGGTGATCGTCCCTAGCAGCGGGTGCTGGTACCCGCATGAAATCCGCAACTCCCAGGTGATGCACAGCATTGGTGGGCGCTCCATGGTGGAGCACGCCGTTGCTGCCGCCCGAGACCTCACCCCCGAACGTCTCGCTGTTGTGGTACGCCACCAGCGCGATAAAGTCGCTGAGCATGTACTCGCCTTCGACGAGCACGTCACCATCGTAGACCAAGACGACATTCCCGGAACCGGGCGGGCTGTTGAAGTGGGGCTGCTCGCACTCGATCAGCAGAGCCTTGTGGAGGGCACCGTGCTCGTCACCTACGGGGACGTGCCCCTGCTAGCGACGAAACCCTCCGCGAACTCATCACATTCCACGAAACCGACTCCAATGCCGTCACCGTACTCACCACCCACGTGGATGACCCCGGTGCCTGATGGCCGTATTGTGCGCAACCAAGCTGGTGAGGTAACCTCCATCGTCGAAGCAAAAGACGCCACTGACGAAGAGCTCGCCATCGACGAAATTAACTCCGGTATTTACGCTTTTGATGCCACCGTACTGCGTCAAGCCCTCGCGGAAGTAACCACCAATAACGCCCAAGGTGAGAAGTACATTACTGATGTGCTCGCCATTGCCTGCTCCAGCGGGTACCGCACCTCGGCGCTCGCTATTGAAGACCGCTGGGAAGTCGAAGGCGCCAACGACCGGGTACAGCTCGCTCAGCTGGGCCGGAAACTCAATACGCGCATCCTGAAGCACATATGCGTAACGGGGTGAGCATCATAGACCCGCAGAGCACCTGGATGGGATGTGACCGTCACCCTGAGAACGACGTGACCATCCTACCCGGAACCCAGCTGCACGGCGCCACTAACGTACCCACTGGCGCGGTTATCGGCCCTGACACCACCCTCACCGACGTCACCGTGAAAGAAAACGCCACCGTCACTCGCGCGCACGGGCAGGGAGCCATAACTGGTACAGGAGCCACGTAGCCCGTTCGCATACCACCGCCCCGGCACCGTACTTGGTGAGGACTCGAAACTTGGCACGTTCTGTGAAGCGAAAAACTCCCAGATTGGTGACGGGGCGAAAGTACCGCACCTAACCTATGTGGGGATGCAGAAATCGGCGACGGAGCGAACATCGGCGCCGGGTCTGTTTCTGCAAACTACAACGGGGTCACCAAGAACCGCACCGTTATTGTGCGCACGCCCGTATGGGTCCGGCGGTATCTACGTTGCCCCTCGTGACCGTAGGCGACGGCGCCTACTCCGGTGCAGGCGCGCTTATCCGCAAGGACGTTCCAGCGGGTGCGCTCGCAATCCTGAATTTTCCCAGCGCAATATCGAGGGCTGGGTGCTTCGAAAACCGTGAGGGGAACCGAACCGCGGCAGCCGCGCAAGCCGCCAACGGGCAGGGATCACTGACAAGAAAGCGAAAAACCATGAGTCACGAGATTACCAATCCGGGTGTGCGTAAACTTGCGGTGGTTTTCGGGCGTGCGCACCCCTAAACTCGCGGAAGAAATCGCCGCAGAGCTGGGACACCCGCTGTTACCAACCTCCGCGTACGTTTGCTAACGGCGAGACGTACGTACGGTTTGAAGAGTCGGTGCGCGGTGCCGACGCCTTCGTCATCCAATCCACCGGCCCCGATTAACAGAGTGGCTCTGCGGAGCGAGATCATTGATGATTGATGCGCTCAAACGCGCCTCAGCCCGCTCCGTTACCGTGGTGTCACCCTTTCTACCCGTATGCTCGCCAGGACAAGAAGCACCGGGGCGTGAGCCGATCTCGGCCCGCCTGATTGCTGACTTGTACAAGACCGCTGGTGCTGACCGCCTCATGTGTGTGGACCTGCATACCTCCCAGATTCAGGGGTTCTTCGACGGGCCGCTGGATCACCTGTTCGCCATTCCCTGTGCTCGCTGAGTACATTAAAGAGCCGCGTGGAAAAGCCCCGAGAATGTGACCGTTGTTTCCCCGACACCGGTCGTGTTCGGGTAGCCGAGCACTGGGCCACCCTGCTCGGTGGCGCGCCGCTGGCATTCGTGCACAAAACCCGTGACATTAACGTGTCTAACCAGGCGGTCTCAAAGACCGTGGTGGGTGAGATTGAGGGCGCTCCTGCGTACTGATTGACGACATCGATCGACACCGGCGGGAACCATCGCCGGGGCGGTCAACGTGCTTTAAAGAAAAAGGCGCTAAAGAGGTCATTATCGCCGCGACCCGCAGTATTCTCCGGGCCCGCCGTTGAACGGCTACTCTGGGTGCGGCGCATCCGAAGTGGTGGTCACGAACACCCTGCCCGTGCCGGACGATCAACGGTTTGAGAACCTCACCGTACTGTCCATCGCTCCGCTTGTGGCGCGAGCCATCCGTGAGGTTTTCGACGAAGGGTCAGTGACCAATATTTTCAACGACCACGCCTGAGATCCAGGGCTGTGAAAAGCCGCTGGCCCTGAAAGGTCGGGGCTAGCGGCTTTATCCAGGACGTCCCGTGCACCACCGGAATAGGGTGCACGGACGTCCTATGCTGTATTAAACAGCTTTGGGTTACACGCGGGCCCGTACCAGCCACGGCAGAATCACCTGAAGCGACTGCTCCACCTCATCCACCGCAACGCGGCGGGCTGCGTGCGTCCCCGCCGGTACGGGTCAGCGATGCTGTCGGTATCGTGCGCCGCCTCAGTGTAGCCGTAAATAAACGAGATCGGGCTCGGCACGGCGGCTGGCTTTCTCCGGATACGCGCCACCTGCTTCATCAGGGTGCACCTTCGTGTGGTACTGCGGCCATTCCCGCAGAATCCAGTCCGCGTGATCCTGCTCAGCCACCAGCAGCAGGGCGGCCCGCTCAATCATGTCGGCGGTAAGCTGCTTGGCCCGGAATTGTGAAGGGTCATACCCGCGCCCTTCAAGTTCGTTGCCAATGTACTTATAAATAGGGAGCCAGCAGAGCTGCTGTCCCCGCACTGGTAAACGCAGTTATCCTCCAGCCCGTACTGTGAAGCGAGAGCTGTGCGATCACTTCGGCGCTGGCGCTGGCGTCCACATTGCCGGTGCACACGAACACGGCCTCAAGAGGGCCAGCGCCCTGCGCCGGTGCCGAGACCCGGTTTTTCGCTTCACTCACGGACTCGGGAGATAAGCTGAACGACGCGGTGGTCACCTTACGGGGCTCCTGCTGGTCGGCGTCCTTCTCCTGAACGGGGGCACCGGGGTAGCATCAGCAGGCTCAGACTCAGCCTCAGCGGTGGTTTTGGTTTTTCGGCTGCCGCTTTCGCGCCGCTCGTTGAGCTTCCAGAGCCTCCCGAACGTGGATAGGGGCCAGCTCAACGGTTTCTTCTCCCGCGAGCATGTCGTACTCACGCTCTTGTGATGAGAGCTGAGGCACTCCGGTCTGCTGCTGATGGGCTGCCGCAGGCTGAGCATGCGGGCCTGGGAAATCCTGCCGGGCAGCGGAACTGTCAGCGGTTTCTGCGGGGTTTCAGGCACATCTAAAACCGTAGACGCCACGCACCAGCGCTGGATCGGGTGTATCGGTATCGTCCTTCTGACCTGCGTGTCGATTATTGGGACTGGAGGTCGCAGATGCGGTGGGGAGGGACGCCGCGGGTGGGAAAGTGTCCAGGTTCTCCCCGGCTTCTTGGAACGTCTATCCTGTATACCCCTGCACCAGGGTGACTTTTCGGGCCTTTCCTCGTCCCAGGCTGTTACAGGGAGTCTCAGGCGCTTTGGCGGGTATCTGTGAGTGTAATGATTAGTCGCCATCTCAGAAGTCATCACGTGCGGGGCCCGATGAGGTGCAGCCTCCTGACCAGCAGCTTTTAGCTTTAGACGCCGTATCGTCGGGAAGATCAGCAGGTCGGTATCTGTTGGGGAACATCCAACCCGTACGCGCTTGAGGCACCAGAACCACCCGCTTATCGGGTTCACCATCTTCGAGTGGATGGTTCTGAGGAAACTATGGCGCCCAGCATGGGAACATCGCCACCAGCAGCCGGTGCCTCGATGCTGGGGAATCACCCTGAGCTTTCTGAGCATTATCCTCGAAGAAGTCTTGCGCGGGGGCTGGGGTTCGTTTTGGAGCCATGGTGCTGATTCTCGGACACAGCATGGGCTGGGGTATCTGCAGGCTCATCCTGCGGGGCGGGCTCTTGGTCGGCGGCGGTATTATGGTCAGCTGCAGTGGGTACAGGGGCGGTATCACCCGTAGGTTTAACGGTCACCACCTCAATGAGGTCGGTACCAGCGGCGTTAACTTCGCTCCAGCAGGGTTTGCACATCCTCCCCGACCCTTTTCTTCGGGTTCTTCGGATCCTGCGGAGGGCGATCAGGTGACATCTCCTGGTGGAAACTTGAATCACGGATCGCTGCCAGGCCGACACGCCGCCTTTAATGGTTGGGTCCTGTTCGTTCGCCGAGGACTCTTGCCCTGCCGCTTCTGGGTAGACTCGAGTCGGCCCATTGAGACAGATACCCTGTCTTTGAGCGATCGAATGTTAAAAATTCCCATGTTTGAGCCTTCCTGACCTTCCCGCGCCGGAAGTAGTGACCTTTAAAGCTGATGTGTCCATCCTTTATTCTACCCACTTTAGCAGGGTAAACCGTGATAGTTTCGCGCACCTTTGATGAAGAGCAACCTCACGTTTACCGTCGAAAGAGCAGGCGCAGACTCAGATACCAACCTCCGCCTGTTACGGGGGCCTGCGTAGTAGAATCTTACACTGTCTACTATCTGTAGTTACCCGGCGCAGTATCTGTTGCGCCGTATTTTTGAAAAAGCACATTCATGAAAATCCTCTCAGCTCTACGAACTGAATTTGGGCAACTCAGTTACTCGTCAGGCGCCGCATCTCGGCAGAATTCTGTGGAATGTCCGCTGCAGGAGCACCCTCAGAAGCCTTGACCGACCCCAGAAATACCTGAGGGGAGCGTTGTCATGAAAGAGGCTTACCATAAACTGAGAGTCTTCTTCCCCGGCAAGAAATTTAACCTACTGATCCTTAACGGTGGTGCCTTTTTATGGTGTCTCTTTTCGAGATGCTGGGGGTAGCTGCAGTGCTGCCGATTGTGAACCTCGCTATGGGCGCCCTCATTGAGGGTTGCTTGAAGCAAGTTGCAGAGCTTTTTGGTAATCCTGACCGCACCGCCCTCATTATTATCTTCGGTGGTGTGTGCTGGCATTCATTCTTAAAGAGCGTTCTCGCTCATTATTAAACGTTGGAGCCTGGGGTTTGTTGCAACAGCAGAGTACCACTTCGAGTTAATCTGCTGAACCGGTATATGCGTGAACCTTATCTTGCCCACCGCAAACGAGGAACTGCAAATATATTAGTTTCTGTGAATGATTATGCGCATCAGGCTTATGCTGCTTTGTTAATGGGGTCATTAACTTTATTGGTGAACTGCTCTCTATAGCGGTGCTTATGGTGATGCTTATCGCCATTATGCCCATTCCTGCGCTTCTCGCTTTTTTCGTACTTTGGGCTGGTCTCGTACGGTCTGCAGCATGTACTTCGCAAGAAAAACCGAGAACAAGGCGTGATTGTGGTGGAAGCAACCCGAGGCGCAGCCAACGCTACCATTGACGCTGTCGACGGGTTTCGGGAAATTCGCATGCATAACGTCACCGACCGGTACCTGTATCGCTACCAGACCAAACGCATGGATGCGGTGAACGCTAGCATGCGTAGCACCTTTTTGCAGGACTTCCCCAAGTACTCCCTTGAGATTATTTTCATTATCGGCATTGCCGGACTACTCGCTTTTATGAGTATCACTGGGTGCCCAGAGCGCCCCCTACCTTCTTCTCTTCTGCGGTGCATGTATCCGTATTCTGCCCAGCTACGTTCGAATGGTCGCATCTTTGGGTAATGTTCGTGCTGGAGAGAAAGCCAGCAATGAACTTTTGCGGGAGATCTCTGAACTGGATGAACAAGGACGTAAACTACAGATGCCACCTGCTCCTGTGGCCCCTAAGAACCCCGAGTACATTAATAAGACTATTGCGCCTGTGCGCATCCAGCTGGAGAACCTCACGTTCAGCTACCCAGACAGTGATTCGCCGGTGCTAAAAAATATTATCCTGGATATCCCCATGGGCACCTCCATGGCATTCGTGGGTGGCTCCGGCTCCGGGAAAACAACCCTCATAGACTTAATCCTGGGCCTCTTCGCCCCGTCAAGCAGGCGGGTTTTGCGTAACGGTAAGCCGGTGCAGGACGATCTGCCGGGGTGGTTTCAGGTATCGGATATGTGCCGCAGGATGTTTTTATTGCGGACTCAACGGTTCTTGAGGCGGTCGCATTTGACCTTTGAACCGCACGAGATTGATGAGAGCGGGTGCGTTGCTCCTGGGGTCGCGAGAGCTCACCGAAGTGGTGGAATCCCTGGACGAGGGGATTATGACCATGATCGGGCACAACGCGGTGCGGCTCTCAGGGGGGCAGCGCCAGCGTTTAGGTATTGCCCGTGCTCTTTACCGCAACCCCAGTGTGCTCATTATGGACGAGGGCAACCAGTGCCCTTGATAATGAGACCGAGCACCAAGATCACCAAGGCGATTGAGAAGATCTCGAAAGATATTACGGTGATTATTGTGGCGCATCGCCTCAACTGTACGCCACGTGGGATCAGCTGGTGTACCTGTCGCACGGTGAGATCGTAAGCTGCGGCACCTTTACCGAGGTGCAACAACAGAACGAAGAATTCGCGAACCTGGTGCGGCTGGGGCAACTGCCTGAATAATCCCAGGGAGCACCACAAGATTAGTTTAAATTACTACACACATACATATCAGGTATCTG
>BNJU01005197.1_pt1 | contig 113629 bp, 172 predicted proteins | sample 8539281 | NCBI WGS metagenome assembly BNJU01 (sample SAMD00202456, study PRJDB9452) | human saliva metagenome | isolation source: human saliva | place: Japan
ATGCGAGATAGATAGATTTTTCAAGTGGGAATAACTGGGGTATGAACTTATTAGTAAGTTTTTCTCTAATAATCAAATCAGTTATGAAACGTCAGTATCTGATTCACGTGTATTCTAATCAACAGTAGTATTAGGGAATTGATAGGGCAGGTGCTCTCTAAAATAGTAAAAAGTACTATCTACTTGTTGAGGAGGAGAGTAAATCAGGGGACATTCATATGAACTTAGAAATGACTCAAGCAGCCAGAGATATTTTTACATGGAGAATGGCTGTCGAGGGTTAAGTTCTATAAAAATAGATGAACGGATAGCTTTAGAGTGAGATTATCATTTATGTTTGAGAAATACATCTGATAAATCATCATAGTTTAAAATTTATCGAGGAATATCCTCTAATTTTGATAAAAATAGAAATTAGTGGGTATTTATCCGTAATTTTGTTGGAGAATAGAGTTCCTCAACATTTAATTGATGAAAATGCTATATTTATACAGAAGAAGATATTGATGTAGGAGAACGGATAAAAGATTTGGATTTATTAACAAAAGATAATATGCAAGTTTTATTCGACTACCCTTATCTGGAAGGATATTTATATAATTTTAAAGATGTAAGCAGGAAGATATTAGTACTGAGGCTATAAATAAACTACAGAGTCTAATTGTTATATTGATGATAGCGATACTCAAGAAGTCATAGAATCTATCATTGATATTGGACCAATATCGTAATAAAATTTCAAAGGGAAGTGTTTATTAATGAATTTAATAGGCATTACAAAAACTTAGAGGATGAATCAATATTAGAATTTATAGGTGACTGAATATCTAATGAAATGAAAAGTAATTAATCTCAAATGTCATTTCCTGATACAAAAACAACTTTATAAAGTTGGTTTTAAATGAATACACAGCAAAACAATCAGCCTTATTGGTGGCATGAGCTGGGAGTAGCGACTTCCTATTATCAGCTTATCAACGAGACAATTAAAAAGAGCTTAGCGGACTGCATTCGGCTAAAATTCTGCTTTACAGTGTTGATTTTTGCGGAGATTGAGCACTATCAGGCCAGCGATGACTGAGCAGAAAGTGCGAAGTCCGTAAACTGCCTAGAAGACTGGAGCAGGCTGGTGCGGACTTTATTATATCTGCACAAACACCATGCACTGAGGTTGCCCCGCAGATCTAAAAGCAAATCGCGATTCCAATTTTTGCACATTGCGCAGGCAACTGCTGAGGCTATTCTTGAAAATGGCATTCAAAAAGAGTTGGTCTCTTGAGCACCAGAGCACACCATGACTCAAGACTTTTACAAGGAAAAAGCTGCTTGAAGCAGGGCTTGAGGTGCTGATTCGAACCAAGCTGGCATTACTGAAGTCAACCAGAATCATCTATGATGAGCTGTGCTGGGAGACATCAAAGACAGCTCAAAGCAGACTTACCACTGCATTGATGATTTGAAAAAAGAATGCTGGCGCTAAAGCCGTTATCCTAGGCTGTACAGAGATTGGCCTTTTAGTCCAACAAGCAGATACCGACCTCCCTCTATGACACAACAGCTATTCATGCCCAGTAGCGGAAATGGCAATAAATGGGTAAGTATTATGGTAAAATAAAATGACAATTTAAAAATAATTTTGTCTATGCGAAGTAGACATACTTTATAAGTAATTTATTAGATTTGAAGGAGATAAAATGTCTAAGCTTTAAAGTAGTTTATTAGTGGTCGATGGAACCAGCGATGAAGAAGATGAGTATTATAATTTTATGGGAAAGCTGTATGACGGTGAGATATGGTTACAAGTGCAATAGAAGGCGCTGAAATTCTGCATATACGAATCCTGGGAGATTATCCTTTCGGTGAAAGTGATTTTCATGTTGAAGAAATTTAACTGTGGGCAATTTCTCATAATCTCAATAAGTGCTAGTGCTTGAGGTTGAATTGCATTTATTTAGTGAGAGGGATTTCACTTTGAAAATTAATATTGCTGAAAAAGATGAATTAATATTTTATGCGGCTTGCCAATAAAACAAATGTCTCATCGATAATGGTTATTAGGATAAAATTATTATGAGTATGTTTCTAGTGATTATCACTCACCTATTGGATTTTCAACTCACCCCAAATGAAAACGGAGAATTTGTTTTATTATACCTGTGTTCAAGATAAAGCCCAAGAATACGAAGTGTTTGACAGTTGTTACTTTGCAAAAATTATGCTGTTTGATTAACAGGCTCGGTTTTAAAAACTATTCCAAAAAGCTTGGAATTTGACTCAAAAACTTTGTAATATCTAATTCTCCAAGCATTGAGGTGTATCTCTGAGGAGATAGATTAGGTGAGGACTATCGAGTAGATTTGTGGATACCCATAGAAGGTATGAAGACAAATTCTAAAGAAAATAAAGACTTTATCAATAGTACTAAAAGATTATTGTCTCAGCTCGGTAGATAAGACAGTCAAATTTGTTAAATCTGATACTGGGAAGTCGATGCTATTTTATTTAGGATTGTTTTCTTGACTAGTGGTTTACAGTATTTGGTTATCTAATAGTACTCAACAATTTGATGGAATTTCTATATGATGAGGATTTCGATATTAGTGATTATTCAATTAATGATATTGAAGACATATTCTAAAACAAGATGAAGTAGCAATAGGAACGCATGCTTCACCTATTGAACATGATGTAAGGCCGCATGGCAGCATTATAATACAAAAGAAGGACGAATTTGGAAAGAAAAAGAAGGTTACCACAGGGAGGTGAGAAGCAATAATGAAGTGTGCACATTGGAAATACTGATAAAGAATGGTTGTGGGATGAAGATGATACCTTTTATTGCTCATTATGTTCAAGTCAGACACTCTTATGAAAAATGGTGAGTTAGATTTAGTGAATGTCCAGATTGTCATCAATTAAGAGACAGAAAAGCATTTTATTGCAGACACTGCAATAATGCAGGAATAATAAACATTCAAAAAGAAAGGAAAGGATATTGTGTTCTCTAACCTGAACACGGACGGAGAAGCTTGAATTTAGATAAAGCTACCTCGGACGTAAGCGTCCGTCGTTAGTTCTCAAAATTCAGTCGCTTTCGGGTCGCCCATGGTATCATTATGATTAACCGTTATTCACGCCTGAGATGGCGAACATTTGGAGTGAAGAAAAACAAGTACCGTGCTTGGTTGGAAGTGGAAATGGCTGACGAGGCTTGGGCTGGGTTGGGAGATTCCTAAGGAAGATGTGGCCAAGATTCAGCGAAGGCGGATTTTGATATTGACCGCATTTTGGAGATTGAGCAGCAAACGCGTCACGACGTGGTAGCCTTTACATGCGGTTTCTGAGACGTTGGGTGAGGAGCGCAGTGGGCACACTTTGGTCTGACCTCGACAGACGTAGTGGACTAGCAGCATGGTTATCTTTCACAGGCTAATGCCATCATTCGTAAGGATTTGGATAATTTCCTCAGTATCATCGCTGATAAGGCTAAGGAGCACAAATTTACCATCATGATGGGGCGCACGCACGGTGTCCATGCGGAGCCAACGACTTTTGGTCTCAAGCTTGCGACTTGGTACAGTGAAATGAAGCGTAATATTGAGCGTTTTGAACGATGCTGCCGCTGGTGTGGAAGCTGGGAAAATCTCTGGTGCTGTTGGGAACTTTGCCAACATTCCGCCATTTGTGGAAAAATATGTTTGTGACAAATTAGGCATTCGTGCTCAGGAAATTTCGACTCAAGTCTTACCGCGTGATTTGCACGCCGAGTATTTTCTGCAGTACTGGCAAGCATTGCCACATCAATCGAGCGCATGGCGACTGAAATCCGTGGTCTGCAAAAATCCGAACAGCGTGAAGTAGAAGAGTTCTTTGCCAAGGGGCAAAAAGCGGCTCTGCTATGCCCCATAAACGCAACCCTATCGGCTCTGAAAATATGACAGGGGCTTGCGCGTGTGATTCGCGGACACATGGTGACGGCCTATGAAAATGTGTCCCTCTGGCACGACGCGATATTTCCCACTCATCAGCTGAGCGCATTATCGCGCTGTACGACCATTCTCATTGACTACATGCTCAATCGCTTTGGAAATATCGTGAAAAACTTGACAGTCTTCCCAGAAAAATATGAAGCGCAACATAGGCTCTACCTTTGGTCTCATTTTCAGCCAGCGTGCTAGCGACCTTAATTGAAAAAGGCATGACCCGCGAGCAGGCTTGACCTTGTTCAGCCTAAGACTGCGCAGTCTTGGGACAACCAAGTGGACTTCAAACCGTTGCTGGAAGCAGATCCAGAGATCACGTCTCGCTCGAGCCAAGAAGAAATCGACGAAATCTTTAATCCAGTCTACTACACCAAGCGTGTGGATGAAATCTTTGATCGGATTGGATTGGGAGACTAAATACAAAACAAGGCGGCCGATGGGTTGCCTTTTATGCTATAATCAAGCTATGGACAAGAAAACACTTATTCAAACTTTTTATGATCATGCAGACAAAGAGCGGGCGCATGCTATGGCAGCCTATATGCGTGACCAGTTTCCTTTTCTAGGTCTTTCTACTCCGCTTCGCCGTCAGTTGGAGAAGGACTTTGTTGAAGAATCTAAGGCGTCTAAGGCGGTTGATTGGGTTTTTGTGGAAGAGTTGTGGGAACTGCATGAGCGGGAATTTCAGTACGCTGCTTGTGATTAGTTACGGGCTATGCAGATCTTTTTAACGGAAGCAGATCTGCCTCGTCTCAAACAGCTGGTTGTAACCAAGTCTTGGTGGGATACAGCGGACAGTTTGGACAGAACCATTAGCAGATCAACTTTCCAGTAATATAGTTGATGCAACTATGTTAGAGTGGTCCTCTGATGATAACTTTTGGCTGCGGCGCGGTGGGCGATTGACCACCAGCTTTTACGAAAAGATAAAGATGAAGACAAATCTTTTGGAGAAGATTCTCATTAACAATCTCAATCAAAGCGAATTTTTCATCAATAAAAGCTATTGGCTGGATCTTGCGGAGACTACTCTAAGACCTAATCCAGATTGGGTTGGAACTTTTTATTGAAAAAGCATAAAAATCAGATGGCAAATTTATCGATTAAAGAAGCTAGCAAAATATTTATGATAAGTCGTTTTATCATATTTTTATATCACGAGAAAAACAACCGCTGGGCAAGTAGGATAAGCTGAAAATTTTTGCTAGCCAGTTGTTTTTAAGAGCCTGTATTCATAAGTTATTTTATTGCGAGCTTTTCAATCGCTTTTTAATAAGTAACGCTTATTTATAACAAAATGATTTTCTGTAAGTATAGGGTTCTAAGTATAAAGGATAAGAAAACAAAGATTAATCGTTTGCTGCAAGACTACGCTTATGTCTTATGCTTCTTTTTGAAACTCACTGAATGTGTTTCCCCAAAAGATGTCAGAAAAATATATAGAAGTCTAGTAAATTTACTATATTATAAGTTATGATAAAATAGTAAAAGTTTAGGGCAGAGATTATAGGAAAAAGGTTTTATGTTAAAAGATTTGGGAAGAAAAATTAAGAGCCTGAGAGTTAGAAAAAGGGCTGACCAAAGAGGCTGTCTGCCTTGATGAATCTGATTGTCAACACGGCAGCTGACTAGAATTGAATCAGGACAGTCTATGCCAACTCTTAATAAAAGCTATTTATATTGCAGGACGTTTAGGGAGTAACGCTTGGCTATTTAACGGACGGAGAAATGTCGAGTTAGCCCAGTCGTTATAAAGAACTAAAGTATTTATTAGTACGAACGCCAACCTACGGCGATCAGCAAAGATGCCGAAAAGAAAACCTATTTTGACGAGATTTTTAGTCAGTTTTATGATGATTGCCTGAAGAAGAACAATTGATTATTGATGGCTACAATCGAAACTAGATATTCATTTAGTGACAATATCGATTGGCGTTGGTATTTTTAAATGACTATTTTGATCAGATTTTAAGAAAAACCAATTATCAGGTCAATGATTTGATTCTGATTGATCTCATTTTTCCTGCTTAACTGTTAGTGGTTTGATTCAGCTATTTTTGATTCAAGAAAATATAATCAATTATTGAGAGACATTGCTTGGCAGGTAGACTGCCTTCCATTGGAAAGATCTTTCGTTTTAAATAATGTTTTATTGAATAATTTTGGACCTCTCTTAGAATTGAAAAATATGATTTTTGTTAAGCAGCTTATTGCGTTGAAGCAATAAAATCATGGATAGAACTCATGATTTTCAAAAAGCCTATTGTTAATCTTCTCGACATGGAGCATCTATTATTTGTTGAAAAAGATTATGCGAAAAGCTAAAAGAGCTAGTGATGCTGCTATCTTATTTGCCCAGTTAACAGAAAACATTAATTAAGAGGAAAAATTTGGAGAAAATAGAATGGCAAAAGATTCTCAGAACGGGAGCATAAATGTCCTGTTCTTTTTGAAGGATCATTTATAATGAATGATATCAAAAAGCAAAGGAGAATAACAGGATGTTTTCAATTTTAACAAGTATTTTGATGGGTCTTGACTGGTGGAGCTATAATAGACAGCCTATGTCAGATGATGATTTTGAGATAGTGTTGACTCTTGTGTTTCAACACGACACAGTAATAAAAAGAGAAGCAAATTCAATAGACATATCACATTTGACTCAAGATAAAATCACCAGAGTCTTGCATCAGCTGCCGCATTAAACTTGTGGTATCTTGCTCATGATAGGAAGACGGATGAACAAAAAGTTATTAAATGAGTCTGAGACTAAAGTCACTAACTCAAAACAGAGACTCACATCACAATCACACGTGAATCTCTGTTTTTCTTAGCTGAAAATCTTTTGTCTCAGACTCATTTGATTGAGTAAATCTATTATCGAGCATGCTAAAGGTGCGATTTCTAATAACACACACCTTTTTAGTATATCTGTTAGAGAATTTAAATTAACTTATCAGTTCTTATCATTTGGAGGGTTCCGTTTCCAGGAAAGGCTGGATGGTGCCCATTTGGAAGGAGCAGAACGGTATCTTTTGATACATGCCTGCCTGAGGAGTGAGTGGTTGTGTCTTTTGTTGCTTTGATAGCTGCTTTATGACCATCAGATGTTGTAACCGTGTAGGTTTGTCGCCTTGATGGTTTTTTATTTGAAAGACAACATAGTCAGTCTACATCTGCCTTTGTTTTTGCAACGATATGTCCTTTTGAGTCAGTTATAGTAATGGTATCACCGGCTAATCCTGAAACAATCGCAGCAATATAAGCATTTTGGTTCCTTTGAGAAGCCCTGAGCAAATCCCATATGCTAATTGCCCAAGTTGTTCCTCCGGGAAGCAAACCCTGTACCATCATAATCAATGGCTGAGCTGTAATCCCAGTGATTGATTGAATTTTGAGACTACCATCGGTAATATAGAATTTCCATTTGAATCCACACCGTCATCTTTGCCAATACCGCTGATATTAGCACCAGAAATCAACAATAGCAACCTCATTTTCGATATCTTTCTACTGTTTTTCAAATGCGATAGGTCAGCATCGTCTTTTGTATCCATTCAGTCGCGTTGATAGCATCATCACCAGCATTGATCGTTATTTGACCTTTTTCAAATTCACATATGACCTTCGATCCCTTCCAGAGCCAGATGCTAATTGTTATGAAAGTTGACCCTTAACGGTTATCTCAGTCGTTCGCTGTAATTCCTTTACTTGTAGAGGTGATTTTTACAATAGAATCTTTTGATCTGGATATCACCTGAATTGACATCGGTATTATCTTCAGCTTGAATCCCATCATCTTCTGCCGAAATGGTAACATTTGACTTTTTAATGGAGACGTTTGATGTGCATTAATCCCATCTTTTAACAGTAGAAGACAGCTCTAAGGTTACTTTGTCAGCTTCTAAAACTGTTTGCTTTGATAGCGTGACCAGCTGTACTTGTGACTTTCAAACCGCTTTTTCTTTTTGCTTGAAATGTAGAGTGCTCCTCCTGTTTCGATTGTATTCTTCAAAGAAGATCGAAATAGAGCTACTCGATAGGACTTAAATATCTAAATCTCTTGATGAATAAAGAGTGGAGTCAGTCAAATTCACTCGCATCGAGTTTGAGCTTCACTGTATCAGTCACTTTATCTGCTACTGATATGCTGTAGCCGCTGGCAGACCCTGTAAGGGTATAAGTTCCTGCTGATGTAATGGTAATGTTTTTCCATCAATAGTTCCGTCAGATGAAGTTGTTTTTACGCCTGTGTTGTCAAATTTAATATCTGCTTTTTCAGATTTGTCATCTTCTTTGTATTCGTTGACTTCTTCTTCCTCTTCATCATCATCTTTATCATATTTTGCTGATTCTAAAGCATTGACTGATTGAGACTTAACTTGAGCTTCATTACTTGTTGTTTCATCGGAAAGTTCATCATCACTTTGATCGGCTGACTCAGAAGCTGTTGCGTCATTGTTTGTCTCAGCTTCATTGCTTTCCAGAAGCAGCCTCACTGCTGCTGTGCTATTTTCTGATGAGACAGTCTCAGAAGTAACGGCTAGCTGTCACTATCAGTGCTGTCAACTGTCTGAGAGTTTGCAGTGTCTGTGTCAGCTGCAGTTGAGGATGTGGTTGTGTTGTTTTCTGAAGCAGTAACGTTATCAGCAGAAGCAATTTGGCTGCCTCCAAGTAAAACAATAGCTCCTGCTAAGGCAATACCTGTTACGAGACCTTTGGAGGATTTACGTTTGACATCATGTCCCTTAGCATTTGAGAAAACAGAGCGATTAAAAAAAGAAATTTTTACTCATTATAGTTTCTAACCCTTCTAAAAAGTAGCGAATAGCAGTTTTTCTAAAAACTTATCTCAACTAAAAATATAATAAAAAGAATGATAACTTGATCATTCTTTTTACCACCATTCTATTATATCAAAATTCAGAGAAAATTCACAAAGGGCTGTCAAAACCTGAATTCCGAACTTTTTTAACGGTTTCCTTAGATAATAGGAATGGCAGGATGGCGCGCCGCCGTTAGGGCTCTTTAGCTAGTGCTTATCTCATAACTAAACTATTTTTCTGCGAATGCAGATTCTGAAAAAGATTTGTGCTATTCTGCTTACTTCGTTTCTGTTATAATAGTCTTTGACTAGAATTTTAGATAACGAACCTATGGGTGATGAGGAATTTGCAGAACGCACACTTCGTCCGCAGTATTTACAGGAATATATTGGTCAGGATAAGGTTAAAGACCAGCTGAAGATCTTCATCAAAGCAGCTAAACAACGTGATGAGGCTTTGGATCATGTCCTTTATTTGGTCCTCCCGGCCTTGGTAAGACCACGCATGGCTTTTGTTATCCAATGAATTGGGGTTAATCTTAAGCAAAACCAGCGGTCCAGCTATTGAAAAAGCTGGTGATTTGGTTGCTGTTTTAAATGACTTAGAGCCTGGGGATGTTCTTTTTATTGATGAAATTCATCGGCTGCCTATGGCTGTTGAGGAAGTTCTTTATAGTGCCATGGAAGATTTTTATATTGACATTATGATTGGTGCAGAGAGAACTTCTCGCAGCGTGCATTTGAGTTGCCGCCTTTTTACTTTAATTGGGGCGACAACACGAGCAGGTATGTTGTCCAAATCCTTTGCGGGCGCGTTTGGGATTACAGGTCATATGGAATATTATGCAGATATCGATTTAACTGAAATTGTTGAGCGAACAGCGGATATTTTTGAGATGACCATTACCCATCAAGCTGCGTTAGAATTAGCACGGCGTTCCCGTGGGACTCCGCGTATTGCTAACCGACTCTTAAAACGTGTCCGAGATTATGCCCAAATTATGGGAGATGGTCTTATTGATGATAAAATAACAGATAAGGCTTTGACCATGCTTGATGTTGATCATGAAGGCCTTGATTATGTTGATCAGAAGATCCTTAAGACGATGATTGAGATGTACCATGGCGGGCCTGTTGGTCTGGGGACTCTGTCAGTTAATATTGCCGAGGAACGTGAGACCGTTGAAGACATGTATGAGCCCTATCTTATTCAAAAGGGATTTATCATACGGACTCGCAGTGGACGTGTAGCCACTGCCAAAGCTTATGAACATTTGGGTTATCGTTACACAGAATAACAGTAGTCATTCTGACAAGAAAAAGTTAAAGGAATAGCATGAAGAAAATTTGTTTTGTTTGTTTTGGGTAATATCTGCCCGCAGTCCTATGGCTGAATTTGTGATGAGAGGAAGCATCCGATGCGAGTCTAGAGATTACAGCCGGGCAACGTCAGGCTGGGAACATGGAAATCCTATTCATCGCGGAACGCAAAGGGATTTTTAGAAAATATAAAGATACTGTATGATTCCTCTAGAGATCTCAACTGAATGGTAGTTTGGCTGATTTTGCTTACTTTGATTGGATCATTGGAATGGACGAGACTAATGTCTGTGATCTCAAAAAGGTTATCTCAAGGACAATTTGATGATAAAAATCTTTCTTTTTATTGATGGTGGTGTACCGGATCATACTATACCGGAAACTTCGAAGAAACTTATCATCTGGTCGAAAAGGGCTGTCAAACTTGGTTGAAAAATTAAATAGTACATCTTGTTATATTTTTCAAATTGTAGTAAAATGACATATATGATAAGAAAAAATTGAAGGAATATGATGAGAAAGATACAGATAACGAGAGAAAAAATTAGAGCTGTTAGCAGTTATTGTCATCCTTGTATGTGGTTTATCTGTTTTCACCCTTAAATTTGGTAGCTAAAGCAACCTTAACTTATGAAGGTGGTAAGATTAACTATACAGGCTATGTTCTCAATCATCGAATGAATGGTCAAGAGAAACTAACTTATCCTAATGGTGATGTTTATGAGGGGCATTTTGTTAATGGTATTTTCAACGGTCATGGCCGCTTTAAGTCTAACATAGGCTGGTCTTATGTTGGCGAGTTTAAAAAGGACAAGCAGATGGTCATGGGAAATTAACGGCTAAGGACAAAAAAATTTATAAAGGGACATTTAAGCAAGGGATTTATCAAAAATGAGAATAAAATGGTTTTCTTTTGTTAGAGTTACAGGGCTGCTTTTGGTGCTGCTTTATCATTTTTTCCAACGAGCTTTTCCGGGCGGCTTTATAGGAGTAGACGTTTTCTTTACCTTTTCGGGTTTGTTGATTACAGCTCTACTGATTGATGAATTTGCCAGAAATAAGATGATTGATCTTTTAGGCTTTCTAAGGCGGCGCTTCTATCGCATTGTACCGCCTGTTGTCATTATGGTTTTGGTCGTTCTGCCTTTTACTTTTTGATTAGGAAGGATTTTTGTGGCAGATATAGCGCCAAATTGCTTCTGTTCTAGGTTTTACAACCAACCTTTGTGAAAATTTTTACTGGCAGCAGTTACGAAAGCCAATCATCCCCCACCTGTTCATACTTGGAGCCCTAGCTATTGAAGTGCATTTTACCTTTTTGGGGATTCTTGTCTAGTTCTTGTCAAAAAGGTTAGGATCCCATGCAATTTCGCGGGCCTTATCTTTTTGATTTCAGTTGGTTTTATTTTTGCTGAGCTTCTTCATCATGTTTGCGTGCCTTTTTGTTAATAATTTTTCGACGATTTATTTTTCAACTTTGTCACATATTTTCCTTTCTTTTTAGGAGCCATTTTGCAAACGATGTCAGGAATTAGTGAGACAACGAAACGCTTTAAGAAAAATGTGCAGCTCTGGCAGACCAAAACGCGTTGTCTTTTTCATGGTTGGCAGTGCAGCCTTGTTATTTCTGTTAGGATTTATTCTTGACTTTTAATAATATAATCACTTTATTTGTTTGGTTTTGCTTTAGCCAGTCTATTCACGGCTGTAATGGTTTATTCCAGCCGTGTCTTAAATGACCAAACGCCACATTTGCAAGAACCTGCTTTTGTTACTTATTTAGCTGATATCAGTTATGGTGTTTACCTTTTTCACTGGCCTTTTTATATTATTTATCTTTGGGCAATTAATGAATAACTGGTTGGCTGTCATTTTTACGGTTCTCTCTCTCTTATCTTTTCAACGATTTCTTATTATGTTGTTGAACCTTATATTGCAGGAAAGCAAGCTGTTTTGTTTGGGCTGGCTATTCCTATTGAGCATTACAAAAAATGGTTCTACAGTTTGGTTGGTTTATTAACCGTTGTGACTTTAGGTATTGCCTTTACGGCGCAAGTGTCAGCTCTTTGAAACAGGACTTTTAGTTGATGCGCTCAACCAAGCTGATAATAATATGAATCGGACACATACGCTGCGCTGGAGGACGCAAGTGCTATTAGTGATATCACTGTTATTGGTGACTCAGTTGCTTTGCGCTCAAGTACTGCTTTTTCTGAACTTTTGCCGGAAGCTCAGGTAGATGCGGCAGTTAGCCGTAATTTTGGGAATGCCTATGATATTTTTAAAAATCATATTGATAATAGTACATTATCAAAAACAGTTGTTTTAGCGGTTGGAGTTAATTCGGTTGAAGGTTACAAAAGATAATATTCAACAATTCATTGATAATCTCCCGGATGGACATCGACTTATTATTGTGACTCCTTATAATACTAAAGATGAACGTATTCCAGATGTTCGTGATTACGAATTAGATTTAGCAAAGAAATATCAGTTTGTCACGATAGCTGATTGGTATCAAGCAGCTGTGGCACATCCTGAAATTTGGACAGAATCTGATGGTGTTCACTATAATGACAGCAGTGATGAAGGTGCTAAACTTTATGTCGAAACTATAAAAACAGCCATTCAGACATCTGCAAAGCAGCCTGCTAAGGGTGAAAAACAACCCTAGCCATAGTCTTTGAGAGGGAGGTCTTGACTTAAATCGAAGCGCGAGATAAAGAAGAAAGTTGAGCTCGTTGTTTTGAGTGTCTTGTGCTGATTGGATCGACGAAATTGATTTTAGATTTATAGGTGCTTTTAAGTTACTAAAGATGTTAGAAATAATAACATTAAAAAATTGATAAAAAAGAGCCTGAATTCAGTTTACAAGAGCTCGCTTCTGCGTTATAATTGTGGTGACATAAGATGTGAGGAATGGAGGATATGGCATATCTGCTTTGTTTTATGAGTACCTTAGCAGCAATTTGGATTTCTATTGCTGGCGTGGATGCTCGTTGAGTCATAATGTTTTGTGAAGGTTGGGACAAAAGTGTTCCGACCTTTTTATTGTGCTGGTGGTATTAGTTTGATGCAGCGATTGAGTTGAACTTTTGCCTCTTGGTTTTTAGACTTAAACCTTCAATAGTTCAGGAAACGATGCTTATCTAATCCGCATGAACGTCCGATCATGTTGATACCTAATCCAATTTGCGAAAGGCGAGACAACAAAATCAACATCGCAGTTTTCATTGCGATTTACCATTACCGATTTTTGACTCATTTTTCTTTTTAAATAAATATGAGCAAATTGTCTGATAATTATGGTATAATGCTTAAAAACTATCTATAAAAAGAGGATGAATCATGACATTGGTGTATCAATCAACCCGTGATGAAAAATAATAAAGTAAGCGCTAGTCAGGCTATTTTGCAAGGCTTAGCAAGAGATGGCGGTCTTTTTACGCCGACATCTGATCCATAAGTTGATTTTGGATTTTGACCAACGAAAACGGCTTCCTACCAAGAAGTTGCTAAGTTGGTTTATCAGCTTTTGGATGATTTTACAGAAGCAGAATTGGATTATTGTATTGCTAATGCCTATGATGCTAAGTTTGATACACCGGTCATTGCGCCTTTAGTTAAACTTAATGGCAATATAATCTTGAACTTTTTCATGGTTCAACTATTGCCTTTAAGGATATGGCGCTTTCAATTTTGCCTTATCTTTTAACAACGTCAGCTAAAAAGCAAGGCATTAATAACAAGATCGTCATTTTAACAGCGACATCTGGAGATACTGGTAAGGCAGCTATGGCAGGCTTTGCGGATGTTCCGGGAACAGAAATTATTGTCTTTTATCCTAATGGTGGTGTCAGTAAGATTCAAGAATTACAAATGACGACACAGGTAGGAGATAATACACATGTTGTTGCTATTGAAGGAAACTTTGATGATGCTCAGACAAATGTCAAAAAGATGTTCAACGATAGTGACCTGCGAACAAAACTTTTAGAGCACGGTGCCCAATTTTCATCGGCAAACTCTATGAATGTCGGACGTTTAGTGCCAGAAGTGGTTTACTACGTTTATGCTTATGCCCAGTTGCTTAAGTCAGGTGATATTAAAAAAACGGTGATAGAGGTTAACTACAGTACCAACAGGAAATTTTGGAAATATTTTGGCTGCTTATTATGCACGTCAAATTGGTGTGCCAATTGGCAAACTTATCTGTGCTTCAAATGAAAATAATGTTTTGACTGACTTCTTTAAAACAGGGACTTATGATAAGAAAAGAGAATTTAATGTAACAACCAGTCCCTCAATGGACATTCTTGTTTTCATCTAATTTGGAACGCCTGTATTTTTCATCTTTTGGGAAATGATTCTGTTAAAACAAAAGAACTCATGCAGGCTTTGATTGAAAGGGTGAGTATACTTTAGAAAAAGCTGATAAAGCTATTTTTAGATTTATTTGCTGCGGGATTTGCGACCGAAGAAGAGACAGCCGCTGAGATTAAACGTGTTTACTGCTCGCTTCGCGTTATATTGAAGATCCGCATACAGCAGTTGCTCGGCTGTTTTACCATGCGTATAGAAACTGAGTGGTGATCAAAAGCCCAACTGTAATAGCTTCAACAGCTAGCCCTTATAAATTTCCGCGTGTCGTTGTTTCTGCTAGTCGAGGTAAAAGATCAAAAGATGATTTTGCAGCTGTACGTGAGCTGAGTCAGTTTATCAGGTGTATCAGTGCCAAAGGGCGGTTGATGGCCTTGAAACTGCTGAAGTTCGTCATCGACAGGTTGTCGCGACAGCTGATATGCAAAAAGCAGTAGAGTCATATTTAGGAATTTAACAGGGAGGCTGGAACAAAAGTGTTCCGACCTTTTTATTGTGTAGTGGTTTTCGTTTAACGCAGTAGTTGATTGGGATTTTGCTGCTTGGTTTTAGTATTAGTCCACTAAACTGTTGGGGTTTATCTAGTCCCATGAAGCTCAGTTTGTATCAATGCCTAATCCACTTTGCGAAAGGTAGGACGATAAAATCAATATCGCTTTTTATTATGATTTACTTTATTTTTATAGGTAAACTTATGGATTTGGATTTACACTATTTTTATGGATAGTTACACAGCAATCATAGAAGTCTGTCCTATCCTCTCATTTTATAGGAAGGAAGATAAAGAAAGGTTAATGCTTGAATGTGATGGAGAGAAAGTTTTAATTGCTTTGCTGAAAAATACAGCAAAGACTGCTTTTTCTATTGCTTGAAAAATTCAATAACATATGAAAAACCTTTATACATAATCAAGATGAATCAAAGAAAGAAAATTGTTCAACTTGCTTTTACCAGCTATGGCAGAGAATTCTACTGCAAATGCTAATGGGAGTTGTTGATAACTATTTAGTGGCTCAGATTGCTTAGTTGCTGTATCTGGTGTTTCGGTCTAATAATATTATTACGATTTATCAGGCTATTTTTATTGCACTTGGGGCGCAGTGTCCAGTTTAGTGGCTAAAAGTTTAGGGTGAAGATAACCAAGCCAGAGTGAGGTTTTTATCAGTCTGAGTCTGTTGCTATTACATTAATGCTGAGTGTAGTGTTAGGGTTTATATCTTTTGTTTTTGGTAGCAATATGCTTCATCTTTTAGGAACAACAGATAGTGTCACCACAGGCAGGAGGAATTTATTTAGCTATTGTTGGCGGTTTTAGTTGTCAGTCTTGGCTTACAAACGACGCTGGAAAGTGCTATTTTGAGAGCACAAGGAAAGCACGTTTGCCCATGTATGTCAGTTTTCTAACCAATATTGTTAATGTTATTTTTGCAAACTATAGCTATTTATATTGGACATTGGGGAATTGTTGGAGTTGCAGCAACAGTCCTTTCACGTTTTCTTGGAACCTTCGTTTTAGCTTGTCAATTACCAATTAAAAGCTATTTTGAGGTCAATGAGATTAAAATTGACAAGGCCTTCCTAGCTATTGCTTTGCCTTCAACTGGTGAGCGTTTAATGATGCGAGCAGGTGATGTTATTATTGCTATTATCGTTAAATTTGGGACAGCTGCGGTAGCTGGAAATGCTATTGGTGAGACCCTCACATGGTTTAATTATATGCCGGGAATGGGGGTTGCCACAGCAACAGTTATCTTAGTGTATCCATAATTTAGGGCAAGGAAAAAGAAGGTCATTATGGAAGTCGTTAGAGAATCTTATATTATTTCTACCGTATTTATGCTGTTAGTAGGAGCATGCATCTTTTTGGAGGTAGGCAGCTAACCTATCTTTTTACAGAAAAATAAAGCAGCTCTTCAAGCGAGCTGAGTTGTGTTGTTTTATTCTTTATAGGGGGCCAGCAACATCAGGAACTCTGGTTTTTCACAGCAGTTTGGCAAGGTCTAGGGAAAAAGCTAAATTGACTTTCTATGCAACGACGGTTGGTATAGTGGTTGATTCGGATTGTGTTAGGGTTATTATTTAGGTGTCAGTTTAAATCTTGGTTTAGCGGGTGTTTGGTTAGCAACCTTAGCTGATAATGTTTTTAGATGGCTGTTTCTCTATTGCTTGTATAGAAAGTATATGCAGGGATTCAATAATAACCTATCCAGTTCATAACAGCCAGCGATAAGGCTTAAGTAAGAAAGTTGGGAACAAAAGTGCTTCGACTTTTTATTATGCAGTGGTTGATTGAAAATATTTATCTAATTTCATAAATGTCGCTTCGTGTCAATACCTAATCAACTTTAGGTAAACACACAATTGATATCATAATTTCATGATGATTTTCCTTCTTTTTGACTATTTTTCAGAAAGCAAGGTAACAGAAAGAAAACGGTGACAGTCTGATTAAATTTTTGCTTCTTAAAAGAAAGATAGAGAAAAGTCCGAACATTATCATTGTACTTTAATATAGAACTTTCAGCTTTTTATGCTAAAATAAAACGTGAAGATATTTGGAGGCTAATATGAAGGCGATTATTACAGTGGTTGGAAAAAGATAGGACTGGAATTGTAGCAGGTGTGTCAACTAAATTGCAGAGTTAGGTCTTAACATTGATGATATTACACAGACTGTCTTTAGATGAGTATTTTACGATGATGGCGAGTCGTATCTTCTCAAGGAAGTCAGGATTTTGCACAGCTTAGAAAGAGTTTGAAGCTTTTCGGTGAGACCTTGAATGTCAAAATTAACATTCAAAAGTTCAGCTATTTTTGACGCTATGCATAACTTGTAAGAATAGGAGTTCTAGTCTGATGGATATTAAACAGGTTACCGAACGATTGCAATGATTGAAGAGCAGAACTTTGATGTTCGGACAATTACCATGGGAATTTCGCTTCTTGATTGTATTGATCTCGAATATTGAAAAAGCAGCTGAAAAAGGTTTATCACAAAATTATAACCAAAGCTGGCAAGTTGGTTCAAGTGGGGATGATATTTCAGCAGAACTCGGTATTCCAATTGTTAATAAGCGTGTATCAGTTACACCGATTTCAATTATTGGTGCAGCAACAGATGCGACGGATTATGTGCCCTTAGCTAAGGCGCTTGACCGTGCGGCAAAAAGAGATTGGAGTGAATTTTATCGGTGGTTTTTCTGCTTTAGTACAAAAAGGCTATCAAAAGGGATGAAATTCTTTGATTAATTCGATCCCAAAAGCTCTTGCTGAAACGGACTTTGTCTGTTCATCTGTCATATTGGTTCAACCAAGTCGGGAATCAACATGACAGCTGTCCGCGATATGGGACGCATTATTAAAGAGACCTCAGCGGCTTCAGAAATGGGACCGGCAAAATTAGTTGTTTTTGCCAATGCAGTAGAAGATAATCCTTTTATGGCAGGAGCCTTTCATGGTGTTGGGGAAGCAGATGTTGTCATCAATGTTGGTGTTTCTGGACCGGGTGTTGTCAAGCGTGCCTTAGAAAAGGTTCGCGGTCAAAGTTTTGATGTGGTGGCTGAGACTGTTAAGAAAACGGCTTTTAAAATTACCCTGTATTGGTCAGTTAGTCGGTAGCTTGGCTAGTGAACGTCTTGGTGTCAAATTTGGTATTGTGGATTTATCTCTTGCACCGACACCGGCTGTCGGAGATTCTGTAGCTCGTGTTCTTGAAGAAATGGGGCTGAAACCATCGGAACTCATGGGACAACAGCGCCTTGGCACTCCTAAATGATCAGGTCAAAAAGGCGGTGTTATGGCTTGTAATCAGGTCGGTGGTCTCTCGCGTGCTTTTATTCCGGTTTCCGAAGACGAGGGATGATTGCTGCTGTTCAGGAGGGGCTCTTAATTTGGAAAAATTAGAAGCCATGACAGCTATCTGCTCGGTTGGTCTTGATATGATTGCCATCCCGGCAACACACCAGATACGACGATTGCAGCCATGATTGCAGATGAAGCGGCTATCGGTGTTATCAATCAAAAACAACGGCTGTTCGTATTATTCCTAAAGGTAAAGAGGGGATATGATTGAATTTGGCGGTTTACTCGGTTATGCTCCTGTCATGCCGGTTAATAAAAATCATCTGCAGACTTTATTGCGCGTGGCGGACAGATTCCGGCACCTATTCATAGCTTTAAAAATATAGAGCACTTGCAAGTCTTTTTGCAAGTGTTTTCTTTTAATGTTATAATATAGGCTAGATTGGGAGAGAAAAATGGCAGAAACAAGACTTCTATAGCTAGACACGGAAAGACAATGTTTATACAATTGGGCGTGCTCAAGGTTGGAGTGATACTCTCTTACACTAAAGCGGGTGAAGAAGGGACTACGGGAATTGGGAATTGGTTTAGGGAAGCCCGTATCCCTTTAAAGCTCGCTTTTTCCAGTGACAGCGAGCAGAACCATGCAAACAATGGAGATTATCCTTCGTGAAACGAATAATGAGAATTTGCCTTATGTACGAGATAAACGGATTCGAGAATGGTGCTTTGGGAGTCTCGATGGAGGATATGATGGGGATCTTTTCCAAGGTGTCTTGCCTCGAACAGCAGCTTTTAATACTGGCAAATCCTTTGAAGAAGTGACTTACCCCTGAATTAGCAGCTAGTATCGTTGAAGTGGACACAGCTAATTGGGCTGAACCTTGGCAGATTCTTAGCAAAACGTATTTATGATGGTTTTGGAAGCTATGGCACAAAACAGTTGAACAATCTGGAGGCGGAAATGCTATTATAGTCAGCCATGGAACGACTATTGGTACTTTTATGTGGCTGATAGGATCATAAGCAGGGAAAAAGCGGCTATTGATAATGGCAGCTTCTGTTGTTTCCCTATAAAGATAATACGTTTTCTATTGAAACGATTGCAGATATGTCTTATCGTCATCAAGGAAGAAAAATTTGGAAGATATTTATGAAGAGAAATTTAGTTTATTAACAATTGTAAAGGCAAATAGGTATTATCTTTGTTTTCATTTTGGGCATTTATCTTTTTACATAAAGGTAAACAAGGGGCACAAGAAAATACGGTAGGAACAAAACGCAGCAAGCTGCTGAGACAAAAAGAGCAAACAAACAGCAGGCTTACCAAATGTTTCAGCAAATGATTGGGAGTTAGTTTTGGTTAATCGTGATCTATCACTGCTGAAATGAACCCTGATGTAACTGATATTGATGGATGTTAGGTGGATTCTCGCATTGCAGAAAATACAAGGAAATTTTTAGCAGCTGCGCAAGAAATTGACTCCAGTGAACATTTGATATCAGGCTATCGTGAGTGTTGCCTATCAAGAAGAACTCTATAATAATTATATAGCTCAAGAAAAAGCCAACAATCCCAGCCTTAGCCAAGAGGAGCGCAAAAACAGGTTCAAACCTATTCTCAGCCGCCGGGTTCTAGTGAACACCAAACGGGACTGGCTATTGATATGAGTACAGTTGACAGTCTTAATCAAAGTGACGCTAATGTCGTTGCCAAGGTTGCTGCCATTGCGCCTAAAAATATGGTTTTGTCCTTCGTTTTCCTGAAGGTAAAAAGGATGCTACGGGTATTGATTATGAGGACTGGCACTATCGCTATGTTGAGTGTTAAATCTAGCTAAGTATATGACCAAACATGATTTAACCTTAGAAGAATATTTATTAAAGGAGAAGTAGCTCATGAGAGCAAGACTCAAATTTAAGTCTTTTGTTGTAATTGTTTTACTTCTTTTGCTGGTGATTTTGCTCCGATTTTAGGCGAGTGGAGGATTGCCGATGCTAACAAAAATGCCAAGTCCTTATAGTCATAAAGAGTTTGTCAAAGAAATTGCTCCAACAGCTCAAAAAGTTATCAAAAATCTATGGCGTGAGGAGTTCTATTATTATTGGACAAGCAGCGCTGGATAGTCATTTTTGGCAGTACTTTGCTAGCTAGTAAATATCACAATCTTTTTAGCATTGAAGCAAGTCCAGGTCAAGGAGCTGTTCGCTTAAAAAGCCATGAGTACAAGAATGGGCGTTGGCAGGAAGTGACAAATCGCTACCTTGTTTATGAATCTTGGAAAGAATCCTTTATGATTACATGGCTATCCATGGAAATAAAATTTGGGATAAGGCATATGTATACAACGATGATGACTTCTGAGTGGTTATACACAGTTGCAAAAGAGCCTTACAAGCATGGTTTTAATAGTGATCTAACTATGCAGACAAGTTAATAGCTGTTATAGAGAAAATAATTTAACAGATTATGATAAATAGGTATTCTATGGTTGAGTTATTAGTTTTGGATAAAGATATCGGCTGATGAAAACAGCATCGTTTAGAATGCTTTTAATCATTTCAAGCTATATTCTTCAATAATCAAAACGATTGTTGTCTTGATATAACAGCTTCGCTGTCTCCGTTTCCACCTCAAAAGCAAAAGGTTTTCCAGATCTTTGGGTTTCACTCTGCCTCCAATACTGTTTTATAGGTGGTTGTGATATGTGTTTGAGCAGTCAATAATAAGATTTAATGAGACAGTCAGACTTGTCACTAGCGGCTACCATTAATTAATGAGACACTTTAGCACCTATTAACTTGCCGCCTTGCTAATCTATGATTTTTATTGAGCATTAATGACATCTGTCATATTAAGGAAATGACAATTGCTAGATGGAAGATAGATAGCGATTTGGTATACTGAGGATAAGATAGCGCTTACAACATTTTAAATAAATTTTTGAAAACTTACATACCCAATGACAGACCTAAATAGGAAAGAAATGAGGTATTAAAAATTTTCGAGCAGCAATTTTATGGCTGTCTGTTTAATCAAGTTTGTCAGTTTCATAAATTTGAAAGGAGCAAGAAATGGAAGAAGAAACAGTTTGTAAAAATTGGTTCATGCGTAAAAGTGGTAAAAGCTGGATTTTTGGCTGTGCCGTCTTTTATGTTGTTTGGCAACTGCTTACCAGGTGGCAGCTGAAGAAATAAGTCAAAACAACTGCTGCTGATACTGCTGTTACAGAGTAAGAACAGAAGACAGCAGCCAGACGTCATCTCAAAAACCGCAGTTGACAAACGACTCAATCTGAGAAACTGCTTCAAAACAACTGACAACTCCGGCGGTAGATCAAACTACAGAGCCTACTGATAATGAACTCATCAGTTCCTCTGATGGTGCGAGCAGTCCTATCAAGTGACTGACACGACAGAACCTCAACAAACTCTCACTCCTGCTGACTCTGAACCTCAAGCAAAGGCGGATGTTCAACAAGCAGCAGCTCCTAAGAAAGAAGAGATCAACCTGTGACCAATTTAGAAGATATGTCACATAGATACGAATGGGACTTGGGAAGTACGAGAAGATGGTATTCATTCTAATGCCATTGGTAAAGGTGATTCTTTCTGTATTCTCAGTCAAGTGGTAAGAATTTTGTCTATGCAACAGATGTTACTTTTTAAACAAAACAGCTGGTGCAGCAGCTCTTGCGTGAAGTAACAACGATAGCAATAACAAAAATATTATGCGGTCAATGTGGATATAGAGGCGGACACAAGGCTAAATTTTGGCGCTGGGTTGACAATAAAGATATCAATTAATTGATGAACGTGATGTGGTACCGACAGCTGATAACCGCTATACTCTCAAAGGTTGTGGCGGTTAATAACTGGATTTCTTATTATGTCAATGATGTTTTGATGGCTAGCACAGGTGATTATGTCCTTCAAAAAGCTGATAAAGGACAAAACACTGTCATTCCTGAGGGACACTTTTGGTCTTTTGAATTGGAATAGCGATATGGTTTTCCAAAATACAAAATTTGCCCTATTGGATGATACAACAGATCCGTTGATTGATAATATTACAGTAAGGTCTGATAGAGGGAATGTCGAAAAACAAGGCCAATTCTTCTCTGAGGAACCCCTTCATATTCAATATGTTAGCAATGATGCTTCTCAAGTGAGCTTGGATATTGCTAAACATAATCCTGCAACTACTGTCACAGTAGAAGATAAAACTGGTCGTGTTTACGATCCTTCTCATCTTCCAGTTAATGTAGGGAGCTAATTATTTCACTGTTAAAGTACAGTTATTGATTCATTTGATTACGTACAGTAACCTTGACTTATCGTATTAATGTCCACCGTCGGCAAAAATGACGAAGTCTATTATAATGAACTTTTACCGTGACCAATATCACTATTCTGTAAAAGACAGCTGGGCTAATGATCCTAATGAGCAGTTTATTACAATGGTGTTTATCATCTCTTCCATCAATTTTACGATGATACGAATGGGGGCCCTATGCACTGTGTTTACGCGACTAGTACGGATTTGATTCACTGGAAAGAAGAGCCAATTGCTTTTTACGCAGATTCAAACGGCTACATGTTCTCGGGCTGTGTAGTGGTTGACGAACATAACAGTTCAGGCTTATTTAAGACGGCTAAGGGTGGTTTAGTTGCGATTATCACAGCTAATGGAAATGGACAGCGCATGGAACTTTGCCTATAGTGAAGATGAAGAGGCAAGACTTGGCAAGAAATATGACAGGATTGTAGCCGATTGGTCAAATGACCCATTGCAAAATCAGGATTTTCGTGATCCGAAAGTTTTTCACTGGAATAACCAATGGTTCATGGTACTAGCAGGGGTCCGCTTCGCATTTTATTCTTCTAACAATTTGAAAGATTGGAAAGTGGAGTCTACTTATCCTGATCTTCATACAGAATGTCCAGATATGTATCCAATTGTTGCTAATGATGGTGTGCTTAAATGGATGTTGTCTCGCGGCGGTCGTTTTTACAAGGTTGGTGATTTCAAACAGTAGATGGTAAATGGACCTATAGCAGATGATGCTTATAAAGATGAGGATCAGGTCATGAACTTCGGTAAAGATTCTTATGCCGCCATGACCTACTATGTACTGATTTTGGTACAAGCCCTGACCAACCATTCCCAAATTAACGAAGTCAACTGGATGAACACCTGGGAAGATTATTGTAATCTTGTAGCAGATACAGTTGGACAGGACTTAACGGTACGTTTAATTTAAACCTGATCTTGGCCTTATCAATGAAAACGGTCAGTACATCTTGACGCAAACGCCTGTTAAGGCCTATGATGAGTCTTCGTGATGTGAATACTGCCTTGCATTTCAAAGATGTGACGAGTAGACGCTAATAAATACTCTTTGAAGGACTTCAAGAGACAGTTATAAAATTGTTTCTCATTTCGACCAGATGAGGAAGACCACAAAAGTAGGCTTCAATCTTCGTGTTGGCAATGGTCAAACAACGAAAGTGATTTACGACTTGCAGACAGAAACCTTGTCTATTGACCGTGATCAGTCGGGTACTATCTTATCTGCTGCTTTTGTAAAAGTTAATAGTCAGCATGTGACTAAAAATGCAGATGGCTCCATTGATTTGCATATTTATGTTGATCGTGCCAGTATTGAAGTCTTTTTCCAAAAATAATACAGTGGCTGGTGCTAATCAAATTTTTCCTAATCCAGAAGCTTAAAGAGCCAGTATTATTGTAGAAGGCGGCAAAGCTCAAGCAGATATCTCTGTTTATCAAATGAAAACGGTTTGGACAGATAAGAAAGATACGACAAAACCGGTGGCCATGAACACAACAACTGCGAAAGAGCTAGCCCTTCAAGTTGGTCAAACTCAGGATCTGCAAGTATATCTGGCACCAGCAAGTGTTAGGCAAGATGTGGAATGGACGATCAGTGATCCAAGTCTTGTTAGGACAAGTCAAAAGGTAATGTTCTTCATTTTGATCGCTGTGTGAAAAAGGAAAGCTTACCATTACAGCAATTTCTAAAGAAAACCCAAGTCTCAGTAAAACCTTTACAATCAGTATCACCTTAAATAATTTCAAGACTAACCTCAAAGGTTTGCAGTCTGTTACTGGTAAGTGGTATGTTGATGATGAAACGCTCTATGATAGTAATACAAGTTCGAATGATTACTATATGGCTTCTCAAAACCGGGTTTTCAAAAGAATATGATTCGATATTGATCTCAAATATCAACGTGGTTTAATTAATCTTTTGCTTTATGGCAATATTGATCCGAGTCAAGCATATTCTGTACAATTTGGTGACAGTCGAGACTGTTCGGCTTTACCGTTTTGCTGGTGATACTATTGCAGAAGCTAATATGGGTAAACGAATCAATGATGATCAATACCACCATATTAAAAGTCACAAAAACATAGTATAATCATATCAGTAGATGGTCAAGAAGTGATAGTCATAACTTTGATCAGGTGGACTCATACTTTTAATGATGTATATGGAGTCTCGGTTTTGTGGGACGGAGCTGTTGAATTCAAAACTTCTTTGTAACGAGATCATGCGACACCCCAAAACCAGATTCTGATCGACACACCAACCAGATGCACCAGCATTGGTCAAGAAATTGATTGACCCTGCAACCCGAGCGTCCGTGTCGATGTTCTTCAAAAGAGGAGCTAGCTTCTATCGTTGAGAGTAAAGGTCAGCCATATCTGAAACGAATGATGCTCATGCACTCAGCTGTTCTAAATGCAAAAGACTAGAATCTCTTCAATATTACACTATTGATAAAAATGAGAAAAGTTGTTGCTATTACGAGAAACCAGGACAGTCTTATTGCTATGATGCTGGAAAAGAGTGGTAGATAAAGTGGTGTATTTACCAAATACGGACAAAGAAGAAAGCCTTCCATTTACGATTGTGAGTTTGACAGATAGCAATGGTAAGAAGCAAAGTTATGTTCGCTTTACAGCAGAACACTTTAGTGAATACGGCTTAGTCTATCAAGCAGAAAATCAAACAAACCTTAAGAGTAAAGAAAAAGCAAGACAATGTTGCTATTTCTTATCCATTAAATTTAGAACAGAGTTAAGGTTTCATCTATTTCACGAAAATATGCTGCAAATGAACAGCAGATGTCAGTAGTGTTCAACAAACAGAACCTTCAGTAATGAGTTCTTCATCTAAAGCAACGCTGCCAGATACTGGTGATCATAAGACAGATTTAAGTCAATTAGGAGTGTTGGCAATGATTTAGCTCATTTCTTGTAGAAATAGCTGGCTATTTCAAAAACGCAAGGATTGATTAAAGTAAACCTCTAGATTTTGACGCGTCTAGAGGTTTTGTTTTTCAACTAACAATAGATAGAGGTGTCTTATGCTAAAGAAAAATTGGTTTGTTTATTAATCGGTTTAATTGCTTTCTTGGCTCCCTTAAAATTTACGCTGGAAGCAGCGAAAGTGCTGAGTATCAGCAAAACCAATCATTATAATACCTAAAGGATTTATGAATGATATTCAGACGATTTTTAAGGGGAGTGATGGATACTACCATATGTATTGTTGTTAAATAGTAACTATAAATTGGCAAATGATGGACAGAATGGTACCATGTGAGAACTAAAGATTGGGAGCATTTTGAAAATTTAGGAATAGCTCTCCTAAATTTGTTAATGGACGTCGGCAGTAGCAACAGGGTCGAATTTTTCAAAATAGTAATCAATTTTCAAAGAGTTTACCTACCAGTACGATTGTAGCCTACTTTACCAGCTATACTGATACAGGTCAACATCAATATGTCAGCTTATTCATTGAGATAATGGCAGCAGCTACCAGCCTTACAATAATGGTAAGCCAGTTATGACTTCACAAACAAAGAGCAAAATGCGCGAGATCCTTACATTTGGTATGATTCTAATTCCAAAAGGTTAATGATGTACCTAACTGAGGGTGATAAAATTGGGATCTGTCTGGTTCAGATGGGAAAAATTGGGCTTATCAAGGAGCGACTGTCACTCAATCAATATACCTTAGGGGAAAAAGACTTAGGTCTTGTGGAATGCCCAAATTTAAAAACTTTTTATGATTCTGCCACGAGATACGACGAAACATGTTCTCTTTTGGTGCAAATGGTTACCAACATGGTTCGACGACAGGAACTTATATGATTGGTCATTTAGATACTCAAGGAAATTTTTGTGCCAGAGAACAAAATGCGAACGTTTGGATCAAGGCTCAGACTATTATGGTCTAGCTTTTTATCAAGAAAGCGATCGCGTCGTTAAAGAGTATCAGCTTGGATGGGAGAGTGGGATTACCTGCAAGGGCAGATTCTTGATGATCAAGGCCAAGAATCCAAACATTTAGGTTCCGTTAGTTCAGCTAGAGATATTACAATGGTTAAAAAGAGATGATAAATATGTTTTGAGTCTTACCTTAAAAATAATAACTCTAGGACAAACACTGTTAGCTACCAAAGCAACGCTGATACGGCAAAACTTGCTGATGATGGCTATCATAAAACTTTATTATCGGTATCAAGATGGCATTCACAGGAACTATCTTTGAAATTTCAAGCTAATGCTGCAACCCTAAACGGACATATTCGTTTAATTTTCAAACAACAGATGCCCAAGTGTCTCTTGACTACAATACTGATAATGGTTACTGTGAGGGTAAAAGAACCAGTTCTAAAAATAATTGGCAGCCAAAAAGTGAATTATGAACGATCATATGTTGTTGATAGCCACTGGAATGGGCAAAAGGAACTTAATATTTATCTCGTAGCTGACAAAAGCAGCTTGGAATTTGCTCTGCCGAATGGTCAGACCTACTCCATGGTCAAATTGTCCACTGCCAGTGATATGGATATCGTTATTGAGACTAGTGGAAGCAACCGTTTTACAGGCAGATTTAGCTAATTTGGAAACGTAACAGCAATAAAACTAAGTCTTAAGTCGGATTTTTAGCACTCAAGTAGAAAGAGTGCTAATGTGTTTTCTCTTGACAGAAATTGAGAATGGAGTATAATGGAATTATGAAGTTAGCAGTCGTATGTTTAAGAGTGCTAACTCTCGTGATTAAAAGATGGGAGGGTGGACTTAGGTGATTGCCAGCGTCAAAAAGGATATTCTCCAATTTGATTGTTGAGCTTTTTACCAAGACACATGAGCCCATTGGGTCTAAAACACTCCAGAATTCAATTGCATCAAGCGAGTGCTACCATCAGAAATGATATGGCAGCTTTAGAAAATTAGGACTTTTAGAAGGCGCACACCCTCCAGCGGTCGTTTGCCCAGTCAAGAAGGCTTTCGTTATTTTGTTGAGACATTCTTTGAATCCAGACAGTTTGGACGAACAGGATGTTTATCAAGTCATTAAGGCATTTGATTTTGAAGCTTTTCGTTTAGGATCTTCTACAAAGAGCCAGTGATGTTTTGGCGAATCTGACTGGCTATACAGCACTGATTTTAAGGATGTGGAGCCTAAAAAGCAACGTTTGACTACTTTTTGATATTGTTAAAGCTTAGCAATCGCTGATGCTTTTAGCTGTTTTGACTCTAGATGAAGCCAGTCCTGTAACGGTGCAATTTGCCATTCCCAAAAATTTTTGGACAGCGATTTAATGACAGTGGCTAAAATAGCTCGGGAACGTTTTTAAATCAAACGGTTCTAGATATTCATTATCGTTTACGAGACGGAGCTGCTGCAGATTATTCAGAAATATTTTCCACGAACGGACAATGTTTTAGAATCTGTTGATCACATTTTTAATCCTATTTTTCAAGAAGAAGTTTTTATCTCTGGTAAAATTAAAACTTTGGAATTTGCTGGGCTTGACATATCAATTCTTTGGAAAATCTACAATCGAGTAGCTCTTGAAATTCGTCAAAAGCCTACCTGGAAGATGAACTTCATCGAGTTCAAGTTGCTGATAGTAAAGAAAAGAGTTAGCAGATTTAACCGTTATCAGTCAGAAATTTCTTATTCCTTATAGAGGGTTTGAATTTTGACCGTAATTGGTCAGTAGATTTGGATTATCAAAGACAACTAAAGCTTGATTAATGTTATTAGTCGTGTTTTAGCTGTAGAAAACTAGGCGATTTCTATCGTTATCTCAATAACTTAATCATTACGAGGTTCATTAGGGATGATTTGTATCTTAAAATATAAAGAAAGAAGGTAAAGCCTTGTCGAGATAAAAAGAAGAGATCAGGAAGAAGTAGAAGCAACTGAGCCTACAACTGAAGAGTCCGTGAAGAAGTCGTTGAAGAAAACTTCTGAAAACAAGGAGTTACGCAAAGAAGCACTTGAGCGAGCTGAAGATTTTGAAAATAAATATTTGCGTGCTCATGCTGAAATGCGAAAACATTCAGCGTCGCGCTAATGAAGAGCGACAAAGTTTGCAGAGATATCGCTCTCAGGATTTAGCCAAAGCTATCTTGCCTTCACTTGATAATCTTGAACGTGCTCTTGCTGTTGAAGGTTTGACAGATGATGTCAAGAAAGGATTGGAAATGGTTCAGGAGTCTCATTCGAGGCTTTGAAAGAAGAAGGTGTGGAAGAGGTTGAACTTGAGAATTTTGATCCAATTTGCATATGGCTGTGCAGACTCTTGATGCAGATGATGACCATCCAGCAGATAGTATTGCACAAGTCCTTCAAAAAGGGTATCAGCTCCATGAACGTTTGTTAAGACCGGCAATGGTAGTTGTCTATAACTAAAACAATTTGTCCGAAACGACAGTAAACTATGAAAAAAGTTAAAAACATGAGTTCAGCTTTGCCTACAGTGAGCGAAGCGAACTCGTGATATTTCCCGATGTGGTGAAAGTTTCGCAGCTTGCGCTACTGAAACAAAGGGATTTTTGGGACTCAGTCTCAAAATAAGTGATGAAATCCCGAAGGGAGTTGCTCATATCCCCACCACTAAGGGAAATAGCAAAAAGCATATTTAAAGAGGAATTAAGAAAGTTTGAACCCGAACTAATACTTGGAAAAATAGATAAACCGCCCTAGCACTCATTGAATGCGTCGTTGGTTTCCCTAATTTTTCAGTTGCATTTTCGGCGTTCTTGGTAACTATTATTATGTCTAAAATTATTGGTATTGATTTAGGTACAACAAACTCAGCAGTTGCAGTTCTTGAAGGAACTGGAAAGCAAAATTATCGCTAATCCCGAGGAAACCGTACAACTCCTTCTGTAGTTTCATTTAAAAATGGTGAAATCATCGTTGGTGATGCTGCTAAACGATCAAAGCAGTGACTAATCCAGAAACAATTCTTTCCATCAAATCTAAGATGGGGACTTCTGAAAAAGTTTCAGCTAATGGCAAAAGAGTATACGCCACAAGAAATCTCAGCTATGATTTTGCAATATTTGAAAGGTTATGCGGAAGATTACCTTGGTGAAAAAGTCGAAAAAGCCGTTATTACAGTTCCTGCTTACTTTAACGATGCACAACGTCAAGCAACTAAAGATGCTGGTAAAATCGCTGGTCTTGAAGTAGAACGTATTGTCAACGAACCAACAGCTGCAGCACTGCTATGGCGCCTGACAAAACAGATAAGGATGAGAAAAATTTTTAGTCTTCGACCTGGTGGCGGTACTTTTCGACGTATCAATCGCTTGAATTAGGTGACGGTGTCTTTGACGTTTTGGCAACTGCTGGAGATAATAAACTTGGTGGTGATAACTTTGACCAAAAAGTCATTGATTGGTTGGTTGAAGAATTCAAGAAAAGAAAATGGTATTGATTTATCAACTGATAAGATGGCCTTCAACGCGAAAGATGCTGCTGAAAAAGCTAGAGAAAGATCTTTCAGGTGTAACATCAACAAATCAGTTTACCTTTCATTACCGCTGGTAGAAGCAGGACCCCTTCATTTAGAAACGAGCCTTTCTCGTGCTAAGTTTGATGATTTAACACTGCGATCTAGTTGAACGTACTAAAACTCACTGTTCGTCAAGCCCCTTTCAGATGCTGGTTTGTCATTGTCAGAAATTGATGAAGTTATCTTAGTCGGCGGTTCAACACGTATTTCCAGCTGCTGTAGATGCTGTTAAAGCTGAAACGGCAAGACCAAATAAATCAGTGAATCAGATGAGTTGTTGCTATGGGGCTGCCATTCAAGGTGGTGTTATCACTGGTGATGTCAAAGATGTCGTTCTTCTTGACGTAACGCCATTGTCACTGGTATCGAAACAATGGGTGGTGTCTTTACTAAACTCATTGATCGCAATGCAACAATCCCAACTTCAAATCACAAGTCTTCTCAACAGCTGCATGATAACCAACCAGCCGTTGATATCCATGTTCTCCAAGGGGAACGCCCAATGGCAGCGGACAATAAAAACACTTGGCCGTTTCCAATTGACAGATATTCCAGCTGCGCCTCGTGGTGTGCCACAAATCGAAGTCACATTCGATATTGATAAGAACGGTATCGTATCTGTTAAGGCTAAAGACCTTGGAACTCAAAAAGAACAAACAATCGTCATTCAATCTAACTCAGGTCTTACTGATGAAGAAATTGATAAAATGATGAAAGATGCTGAAGCAAATGCTGAAGCTGATGCTAAGCGTAAAGAAGAAGTTGATCTTAAGAATGAGGTTGATCAAGCTATCTTTACAACCGAAAAAACTATCAAAGAGACTGAAGGAAAAGGTTTCGATACTGAACGTGATGCCGCTCAGACCGCTCTTGATGACTTGAAGAAAGCCCAAGAATCAGGTAACCTTGACGATATGAAGGCTAAACTTGAAGCACTTAATGAAAAAGCTCAAGCTCTTGCCATGAAACTTTATGAACAAGCTGCTGCCGCCCAACAAGCACAAGCAGGTCAAGAGGGAGCTCAATCATCTGATTCTGATTCATCAGACAAGGGCGGCGACGATGTTGTAGATGGAGAGTTTACGAGAAACTAAAATAGTCCAGTAGACTATTTTGATCCCGAGCTTGAAAAATTAGGAGAGTGAGGTAGTTAAGAATGACTAATCACTAAAGTGATTGTCTTTCTCTCACAGCAATTGTTATTTGGCGAATGTCCCAAACGTCTTACTAGCCTGATTTTCGAAAAGTATCATTTCTCGAAAAATCTCACGTCATGACTATAAGCTCAAAATTGAAATTCAGAGGTTGCAAACCAGCCTCTGTTTTGGAATATAGCTGATGCAAAAAGGAATTGCTGAGTTGTTCAGCACAAGTCCTCAAAATATTACAACCTTCTAAGTTTCAAAGAAAGGAACTGGAACCCTGATCTTCAATTCCTAGAAATAAAAATAGCGGAAAGGAAAAAGTGTTTGTAACTGAACACAGGCGTTAGGTTGGTGCATTCTAATCATTTTGAATAGAATTGAATACGCCTACGACTCTGTGAAAAAGAGAAATACCTCCTAGATACCCTGGTATCTTCGTTGGATTTCCTATTTTTCTTTGAGTCGCTTAACGGCTTAATATCTTATATGAACAATCAAGAATATTATGATCGTCTTGGTGTCTCAAAGGACGCTTCACAAGACGAAATTAAAAAGCCTATCGCGAGGATGTCTAAAAATATCATCCAGATATTAATAAAGAACCAGGTGCGGAGGAAAAATATAAGGAAATTCAAGAGGCTTATGATACACTAGGCGATGAACAAAAACGTGCTGCTTATGATCAGTACGGTCCAGCTGGAGCTAATGGCGGCTTTGGTGATGGTAGTGGTTTTAGTGGCTTTGATAGTTCGCTTTGGTGGTTTTTGAAGATATCTTTTCAAGCTTCTGGCGGCGGGAGCCTCTAGGAATCTAATGCACCCCGTCAGGTGATGATCTCAATATCGTGTTAATTTACAATTTGAAGAAGCTGTTTTTGGAACAGAAAAAGAAGTGCACTATAATCGTGAAGCAAGCTGTCATACTTGTAATGGCTCTGGAGCTAAAACCAGGAACTAGTCCTGTTACTTGTAGCAAATGCCATGGTTCAGGGTTATCAATATGGATACCCAAACGCTACTTGGTATGATGCGTCGTCAAGTAACCTATGATGTTTGTCATGGAACAGGGCCAAGAAATTAAGGCAGCCTTGTCCAACTTGTCATGGAACGGGTCATGAAAAGCAAAGCCATAAAGTTTCTGTCAAGATTCCTGCTGGTGTTGAAACCGGTCAGCAAATTCGGTTGGCAGGACAAGGGAAGCTGGCTTTAATGGCGGCCCTATGGTGACCTCTTTGTCATTATCAATGTCCTCCAAGAGTGATAAATTCGAACGTGATGGTTCAACCATTTACTATAGTATGGACATTAATTTTGTTCAGGCTGCACTTGGTGATACTGTTGAGTACCAACAGTTCATGGTAATGTTGAACTCGCTATTCCAGCAGGTACCCAGACAGGTAAGACATTCCGTCTCAAAGGTAAAGGAGCTCCGCGTTTGCGTGAAATGGACAGGGAGATCAGCACGTTACTGTTAATGTTGTTACTCCAACAAAAACTTAATGATGCTCAAAAAGAGGCCCTGCAAGATTTTGCTAAGGCTAGTGTATAAATCCTGTTCATCCTAAGAAAAAAGGTTTCTTTAATAAAGTCAAGGACGCTTTTGATGAGATGTAGAATGCGTTAAATATAAGAGCAATCGCAGTTGGCTTGGGCATAGTCATTACGATTGCTTTTTTGTTTCTCATAAAAATCGGCGAATCCTAGGTAGGACAGAATAGGCAGTCACAGGTGTAAAGTTAGCGGCAGATAGTATGATAATTGGCAGTGATATCCACAGCAGTTGCTATGTTAAGTATATAAACAAGTTAAGCTAAATTAATGCTTTGATTAAAAAGAAGATTTAACCAACTCTGTCCCCATACAATTTTTCTGATTGTGTATTGTTCTTAAATAATTGTCATGCTATAATTTTTCTTATGATACGGTATAAAGCGATTATTTCCTATGATGGCACTAATTTTTCGGGTTTCCAAAGGCAGCCGCAGGTGAGAACAGTGCAAGAGGAAATTGAAAAGGCTCTTTTACGTTTGAATAGCGGGCAGGCTGTTAAGGTACATGGGGCTGGCCGAACAGATGCGGGTGTGCATGCTATGGTCAAGTTATTCATTTTTGATTTGCCGCAGCAAAGGGATTTAGAAAAACTGCGTTTTGGCCTTGATACACAGACACCAGATGATATTGATGTTATTCAGGTTGAACAAGTAGCAGATGATTTTCATGCTCGTTACCAAAAGCATCGCAAAACCTATGAATTTTTAGTAGATTTGGGGAGACCTAAGAATCCTTTGATGCGCCATTATGCCACCCATTTTTCCGTATAGTGGATTTTTCAGTTGTTAAAGCGGCTATTAAAATTACGTGGAACCCATGATTTCACTGGTTTTACAGCGTCTGGTACTAGCGTGGAAAACAAGGTTAGAACAATCAACGTGCTACTGTTGAAAAAGACGACAAGACTGGATTTCTATTTTTACGTTTACAGGAAGTGGTTTTCTTTACAACAAGTCAGAAATATGGTTGGAAACCCTATTAAAAATTGGCAATGCCGCATGCCGATTGACCAAATTGACAGAATTTTTAGAATCTGGGGACCAGCAGTCTAGCTGGTCCGACAGCTGCAAGCAATGGACTTTATCTTAAGGAGATTATTTATGACGACTAAGTATATTTTAGCTGGCTTTCAGGTAACGACATTTTTAGTGGAGGTGGGCTTCATGCAGAATCTAGCAGCTTTCACAAGCCATCATTTACATGTGTTTTGTAGCAGTGACTTGCTTAACAGCAATGACTGATAAAGGCTGAAGTGTTTTGCACATGACAACACTGTTTTGACATCAGCTCAGTAGTCTCAAAAGATGTGCCGCTTTCAGGTATTAAGCTTTGGTCTTTTGCCTAATGTGGACATAGCAGAGCAGGCTTTGGATTTTGTTAAGGTACATGACGATCTTCCAGTAGTACTTGATCCTGTCTTGGTTTGTAAAGAAAGTCATGATGTAGAGGTTAGTGCTTTGAGGGATGAGCTCTTAAAATTTTCCCTCATACTGCTGTTATGACTCCGAATTTGCTGAAGCTGAATTATTGACGCAAATGTCGATAAAAATCTTGATGATATGAAGGCAGCTGCCAAATGCCTTTTATCATTTAGGTGCTAAAAATGTTGTTGTTAAAGGAGAACGCGACTGAGTTCAAAACGAGCGATAGATGCTTTTTGATGGTGAAAAGATGGAAGTTTTTGGATTATCCTTTGCTGGCAAATAACAATATCGGTGCAGGCTGTACTTTGCATCAAAGCATTGCCAGTCAAATAGTGTTAGGTAAGTCCGTTTTAGAAGCAGTTAAAGTATCCAAAGAATTTGTCTATCAGGCTATTCAGCATTCAGAATCAATGCAGAGTCAATCAACATTATGAAAAACAGTAATTTACAAGAAATCAGTCTTTTTAGCTGTCTTAACAGCTTTAAGCGTTGTTTTTGGGTTATTTATTAAAAATTCCGACACTCAACTGGCTTTTAACTTTAATAGATGCAGGTATTTATTTTACAGCCTTTTATCTAGGCTCCCAAGAAGCCGCGATTGTTGGTGGTTTATCTGGTTTTTAATTGATTTGATTGCCGGTTACCCTAATTGGATGTTTATCAGTTTTTAGCGCATGGCTCACAAAGGTTACTTTGCTGGTTGGACTGGGAAAAACAATTTTTAGGTCTCAGCTTTAGCTTCCCTGTCTATGATTAGTATTTATTTGCTCTGTTCCATTCCTATGTATGGATTAGGAGCTTCAATTGCCGGTGCTTGGGGCAATATTTTGCAAAAACTTTTTGGTATGTTTGTTGGTTATACGCTTAGCCTTGCCCTATAGCGCGTGAAGCCTGATCATTTCTGATTTAGTGATGATAAACGAAAATAAAGAGGTTGAAAATGATTTAGAAAACTTAGCCGAAGAAACGAGAATTGTTCTAGCAGATCTGATTAAACGAGCGACATCAAGAAAGGACAGATTTTTGTTTTCGAGTCTGTCCAGCAGTGAGGTTGCCGGTGGTATAATTGGGAAGAATTCTAATCTTGACATCGGAGAAGTTATTGTTAAGACGATTCTTACTTATCTCAATGACAGAGGAATTTACCTAGCGGTTCAGGGGTGTGAGCATCTCAATCGTGCTCTTGTGGTTGAACGAGAGTTAGCTGATAAAAGAAATTTGGAAATTGTAAATGTCCTGCCTAATCTTCATGCTGGCGGCAGTGGTCAACTAGCAGCTTTTAAATACATGAGATCCTGCGGAAGTTGAAGAAATTGTAGCTGATGCAGGTCTTGATATTGGAGATACTGCTATTGGTATGCACGTGAAACGCGTCCAGAGTTCCTTGCGTCCTCTCCTAAGAGAACTGGAGGGTGCTCATTTAACGGCTCTTGCCAGTCGGCCTAAGTTAATCGGCGGCAGCCGTGCTAGCTATCAGCCAGATCCTATTCGTAAAATTTTTAAAAATTATAAAAATGAATTTGGAAATAAGAATAAGCATAAAGCCTCATTAGAATGATTTCTAATGAGGGCTTTTACGCGTTATGGTCTGTTTTGAAATTATTATCAACGGTGGTGGTAGGCGTTTGACCTACATTTATTTTTCTAATTGTTGATTTGTGATAATAGCCTTCTTGTAGCAATAGGGGATGGCATTAGCTGTTGGCAGGGAAATATGATTTGCCAGCAATGCTTCTTGATAGAGGGCGATAAAAAGTATAGTAAATATGATTTTGCTTGCTATTTTGAACAAAAATATCTATTCGAAAAACGATTTGACCTGTGACGGGAGAGGTCGTTGCTCCTAAGATATTAGGAACATCAACGATTTCAGGAAACTGACCGATATTGTCTTCATTGACTTGCTTGATAATGGTAGTTACTTGTCTAAGATTAGTATTAGCATAGATAGAATATCTATCTGTGCTCACATATCACCGCGTGACAAATTACTGACGATAGTAATATTGCGATTGGGGACGAAATGCGAGTGCCATCAAAATCACGAATTTGTGTGGTTCGGATGCCAACACTAGAGACTGTTCGAGATTGAACCCGTTGTTGCTCTTAATTTAACGGAATCTCCAACATCAAACTGACGTTCCAGCAAAATGAAAAGCCATTTACCAGATCGGAAAGGAACTCTGAGCACCAAGACCAATAGCCACCCTGCAATGCCTGCACCAGCTAGAGGCTTGAAACAGGCAGACCAATAATAGCTAAAATCAATATATCAACAGAAAATAGAGACTATAATCCATGATATTATGAAAAGCTTAATCAAGGTCTTTTGTCGGCCTTGGCTATATCTAGCTAGAGCAGTGGATCTTGCAATTGTTTTTCAAAAGATAACTAATAACTCTTTAGCAATAATAAAAACAATGAGTAGAAGCAGAAGGACAATAGTTTTGACGCAAATTCAAATAAGAGGTTTTCTAAGTTAAAACGCTAAAATAAGAAGTAATCAATTTCATAAAATTTAGTTTATCAAAAATGAAAAATAGGGAAATGTGAATCCTACAAGAATTAATTTGACTCTCAATTCTGCTTGAGATGGGAAATAGGAGCAATGAAATTGACTTCATCAGTATAATAACGTATCATAAGGCTTTCAAAGCAGATTAATAAAAACAATAACATATTTTGAAAGCCATGAATCAGGTTATTATGCCTACTGGCTTATTTAATAGGTTATTGTTCTTTATGCGCGTTTTAGTCTGATTAAGCCAGACCGATAAAGATGCCGCCACCAATCCAGTTACCGAAGAAAACAATAATCCATTGACGGATAACATTGAAAAATTAAGTCCTTTAATGTGTTCTACAGAACTAAAAGCTGCCAGCATAAATGAGGCAAAGTTGGCGATCAAGTGTTCGTTGATTAAAAAGACAAACATAAAGATAGCCGAAAGAGCAATAGTAATTTTGGCACTTTCTTCTTTAAGAAGCATGTACCCTAAAATCGCAATATTGACAAACATATTGGCTGTAATGCCTTCAAAGAAGTTTTGCCAATCGCTCTTAGCTAATTTGGTTTGAACGGCATTAACTAAAAAACTTTTATGTGTCAATTGAGCAAAGAGAAAGATTGAGTTAAAGAGCCCAGCTAAAATGATAGCACCGATTAGAATTCGAAAAAGTACATGTCAATAAAATGGTTATGGCTTTTCTTGAAAGAGATGTGTTTGTAGTAAGCTCCTGAAGAGAGAAACATCATGTTTGATGTCGCTAACTCACCATTGAAGAGCAAAACATAAACCAAGCCGAAACTAAAAATAAAAGCAAAAGCAAATCGTCCAAAGGCAAGTGAGAATGTGAAATAATATCGAGCTGCAACTACCCGACTGCAGTACTCATTGTCATCAAGCACCAGCAAACATGGAACGCAGAGCGTAACGGCTAAGGTTTTCATCAAAAGTGCCTCTTTTTGTGACAGGCGGAAGCAATTTTTCATAAAAAGTGCTTGTAATAGTTGTATCAGTCATAAATAGTACCTTTCTAAATTTTTAATTTGTTATTTTTAGGATAAATTTGCTTATATTATACCTTTTTTAAAACTAAAATGAAAAGGATTTCATAAACCCTCTTCTTTTATGAAAGAAACTAACTTTAATTGCTATTTTCAGAGAGTTTGGAAGTTTTTCAAAAAGAAAAACTTCCAAATTAGCAATAAATATGATACACTGAAAGGCAACAAATTTTTAAGGAGATGACTTCATGTCTACATCATTTGAAAACAAAGCTACCAATCGTGGTGTGTTGTTACACTGCGATCAGTCAAGATAAAAATCAAACCAGCTCTTGATCAGGCCTTTAATAAAGTTAAAAAGGATTTAGCAGCACCAGGTTTCCGTAAAGGTCATATGCCACGTACTGTTTTTAATCAAAGAATTTGAGAAGAGGCTCTTTATGAAGAGGCTTTAAACAGTATTTTACCAGCAGCTTATGAAGAAGCCGTTGCTGAATTAGAACTTGATGTTGTCACCAGCCGAAAGTTGATGTTAAGTCAATGGAAAAAGGTAAGGATTGGGAAATTACAGCAGATAGTTGTAACAAAACCAGAAATAAAGCTTGGAGATTGCAAAAATCTTGAAGTATCGGTAGAAGAATCAAAAGAGGTTACTGATGCAGAAGTTGATGATTGAACGTGAACGCAATAATTTAGCTGAACTGGTTCTTAAAGAAGATGCAGCAGTTGAAGGTGATACTGTCGTGATTGACTTTGTTGGTTCAGTTGATGGTGTTGAATCTGATGGTGGTAAAGGCGATAATTTCTCGCTTGAACTTGGTCCTGGTCAGTTTATACCAGGTTTTTGAAGATCAATTGGTTGGCAAAAGGCTGGTGAGACAGTTAAGGTTACGTTACTTTCCCAGAAGATTACCATCTGCGGATCTTGCAGGCAAAGATGCAACATTCGTAACGACTATTCATGAAGTTAAGGCCAAGAGAAGTCCAGAACTTGATGATGAATTGGCTAAAAGATATTGATGAAGAAGTTGAAACATTGGATGAACTAAAAGCTAAGTATCGTAAGGAACTGGAAGCTACTAAAGAGACTGCATACAATGATGTTGTTGAAGCAGCAGCTATTGACTTAGCGGTCGCTACGCTGAAATCGTTGAATTGCCGGAAGAAATGATTCATGATGAGGTCCAACGTGCGATGCAAGAATTCATGGGTACATGCGCGCTAAGGGATTTTCATCAGAGATGTACTTCCAATTGACAGGTACAACTGAAGAGGATCTTCGCAAGCAATACGAAGCGGATGCTGACAAACGCGTAAAAACAAACCTTGTTATTGAAGCAGTTGCTAAAGCAGAAGGCTTTGAAGCGACAGATGAAGAAATTGAAAAAGAAATTTCTGATCTTGCAACAGAATACAAGATGGAAGCTGAGCAAGTGCGCTCTCTTCTTTCACCAGATATGCTCAAACATGACATTGCAATGAAAAAGCGGTTAACGTTATTACTGATTCTGCTAAAGTTAAATAGTCGTCTTTTAAAAACTGGAAAGCAAAAGCTCCTGGTTTTTCTACTTTTATAAGCACCAGTTAATCGCTACATAAGAGAGTCGTTATTTTTGATGATGTCTATATTGAAAAGGAAAAACAATGAGGAAGAAAATTGCAAGCTGGATTCTTTTTATTTTAGGAGGGATAGCCATTTTTCTAGGGCTATCGGCTTTATTAACACTTTCTGCAGCTGACAGAAACCTAATCGCAATAGCTATGATTTCGCTTGTTTCTCCTTGGAGGCCTCATTTATCCTGAGTGCTTTATATATTTTAAAATGTCAGAAATTCTGGAAAAAGTATTTTGACTATTTTAGTTAGCTTTATGATTAGTCTGATTTTTCTTGTTCATGCTTTTGATGGTGACACCATCTGATATTACGGACATACCCCAATCTGTAGGGATTAAATGGGAATTTAATAGAAACGATATAGACAAAGAAGAAAGCAACTTTAGGTAAAATGAAATGGTATTCCTCTCTGTCTGAGGCTTTGCAAGATACGTCTTCCATTCATTCAAAAAGAGGGTTATTCTTATTATAAAAAGAGGTTCTCTGTTAGATAAACAAATTTTGTCAGCAGAAAAATACGACAAAGATTAATCTTTATTATAGTATCATCGATAATCACTATGCTCGTACGACTTTATCAGAGAAATAAGAGCTATTCAAAACCTTATGACTTTTACCCCTTATCTCTTGTAAAAATTGTCGGTTACATTGGCCTTATCGATATGAGTTAGATGATTCTAGCAGAAAGTATTATAGATAGCATCGTTGATAATAATATCAATTTAAAAGATTCGCAAAATATAATAATATCTCGCGTTTGGGATAATAAAAAGAATTAAAAATCACTGAATTGACGGAAAAGCATTGGACAAAAATAAAAGCCAGTAAGAAAGGGCAGTAGATACTACTATTGGTCCTTTCATTCCGACAGCTTTGCTACCAAACTCAAAAAGATTAATTTTTACAAAATTCACTTATGAAGAAATGATAAAAACGTTATCTATTAGCTATACAAAAGATCAATGATGGCATCTTTTAACAAAGGGACAGAATAAATTTTATATTTATATATTCCAATGACAAGTTGTCAATGGCAAGGCTTTAATAAACAGTATCAAAGAAATTTATCAGACCAAAAATCTACATTATCCTTATGAAAAGGAACCAAATGCTTATACTTCTTTTTATCAGTACTAATTTGAAAATACTATGATATTGAGCAATGAGTAATGTCAGCCTATTATTGGACAATGTAAGAAAAGAATTAACCCTTGACGAACAGCGCTTTTTAGCGTAAAATAGTAAGGAACGATAATTATAGATAATCGGATTATTGTGGAATTTAGCCTGACCGATTATGACAAGGAGAACCACTTTTTGGAATTAGAAGTATTTTGCTGGACAAGAAAAGTGAATTGTCAATGATTGAAGTTGCTCAGCCATTTTAGAAGAACGTCCGAGATAAAGAAAATGTATTTTAGTGATCTCGTTAATGCTATTCAAGTTTATTTAGAAAAAGTCAGATGCAGACATTCGTGAAGCTTTTTACCGTTTTTCTATTCAGACTTAAACACAGATGGTAGCTTTATCCCACTTGTGAAAACAAATGGGTCTATGCGATCTTGGTATGGTATTGATGAAATTGATGAAGAGATTGTGACACTTGAAGAAGATGAAGACGGTGCACCAAAACATAAGAGGAAACGTGTTAATGCCTTTTATGGATGGTGATGAGGATGCTATGACTACAGTGATGACGATCCTGAAGATGAAAGTTTTAATACCGCTAGAGGATACAGAATATGATGAGGAAGATCCAGATGATGAAAAGTCCGAGGTTGAACTTACGATTTCTGAAAATCAATGAAATCATTCCAGATGAAGATTTAGACTAAATGTTGATTTAGATGAAGAAGATGACGATTATTCATGATGAGGAAGATGAAGAAGGAGAATAAATTTCTTCTCGACAAAAATTCATAAGATAGTTTTATATTATTTATTGGGCACCTCTTTGAGGTCAGATCAAGCTCTACTTGTGGGGGCATCATTTTCCTCACAATATAAAAACAAAGAGCATTTAATGACAAAATATATTTTTGTAACAGGTGGTGCCGTTTCGTCAATTGGTAAGGGAATTGTTGCTGCAAGTCTTGGACGTCTTTTGAAAAATCGTGCTTAAAGTAACCATTCAAAAATTTGATCCGCATATTAATATTGATCCTGGAACAATGAGTCCTTATCAGCATGGTGAAGTTTATGTGACTGATGATGGTGCTGAAACTGACCTTTGGACCTGCGACATACGAACGTTTTCATTGATATTAATCTGAATAAATATTCCAAAATGTTACAACAGGAAAGATATATAGCGAGTTCTGTAAAGAACGAAGGTGAATATCTTGGAGCAACTGTTCAAGTTATTCCCCATATTACAGATGCTCTAAAAGAAAAATTAAACGTGCAGCTACAAAAACAGACTCAGATGTTATTATCACCAGTTGGTGGTACGGCTGGTGATATTGAGCTTGCCCTTCCGAAGCCCTTCGTCAAATGAAAGCTGATGGGTGCTGGATAATGTCATGTATATTCATACGACTTTGCTTCCTTATCTCAAAGCTGCAGGAGAAATGAAAACAAAACCAACCCAACACTTGTTAAAAAGAGCTGCGTGGTTTGGGAATTCAACCTAATATGCTTGTTATTCGGACAGAACAGCCAGCCGGACAAGGTATTAAAATAAATTAGCTCAATTCTGTGATGTTGCTCCAGTAGCTGTTATTGAATCACTTGATGTGGATCATCTTTATCAAATTCCGTAAATCTTCAAGCACAAAATATGGATCAGATTGTTTTACGATCACTTAAAACTGGATGTGCCTGTTGCCGATATGACCGAATGGTCAGCAATGGTTGATAAGGTTATGAATCTCAAGAAAAAGACCAGATTGCTTTAGTTGGGAAATATGTAGAATTGCCAGATGCTTATTTATCAGTCGTTGAAGCTCTTAAGCATTCGGGCTATGTCAATGATACAGCCATTGATCTCAATTGATTAATGCTAATGAAGTCACCCTGAAACGGTTACTGATTTGCTGGGAGATGCTGATGGTATTATTGTTCCGGGTGGAATTGGCCATCGTGGAACAGAAGGGAAAATAGAAGCTATTCGTTATGCGCGTGAAAACGATGTGCCTATGCTAGGAATCTGTCTTGGCATGCAATTGACTTGTGTTGAATATGCTCGTCATGTCCTTAACCTTGAAGGAGCTAATTCTGCGGAATTGATCCAGATACCAAATATCCAGTTATTGATATTATGCGCGATCAGATTGATATTGAGGATATGGGAGGAACGCTTGCCTTAGCCTTTATCCATGTAAATTGAAATCAGGCAGCAAAACAGCATCAGCTTATAGCAATCAAGAGGTCGTACAGCGCCGTCACCGTCATCGTTATGAATTTAATAATGCCTTTCGTCAGCAATTTGAGGAGGCTGGTTTCGTATTTTCAGGAGTATCACAGATAATCGCTTAGTAGAAGTGGTGGAAATTGTCAGATAATTTTGTTGCAGCTCAATATCAGCAATTACAGTCTCGTCCGAATCGTCCAGGAAGAACTCTTTATACGGCACACATTACTGCAGCGGTTGAAAACAGTCAGGCATTAATTGATAGAAAAATGAGTTACTTGACACTGGCTTTGAGTAAAAAGACTAAAGAGATTCCATGTAGATCAGACTTTGGCTGTATAAGAAACACCTTCTTAAATCTCACGCACTAGATTTAAGAAGGTGTTTCTTTTTGGATCGTTATTACAGCTAATCGTTCAATTCAAAAATAGAATCAAATCATATTAGCTATTACAAAAATACATTCAGCATAAAAATTCCAAAACAGAGAAAGCTTGACAGTACCACTTCGGCTATACTTTAGAAATTAAGACTAATACTGCGAAACTTAATAGTATGAACGAGTAAATACAAACATCATATATCTCAGCACAATCTCTTTTATAATGGCGTATGTAATCGACCGGCACCAAGAACAGCACCAGCAATAGTACGTAGCAACAACTCCGGGTCCAGTAGCCCAACCAAAAGCCAGGTATGCACGTAACTGGAAGCGCAGCAGCTCCATGGCTAGGCGCCGGCAAAGACTCAGTGACACCTCACAACAGCACCGAGCCAACCTTCACCTTGGACTTGTGCAAGATAGTCATATCTAAAAGTTTCAAATTGTTCCAATACTAAAGTGTTCATAAAAATTTCTCCTTTATCTTTTAACTTTTTACCATGCGGATAGCTTTATAACCAGAAGCGGCTCCACCAATAGCACCACTAATAGCTCCAACAGCAGCACATCCAACATCGGTAACCCAACCAAAACCAGGAATAAGTGCAAGTGGAGCAGCCGCTCTGCGCCTAATGCAGCACCTCCGATAAATCCTGCGACACCTCCAGCGACTGCACCAGCCCAACCCTCACCTTGAATTGAACAAGACAATCAGCATCCAAAGATTCAAACTTTCAAAAGCTAAACTATTCATATGAATCTCCTTTAAATAAATATGGTTTCTATACCCGTTATAGTTAAAGAAATTGGCTGCCAACAAAACGAATACACTGTATAGTTTAGTCAAGAAAAATTCAAGAGATTTATCGTTGTAATGAAATATTTATTATTTAGACATTATTGTGTTATTTTTCTGTAAGTTTTTGCCATGCAAAATTATTTTTAGCAGCTATTATTGTATTAAATAGCTTAAAAGTAATAACGAATTTGATTGTATTAAGTCACTTTGAGTAATGAGGAGATTACTATAATTTCAAGGGAAAAATGTTGACGTTTTATAGATATATTTTTCAGTATCAAAAGTTTTGATTTTACTTTGGTGGTTTTCAATTGACCTTTTTAAGATTTGACACTGAAAAAGCAAAAACTCTTGACACTATCTTTGTTAGTTGATATAATTTAAAAGTTGCTATCGCGGGATGGCGGAATTGGCAGACGCGCAAGACTAAGGATCTTGTGACCGCTTTTTGGTCGTGAGGCTCAAGTCCTCTCTCGCAAAAGTGAGCTGACTCGTTCAAGTCAGCTTTTTGTTGTCTAGGTCAGTTAGAGAAAAGGTTGAAACTTTTTGATAAGGGCTGGCAATTTCTACGTAAAAGTGATAAAATAAACAACGTAATGGGTTTGACCCAAAAATATTTAGAGGCCTTTAAAAATGGCAATCGTTTCAGCAGAAAAATTTGTCCAAGCAGCTCGTGATAATGGTTATGCTGTCGGTGGATTTAACACTAACAACCTTGAATGGACTCCAGCTATCTTGCGTGCAGCAGAAGCTCAAAAAGCTCCTGTTCTCATTCAAACTCATGGGTGCTGCCAAATATATGGGTGGTTATAAACTTTGTAAAGTTCTTATCGAAAACTCTTGTAGAATCAATGGGAATCACTGTACCAGTTGCTATCCACCCTGACCATGGTCATTATGAAGATGCTCTGAATGTATCGAAGTTGGCTATACTTCAATTATGTTTGATGGTTCTCATCTTCCAGTTGAAGAAAACCTTGAAAAAGCTAAAGATAGTTGCAAAAGCACATGCTAAAGGTATTTCAGTAGAAGCGAAGTTGGTACTATCGGTGGTGAAGAAGATGGTATCATTGGCCGCGGTGAATTGGCACCAATTGATGACGCTAAAGCAATGGTCGAAAACCGGTATTGATTTCTTGGCAGCTGGTATTGGTAATATTCACGGTCCGTACCCAGCAAATTGGGAAGGTCTTGACCTTGATCACTTGAAATTGACAGAGGCTGTTCCAGGTTTCCCAATTGTACTTCACGGTGGTTCAGGTATTCCTGATGACCATCTACGCAGCAATCAAACTTGTGTTGCCAAAGTTAACGTTAATACTGAATGTCAAATCGCATTTGCTAATGCTACACGTAAATTTGCTGCTGAATACGAAGCAAAATGAAGCAGAATACGACAAGAAAAACTCTTTGACCCACGTAAAATTCTTTGAAACCAGGTTTTGAAGCTATTAGAAGCGGTTGAAGAACGTATTGATGTCTTTGGTTCAGAAGGTAAAGCTTAATTACTTGGTTAACAAATTGAAAGATTCTCTTTCCCTAGACTGAGGAAATCCTATTTTGGATAATTTCTTCAGTCTTTTTGTTTTCTCTTTTGAGGGAGGCACAAGATTAAAGTAGAATTAATGATGCACCATGGATAAAACGAAAAAGTATAGTAAAATTAAGGCGAAATCTAGAAACTGCAAAAATCGTATAGAAAATCAGAAAGGGTCTCTTTGACAATATGGAACGTTCCATATTATATATAATCACTAAAACGCTATACACTTAAAGTAGTGAGGGAAATTGAACGTTCAATATTTTTTAAGGAGGAATTTATTATGACAGTTGTTGAGGCTAGAGTAGATCAAAGATTAATCCATGGAATTGTAGTGAATCAGTGGAATTCGAAACTGAATCCTAAACGGTTTATGATTATTGATGATATTGTAAGCAATCAGCCAGAGATAAAAAATTCTATGAGGATGGCGAAGCCCTCTGGGGAAAAAGCATGAGTATTATTGATACACAAAAGGCTATTGCAAATTTCAAAAATGGTAATTATGATAAGCAAGATGTGTTTATCATTGTCAAAGAACCTTCTACTTTGCTTAAATTACTTGACAATGGTATTTCTATTCCCAGAGTAAACTTAGGAACAGTGTTTGCTGATGATGTTAGGACAAATATCAGTAAGTTCGTAAATCTGAATCAATCTGAAGTAAATGAATTGAAGAAAATTGAGGAACGTGGAATTCCAATCATCATTCAATATATTCCGGATGATTCTGTAATTGTCTTTGAAAAAGGCAATAGAAAATAAAAATTTAAATGAGAGGGAACAAAAAATGTCAATAGAGTTTATTCAAAAATATTTTAGTTATTTTATTGTCAGCCTCGTGGTAATGGATAATCTTGGAATTACAATTTTTAATTATTGGGCTGTAACAACAGGCATGCTTTGTTGGTTTAATAATGGGGATATCAATACAGGACTTTTTAATTGGAGGGACTTTTCAATTAATGTCTTTAGGTGTTGCTGGCTAGGCGGAGCTTCCGTTCCGGATTATGGACTTGCTGCTCTTGTTGGTACGTTTTTGGCAATTAGGACAGGATCGGGTTTGTCTACTGCGGTAGCAGTTGGCTTACCAGTAGGTTTATTAGCGATTAATTTTGATGTTTTAGTAAAATTTTAAATAATTTTTGTGGCACATAAAATGCAAAAGATTAGCTCATGAAGGCAAATATAAACAAATGTTATTATGGGTTGGATCGGACCAATAATGTTTATGTTAAAAAGTGTTATTATTGTCACTATTATTGTGACAGTAGGTCCAGGAGTTATCAAATCCATTTTAAATATTATTCCACAATGGGTTACAGATGGTTTAAATATTGCTGGTGGAATGTTACCGGTATTGGGGATTGCACTGTTATTACACTATATGCCTGCAAAGAAATACTTATGGGCAGTTTTTAATAGGATTTGTACTTAGTACCTACTTAAAAGTTCCAATCATTGGGGTCTCAATTGTTGAGCTAGCAGCTGCAATTTTGATTTATCAAAGTAAAAGTTGAAGAAATTGTTACTTCAAAGAAAAATGAGCTCTTTAAGCATTACTGATGAAGGAGATTATGATGAATAGATTAATAATATTATTACAAAAACGTGATCGTCACAATGCTATTCCTCAGATGGATGTTCATGGTTCAGCATTATATAACTATGAAACAGGGCAAGCAAGCTCAGTTGTTTGGTCCTTAGCTAGTGCTAAGAAAAATATATCCAAATGATGAGAATACAAAGAAGCATTGGATAATCATTTTGGTATTTTAATACAACGACTGCAATGGCAAATATTATACTTAGGGGCAACAACATGTATGAGAAAAGGATGGAATTCAAACTAAAGGACTGAGTTAAACTCATTAAAAACTTCTCTTATGGGACCTTTTTGCAGGAATTGGGACACCATTATCTGGGTTTTATTACCAACCATCATGGGTTCTATTTCGGGCTATATGGCAGTTAAAGGCAATCCTTTAGGTACGATTGCATGGATTATTATTGATGCCCTTTATTTTGGATACGTATTAAATTATTTGATATTGGTTATATCATCAGATTGTGAAGTGTCACTAATTTCAGTGATAAGTTGTCTCTTTTTACAGAAGCCATGTCAGCTTTTGGTCTCATGGTTGTTGGAACGTTGGTATCTACAGTCGTAAAAGTATATACGCCTTTAACTTTCAGGCTGGGAAGGTAACCTTGTTAGTGCAAGAGAAAATTTTTAGATGCTATTATGCCTTCCCTACTTGCAGTGGTGTTGACATATGTTGTTTACAAAATGCTTGGAGTCTAAAATGGTGGACGCCTACTAAAATAATTATGGCAATTATTATTGTTTCATTGCTAGGAGCATATACAGGAATTTTAGTGTAAAATGATGGAAAGAAGAATCATCATAGCTTCTCATAATCATATGGCATCAGGTCTAAAAAGTACCATAGAATTTCTAGCTGGTATCCAGAATAATATAGTAACATTAGATGCCTATACTGATGGGAAACCGATTGGAGATAAAATCGAGAAAATTTTTAATGATTTTCCCCAAGAATGTGAAGTCGTTATTTTTACTGATTTACTCTCAGGATCTGTTAATCAAAAATTTTTCCATATAGAGTTAGGGAACATGTACATCTGATAACAGGAATGAACTTGCCTATTATTTTAGCCATGGTTTTGAATCATCAGGAAGTATATCTGGAAGAAGAACAGGTAAGTTATATGGTTCAGGAGGCGCGTTCATCATTGGTGTATGTAAATGAAATGAATTTAAATGATGAGGGGGATGAGTGATGGAAAAAATAATTAGAGAAGGTTCAGTACGCTTTTTCAATTATTACAAATTCACTTCTAAGAATTGAGAGATATTGAAAAAGTATTTGAAGATCGTCCTTCAACAACAGTACTAAATCGTTCCTTTGGAGAGTTAATGGAGATAATCCGAAATCATAATAATCATATCTTGGAAATAGTGACTCCCTCGTTTCACTTGTATTATGATGGTGGCTCTCTATCTCCAATATCATTATACGTAGATATTAAAAGTCCAGTTCTCTTTATCATAATAGATGGTTTTTGGTAAGAAAAATGGGACAAAAATCTCAAAGGGACTGTCAGAACTGGATCGTGCCGATGGTGAGGTTCCTCTGGAAGACGGTCTTATGTCTAAAGATGGTTTTAGTTCTTTAGATGATTCAACAAGTTTTTATATATAAAAGACTCAGATTCATTTGGTGGCAAGAAGAAAGGAACGGTAGATTTATACCTATTTTGCTATGGGAGGGATTATCAAGATGAGTTAACTGATTTTTATCGCTTAACTGGTTTTCCGCCGATGTTACCAAGATTTGCTCTTGGCAATTGGTGGAGCAGATTTTTCCACACACAAGACGGATATATAGAATTGATGCGCTAATTTAATAAGAGGCTGATACCAATCAGTGTTTCAGTTCTAGATATGGACTGGCATAGAAGAAAAATTCCTCAAAAATACGGTTCGGGATGGACGGGGTATTCATGGAATAGAGATTTATTTCCAAACCCTAAAGAATTTATAGACTGGCTTCATACTGATGGGAAAAAAGTAGCTCTAAATGTACATCCAGCGGCAGGGATTCGTGCATTTGAAGATCAGTATAAAGAGGTTGCTAAAAGACTTTCGCTTAAATGTAGATACTGAAGAGCCTGCGAACCTTCGATTTGGAGGATGAAACATTTAGAAAAGTTTTACTTTTGAAAATATTCATCATCCCTTAGAAAAGAGAAGGAGTAGATTTTGGTGGATTGATTGGCAACAAGGAGCAGCAAAAACACTAGATAAGATGGATCCATTATGGTTATTAAATTACTATCATTATGAAGATAATAAAAAGTCGCATAATGGTGGATTAACGTTAAGTAGATATGCTGGACCGGGCTCTCATCGGTATCCCGTGGGGTTCTCGGGTGATACAGTGATTTCTTGGGGCTCTCTATCATTTCAACCGTATTTTACAAGTACGGCGGCAAACATTGGTTACACTTGGTGGAGTCACGATATTGGAGGCCATATGAAAGGTCGTTTTGATGGAGAATGGCTACAAGATGGATCCAATTTGGCGTGTTTAGCCCGATTAATCGTCTGCATTCTTTCAGATAATAGATTTTCTGGAAAAGAACCTTGGAATTATGGAAGAGATTTTGAAGAGGCGCAAGAATATTTTTTAAGATTGAGGGCTAAGTTGATACCTTACATTGATACAGCTAATTATAAAACACATGCTTTGGTATACCAACAAACAGACCCTTATATTATGAATGACGAACAAGAAAAGGCTTTATCAGTTTAAGAATGAATATCTATTTGGTTCTGAAATGATTGTTTCTCCAATTACAAGACCGCATGATAAAGTAACACTAAAGCTCCTTTTAGCGAAACATGGCTTCCAAAAGGCAGTGGGTTGATTACTTCACACATCTTGTATAAAGGAAATACTGTTATTAAGACCTATCGTAATTTAGATAGCTTTTCCTGTGTTTGTTAGAAAAGGCAGGTATCATTGTCACCAATCAAAATTATATGTCTTATGCTGATGTACTCACCTGATAAGATCAATATTGAGATATTTACAGGCAAAAGATGCTGCTTTTGATCTCTATGAAAATAGTCAGAACTGTGGCAAAAAACGTCATTTAATTGGAATGAGGTATCTCAAAAATTAGATATTATTGTAGATGATCCTCATAAAAATAATTCCTAAGACGAGAACCTTTAGTAAGACTATATACAAATTTCATATTGATGATGTTTTTGATGAAATTGACAAACGTTTAAAACAGGCATATACTGAATTTAATTTAAAAACAACAGATATATGATGCTTTTATCGATTGTGATCATGAATACGGAAGTTTCATAAATCTATCAGATACAGTGGAGGATATAGATTTACGCAATAGTATAAGTGAGATAGCTTATTAGAGAATCTTATAATAAATAAATGAAAAAGAAATCCCACAATCACGATGTAGCTCAACTGGCTAATGTCAGTCGAGGAACTGTATCAAACTATATCAATGTGGTTACTATTCGAGAAGAGAACAAGGCTAAAATTGAAAAGCAATTGCAGAGTTGAAATATGTTCCCAATGCTAGAGCTCGGGAGTTAGCATCAAAAACATCGACTGTTGTGCTAATTGTACCAACGACGTGGAGTCCTTTTTGCAGAGTTGGTTTATAGAATGCAAGTTGAATTCGATCGAATTGGTTTTAAAATGATATACCATTCTCATGCAGATCCTGATGAAGAAGAAGAAATTCTTGCATGGCATCCTTGAATCAGGTTACAGGTGTGATTACGATGTCCTATTCCAATATTTATACTCTCATAAATATTGGGAAAGAAATTAAATTTGGTTTCATTGAACGTTTTATTTCAGAAGATGTCCCTCTTATTACCAGTGATAATTATGGTGGAGGTCAATTAGCTGCTGAGGAAATTGATCACATTTGGTTCAAAAACGGTTCTTACTTTTTGAGAAGAAAAACAAATCATTATAATGCGACTGATAAACGGACAGAAGGTACATATTATGAAAGAAAATAATCTTCCTGTTGACATTTGTTTTTGAGGCTTCTTTAAAAAGAGAATTATGTGAAGAATTTATCCATTATTTGAAAACTCATTTTTCTGAGATGTCTTAACTTTGATGGCATATTTGGTGTAACTGATGAATATGCTGTCATTGCTAAAATCAAGTCTTTTTGAGCTAAATCCTCTTATTTAAACAAAGTGAACATTATAGGGTTTGATGGCTCAAAGTCGCAAAGAAAAAGGCAGTTATCAATTGCTTCCATTAGGCAGCCAGTGGAAGCAATGGTGAAGGCAGCTGTCAAAGTTTTAAAAAGTTAATTGATGGCGAGGAGGTTCCAAGTCATTATAGTAAGGTATTTGATGTTAGTTTTGTTGAGCCTGAAAGGTTAGTGTAAAATCTGGTAATAGATAAACCGGGAATAAAATAGTCAAGTGAACGAAATAGTTTACAGAGGATTTATGCTATTTTATATAGGTAATACCCGTGGTGCTAGTAAAAAAATCCTAGGTTATAGGCAAAGATAGTCTGTTCTAACCAAAGCTCCAACCCCTTTAAACTTCTCGCTAATGGCCTTTCGATGTCAAACTCAGAACATAAAACTGAAAATCGCGCTTCAATGGTTCTCCTTTCAGCCTTGAGCCTCCAGCACAGAGGCTGGCGTCACACCATAATTGACAATAAATCCTGACAAGGTCACCAGTATATGGGCTTTAAAGCCGTAAAAGTACATCTTTTTTGAAGGATTGTAGGCCACAGTTGCTTGATCCCTAAAACTACAAACCTTGTCGTTGCGAGCTGGTAAACAACAGGTATGGGAAAGCTATCCCTGATCACCATATCATCCTGATGGAATGGCTCGGTCATGCCTTGATGAATAAGCTTCAATAAGGGAATCAAATACCGAGCTCTTCAATAAAATCGGGTTCTCTCAAGCCAGTTTTTACAAGAAATATCTGGCATAGCTGATAGAATTGACGTTGAGATTTGAGGCCGAGTTCAGCCTGAAGTACTAGAAGAACAAGAATGGCATTGTCATTAACTTTACAATAGTTGAATTTCGACGGTGCGTCAGTTCTTTAGGTGCATAACGCCGATAATAGAACACATGGTTTTTAATCGTTCCACACTGTATTGCAAGTGATGATGTTTAGCGGTATCATTTAAGTCGTTCATTTGGATGTCTCCTGTTCGTTTGATCACTAACAGCATAGTCCAAATGGACTTTTTTGTGGACTAAAAGATTAACTAGCACCACGGGTTAGGTATAAATCTTCTTATTTATTCTTCTTTAGATATAGTATAGTTTAGTTCCAAGTTATTATTAAGAAAGTTTTGAAATGATATATTTTAAAGTTTTTCCATGATGCTGATCGAGACCAGAATATTCTGAAATCTTTGTTGTTTATTTTGTTGACAAAATTTTTAGAAATAGTAAAATACTAATGTTAGCCGATTTAGCTCAGCTGGTAGAGCAACGCACTGTAACGCTGTAGGTCACAGGTTCAAGTCCTGCAGATCGGCATAAAAATACAAGATAGAAAGCCCTTGAATTGGGCTTTTTCGCTAATTAAAAGTATTTTGTTGGGAAATCATAGTAAAGTTCTAACAACTTTAAATTCTTGCTTGATTTTTCTTATAGGGTATACCCATAAACAACTACCAACATAGAAATATCTTTATGTCTTAAAATTTTAGCAATGGCCCTGAATCGATTCCCCAAACGCTACCTATCTTAAAAAGAGAAATATAGGACGTGAGAACAATAGAACGACGATAATCTAGAAAAATTAACTAATAATATTATGAATTCAAAATAGTGACCGCTGGTTTAATTATAGATTGAAGAATAATGTTTCTTCAATCTTTTTATATGTCAATTGGTAACCATTTTTCTTAAATATGAAAATTATCGATATTTAATATTCATATTTGAATAAAAAGTGTTATAGTTATTTTTGTGATATTATACGTACATAGGATTTGAGGTGTATTTTGGAACTAGAACAAATAAGAGATTTGAAAAGCTCAATCAAATAATGATATAAATGATAATTATTCTTACTCAAAAAGTATATTCAGAATTGTTAAATGTAGAATTAGAATCACAAATTAGTTTTGAAGAATAATTATTTAAAAGTCACTTCGAAAATGATATGACTATTTTTAGATTTATGTTGTGGTACTGGTCGACATGTAAAAATTAAATGATGAAGGTTACATGGTGGATGGTGTTGATATAAATCCCGAAGCAGTAAATACTGCTCAAAAATCAATAATAAACTAATAAATGAAAGGGAATGAGCATATGACTACGGAACAAGGTCTCACTCATTATTGCGTAACATTAGGAAAAGTCTATTTGAAGGAGGTGAAGAACTATGGCAGCAGAACAAGGTCTTATTATCATTGCATAATACAAATTATTATAATATACCTCGTTTTATAATGGAGAATAAATGTTCAATTTCTTCAAGAAAAATAAACTCTTCACTCAACTTTGATAGCATTAATCTCGTATCAAAGATTGGAGATAAACTATTCTATACAGCAATGCTAACGACAGCAACCTCTCTCCAGATGGAAGCATAGCAGTTATGGTAGTATCAGCTCTCAGAAACTCTTCCTATCTTAATTAGTTTATTTTTAGGTGTAGTAGCTGATAGACAAAGGCAAAAACTAAAAACACTTGATAGGCAGTCTCTTTTCAGAGCAGTCATGTATATCAGTATAGGATTTATTTTTAAATACCCTCCAACTTTACTTTTAGTTATATTTGCCTCCTTATTAAATCTGCTTTCTGATATTAGTGGGAATTACTCAACGGCGCTTATTTTCACCTTTTTACTAAAAATACTGATTAAATCAGAAGATATGGAAGAAGCACAGGGTTTTATCAGTGTTGGGACACAACTAGTTACCGTTTTTGCAACTTTTTATTGGTGCATCATTGCTAACCATTTATACAGAGAGTTCAGTAGCTGATGCTAAATGCCCTCATTTTCCTAATTGTTACCTTGCTTTACTGGTCGGTTAAGTCGCCTCTAAAAAAACAAGAAGACAAACTAAAAATAGTTGAACACGAGAAGACATTCTTAGTTGTTAAAGAAAATTTACGTTCTTTTCTATCTGACAATATATTGCTCATTAATCTCATTCAATTAGCAATGCTTAATGGATTTTTTGAGGTTTAACTCTATATTTGCTCTATTTATAAAAAGCACAATGAACTAGTTCTGTTATAATCCGTTAAGATTTCTCTCTTATCAGGAATTATGACATTATCTATGATACTTGGAAATAGCCTAACATCAAAAATTCTTAGAAAATATTTCTATTTTCTATATCAATGTATGGTCTGACGTGATGATTCTTCAATAGGTATTGGTTTTAATCTTATAGTATTTGGATAATCTTCTTAGCTAATAGTAGTCTTACCTTCTTATTAGAATTGTTGCCCCAAGATTTTCTGCTGATGGGTTAATCGTTACCCAGTCGAAAGAATTGGTGGAATTATTACAACTGTTAACGCTCTCTTAGTAATAGCTCTCATTAACAAGCCTGATATTCCCATGCTATCTACTATTAGTATGCTGACGTTTACTCTGGCTTTATTGTTTATGCTTTATTATTGATAGTAATTAGTCTATTTCTAGCAAAAAGAACGCTTGAGTTGTCTAGTGTTCTTTTTATCTTATAGTAGATTAACATATTATCTTTGAGAAATTCTGCAACATCTTCATGCCTTAGCTCTTCAACATCATGAATATATTTTTAAATCTATTAAATGAGTACCTTTTTCCTTCTCGATAGTTTAAAACTTTTTAAAAATATAAATGTGGTTTTTACAAACATGTCTTGATAAGTCAGAATAGATTCTAGGTGTTTCATAAAATAGTGAACACAATAATCTTTTCCTCTCAATAGCACAAAGATAATATTTAGAACAACTAATTGAGTCCGAAAGTTATTATTTGGAATGGACAAGTATAATGAATCTCTTTCTATAAAAAGACTTGCATAAGAAATATAAGGTCACTATCTGATAATACTTGTAAAAGTATTGCCAAAAATGTACAATTCATATTCTGTCCATCTTCAATGCTATAAAGGTAAGTTGTAATGAAATCTTTATCGTCGTCTGAGATAATGTATTCTGGGTTTAAATCATGAATAGCACAACGAATAACAAGTTTATTAAGTTTATCATAGACATCATAAGTTTCGAATTATTATCATGAATTATTAGAAGCTTTTCAAGACCTTTCAATATTTTTATTTGAATGGTATTTGGAAATTAACTTAGCTTGTTTTAAAAAGGAACTGTCTTCTATATTGATAGTACGCATGCTCAAATTCAGCAAAACTCATGTATAGCCGATATTGGGTCAATAATTTATCCGCTGACAACTATCGTTTGTCCGTTTTCAAATTTAGATAATTGTGCCATGACAATTTATCACTAACTACATCTTTCATTTTCAGACCTCTAGCTACTCGCAGTTCTCTATAAAGCTCTCCTAAATGAAACGAGTCTAATTGAGTCAAAAATATTATTCTTTACTTATTGTTAACACCATCTATTTTAGCAAAAATAACATTTTGATAATTGAAAATGATGTCATATAAAATCAGTATAGCTTTTAATTTCAACGTAGCTTAATTGTTGAGAAATAAAATTAAGATACCATTCTTTTTGCAAAGAAAAATATTTCTAATCGGCATAGAGATAAAGACTTGAAAAGAGAGTAGAACATTACGTTTGTTCTCTACTCTTTTTGCTTTGAGCTGATAATCATCTCAATTTAAACTAGCGGCATAAGCATCTAGGAGAATGCGCAGAAAGGATAGAAAGTGGTAAGCGTGAGTGAACTTCATAGTCTGGAAAGTAAGACAGTTCTGTTTTAAAACCTATTAATTGTAGTGAGGTTAAATGAGCTAGAGAACTGCTTTCACTAGCGCTCAATAAAATGGTTTTAACCCTATTTTTAATGCAATTTCTAGCAGCATCAACCAAAGCAACTGTTTCGCCATTGAGGGAAATAAAAAGAACAAGATCTTTTGATGTTAACCGTGCACTGACTGGGAGCGAATAATATTAGGGTCAGTATGTAATTCGCAGTATTTATTGAGCAACTGAAATGTGACGAGCATTTCAGAAGCGATAAGTTCTGAAAACTCTCAGCAAAAGATAATAATGCGCTGTGCCTTTCAATCATTAAAATACTTTTCTCTATGGCGGTAACATCCAGCGTATTAAGTGTCCACATGACTTCTTGATAATTTTAATGATGGAACGTCTGGTATCTTTTTAAAGATTTATTGGTTAACACGTGCAGGCTGTTATTTTTCTTTTGTTCTATTTCGTGTTTAAATTCTGAAAAACCGCCATATCCTTTTTTCTGTAAGCGTTCTAATGATGGTCGCATTTGAAACATTAATGGCTTGACTCTAGTCTCAGAAATATTCAATTTTCCAATTTCATTGAAATCTACGGGTGATATATTGCCAAGTGTATTCTCTCTGTTTCGGTTAATTTCGTTGTTTTCTTTCATATAGTCGCCTTAGAAAAATTTTTCTTTTTAATGACTTTATTTAGAATTTTTCATTCTAAATGAAAGTGCTATCATAAATATACAGGATATGATAATAAATTGCAACTAAATTAGAAAGGAAAACATTTTGAGGGAATTTATACTTGTACCATGAATTTAGCCATTGATTTATTTATTGAGACAGTAAACACCCTGTATGAGTCTACAGGTTAATCGTAGCTTTATCAGATGATATTCAGGCAAATGGGACGCATGTGTCTTTTATTATGAAAAGACTTGGGCTTGAGAACACTGCTCTGGTTTTTCGGGAGGTTTTACAGGAAAAATATATTGCAGATAGTTTGGAATTCATGAATAGCTGCCCTTTTGTTGAGGTAGAGGGCTTGACACGAATTAATGTTTTTACTAAGGTAAATGCTACCTGTCAGGAATTTAAATTAATCAATCAGACCCTGGTCAATGAAAATGCTCAGAGTAGATTATTGCAACAAATTTCTAACTTTCAAAAGGGAGATTATCTCATTGTATCTGGCAGCTTACCCCGAGAGGTGTTCCATCGCAAATTCTATATGATATTGCTAAATTGTGTTACGAAAAAGGGTAAGTTAATCTTATTTTGATGATGAGTGATTGTATCATTATGGATAGTTTGTCATTTCATCCTTTTTGTTGAAACCAAATGAGGAGGAATTAGCTACTTGGTTTGGCAAAAATCAATTGAAGAGGAACACTGATTTCTTATGCTAAGCAATTAATTGTCAAGGGCGAGCACGTCATGTTCTTTTGTCCTTAGGACAAGATGGAGCTATTTTTATTGATTCTCACTTTAATGTCTATCAGGCTAATGCTCCTAGAGGAAAGGTGGTGAAATCAGCCTGTGCAGGGATACTTTATTGGGAGACCTTGGCAGGATCTCATCAGACAGGAATCTTTTAGAAAGGGTATTAGCAAAAGTGTAGCTGCTGGTTCTTCAACGGCTTTTAGAAGTGGTATCACAGACTTAGTGATGTCAATGAATTAAAAGAACAAATTATGGTTAAAAATAAAGAGTAGATTATGTCAGAATTTAAACTTATTGCAGCAACTGGTTGTCCTACTGGTATTGCCCATACGTTTATGGCACAAGAAGCTCTAGTAACAGGCTGCCAAGGAAAAAGGTGTTTTCTATTAGGTTGAAACCCATGGACAAGTAGGAGTAGAGAATGAATTGACTCCTGCAGAAATAGCAGGCGCCAAAGCTGTTATTATTGCAGCTGACAAGGATGTTCAAGCAGAACGTTTGCTGGAAAAGAGTTATTGAAGTTTCTGTTGTGATGGGATTAAAAAGCAGACCAATTAATAGCAGATGCTTTAGCTGGCAAAGGACAAATTAAAGGCGGCACTAAAATAGAAAGTGCAGAGCTTTCTTCAGATACTGAGGGAGAAAGTTTTGGACGGCAAGTTTATAGACATTTAATGAATGGTGTTTCCCATATGTTACCGTTTGTTGTTGCTGGTGGTGTTTGTGCAGTCATTTCTTTCTTATTTGGTATCTATTCTTTTGATCCCAAAAGCGAACAATATAATTGGTTTGCAGCACTGCTGAAAAACAGATATTGTAGTGTTGCGATGGGCGTTATGACTCCTATTCTAGCGGCTTATATTGCAGAGTCTATTGCAAAACGCCCCGGCTTTGTTGCTGGTTTTGTTGGCGGCATGATGGCGGTGAATGGCGGCTCAGGCTTCTTAGGTGGTATTATCGCTGGTTTTGCTGCAGGTTACATTGTATTAGGTCTCATGAAACTGTTTGAAAAATTACCAAAATCATTGGATGGCTTAAAAGGCAATCTTTTTGTATCCTGTATTTGGTGTCTTTTTGACAGGAATGGTTATGGCTGTTGTTAATCTACCCATGGCTTGGGTTAATAAGAGTTTAATGGCATGGCTAGGTGCTTTTGAAAATGCTAATCCATTGGTTCTGAGTACAGTTATTGTTACGTATGTGCATTTGACATGGGTGGTCCTGTTAATAAAGCGGCTTATGTTACGGGTACGGCCCTACTTGCACAAGGAAATACAACCTTTATGGCTGGTGGTGTATGCAGCATGCATTGCACCTCCACTCATTACTTTTGTTGCGACCACTGCTTTTAGAAAATATTATGATGAAAATGATCGTACGCTGGTTTGGCAAATCTTATTTTAGGTTCCACTCATATTACCGAAGGATTCCTTTCGCGGCTAAAGATCCGCTTCTGCATGTTACCAACCTTCATGCTGGGCTCATCTATTGCTGCTATCTTAACCTATATGTGGAAAGTTAAGGTCCCAGCGCCTCATGGTGGCTTTCTAGTTCTACTAGTTGTTACCCATGCCTTCCTTTGGGTTCTTAAGCTATTGCAATCGGTGCCATAGTAGCTGGTATTATTATGGGATTCATTCAAAAATCAAAAATATGAAAAAGCAAGAGGTTAAGAAAGAGGCATACAATGATTGATGAAAATCTGATAAAAATAAATTTGATATGTGAGTCTCAGGATGAGGTCTTCCACTATTTAGCAACTTTAGTTGTAGATAATGGCTACGCTAACAATACAGAATCCGTTGTTCAAGCTTTTTAAAATTGTGAGTCTGAAGGTACTACAGGCATGATGGAAGGCTTTGCCATTCCTCATGCCAAAGACAAAAAGTATAGTTAAACCTAGTATTGCCATTTTAAAAACTTAAGACGGGTGTTGAAATGGCATTCCATGGACGGTCAATTAATTAATAATGTTATAGCACTCTTCATCCCTGAAAAGGAAGTAGGACAACACATTTAAAAGTATTATCCCAAATAGCTCGTTTACTAGTGAATAAGACTTTTAAAGAAAAGATTAAAGAGACTGACACTATTTTAGAATTAAAAAGAGCTTTTAACTGAAAAATTAGATTTAACATCCTAATCAATGAAGGAGAATTATGATTTTTATCACAGCAAAAATATAATTATTTAGCAAAAGTCAGTGATTCAAATGGCGTTATTTCAGCTCTAGCCTTTGATCAACGCGGTGCCTTGAAATGTTTGATGGCACAATATCAGATGAAGGAGCCGACAGTTGCTCAAATGAAGAACTGAAAGTGCTGGTGTCAGAAGAATTAACACCCTATGCTTCATCTATTCTCCTTGATCCTGAATATGGCTTGCCAGCTGCACAAGCGCGTGATAGGGAAGCAGGACTCTTGTTAGCTTACGAAAAAACGGGTTATGATGCGAACACAACCAGTCGTTTGCCAGATTGTTTAGTGGACTCATCTATTAAGCGGCTGAAAGAAGGGTGCTGACGCTGTTAAATTCTTGCTCTATTATGATGTTGATGGAGATCCACAGTTAATGTGCAAAAACAAGCTTTACATTGAGCGTATTGGCTCTGAATGTCAAGCTGAAGATATTCCGTTTTTCCTTGAAATTCTCACTTACGACGAAACAATCTCAAATAATTCAAGTGTTGAATTTGCTAAAGTAAAGGTGCATAAGGTCAATGATGCTATGAAAGTTTTTTCAGCTGAGCGTTTTGGTATAGATGTTCTTAAGGTTGAAGTGCCTGTTAATATGGTAAATGTTGAAGGGTTTGCTGAAGGCGAAGTAGTGTATAGTAAAGAAGAAGCAGCACGTCTTTTCGTGAACAGGAGGCCTCAACAGATTTATCTTACATTTACTTAAGCGCTGGTGTTAGTGCAGAGCTTTTTCAAGAAACGCTTGTTTTTGCGCATAAGGCAGGTGCTAAGTTTAATGGTGTCCTTTGTGGACGTGCCACATGGGCAGGGTCTGTTCAGGTTTATATGGAAGAAGGAAAGACAGCACGTCAATGGTTGCGCACGAGTGGCTTGCAAAAATATCAATGAACTTAATAAGGTTTTAAAAACAACTGCATCACCTTGGACAGAAAAAGTGTCAGTTGGTTGAGTTTTAGCGAATAATGACAAATGCTATGAAATGATAACTAATTAGTCATATGAAAGAAGAATTATTCACTTTAAGCATGAATAACCTTTTTATGAATTCAGCTATTAGTTCTTGATTGTTGTTATTATATAGGATAAACTTCGCTTTATCAACCCAATCCTGGTGATTCCAATGAAAACAAGACAAGTGACTCTTGTATAAAAAGAAAAATAGTTTCGAAATTCTTAACATTACTAGAGAATGCTAGGCGCTTAAGGCTGAGTATTGATGTTGCTTTCCAAGAAACTCCGATCAGAGTCAATAACAAAATAAATTGTTGAATAATAGCACCCAGTCCGTAAAATTTGGAGTGAGTAATTCTTCTTTCTAAAAGCGGTAACGTCTCATCTCTGTAAATTCTGGAGAATGACATGATTGCTGCTAGCAATAAAAAGCAGAGCTTAGCATAATACCTAGGAGATAAGCTGAGGGCCATAAAAGTAATAAAAACTTGCTGTACTAGCCAGTAAACAAACGATAGTAAAATAAGATGGATTTATGATCTGTTGAAGTTTCTTTCTGCTTGTCATAGAGAGCATTAAGCCTAGAACGAGCATTGTATAAGAAAGTCCAACCATATACAGTTTATCAGTAGCTATAAAGTAAATAAGGCTATAGATGACTAAAAATTTCTGGCAGCACCGAACCATAAAGTCAATAAAGCTTGTTGAGAAAAATGCAAGGGTTTACAGACTGATAATGATAAATAAGCAAAGAGAAAGTCCAATATATAAAGCATAGTTTGTATTAGCTGTCTGTTTGAGTAATCTTGTAAAAAGAAAATAGCAGCATGCCAATGGCTGGAAAAATGAAGATAAGCATTTCGTTTTCTTTCAAAAAGGAACTTGCTGGCTAAGGTTGGCTTCTTGTTCCAATTGACAGATAAAGGCATATGAAGTGAGTAATATAAGCAAAAAGAAAGCAAAAACTAAGGTTATGGAAGTATGGCGAAAATATAAAAATAATGAAATGATGATTCCTAAAATAAGATAAGCCATTATTATTGTTCTTTTATAGGACCATTCATTTTTCTTTCAACATACTTTTGATTGTCTTGAAAAAGTGCCTTATAATTGGCTAAACCAAGCCCTATTAAAAACAGCACCCAATTCCCAAAAATAAAAAGGAAAAAAATCACCAACAAAACAAAGGCAAGTTCCCAAAAATAGCTAGCAGGAGGCTATATCTTAAAACTTTGTATGGATTTTTCAATTCACAACCTTGTATGGCGAAGACCCCTGCTTTTTTCAAATGAGTATAATAAAACGAAAGGAAGTAAAAAGTGATACTGCCCTATAATGCTGATATAAAAGTCCTGCAAAGATGATGTTTGGAAACGATAACAGCACCTTCTGCTAAAAGCTTCTAGCGAAGCTGCGGTATTTTTATCACTGAGTTCATTAAAGTCACCAACTTTCAAAGTTACCACCATTATAATGACTCTTATTGGAAAGTACAAGTCACCGTTTCAGCATACTGGTAAATTCCCTAAAATAGTATCAATTTTGTTATTTTAGTCAAGTCAAAAACAAAAATAGAGAGTACTAGGACAAAAACGATCCATCGTCATGAAAATCGTAATTTTGGTTTTTGTCGTCCGGTTTCCACAAAGTGGATTAGGTATTGCTATAGACCGATATCTCGAATCAGATACGCTATCAGTCTAATGGACTGTTAAAGGTTTGAATCTAAAAACCAAATGCAAAATACCCATCAATCACTGTACAATAAAAAGGTTGAACATCTTTTGTTCCAGCCTCAATAAAAGAAACCTGTTTCGCTGTAATAAAAAGAAGTTTAATTGTTAGAAATAATATTGAGAGGATTTTCAAAATTCTAGTTTAAAAATTTAGAATGAAACTAAAACTAGTGCAAAACGCAGCCAATAGTTATAAGCGTTGGCGTTTCATTTGCCATCTCTACCACTCAAGGAAACTGTTAAAAAGACTACGAATACAACTTCTGAAATGATTAGAACACTTTGTTGAAATTGTTGTCCCCTCAACTTTCTATGGTTCTTTCCTTAATCCCAAATAGTAAGCATGAAAAGCGATATGTTTTCGACAAAACTGGCAATAAAATAATAACTGTGATCATAGCCTTCATGATTCAGAAGCACCTCAATCCCTGTTTGACTCCAGCAGCCTGAACAAAAACTTCTGGCTGTAGTTGTTCTGGATAAAAAGTTATCTACTAACCCTCGATCAATCAGAATTGGTCGTGCTTTTTCACCTGTGATACAAGTTTGCTGCTGTCATAGGCTGCCCAAGTCTTCTCGTCCTTGCCAAGATAAGCAGAGAAAGCTTTTTCCCCAAGGGACATTGCTCGGACTGACAATAGGTGCAAAAAGCAGAGATGGCAGCATAACAATCTGGATTTAAACCGATTTGTAAAGCGCCATGACCGCCCATACTATGTCCAAAAATAGATCGTTGATTCGTTACAGGGAAATTCGCTCAATCAACTCTGGCAATTCTTCTACAATATAGTCATACATGTGGTAATGTTGCGACCAAGGATCTGAGTTGCGTTGAGATAAAAACCAGCTCCTTGTCCTAAGTCATAAGCTTTTATCATCAGGCACATTCTTACCCCTAGGTGACGTATCTGGTATGACTAAGGCCATGCCATATTTGGCAGCATACTGCTGAGCACCAGCTTTGGTTGAAAAGTTTTCATCTGTGCAAGTCAAACCAGATAGGAAATAAAGAACAGGGACCTCCTATCTGCTGCCTGAGGCGGCAGATAAATGGCAAAGGTCATCTCAGTATTCGTTGTCTTTGACGAATGGCTGTAGCGCTCATGCCAGCCACCAAATATTTTATTTTTGATAGTTGTTTCACCTGCCTCCTCAGTAATGAATGACTGTGCGAATAGATTTGCCTTCATGCATCAAGTCAAAGGCATCGTTAATCTGCTCTAGAGACATGGTATGGGTAATAAAATCACTCAATGCAAACTCGCCAGCCATATATTGTCCAACAATTCCCGGCAGCTGTGTTTTTGCCTTTAACACCACTCGAAAGCTGAACCACGCCAGACACGACCTGTAACCAATTGAAATGGACGAGTATGAATTTCAGCACCAGCTGGTGCTACACCGATGATAGTACTCTCTCCCCAACCCTTGTGGCGGCATTCCAAGGCAGCCCGCATGACTTCTACGTTTCCGATACATTCAAAGGAATAATCAACACCGCCGTTGGTTATGTCAATAATGACTTCCTGAATTGGTTTAGCATGATTATTAGGGATTGACTAAATCGGTAGCTCCCAATTTTCTAGCCTATCAAACTTATCGGGATTAATATCAATAGCAATGATTCGAGAGGCTTTAGCCATACGAGCACCAATAGCAGCTAGTCCGATACCGCCTAGACCAAAAATGGCCACAGTTGCTCCCTCTTCGACCTTAGCTGTATTCAAAACAGCCCCCATGCCAGTTGTTACACCGCAGCCCAGCAAGCAGACTTCTTCAAGCGGCGCATTATCCTGTATTTTAACCAAAGAGTACTCTGAAACAACAGTATGTTCTGCAAATGTTGAGGTTTCCCATATAATGATAAATAGGTTGACCATCCTTAAAAGAAACGAACTGTCCCTGTCAGGCATGACACCGCGGCCTTGTGTCTCACGAACGGCTGAGCATAGGGTTGGTCTTTCCTGAAAGGCAAAACTCACATTTACCGCATCTCGGCTGTATAAAGCGGGATCACGTGATCACCGACCTGAAACTCTGTTACGCCTTCGCCCACTGCTTCAACGATACCAGCACCTTCATGTCCCCAAAACGCAAGGGAAAATCCCTTCTGAATCTTTTCCTGATAGGGTATAGGCATCGGTATGACAGACTCCTGTCGCTGTAATATGCACCATAACCTCTCCCTTTTGTGGCATCATCAGGTCTAACTCTTCAATTTTCAAGGGTTCATTGGGTGCCCAAGCAACTGCTGCTCGTGTTTTGATAGTATTCATAACTATGTCTCCTTTTTCGCTTTATTTGTTATTAGACTTGTTTTGGCAGCTTATTTCCATCTATTTGATTTGTTTTTGCCAGCCAGTTTTAGGGCGATTGGCACACAAGCAACCGACTTCACTGTTTCATTGCGTTCTTCTTTTCAAGTAACGATTTGAAAAAGCCCGCCCCTCATTGCTTAAAGAAAAATAGTTAGTTTCCCAACAAGTCTATTAAAAATCAGGCCATGTTATGGCATAAGAAATCATTCAAAGTTCCATAAACTGACCTTTGTATTATCTTAACATATAAGTACCGTTCGAGGTCAATTGTTTGCTGCCTTTTGTTTATAGATAATTGCTTTTCTTCACATGTCTACTGTGCAATACTTTAGTAGCTATTGTCAAATGGTTTTTATTTTGCTATAATGCTAAAGTATGTGGTGAATTCACCTTAAACTAAGTAGGAGGAAAACAGTTAAATGGCTAAAGTATGTTATTTTACAGGACGTAAAACTGTATCAGCAAATAACCGTTCACATGCGATGAACAAAACAAAACGTGTTGCAAAACCAAATCTTCAAAAAGGTAACTGTTCTTATTGACGGTAAACCTAAAAAAGTTTGGGCTTCAGCTCGTGCTCTTAAGTCTGGTAAAGTTGAGCGTGTATAATGTGAAGAGCCTGCGGGCTTTTTGTTGGTTTGTTTATATTTCTGTTATGCTTAACCTTGATTTTTCTTTTTAAAAGATATCTGAAATAGATTAAGCGCATCAGAAATCCTGTCCAGCCAAAAGGAGCAGCCATCCAAATACCATTGAAGCCTAACGAAGTGTGCGAGAGTAAAACAGCTAAAGGCACTTGAAGAATACAGAAAGTTGTTATAGAAGCAATTAAAGGAAGAAGTGACTTTCGTAACCTAACAGAATGCCATTAAGAACTTGCATAGCTCCGAAAATGGGATAAAAGACTGATACGATATGTAGGTATTTGACTGACCGAATCTGCACAACGGTTGCATCACGGTTAAAAATAGAAATGAGGACTGGAGCAAAAATATAAATGATAACAGATATGCTAACCGATAAAGCCTATTGAAAAAGCAAAGGTATGATTGCCTCCCTTTGTAATCCGCTTTCCTTTTCCAGCACCTTCATTTTGAGCGGTGAAATTCATTAAGGCTTGTCCAAGATTAACAGCAGGCATTTCTGCAAAAAGAGTCAACCTTAGAGGCGGCTGTGTAAGCAGCAATAGCACTTGTTCCAAAAGCTGTTGACAAGAAATTGAATGACAAGAAAACCAAAACTAATGAAAACCTGTTGCATCATGGCGGGAAGACCAATGGCTAAAGATTTTTGTAATGTTTTAAGCTGCCATTTTAAATGGAACAAGTCAGGCGATAATTGGGGATATTTCTTTTTCATATAAATTAAACAGATAAGAAAAGAAAAAGTTGAGCGAACACTGTAGTCCATAGCAGCTCCATCACTGCCTTGGTGAAAAACGGCGATGAAAAATAATGTCCAAAGAGGCATTCAGACAGATCGAGACTGATTAAAATAAAAGTTGAGTGTTTTTAGAATCTCCTATTCCTCTTAAACAATTTGCTAAAGTATTGTAAAGCAAAAAGTGGGACTAAGCCCAACAAAATAATTTTTAAATAGCCGTCGGCCTCAGGTAATAAAGGTTGTGGAAACATTTAACTGCTTTAAAAAGGGTTTGCATAATAGATACCGAAAAGGGTTAACACAAAAGGCCAGTATACTTGTGAACATCAAGTTGGTATCCAGAACGCTTTTCATGGAAATGCTTTTGCTCCATAAAGTTGAGATATTAACACGCTGGCTCCAATGGAAACTCCTGTTGAGAGAGCAACTGTCAGCGTAACGACTTGCACTGGCTCCGACAGCAGCCAGTCCTTTTTAGTACCACTAAAGATTTCCAACAATTGCAGTATCCGTCACATTATACAATTGTTCATAAATTTTCCTAAAAAGAATAGGAATGGAAAAATATAAGATTGTTTTTAATTCACTTCCCTTGGTTAAGTCCGTCATTTATCTGCTCCTTTTAATCGCTATAGTAAAGTAAAAACCATACAATCCGTACAATATTGCACAATACTATTATAAACGAAAAGGATCGCTATCGTATGAGTAAAATTGTCAGCAAGACAATTTTTATCAAAAGCTAGTCAACAGCAGATTCTGCTTTAAATTTTTCCTGCTGACTTTTAGTCGTCAATCCTGTTGAATTATGTTAAAAATGGTCTTAGTAATGCGAGGAAATGATATGTCGGAATTGTTTAAAAAGAGTTGATGGATCAGATTGAGATGCCGCTTGAAATGAAGAATTCAAGGGTTTTTCATCTGCTGATATTGTGGAAGTGAAGGTTTATCCTGAGAGTCGGATTTGGGATTTCCGTTTTTCTTTTGAGACCATCTACCAATTGATTTTTATCAGGAGTTAAGAAGCAGATTAGTGACGAGTTTTGAAACAGCTGATATTAAGGCTGTTTTTGACATTGAAGTGGAGAATGCTGAATTTTCTAACGAGCTTTTGCAGGCTTATTATCAGGAGGCTTTTTAGCAGCCGACTTGCAATAGTGCTAGTTTTAAAAAGCTCTTTTTCGCACTTAACTGTTTCCTATACTGATGGGAAAGTTCTTATTTCAGCGCCGCAATTTGTCAATAACGATCATTTTCGAAAGAATCATTTACCTAATCTTGAAAAAGCAGTTTGAAGCGTTTGGGTTTGGGAAATTAAGTTTTGATATTGTATCTAATCAAAAAAATGACAGAGGAAATAAAACATCATTTTGAATCCTCTCGTCAGCAGCAAATTCAAAAAGGCTAGTCAAGAAACGCTAGAAATTCAAAAATCATTAGAAGCTTCAATGCCGTCGCCTGAAGAAACGCCTAAATCCGTATCTAATTTCAAAAGAGCGAATCAAGGATCGGCAAGCAGCTTTTTGAAAAGGCTGAGATTACGCCTATGGCTGAAATTGAAACTGAGGAAAATCGTATCACATTTGAAGGGCTTGTTTTTTGATGTGGAACGCAAGACAACAAGAACCGGACGTCATATCATCAATTTTTAAAATGACGGATTATACCTCCAGTTTTTCCGATGCAAAAAGTGGGCTAAGGATGATGAAGAATTAAAGAAATATGACATGATTTCTAAGGGTGCTTGGTTGCGCGTGCGTGGCAATATCGAGAATAATCCTTTTACAAAAAGCCCTAACCATGAATGTCCAAAAATGTCAAGACCATTGTTCATAAAGAGCGTAAGGACTTAATGCCCCAAGGGGAAAAACGTGTTGAATTTCACGCTCATACCAATATGTCAACCATGGATGCTTTGCCAACAGTTGAGCAATTAGTGGCCAAGGCGGCTCAGTTTGGTCGTCCTGCGGTTGCTATTACGGATCGCTGGCAATGTTCAGAGTTTCCCTCATGGCTATCATGCAGGTAAAAAGAATGGTATTAAGGTTCTCTTTGGCTTGGAGGCTAATCTTGTTGAGGACCGTGTACCTATTGTCTACAATGAAGTTGACATGGATATGAATGAAGCGACCTATGTTGTTTTTGACGTGGAAACTACAGGACTTTCAGCCATCAATAATGATTTGATTCAGATTGCAGCTTCTAAGATGCATAAAGGAAATATTGTTGAGCAATTTGATGAGTTTATTGATCCCGGGCATCCGCTTAGTCAGTTTACAACCGATTTAACAGGGGATCACAGATCAGCATGTGAAAGGGCTAAGCCCATTTTTACAAGTATTGCAGGAATTTCAGTCCTTTTGTCAAGATACAGTTTTAGTTGCCCATAACGCCACTTTTGACGTTGGCTTTATGAATGCCAATTATGAAAGGCATGACCCTGCCAAAGATTACGCAGCCAGTCATTGATACCTTGGAATTTGCACGAAATCTTTATCCAGAATACAAACGTCATGGTTTAGGTCCCTTGACTAAAACGCTTTCAGGGTATCGCTTGAGCACCACCACATGGCTAATTACGACGCTGAGGCAACTGGTCGTCTTCTCTTTATCTTTCTTAAAGAGGCGAAAAGAAAAGCATGGGGTCAACAATCTTTTGAATCTTAATACTAAAATTGTTGATGATAATTCTTACAAGAAAGCTCGGGTAAAGCATGCAACCATTTATGTCCTGAATCAAAAAGGGTTGAAAAATTTATTTAAATTAGTCAGTCTATCCAATGTTACTTATTTTGCAGGTGTGGCTAGAATACCAAGAACGATTCTTGATCAGTATCGTGATGGCCTCTTACTGGGGACAGCCTGCTCTGATGGTGAAGTTTTTGATACGGTTCTCTCAAAAGGGGTTGAAGATGCTGTGGAGGTAGCCAAGTATTATGATTTTATTGAAGTCATGCCACCTGCTCTTTATGAACCTCTTCTTGCTCGTGAATTAATCAAAGATGAAGCAGGAATTCAGCAAATTATTAAAGATCTTAGTGAAGTTGGTCGTCGTTTAGATAAGCCTGTCTTGGCAACTGGTGATGTCCATTATCTGGAACCGGAAGACGAAATTTATCGTGAAATCATTGTTAGAAGTCTGGGACAGGGAGCTATGATTAATCGTCCTATTAGGGCGTGGTGAAAAATGCTCAGCCAGCTCCTCTGCCCAAGGCTCATTTTAGAACAACCAATGAGATGTTGGATGAATTTGCTTTTTTAGGCGAAGATTTAGCCCGTGACATTGTCATTAAAAATCCAAATGAGATGGTTGAGCGTTTTGAAGATGTTGAAGTTGTTAAAACAGACCTCTATACGCCTTTTTATTGAGAATTCTGAAGAAAAAGTCGCTGAGATGACTTATGAAAAGGCCTTTGAAATTTATGGCAATCCTCTTCCGGATATCATTGACTTGCGTATTGAAAAAGAGTTGACTTCCATTTTGGGGAATGGATTTGCGGTGATTTATCTGGCTTCACAGATGCTGGTAAATCGTTCTAATGAACGTGGTTATCTGGTTGGTTCTAGAGGTTCGGTTGGTTCTAGTTTTGTAGCAAACCATGATTGGTATTACAGAAGTGAATCCTATGCCGCCACACTATATTTGTCCCAATCCAGACTGTAAACATTCTGAATTTATCACGGATGGTTCTGTGGGTTCAGGCTATGATTTGCCTGATAAAGTCTGTTCGGAATGCGGCACTCCGTACAAGAAAGATGGTCAGGATATTCCTTTGAGACCTTCCTTGGTTTTGACGGAGACAAAGTTCCTGATATTGACTTGAACTTTTCAGGTGATGATCAGCCGAGTGCTCACTTAGATGTTCGTGATATTTTTGGTGAAGAATACGCCTTTCGTGCAGGAACAGTTGGTACGGTTGCAGATAGAACGGCTTATGGCTTTGTCAAAGGCTACGAAAGAGATTATGGCAAGTTTTACCGCGATGCAGAAGTTGATAGGCTGGCGCAGGGTTCAGCCGGTGTCAAACGAACAACTGGACAGCACCCGGTGGGATCGTTGTTATTCCCAAACTATATGGATGTTTATGATTTTACACCTGTTCAGTATCCTGCGGATGATTTAACAGCCGAATGGCAAACAACCCACTTTAACTTCCATGATATTGATGAAAAATGTTCTTAAACTTGATGTGCTTGGTCATGATGATCCCACCATGATTCGCAAGCTGCAGGATTTGTCTGGTATTGATCCAAAAACAATTCCTGCTGACGATCCAGAAGTTATGAAACTGTTTTTCAGGAACAGAAGTCTTGGGAGTTACTGAGGAAGAGATTGGAACACCGACTGGAATGTTAGGAATTCCTGAATTTGGAACCAACTTTGTTCGTGGAATGGTGGATGAGACCCATCCAACGACATTTGCGGAGCTTTTACAATTATCAGGACTTTCACATGGTACAGATGTGTGGTTGGGCAATGCACAGGATCTCATCAAACAAGGCATTGCAACGCTGTCAACGGTTATTGGTTGTCGTGATGATATTATGGTTTATCTTATGCACGCTGGTTTAGAACCTAAGATGGCCTTTACTATTATGGAGCGTGTACGTAAAGGGGCTTGGCTGAAGATTTCGGAGGAAGAGCGAAACGGGTATATCTCAGCCATGCGTGAGAATAATGTGCCGGATTGGTATATTGAATCCTGCGGAAAAATTAAATACATGTTTCCTAAAGCCCATGCGGCGGCTTATGTCTTGATGGCTCTTCGTGTTGCTTATTTTAAGGTGCATCACCCAATTTATTATTACTGTGCTTATTTCTCTATTCGTGCCAAGGCTTTTGAATTAAAGACAATGAGTGCTGGTTTGATGTTAAGGCACGCATGGCTGATATTAGTCAAAAGAGAAAAATCAACCAAGCTTCAAATGTTGAGATTGATCTTTTACAACCTTAGAAATTGTCAATGAAATGCTGAGAGAGGTTTCAAATTTGGACAGCTGGACTTATACCGCAGTGAAGCCGTTGAATTTATCATTGATGGCGATACATTGATACCTCCTTTGTGGCTTTGGAAGGTTTGGGCGAAAATGTTGCCAAACAAATCGTAAAAAGCACGTAATGAAGAGTTTCTTTCTAAGACAGAACTGCGTAAACGCGGCGGTTTGTCATCAACTTTGGTTGAAAAAGATGAGCGATATGGGAATTTTTAGGCAGTATGCCTGAAGATAATCAATTGTCACTTTTTGATGATTTCTTTTAATGTGATAGGAGGTTAGGATAAAAATTTTTATCCTAACTTTTATTTTATTAAACAGTAGATTTGTTCGGCAACTAATGCTTCTTTTTATTGCTTTCCTAAGTAGTGAGGGCGGAGAGTAATAGTTCAGTGGACTGTTTTACAGCTTAATTAAAACATTTTTCTTGAAAATAACACTAATTAGTAGTAAAATAAAAAGAGGTAATGGTCATAGAGAGGAGTTGTATGGGTGATTTAGATAAGAATCCTGCAGTTAAAGCTATGGTTGTTTTTCGCAAGGCTATGCGAACAATTGATGCAAGTTGCTCCAAGCTATAAAAACAATGGTTTAACACAAACCCAGTTTGCCGTTTTGGATGTTCTTTATGCTAAAGGAGAGATGACCATCAGTCGTTTGATTGCTTCTATACTGGCGACGTCTGGCAATATGACAGTTGTGATTAAAAATATGGAACGTAATGGTTGGATTTACCGGAGCCCCAAATCCAGATGACAGACGTGCCTCGGTTTGTTGGTCTGACGGAAGTTGGCAAACAATTGATTCAAAAAGCTTTGCCTGATCATATTGCTATGGTAGAATCTGCTTTTTCTGTAATGACAGAAGAGGAGCAGTTAGTCCCTAATAGATCTGTTGAAAAAGTTTAAATCTCTTTAAAAAGGAACAGGTTTTAGTTAGCAATAGTTTAATTATATATTACTATTTAGTGATAAAAATTATTTAATAAGGAGACATTATGTCAAAAGAATTTTTATTTATTGTCGGTTCGTTTAGTGAAGGATCATTCAACCGTCAATTAGCTAAAAAGCAGAAACAATTATTGGTGATCGGGCTCAAGTTTCTTATTTAAGTTATGATCGTGTCCCGTTTTTTAATCAGGATTTAGGGAAACGTCAGTACATCCTGAGGTGGCACATGCACGAGAAGAAGTTCAAGAAGCAGATGCTATTTGGATTTTTCACCCGTTTACAACTATGCTATTCCGGGGCCCCTGTCAAAAACCTGCTTGATTGGCTGTCGCGCTCTCTTGACTTATCAGATCCAACAGGACCTTCAGTGCTTCAAGATAAGATTGTGACGGTTTCCTCCGTTGCTAATGGGCGTCTCCAGAGGAAGTTTTTGAGGATTACCGTTCTTTACTTCCTTTTATTCGTATGCATTTGGTGAGATCAATTAACAGGTGTTCCAATTAACTCAGAAGCTTGGAGCACAGGTATTCTTAAAAGTATCAGCAGAAAAATTAGCAGAATTATCTGCTCAGGCAGATGCTCTATTGTCTGTTGTAGAAAATTAGCAAAAAGGTATTCTTTTAAAAGATTTGAATGGGATAGAGCCATTTCGTTTATCTTTTGTGAGGCCGCAAGTTCATCTTGTTTAACTCAAGTCACGTCTGCGGTTTGTTGTCTGGTATTAAAGAACACTTCAGTTCATTCTTAACAATGAGCTTCAAGTGTTCTTTTGTGATCTTAACTTTTTATGTGAATGAAAATGTAAGAGAATTTTTGATAGTTGCTTTTTAGTTTTTCAAATGACTGTTATAGTGGGATTCCTATCTGTTACAAAAAGTTTGTGAATAAAATAATTTGCGACTACTAAAACCCTTTTCTATAGCTGTAGAAAGCGGTTCAAATTCTTGCGCTTTGAGAAAAATAAGCTACTATAAAATGGCAAGAAAAAATTTTTGGAGGTCATTATAGCAATGTTATCTAAAAACAATATTTGATATGTTTTTAAAAATGCAGCGTATCCGTGATGTCGATACAAAACTCAATAAAATTAGTTCGTCGTGGTTTCGCACAAGGCTATGACACACTTTTCAGTAGGAGAAGAGGCGGCTTCGGTTGGTGCGATTCAAGGCTTGACTGATCAGGATATTATCTTTTCAAATCACCGTGGACATGGTCAAACCATTGCAAAAGGGATTGACATTCCTGCTATGTTTGCAGAATTAGCCGGTAAGGCAACGGGTTCTTCAAAAGGTCGTGGTGGTTCTATGCACTTGGCAAAATCTTGAAAAAGGAAACTATGGGACCAATGGTATTGTTGGCGGGGGTTATGCCTTAGCAGTCGGTGCTGCTTTTGACACAGCAATATGACAATACAGGAAAATATTGTTGTCGCCTTTTCAGGAGACTCGGCAACTAATGAAGGCTCTTTCCATGAGTCTGTTAATTTGGCAGCTGTCTGGAATTTACCGGTTATCTTCTTTATTATTAATAATCGTTATGGTATCTCAACAGATATCAATTATTCGACTAAGATTTTCACATCTTTATTTACGTGCTGATGCTTATGGTATTCCTGGACATTATGTTGAAGATGGTAATGATGTCATTGCAGTTTATGAAAAATGCAGGAAGTCATTGATTATGTGCGTTCAGGAAATGGGCCAGCTCTTGTTGAAGTGGAATCTTATCGTTGGTTCGGACATTCTACTGCTGATGCAGGAGCTTACCGTACAAAAAGAAGAAGTAGATGCTTGGAAAGCTAAAAGATCCTCTCAAGAAATACCGCACTTATCTAACAGAAAATAAGATTGCAACAGATGAGGAACTTGATATGATTGAAAAGAAGTCGCACAGGAAATTGAGGATGCAGTGAAATTTGGCCCAAGATAGCCCTGAACCAGAGCTTTCTGTAGCTTTTTGAAGATGTTTGGGTAGATTAGCTGAGATCAAGAAAAGTCTTGTTATTTTGTGTAAAACTTCATATATTATGCCTTGTCAGAGCGATTGACATGCTGATAAATTGACAAGCGAGAAATGCAGTCGTTTTCTGATGCTTTTTAGGGTTTCATTAAAATGAGGAGAAAGAGATATATGTCAGAAACAAAAGTAGTAGCCTTTACGGGAAGCTATCAATCTTGCTATGAGCGAGGAAATGCGTAAGGACGAAAAATTATTTTGATGGGTGAAGATGTCGGTATTTATGGTGGTGACTTTGGAACTTCTGTTGGTATGCTGGCTGAATTTGGTGAAAAGCGTGTTAAAGATACCCCTATTTCAGAAGCAGCCATTGCAGGATCTGCAGTAGGTGCCGCTCAAACTGGACTTCGTCCTATTGTTGATTTGACCTTTAGGACTTTGTGACTACTGCCATGGATGCTATTGTTAATCAAGGTGCTAAAGCCAATTATATGTTTGGCGGCGGACTTAAAACGCCTGTAACCTTTCGTGTGGCCTCAGGCTCAGGTATCGGCTCAGCAGCGCAGCATTCTCAGTCACTAGAAGCTGGTTAACCCATATTCCGGGAATCAAGGTGGTTGCGCCTGGCACAGTCAATGATGCTAAAGCCTTGCTCAAATCTGCTATTCGTGATAATAATATCGTTATTTTCATGGAACCAAAAGCGCTTTATGGCAAAAAGAAGAGGTCAATTTAGATCCTGATTTTTATATTCCGCTTGGTAAAGGCGAAATTAAGCGCGAGGAACAGATGTTACCATTGTGTCTTATGGTCGTATGCTGAACGCGTTCTCAAAGCCGCTGAGGAAGTGGCGGCTGAAGATATCAGTGTTGAAGTTGTTGACCCACGTACCCTTATTCCGCTTGATAAAGACTTAATTATTAATTCTGTGAAAAAGACAGGTAAGGGTTATCCTAGTTAATGATGCTTATAAAAACAGGTGGTTTCATTGGTGAAATAGCATCAGTGATTACTGAAAGCGAAGCATTTGATTATTTTAGATGCACCAATGTTTCGTCTCGCTTCTGAGGATGTGCCTGTTCCCTATTCTCATGTTCTCGAAACAGCCATTTTACCAGATGTGGCAAAAAATTAAAGAAGCTATCTATAAACAAGTCAGGAAAAAGATAGGCAATTAAAGGTGAATAGATGAGAATGAGAAAGATTAGATGTTTACGCTAGGCAAGCTGAACTTTTGTTCTTTCTCAGCTTTAAAAGGAAGGAAATGAAATGGCAGTCGAAATTATTATGCCTAAACTTGGTGTTGATATGCAGGAAGGCGAAATCATCGAGTGGAAAAAACAAGAAGGTGATGAGGTCAAAGAAGGGGAGATCCTCCTTGAGATTATGTCTGACAAGACCAATATGGAAATCGAAGCTGAGGATTCAGGTGTCCTGCTTAAGATTGTTAAAGGAAATGGTCAAGTTGTTCCTGTAACTGAGGTCATTGGTTATATTGGTCAAGCAGGTGAAGTTCTTGAAATAGCTGATGTTCCTGCAAGTACAGTTCCTAAAGAAAATAGTGCAGCACCTGCTGAAAAACAAAAGCAATGTCTCTCCGACAGTTGCAGCAGCCCCTCAAGGAAAGATTCGAGCAACACCAGCAGCTCGTAAGGGCGGCTCGTGATCAGGAGTTAACCTGAATCAGGTTTCAGGGACAGGCGCTAAAGGCCGTGTTCACAAGGAAGATGTTGAAAGCTTTTAAAAGCAGCTCAGCCTAAAGCAACACCATTAGCTAGGAAAATTGCTATAGATAAAGGTATTGATCTAGCCAGTGTCTCAGGAACAGGTTTTGGCGGCAAAATTATCAAGGAAGATATTTTAAATCTGTTTGAGGCAGCTCAGCCTGTTAAAGATGTGTCGGATCCTGCTAAAGAAGCAGCTGCCTTACCAGAGGGTGTTGAAGTCATTAAGATGTCTGCCATGCGTAAGGCAGTGGCTAAAAAGCATGGTCAATTCTTACCTGACAGCTCCAACTTTTATTCTCAATTATGACATTGACATGACTGAGATGATTGCATTGCGTAAAAAGTTAATTGATCCTATCATGGAAAAAACAGGTTTTAAAGTTAGCTTCACAGATTTGATTGGTCTGGCGGTCGTAAAAACCTTAATGAAACCAGAACATCGTTACCTCAATGCTTCGCTCATTAATGACGCGACTGAGATTGAACTTCATCAATTTGTTAACCTGGTATCGCCGTTGGACTTGATGAAGGACTGTTAGTACCTGTTGTTCATGATGCAGATAAGATGAGCTTGTCAGATTTTGTTATAGCTTCAAAGGATGTCATTAAGAAAGCTCAGACCGGTAAATTAAAAGCCACTGAAATGTCTGGTTCAACCTTTTCCATTACAAACTTGGGGATGTTTGGCACTAAGACTTTCAACCCATTATCAATCAGCCAAATTCGGCTATTTTTGGGTAGGAGCAACTATCCAAACGCCAACTGTTGTGGATGGTGAAATTAAGATTCGTCCAATCATGGCACTGTGCTTGACCATCGATCACCGCTTGGTTGATGGCATGAACGGCGCTAAGTTCATGGTTGATCTTAAAAAACTGATGGAAAATCCATTTACATTATTGATTTGAGGTTTATGTCAACTGTTGACAGATACGTTTGGTTGTCTTATAAATAAAGTTAGAAACTAAAAAGGAGAAGAAAATGGCAGTCGAAATTATTATGCCTAAACTCGGTGTTGATATGCAGAAGGCGAAATCATCGAGTGGAAAAACAAGAAGGTGATGAGGTCAAAGAAGGGATATCCTCCTTGAAATCATGTCTGACAAGACCAATATGGAAATTGAAGCTGAGGATTCAGGTGTCCTGCTCAAAATTGTTAAAGGAAATGGTCAAGTTGTCCCTGTGACTGAGGTCATTAGTTATATTGGTGCTGCTGGTGAAACGATTGAAACAAATGCAGCGCCAGCAGCTTCAGCTGATGATCTCAAAGCAGCGGGTCTTGAAGTTCCCTGATACTTTAGGCGAGTCAGCAGCACCAGCAGCTCAAAAAACCCCGCTTGCTGATGATGAATATGATATGATTGTCGTTGGTGGTGGTCCTGCTGGTTATTATGCTGCTATTCGCGGTGCACAATTGGGCGGCAAGGTTGCTATCGTCGAAAAATCAGAATTTGGAGGACCTGTTTAAATAAAAGGCTGCATTCCAACTAAAACTTATCTTAAGAATGCTGAAATCTTGACGGCATCAAAAATTGCAGCGGGTCGCGTATTAATTTTTGTTTTCAACCAACTATACCATTGACATGGACAAAACGGTTTGCCTTTAAAGATACCGTTGTTAAAACATTGACAAGTGGGGTTCAGGGTCTTCTTAAAGCCAATAAAGTGACTATTTTCAATGGTCTCGGTCAGGTTAATCCTGATAAGACAGTGACTGTCGGTTCGGAAACGATTAAAGGACATAATATTATCCTTGCAACAGGTTCAAAAGTGTCTCGTATTAATATTCCGGGAATTGATTCACCTCTTGTTTTAACATCGGATGATATTCTTGATCTTCGTGAAATTCCAAAGTCACTTGCTGTTATGGGCGGTGGTGTTGTCGGCATTGAACTCGGTCTTGTTTACGCTTCTTATGGGACAGAAGTGACTGTTATTGAAATGGCTGATCGCATTATTCCTGCTATGGACAAGGAAGTATCGCTTGAACTGCAAAAAATTCTATCCAAGAAAGGAATGAACATTAAGACTTCTGTTGGTGTGGCTGAAATTGTTGAAGCTAACAATCAATTAACGCTGAAACTCAATGATGGCTCTGAAGTTGTGGCTGAAAAGGCCCTGCTTTCTATTGGTCGTGTCCCACAATTAAGCGGTTTGGAAAAATCTTAATCTGGAACTTGAACGCGGTCGCATCAAAGTTGACGATTATCGGAAACCTCTATTTCAGGTATTTATGCTCCCGGGTGATGTTAATGGAAGAAAGATGTTGGCGCATGCTGCCTATCGTATGGGTGAAGTAGCTGCCGAAAAATGCTATCTGGGGAAATGTTCGTAAGGCTAACCTGAAATATACACCAGCAGCTGTTTACACCCATCCAGAGGTTGCTATGTGCGGTATTACTGAAGAACAAGCCCGTCAAGAGTATGGAAACGTCTTGAGTTGGGAAATCCTTTTTTCAGGAAATGGACGTGCGATCGCTTCTAATGAGGCACAAGGATTTGTCAAAGTTGTCGCAGATGCTAAATACCATGAAATTCTTGGAGTCCATATTATTGGACTCAGCAGCTGCTGAGATGATTAATGAAGCCTCAACGATTATGGAAAATGAGTTGACGGTTGATGAGCTGCTACGTTCTATTCATGCCATCCTACCTTCTCGGAGGTTATGTATGAAGCCTTTGCAGACGTCCTTGGCGAAGCTATCCATAACCCGCCAAAGCGTCGCTAATGATAGAATCATTATAGAAACTCATCTGACAGAGGATAAATTGAACTATTTTTGTATATTTAATTTCCTTCTTTTATCCTTTTTAAAAAGAAATTTGAGAGAAAATGAAATATATTATCAGTCATTCAAATGATCCAGCTTTTAATATAGCTCAAGAAGCCTATGCTTTTAGGGAAATGCTTGATGAAGATGAAATTTTTATTTTATGGATCAATGAACCAACCATTGTTATTGGCAAACACCAAAATGCCATTGAAGAAATCAATAAAGAGTATACAGATGCTCATGACATTCATGTCGTTCGTCGCCCGTCAGGCGGCGGTGCAGTCTACCATGATCTTAATAATCTCAACTATACCATTATTTCCAATAAAGCAGATGAAGGGGCTTTTGATTTTAAAACCTTTTTCAAAACCAGTTATTGATACTTTAGCGAAATTGGGGGTCAAGGCTGAGTTTACTGGACGCAATGATCTTGAAATTGATGGCAAAAATTCTGTGGCAATGCCCAAAGCTTACTATAAAGGGACGAATGATGCATCATGGCTGTCTCATGTTTGATGTTGATAGATCTGTCTTAGCAGATGCCCTAAGGGTCAGTAAGGATAAGATTGAATCTATGATAAAATCCGTTCGTGCGCGTGTGACCAATATTAATGATGAGCTGCCTAAAAAGATGTCCGTTCTAGAATTTCGGGATGCGCCCTTGAACAAGTTAAAGAAGAAAAATCCAGATATGACCGAATATACTTTTTCAGAAGCAGAATTGGAACGCATCAAGCAGTCAGCTAAAGAGCAGTTTGGCAATTGGAATTGGATTTATGGGACTGCCCCAGACTATACTATTAAGCGCAGCGTCCGTTATCCTGCAGGTAAGATTACAACCTATGCCAATGTTGAAAAATCGGTTATTAAAGCCATCAAAATTTATGGAGATTTCTTTTGGTATCGGAGATGTTGCTGATATTGAATCGCTGCTTGTTGGCTGTTGCTATGATTATAAGGATGTCCTAGAAAAACTTAAAACCATTGATACGACGCATTATTTCACACGAATAACAAGGAAGAAGTGCTAAAGCGATTGTGGCCTAGGCCTAGGTTATGTGTCATTTATATTATTTGAAAAGATTTTCGTTTCACGTTTGAGACTGACTTTAAGAAGTGGCTTATTGTCAACTTTTAGGGGAATAATTCATTTGGTGACCGAGGTCTTTTTCATTTCTGTCAATGACAGGTGTTTTAATACAGGCAAAGCTGCTATAAATTTTTCTTATAGAACTTCATAAGAAAAATAAATTATGCAAGGCCAAAAAGAGATGCTATTATAGTTTTAAATTGGAGAAAGCTGGTAAAAAGATGTCAGAAGGAATTTATGAGAAATTGAGGAAATTCGGCATTATCTTCATCAACATCCTGAAATTTCAGAAAATGAATTTTGAAACAACCGCATTCATTAAAAAGCATTTGAAAGATTTGGGCATTGAACCTCTTGCTTATCCTTTAAAAACAGGCGTCATTGCAGAAATCGGATCGGGTCAACCCATTATAGCTCTGAGGGCTGATATTGATGCTTTGCCTATTATCGAAAAAGACGGGTCTCGCTTATGCTAGCAAGAATGGTGCCATGCACGCTTGCGGCCATGACTTTCATCAAACGAGTTTATTAGGCGCGCCCAAATTCTCAAAAGAAAGAAAGGCGAAATCAAAGGGACTGTCCGCCTTATCTTTCAGCCGGCTGAAGAAAAATTTTCAGGGTGCATACCAAGTGATTGAAGCAGGTGGTATTGAAGGTGTCTCTGCTATTATCGGCTATCATAATAATCCGCATTTAAAACCGGGTCAGATTGGTCTTCGCTCAGGTGCGATCATGGCTGGAGTCGAGCAATTTGAAGTAACTGTGGCTGGTATCAGTGCCCACGCAGCTCGTCCTGATTTAGGAGTAGATACGGTCTTGGCAATCACGACCATGATTCATAATTTGCAGCAGATTGTCTCACGTACGGTTTCGCCATTTGATTCTGCCGTTTTTGTCAGTCACTCATATTGATGTTGGTACAACTTGGAATGTCCTGCCAGCCAAAGGATTTTTGAAGGGACTATTCGGACTTTTTGATCCAAAGATTCGTTTAGCTGTTATTAATAAGTTTACCAAAATCGTCGAAACAACAGCAGAACAATTTGGTGCTCAGGTTTCTATTCAGTGGGGAAATTCACCAAAAGTGACTTATAATGATGCTACTTTGACGCCTCTTATTTTTTTGAAAATTCCAAGACATTTGCTCAGGTCATTGAAAACCTTGCCATCAACTGGCGGCGAAGATTTTGCAGCCTATCAGGAAAAATCCCAGGTGTCTTTGCCTTTGTTGGATCAAATGGTGCTGACAATGCCCCCAGACTGGCATCATGATGATTTTATTGTCAAAGATGAAGCCTCACCGACTGCTGTCAATTATTTTGTTGAAAATGCTTTTTAAACTTCTAGAATATTATAGAAGCTGACAGGAACCTTTTTATATGTGTCCTATCAAATAGACACTAGTAAAAACGTTATCGCTAATTTCAATTAAAAAAATTCCCAAGACTGCTGTTTTATGCTCTTGGGAATTTTATTTTCTATAAATTAATTTGATTGTGTTAGTCCTCTAGGTAACGTTTTTCTTTGGAAACAGGAAAGAAAGCACTAAGAAAATAAGTAGGCAAGGGATCCAAATTTTTGTAGATAGAAATGTAAGCTTCTACCATACTGGAGTGGTTATATTGACTGAAATTTGCCATATTATTGCTAACCATTGAGATAAAAACAGTGACGCCTAGAACAGAGCCAATCTGTCTGACGACCCAATAACGCTTTTGAGAGGCGGTGAGCAGTTCACCTTGTAAAGTTGATGCCGCTAAAACATTGACAGGTCCAGTAATAATACCAAAACCAATTCCCAAAATTACAGGTTGTGAGAGCCATTGCCATCACTTTATTTGGATTGATGCTGACGATTAAAAGGTAAGAAAGTAAAATAGCGGTCAGCCCCACAAAAACCAGCAATCTTGAGGGCCCAATTGGTTAATAACCAGACTTCCTAAACCACCGCAGATAAAAGACCACTAAGGACATAGGCAGTAAAAATTAAGGCCGCATCAAGTTCTGTCTTTCCTTGAATAGTTGTAAAAAGGTTGGCAAAATCACGATGACGCCATTATAGAAAAATTGCGCTAATAAGGCGACTAATGCTGAAGCTGTGAATTCTCTAATCTTAAATAGATTCAAATTAATCATCGGACTCTTACTATGCTTTTCAAGGATAATAAAGGCAAAGAGACTAAGCAAAAATGTTATTAAACAGCCTAAAGTGGCAGATCACCTGCTCCCCAATCTCTTATTTTAATCGGCTCAATGTCACTAAAAAGAGACCTAGCATTGAAATAAAGCTGCCAGCAAAATCAATTTTGGACTCAGTCTTTTCCTCACTTTTTAAAATGATAAGATAAAATCATGAGGCACGCTGCGATTATGGATGATTGGCGGATTAATAAAGAAAATCCAGTGCCAAGAAAAAGGTATCAGTAAGAATACCGCCCAAAGTAGGGCCGATAGCAGCAGCACTGCCCCTGCATGAGACCAGAGCAGCAACAATTTTTAAAGCGATCTTTAACCTCCCAGGAAGAAATCCCTAAACTGTTGCCTACTGGAAGTAAAATAGCGGCTCCAAAACTGGAGATGATACGTCCAAGAATTAATTGAGAAAAATCCATTAGCAAGCCCAGACAGTAAGCTGCCTATTCCAAAGAGCAACAGACCAAGGACAAATAACCGACCCTTGCCATAAATATCAGCAATCTTACTTAAAGGAATGGTACAGGAAGCAAAGATGATGGTATAAACATTGATGGTCCAAGAGAGTTGATCCAGTTTTACTCCTAAGCCCTTTTGAATAGCCGGTAGGTGATGTTCATAATAGTAGTGTCTAACATTACGATAAAAATCCCTAAACACATGGCTATTGTTAACATGATAGTCATAGTGACCTCCTTTTATGCGAGCATATACTCATGTTCAATTGTATTCTTGAAAAGACTTTTGTCAATAAATAAATGAGTTTTTATTCATATTTTTTTCAAAAACGTTCTCTTAAAGAAAGAAAAGGTGTGATATAATAAGAAAAATGAGTAATTTTGAAAAAGGAATAGGAAAATGGCAGAAAAATATCAGAAAACCCAAGCAAGAAAGAAGTATTGAAAAGCGCAACAAGATACTTCAGTTGCTAAAAGATTTGTTCTCAGATAAAACTTATTTTAATGTGACAACCAATGAAATTGCTAAAAAGCTGATGTCTCTATAGGGACACTCTACGCTTACTTTGCCAGCAAAAGAAGATATTTAATAGCGCTAAAAGGTATAATGACTTTTTCTGACAACAATTTTTGCTGATATCAATAGTCAAGATTCTTTAGATAGGTTCCAAAAAGAACCCTCAAGGAATGGCTGAATGTTTTGATTAATCAGTTATTGGCTGCAGAAGATAAAATTTTTCATGCTCAAATTGAGATGTTAGCCTATGCTATTCCACAGGCTAAAAAGCCTTACTGGAGGAGCATAATAATAACTTGAAAAACTTGACCTACAAATGTCTCTTTTATATTATAGCGATCAGGCTGCCAATCCAAGCTTTAAAACCTTGTCTCTTGTGGTCTTTGATTTTATTTCAGCTTTGGTAGATGAGTGCTTTATCATGAGCACACGCAAGAAGAAAGCATTACCAAATAAAAAGACTGGCATAGACAGTCTTGATCTGATTATTAAGTCTTATTTATAGTCGTTTGGTTTATGTTTTAGGACATCTTCGTAACTTGCCTCTACCTAACTCAGGTTAGATCTGTCCCACTTTGGCTAGATGAGGATCGCTTGTTTACCATCAAATGTGCAACGGCTCAGTGCTAAAAAGCGAATCAAACGATAATACAGTAACTTGTCATTTTTAAAAGATTATAAAAGGGAGTAGGCCTAATTAAGATTTCAGAAAAATCCATTTTGTCTACCTCCTTAATCATTTCATAAGCTTTTAGCAATGATGGATTAATTTAAAATGATTGAGCGATTTTATCCAGCAGATCAACTAAATGCCTGATATCAGGTGTTATAGGGTTGAGGATTTTAAGTAGCGTAGTTACATAAAAATCCTAATTTATTATTTTCTTTAAAAGAATTTTTGACCAAATGATGATCCTGTTTGGTTAGTGGATATCTGTTAACAAACTGACACCCATATTGTGGCTGACCATTTGCTTGATAAGAGTAACATCATCAGATTTGAAAAATCTGAGCCTGATTTTGATGGGTTTGATTAAGATAATCAAAGCGCCTTTTAGATGGATATTGTGTTCATCTAAAAGAATAAAAATTTTTCCTTTAAGACATCAGCAAAAAGCGATGGCTCTTTATAGTCAAATGATCTTTAGAAACAATCAGATAGAGTTTCCGATGAAGAATTTTTGATAACTAATTCATCATGGTAAAAAGGTTCTATTGTGCCATTAAACTGAGATCCAGATCCCTGTAATAGTTGCTCCAATAACTCAACAGAACCTCCTCGAATGGAACGAATACGTTTCAGAAAAAGCTAAGTCTTGATTGGTTTCTTTAAGCAGCGACAGTAAATAATTAATAATAATGGGTGGGCATCCTAAGGTAGAATAGTGAGCCAGTGAACGGTTCATCTCCTTTTGGGCAGAACTACTTTCCGGCAGAATTCTCTCAAGGTGACGCTTCAAAATATTTCCTTGTTGCGTCAAAGCAAAAAGTACGATGAGAGGGATCCTAACAATAAGGTCACAATTAAATTGTTCCTCTAATCTTTTGACAGAATAGGAAACAGAAGGTTGGCTAATTTGAAATTTTTCAGCAACCTCAGTGAAGGACTGTAATTGTGACAGGTGATAAAAATACTTTAAATCTTTAATATTCATTGTTAACCTTTCTATTATTTTTACTAGTTTAGCATATTTTTAGCATTTAGGTATTTTAAAGATTGTTATAAGTATTTTTATCCGTTATCTAAGGTTTGACTATAAGGCCATTTGTTTCATACAATGAATTGTAAAGTCAACTTCCAAGTGGTTTAAAAGTAACAAGATAGTGGTTTCTTTTGCTGTAATCAAGATTATCAATAATCTCTTCAAAAATAGCAATGAAGGTTTGTTGTTTTTCTTGGAAGTTGCTTTATTTTTCATATTAAGGCGTTTTAAAGTTAATTGTTTCTCGAAATTGATTGTTCCTTCAAGACTGTTAAAGTCAAAAATCTTCCGAGTGTCATACCTAGTGCTTCAATCACTTTTTCAAGCGTCTGCAAGCTGAGATTATGGTTTTGATTTTCAATCTGATTGATATATTTCAATCCTAATCCAGCTTTTTCAGACAAACTTTCTTGGCTGATGCCTTGTGCTTGCCGATGATACTCTTACTATTTGCAACATATTTTGGAGATAGCTTTTTCTTCATACATTAAAAGAATACAAGTTTAAAAGCAAATAGTTAACTTTTTATACAATACTATGTATTATATATATACATTTATGTTATAATATGATCAATAAATATAAGGAGGTGCAGAAAATGTATGCATGACATTTTAAACGATCCTTGAATAAAGGACTGCTTTTACCATGGAAGAACGTAAGAATTTGGACTTATTGGTCTTTTGCCCCTCACATTCAGACTCTTAAAAAGAGCAAGCAGAGCAGACTTATGCGCAAATGCAAACTAAAGCCAATAACTTGGAAAAACGTCTTTTCTTGATGGAGATTTTTAATACCAATCGGACACTTTTCTACTATCTCTTCTCTCAACATTTGGAAGAATTGAATCAATTGTTTACGATCCAACCATCGCAGATACGATTGAAGGTTACAGTGACCTTTTTGTGGATCCTCAGTATGCGGGTTACTTGGATATTAACCATCCTGAAAAATATCGAGACTACCCTCAAAAATGCGGCAGGTGACTCATGATATTCGCTTTGATTGTTGTGACCGATGCCGAAGGTATCCTTGGTATCGGTGACTGGGGACTAGTGGGTGGACATCTCTGTTGGGAAGCTCATGGTTTACACAGGGGCAGCAGGGATTGATCCAGCAACTGTTTTGCCATTGGTGATTGATGCAGGTACCAACCGTGAGGAATTGCGCAATAATCCTAACTATCTGGGGAACCGTCATGAACGTGTTCGTGGTGAGCGTTACTATGACTTCGTGGATCAATTTGTCCAAACAGCTGAACGTCTTTTCCTAAACTTTACCTTCACTGGGAAGACTTTCGGTCGTTCAAATGCAGCCAATATCTTGGAAAATACCGTAAGGAAATTCCCAACCTTTCAACGATGATATTCAAGGGACTGGCATCGTAACCCTTGGTGGTATCTTTGCGAGCTATGGATATCACAGGTGAAAAATTGACTGATCAAGTCTATCTCTGTTACGGTGGCGGTACAGCAGGTGCTGGTATTGCCTCGTGTCTTACGTGAAATGGTTTCAGAAGGCCTGCCTGAGAGCAAGCCTACAAGCGTTTCTTCATGGTGGACAAGCAAGGTCTCTTTGACGATATGGACGACTTAACTCCTGAACAAAAGCCATTTGCCAAGAAACGGGCAGATTTTTCAAATGCAGATCAGTTGACAGATCTCTTGCAAGTGGTTAAAAACCGTGAAACCAACCATCTTGGTTGGTACCTCAACAAATCCAGAGTGCCTTCACGAAAGAGTTGTTGAAGCTATGTGTGAAAATACTGAACGCTCCAGTCATCTTCCCAATCTCTAATCCTACAAAATTGGCAGAAGCATCGGCTCAAGACTTGATTACCTGGTCTGATGGTAAGGCCTTTGTGGCAACCGGTATTCCAGCTGATACTGTATCGTACAAGGGTGTGGACTATGTCATCGGTCAAGCTAACAATGCCCTCATCTACCCTGGCCTTGGGCTTGGTATGTTGGCATCAGAAGCTAGCCTTTTGACAGATGAAATGATCGGAGCGGCACACTCTCTCAGTGGTATCATCGATATCACCAAACCAGGTGCGCCAGTTCTTCCTCCATTCAAATATGGGTGATGTGTCTGTCAAGGTCGCTTTCGAAGCCGTGGCTAAGAAGGCTCAAGAACAAGGTCTTGCACGTGCTGAAGAAACCGATATGGCTAAAGCTGTTCATGACTTTAAGTGGTACCCAGAGTATTAATCAGCTAAAGCTGATAGTGCTATCAGAATGTTCGAACTATAAGATTAGCAAGGCGCTCCCTAGATCCCTAGAACAAAAGGACAGAGTGCTTCTTGTTAGCAGACGGAGTGTGTTATAACCTACCGTGTTTGTTAAATGATCAAGAAGGAAAACCTCATGGATATCTTTTTAACCTCAATTTCGAGTATTATTCCCATCATTGTGATTATTGTACTCGGTTATGCCCTTCAGGTGCGTGGTTGGTTTACAGATAATTTTGGCCCCACACTCTCTCACCTTATCATGAATGTGGCGCTGCCAGTGTCCATTTTTGTGTCGGTCCTTAAGTACTTGACTCTGGATAGCTGAGTTAGTCCGTCAGGTGGTCTGCTCTACACCTTTGGTGCCTTTATTCTAACCTATATTTTAGCCTTCCTAGCTGTAAAGATTTTTAAGGTCCGTCCAGGTCGCAGAGGGACCATGATCAATACCTTTGTCAATGCCAACACTATTTTCATCGGTCTGCCCTTGAATGTAGCACTCTTTGGCGATCGGGCTCTGCCTTACTTCCTAATTTACTATATTACCATCACCATCTCAACTTGGACTCTAGGTGTCTACCTCATGACGACGGATAGCAAGTCTGGTAAAGGGAAAAGCGACCAAGTTTAATTGAAAACCTTTGCCAGCTCCCTCATTGGTTTCTTGGTAGCCTTGGTCTTCTTGATTCTGCGCATTCCGGTGCCGGACTTTGCGACTAGCACGTTGACCTATATTGGTAATATCGTGACACCTCTGTCTTTGATTTATATCGGTATTGTTTTGGCTAAGGCTGGGCTTAAGAGTATCCACTTTGACCAAGATACTATTGTGACTCTGGTGGGACGCTTTATCTTAGCCCCTATCGTTATGTTTGGTCTTCTTTATTTGACAGGAAAAGGTCTGCCAGTGACTGAGTTTAAGACTTTTGTGGTTCAATCAGCAGCTCCGGCACTTGCGGTCTTGCCAATTCTTGCCAGCCAAGGTGATGGTGATGTCGAATTTTCAACTAATGTCGTTACCCTGAGTACAGTACTCTTTGTAATTGTCATTCCGATTGTAGTGACCTTGATGGGTTAAGGTCGATATAAGCTTAAAGTTTATAATCCATAAAAGGGTGTACTTTTTTAAGGACTATTGCTATTCACTTTTGTTCTTTCGGACAACTTATTGTTATCACAAGGAGGAAAAAACATTATGACAACACCCAACACCCCACAGCCGCAAAGAAAAAGCGATGGAAAAGGTTGGCTTGATTTTGGACCGCGTAACTTGAGCCGCGATATGAAAAATCCGGATATCTTGGTTCCGCCTGTCACTGACCATGGGACCATGCCCAATATGCGCTAGCAGCTTTTCAGATGCCCACAATCGGATGGAAGAAGGAGGCTGGGCGCGTGAAGTGACCATTCGTGAACTGCCTGCTGCAGATGAATTGGCTGGTGTCAATATGGCCTTGGCATCAGGTGCTTATCGTGAACTGCATTGGCACAAAGAAGCCGAATGGGGACTTATGCTGTACGGCAATGCCCGCATTACAGCGATTGACGAGAACGGTCAGTCTTATATTGATGATGTCGAAGAAGAGATCTTTGGAATTTTGAATCCGGCGTTGCTCATTCTATTCAGGCCTTGGATAAGGGCTGTGAGTTTCTGTTAGTTTTTCAGCGAAGCCAATTTCTCAGAGAATCAAACCTTACTGCTTAGTGACTGGTTGGCTCACACTCCTGATGACATCGTTGCTGCTAATTTTAAAAAGACCGAGGAAGAATTGGCTAGTCTTCCTAAGACAGAAAAAAATATATCTTTAATGGGACTATTCCTGGTTCTATTGAAGCAGAGAAGCGCACCAATCCCAATGGTGATGTGGTCAATCCGCTGACACTGCATTTGGATAAAAATTGCACCAATTCAGTCAGAAGCTGGACGTGCTTGGATTTTGGATCAGAAGGTCTTTCCGGCTGCTAAGACGATTTCAGCAGCTATTGTTGAGGTTGAGCCGGGCGGTATGGGAATTGCACTGGCATCCTAAGTCATCCGAATGGCAGTATTACATCAAGGGTCAGCCCGCATGACAGTTTTTAATTCTAATGGTTTGGCTCGTACCTATGACTTTTCAGCTGGAGATGTAGGCTATGTACCCAATGTGGCGGGGCATTATGTTCAAAATACGGGTGACGAAACGTTGGTCTTCGTTGAAGTTGTAACCCTGATTATTCCGATATTTCGCTCAATAAGTGGCTGGCGACAACTCCTGTCAATAATGTTGCAGAGCACCTCAATCTTCCTAAGGAACTTGTCCAAAATCTTCCTCAGGCAGAGACTCCGCAACCTGTCATTTGGTTTGATAAGGATAAGGCTGCAAAAAGCCTTTTTAGACAAGCCCATACTGAGTTTGGACATTAAAAGCTCAGCAGGGCTATGATTATGATGTCATTATCATCGGCGGCGGTGTTTCAGGTGTGACTCTAGCCTGCAACCCCTGCCGCAGCCGGCAAAAAGACAGCGCTCATTGAGGCTAGAGATTGGGGAGGGACAACTGTCAATCGCGGCTCTACCCCTAAGAAGGCTCTTTTAGCACTAGCTGAATTGCATCATCATCGGAGAGCTTTCTGCATAGAGGTCTGGAGACAGTCTCTCACGTCAAGTGGGAAGATGCTCTGCTGACGCGGGATTGGTTGGTTTCAGATGAGTCAGCCAGAGCGAAGGAGAGAGCTATCAAAGCAGGTGTAGAGACTTATGAAGCCTATGCTTTCTTTGAAGATGCTCACCATCTAAAGGTAAACGGTCAGGTGCTGAGCACTGCAACTATTGTTTTTAGCGACGGGCTCTGTGCCCTCGAAAGATTGATATAGAAGGGGCTTCTTACATTGATAGTAGCGTTAATCTTATGCGGCTCCATCAGCAGCCCAAGGTAGTGCCTTGATTGGTGCCGGTGTGATTGCCATGTCGCTGATTTCAAGCTTTACTGAGCTGGGAACAAAAGTCCATGTCATTCAGCACAATGATCGTGTTCTGGGTAATTTTGACTCAGAACTTGTAGATATTCTGGTCAATCGTTTGAAAAGTCGCGGTGCAGAATTTCATATGGAAGCAGAAGCAGAGCGTGTTGAAAGAAGTGCTTCAGGCTATCAGGTGACCTTGACGAATGGGGAAATAGTCATTGTTGACGGTATTTATGATGTTGCCGGTCGAATTGCCAATATCGGCGGTCTCCAGTGGAAAAAGCCGGCATAGAATATACCGAGCGCGGAATCTCTGTTGATGATCATCTGACGACATCTCAGCCTCACATTTTTGCTATGGGAGATTGCTGTGATGCATCGGTGCCTAAGCTGAATTCCTATGCGGATTTTCAGGCTAAATATCTGAGTCAGCTCTTAAATGATGAATCAAAAGAAGCTATCCAGTATCCGACAGCACCGGCGGCAACTGTCTACAGTATTCCCAAAATCGGTCAGGTTGGTGTCAGTGTTAATCAAGCACGGCAGCATCCGCAGGACTATGACGTGACACAGCTAAACATGTCTAATTGGCAGAATTACAAACGCGTTCACGATGATTTGGCTGTCATCAAACTAGTTGTGTCCAAATCAGATCAGCATGTTGCAGGAGCAGAAATCGTCAGTGACACGGCAGATATTCTAGTCAATTATCTAGCTATTTTGCTCAATCGCAGAGTGAGTTTTCAGGAGTTGCAGGATATCATCTTTGCTTATCCGTCACTGGCGACAGATTTATATGGTTTGTGGAAATAATATGCAGGATTCGAAACTAAAAGAACTAGAAGACGAAGTCAGTCGCTTTGGAACACATCAAATAAAAGGCATTGCTTATTTTCTTACTCTGCTTGGCGGAGCTATTGATGCGGTTTCCTATATGGGTTTTGATCATACCCTGCCGGCTGCTCAGACAGGAAATCTTCTTCTTTTAATGGTGGATATCACGCGCCTGAATGTACAAGGGATTGCCATAAAAATGACTACTCTGCTGAGCTTCATAGCGGGCTTGGTGGTCAGTCGCTGTGCTTACCACTATTATAGGAGTATCTATTGGCGTATTTATATCTTAGTGGGGTTATCGGCTGCTTGTCTCTTTACTTTCTCCCTAGCTTTTTGACCATCTTCCAAGTGGCCTTGCTATTGCACCTTTGTCCTTTACATTGGCAATGACGACAGGGGCTTTTTAATAAGGTTGAAAATGAACTTTATAACAACTCGTTCACCACAGGGAATATCAAAAAGCCATCATTGCTTGGTGTGAGTTCCTTTTTAAAGGACAGGTAGACAGAAGGAGCGAGCTGTCATTTTACTTGCCTGGTTCTGTCCTTTGTCATAGGAGCATTTACAGCAGCCTTATTTTTATTTCTTATTTGGGATGGCTGCCTTATTAATTATACTATGCGAAATTATCATTTTTACAGTTTGCTACTTCTTGCTGATCAGATTTTCACAGAAATCTTTGATGAAAATCCCTGAGTTTAAATTCAAACTCAGGATTTTTTCTATAATGTAATCATATGTGGATGAGCTGGCTTTGTTGACAGTCATGATTACCCAAAACCCTCAATGCCGTTTGGCTTAGCAGTGTTCCAGTCTCTTCATTAAAAAAATGAGGGATGGCTAAGTACCATCACTCAATCAAAAGTAAACCTTTCTTTTTATTTCAAAAAGGATTTTTCATTGATGCGGTCAAAAACATAATACCGTTGGTATGATCAATTTCGTGCTGGACAACGATCGACTGATATCCTTTCAGTTTGAGCTTCTTTTGTCGCTGTTCTTGTCATAGTATTCAATAGTGACACAGGGAATGGCGGATAACATAGCCTTCAACCACGCGATCAACAGATAAACACCCTTCACCATCAGCTAAGGCAGCATCTTGGACAGAATGGGCAATGATGCGAGGGTTGTATATAACTTCTTTCAAAGCATAGGCTTCTTTAGGTGGATTGCCGTCTTCATCTTCTGGATTAGGAATGAGAACACGATAATGCGTTTTGAAATATCTAATTGCGGAGCGGCGAGACCAACACCGCCGCGCAGCTCCATTTTCAGCGGTCACGGGATCTTGTGAATTTTTAAGAATTGCAGCATTTTTCGCCCAAAAATAATATCATCTTCATTTAAAGGAAGGTGACATCTTGAGCGACAGCGCGTAGGGTAGGATGACCTTCGCGAATAATATCATTCATATCAATTAAATGACTGGCTTTTAGTAATAGTTTTAATAGCAGACATTTTTCTCCTTGTTTTTACAATAAGATAAATATAGCATCAAAACAGGGCATAAATAAAAGTTAGAGAATTAGCCTTATTCTTTAATTTGCCAGCGTTTAAGTTGTTTTAGATTGTTAATATAATAATAAGGCTTTTTGCTTACCAATGACACCAAGAGCTATAAATTCCTGAATAACACGCAGCAGATGGCGATAGCTAACCCCAAAAGAGTCAGCCAAAGTGCTCAATTCCAATTGGAAAATCCCATCTTTTTGAATAGATAGAATATGACTGGCTAAACGTTCTTTGACTGTATAAGAGAGATTGGTTGAAGCCTTTAATATTCTGTTGGTAGAGTGAATAAGCTAAGCCTTGTCCCAATTTAAGAAGAAAAAGAGGATCTTTTAAGAGTAATTCTTTATTGCTTTTTAGCGGCAATTGGACAACCCAAGATTTTTCAAGAGCCACTACTGAAGAAACGATCCCTGATTTGTTAGCAGTTCAATATCTCCAATAATGGTGGGTTTTTCCTGAATATTAAGAATATGTTCCTTGCCATTAAACAGCTGCCGGACAATCTTGATTTTACCCTTGACAAAATAAGAAAGAGCCCGTAATTCTTCTCCTGCTGACAAATGGTCAGCCAGCTGAAAAAGAAATCATTTGTAGTTTATCAAAGTAATGGGCAGGAAAAATCTTTTTCTAACTGATACTTTTTGAATCCATTCTTTTTGGGAGCCACAAGTTTCCTCTTCGTCATTTATGACATATGTCATATTTTTCTTTGTTAAATTTGATTATACTCTCTTTATCAGAAAAACAAGTTTGGTGTTTAAGGAGTTGTTATGAAAGCGTTCATGGAGAAATTTAGTCTCTTATCATTATCGTTAATGCTGGTGTCCACTTTTTGCCGTTTCACCGGCACTTCCTAAGATGCTTTCTTTTTATCAAACACGCGGTTACAGTAATGCTCAGGTTGAATTGCTGCTTTCTTTATCTTCTTTTGCTATATTAGCGGTCTTACTGCTGAATCCTTGGATCAATCTATGGCTGTCGGAACGCTGGTCGATTATTTTAGGCTTGCTTTTTGCTTTCTATAGGCGGTAGGTTTACCCGTTTTTCTGCAGTTTTATCCCTTTAGTTTTCTGTCGCGTTTACTTTTAGGTTTGGGGATAGGGTCTTATTAATGCGCGAGCGATTAGTATGATTAGCGAACGTTTTCAGGCAAAATCAGAGTTCAAATGTTAGGATTAAGAGGTTCGGCAGAAGTTCTAGGATCAGCTATTTTAACCTTTTTAGCAGGGCAGTGGCTGAATGTTTCCTGGTCTTTTGCTTTTTAATTTATGGATTTGGCTTTTCTTATTTTTATTATGCTACCTCTTATTTGTGCCAGCAGCTAAAGGAAAAAGAGAGAGTTCCCAAAAGGCAGATGTATTCAACTGCTTCTAAGAATCATTTTACCTTCCGTCAGCTCCTTTATATTTTTGGTTTGGCTCTCTATGCTGGTTTTGTTATTTTGGTTAATTCTGCTAATACCCCTACGGATTCCTCTTGTTGTGGAGAAGTTACATTTAGCAACCAGTCAAGCCAGTTTCATTTTAAAGTCTGATGATGTTGATGGGCATTTTGGCGGCACACTTTTTAGTTTTTGCTCAGCTTTGTTTAAAAGATTACCCTAATGCCGCTAGTTGTATTCGTTTTTGGGTTTGGGTATGCTGATACTTTGGCAGGCTAATCATTTATGGCTTTTTAAGCCTTGGAGCTTTAGTGACCGGTTTTTAGTATACAGTTTAGGCGTCACCTTGGTTTTCCATCTGCTTTTCAGAACATATGCCTAGGCAGCAGTTGACAACGGCGACAACCTTGATTTTGATTGGCTGTAATTTAGGCGGCAGCTGTGCTTCTTTTGTCCTACAACTGTTTGCACGTATTAATCTCAGATGTAAAAGCAGCCTTTCTTATTTTTTGCTGTTTTGAGTTTGATCCTTGGTACTTTATTGCTGATAAGAGTGCTTAAAACAAATAGAAATCTCAGAAAATAATCTGAGGTTTTTAACTTTCAATAATTTATTAGCCCTCACGATCAAGATTTTCAAGGGGATAAAAATTTGGGAAAAATTCACAAAAAGACTTGCATTTTTATGAAAAAGGATTACAATAACAAGTGAAGAAAATCACAAGAGTATCTTTCTTCTTAAACTATTTTACCAACTATTATTTTTAGGAGGAATTGTTGAATGGCAAAAGAAACAAAAACAGAAGCACTCACTGCTGGAAGAAAGCAGCTAAGCAGTATACGAATAGCTTAGTTGAAAAAGCGTTAAAGGCTGAAAAAGTTTATGCAACTTATACACAAGAACAGGTAGATAAAATTGTTGCAGCTATGGCGCTTGCTGGTTCTGAGGCGTCCTTGCAGTTAGCTAAAGAAGCTCACGAAGAAACAGGCCGTGGGGTTGTCGAAGATAAAGATACTAAAAAAACCACTTTTGCGACAGAATATGTATATGAACGCATAAAAATGAAAAACGGTTGGCATCATTGGTGAAGATAAAAGTTGCTGGCAGTATCGAAATTGCAGCACCACTTGAGTGTCTTAGCAGGTATCGTACCAACAACTAACTCAACATCAACGACTATGTTTAAAAATCTTAGTCGCATTGAAAAACACGCAATGCAATCGTCTTTTGCTTTCCACCCAGCAGCTCAAAAATGTTCTGCTCATGCCGCCCAAAATCTTGTATGACGCGGCGGTTAAAGCCAGCGCTCCTGAAAATATTGTTCAATGGATTGAAACACCATCCATCGCAAACACGGGAGCTTTTGATTTCCAACAAAGGCATTGCTTCAATCCTTGCAACTGGCGGACCTGGCATGGTTAATGCAGCCCTAAATCTGGTAATCCATCGATGGGTGTTGGTGCAGGTAATGGTGCTGTTTATGTGGATGCAACTGCTAATCTTGAACGTGCGGTTGAAGACCTTCTTCTTTCTAAGCGTTTTGACAATGGTATGATTTGTGCGACTGAAAAATTCGGCAGTTGTGGAGCACCAATTTATAAAGAATGGCTTGCTAAAATGCAGGAAAAAGGCGCTTACCTTGTTCCTAAAAGATTACAAAAATTTGAAGATTTTTGTCTTTAATGACAACCATGGTGTTAACGGACCGGTTGCTGGTATGTCGGCGAAATGGATCTGTGAACAAGCCGGTGTGACATTGCCAGAAGGCAAAAGATGTTCTCTTATTTGAACTTGATAAGATTGGTGAGAAATTATCATCAGAAAAACTCTCTCCGCTTCTTTCTGTTTATAAAGCCAAAAGATCGCAAAGATGGTATTGATATTGTAGCAGCTCTTCTTGATTATCAAGGTGCTGGTCATAACTGTGCTATCCAAATTGGTTCACAAGCTGACCCATTTGTCGCTGAATATGGAGATGCCCTCAATTCATCTCGTGTTTTGGTTAACCAACCAGACTCAGTCGGTGGTATCGGTGACGTTTATACAGACGCATTGCAAGCCAGCTTAACTCTTGGAACAGGATCATGGGGGAAAAAAATTCATTTGTCACACAACTTATCGACTGGCGACCTCTTGAATGTGAAAACTGTTGCGAAACGCCGCAACCGTCCTCAATGGGTTCGTTTACCAGAAAAACTTACTACGAAAAATGCTATTTCATACTTGCAGGATGAAACTGAAACAATGACGCGTGCTATCATCGTTGCCGATCCAGGTAGTGCTTCAATTTGGTTTTGTTGACACTGTCCTTGCTCAGCTATCCCTTCGGGATGAAAAAGTCGCAACTTCAATTTATGGTACTATCAAACCAGATCCAACACTCGGTCAGACTATTGAAATTGCTAGACAAATGCGTGACTTCAAACCAGATACTGTTATTGCAGTTGGTGGCGGTTCTGCCCTTGATGCAGCCAAAATTGCGCGTTATATCTATGAATATTCGTTGGATCAAGAAGCAGATTTCCTTGATAGTTAGTGAAAAAGTCAGTGAACTCTTCCTTGAATTGCAGCAAAAATTCATTGATATTCGTAAGCGGATTGTTCGCTTCAAGCATCAGACAGTGACTCGTCTCTTCTGTATCCCAACAACATCTGGTACGGGTTCAGAAGTGACACTGTATGCCATTATTACTGATGATTTCACACACGTGAAATACCCATTGACTGATTATGAATTGACACCGCAAGTTGCTATTGTTGATCCAGAATTTGTCATGACAGTGCCTAAACGTACCGTAGCTCTTTCAGGACTTGATACTTTGTCACATGCTCTTGAATCTTACGTATCTGTTATGGCATCTGATTTCACACGTCCATGGTCTATGGAAGCTATCAGATTGGTTATCGAAAACTTGGAAGATTCTTATAACTTTGATCCTAAGAATCCAACACTTCGTGGAGAACAAGCACGTGAAAATATGCATTATGCAGCAACTTTAGCAGGTATGGCCTTCTCAAATGCCTTCCTTGAATTAACCACTCACTTGCTCACAAGACTGGCGGTGAATTTGGCCTTCCTCATGGTCTTGCTATCTCAATTGCTATGCAGCATGTTATTCGCTACAATGGCGTTGCAGGAAATGTGAAACGTTCTGTTTACCCGCGTTATGAAGAATACCGTGCCCAACGTGATTATGCGGATATTGCTCGCGCTCTTGGACTTAAAGGGAAAGATGATGCAGAATTGGTTGAAGCACTCTGCGCGTATTGATCAATTAATGCATGCTATAGATGTTGAGCCTAAGTTATCTGCTAATGGGGTTACTAAGAAGGCTTTTGATGCAGCTGTTGATAGATGTGGCAAAGCTTGGCTATGATGATCAATGCTGCACCAGCTAATCCACGTCAGCCTTACATTGAAGAGATGAAGCAGCTCTTGATTGATCAGTTCTAAAGTTGATTAGAAGAACAAAAAGTTGAGAGTGGGATAAAAATCGGTAAATCGCAATGCACTGAAATAGCGATTTACCGATTTTTGTCGTCTCGCCTCTGTAAAGTGAATTAGATTTTTGAAAAATGTATGGAATTAGAATTGAGCTTAGCATAGACAAACAAACTTCTTTTTAACATTTTGCAGATTTCAATCTGGTAGCTAGAGGTATATGCATCTTTTTCATGTGTATGTCGCAAAAAGCCAAATAAATCAGTTGACGTTAATGGCTATTTTGCTAAAAATAAAACTGTCGTAGAGACAAAAACTTTTTCTTGGTTCTAGGATTCGCCAAAACCTAGGACTCAGATTAAGGATAAAAAGGAGACATTATGGCAATCTCAAAAGAGAAAAAATGAAATTATTAAACAATACGCGCGTCATGACGGTGACACAGGGTTCAGTAGAGGTACAAGTTGCTGTCCTTACTTGGGAGATCAATCATCTCAATGAACATATTAAACAGCATAAAAAGACCATGCAACTTACCGTGGATTGATGAAAAAGATCGGTCATCGCCGCAATCTTTTAGCTTACCTTCGCCGTACGGACGTTAATCGTTATCAGTGATCTCATCAGCTCACTTGGACTTCGTCGTTAATTGAGTGAGAAAGTGGCTTTATAATATTAAGCGTAGCTTGATTAAATAAAAGCTGTCCATTAGGATGGCTTTTTAGCTGTAGCAAGTCAACATATAGTATAGGACAGAAAAGGAAAATTTTAGGAATAAAACACGTTTTGAAACCTTTACAAATGCTATTGTAGTTATTGTTGTAATAGTTTTGAGTGTTAGAATCATCAAAGCCTGTTGATTCTATCGTGCGGCTGAAATGGCCTTTTTGAAGTTGTCATAATATCGAAAAAGAGTATTGGAGTTTTAATTATAAGGTATAAAGTAAGATACCAATGATTCGACACTCATTTATAAACGCTAAAAATAGATAATAAAGCCCTTGTTAGGTATCTAATCTTAGTAAGGGCTTTATAGTTGATAAGCTCAATAAGAAAGCATTGATTATGATGAGGACTCAAATATCGCTGGATGCCCTACCTCTATTCCTTAGAAATTGAGGGTTTTCTGGTAAATTTAGCTTTTTCTAGTCTTTTTCTTTTCCCTAAAAATATGTTAAAATAAAACAAGATACGTGGTTTTTGTGCAAAGTTAAGGAGTAAGATAGAGCTGTACTGTTGTCAGTTATCGCTAGGATTGTTGAACTTTTGCTCAGCAATATCGTTGACGAGAAAAGCAATGGGATATGGTGCTGTATTTTTGATACATTGACGTTAGAGTGATAAGGCTTATTTCTTAAACTTTGTGGAAAACACGTAGACTAATTTTTCAGGAGAAACTTATGTCAAAACAAGTGTTTGAAACAATTTTTGCTGGCAAAAAGCTGGCTGTAGAAATCGGTCAGGTTGCCAAACAAGCTAATGGTGCTGCTTTTGGTTCGTTATGGTGATTCAACGGTCTTGAGTTGCAGTTATGTCTAAAAAAATGTCCACAGGCGATTTCTTCCCACTTCAGGATTAATTATGAAGAAAAAGATACGCAGCTGGGAAATTCCCCGGTGGTTTTTAACAAGCGTGAAGGCCGTCCATCAACCGATGCCACTTTAACGGCTCGCTTAATTGATCGTCCGATTCGTCCCATGTTTGCGGAAGGTTTTCGCAATGAAGTCCAAGTCATTAATACAGTTCTGTCTTATGATGCTGATGCGAGTGCTCTATGGCTGCTATGTTTGGCAGTTCACTAGCACTTTTCGATTTCAGATATTCCTTTTAATGGCCCTGATTGCTGGGGTACAAGTTGCTTACCTTGATGGTCAATATGTTATTAATCCTACGGTTGAAGAAAAGAAAGCTTCACTTTTTAGAATTGACTGTCGCCGGAACCAGGAAGCCATCAATATGGTTGAGTCTGGTGCTAAGGAATTATCAGAAGATATCATGCTTGAAGCCCTTCTCAAAGGACATGAAGCGGTACGTGAACTAATTGCTTTCCAGAGGAAATTATAGCAGCTGTTGGTAAAGAAAAGCTGAAGTTGAATTGTTACAGGTGGATGCTGATTTGCAGGCTGAAATTGTTGGAAAATACAATGCAGACCTTCAAAAAGGCTGTCCAAATTGAGGAAAAAGAAAGCCCATGAAATTGCGACAGAAGCTGTCAAAGAGCACGTGACTGCTGAATATGAAGAACGCTATGCTGAACACGAGGAACATGACCGTATCATGCGCGACGTAGCTGAAATCCTTGAACAGATGGAACACGCAGAGGTTCGCCGTCTTATCACAGAAGACAAGGTCTCGTCCTGACGGTCGTCGTGTTGATGAAATCCGTCCGCTTGATGCAGAGATTGATTTCTTGCCAAAAGTACATGGTTCAGGTCTCTTCACTGTGGACAAACCCAAGCCTTGTCAGTGTTAACATTGGCTCAATGGGAGATACCCAAATTGTGGACGGGCTTGACGAAGAATATAAAAAGCGCTTCATGCATCATTATAATTTCCCGCAATATTCGGTTGGGGAAACGGGACGGTATGGAGCGCCAGGACGCCGAGAAATCGGTCATGGAGCTCTTGGTGAACGTGCTTTGGTTCAAGTTCTGCCAAGTTTGGAAGTATTTCCTATGCCATTCGTTTGGTAGCTGAGAGTATTAGAATCAAACGGTTCCTCATCACAGGCTTCAATTTGTGCGGGAACGCTCGCTCTTATGGCTGGGGGTGTACCTATCAAAGCACCAGTTGCAGGTATTGCTATGGGACTTATCTCAGACGGCACTAACTATACCGTTTTTGACCGATATCCAGGACTAGAAGATCACTTCGGCGATATGGACTTTAAAGTTGCAGGTACCCGTGAAGGTATCACAGCTTTGCAAATGGATATTAAGATTGAGGGTATTACACCGCAGATTTTAGAGCTCTTGCCCAAGCTAAAAGAAAGCGTTTTGAAATTCTTGATGTGATCGAAAAAGTCATTCCTGCACCACGTCTAGAATTAGCACCGACAGCACCTAAAATTGACACAATTAAAGTTGATGTTGATAAAATCAAGATTGTCATTGGCAAGGGCGGTGAAACCATTGATAAGATTATTGAAGAAACTGGCGTTAAGATTGATATTGATGAAGACGGTAATATTGCTATCTACTCTAGCGATCAAGAGGCTATCAATCGGACTAAGGAAATTATTGCAAGTTTGGTACTGTGAAGCTAGGGTTGGTGAGATCATGAGCTGAAGTTGTCCGTATTGAGAAATTCGGTGCTTTTGTGAATCTTTTTGATAAGACAGATGCACTCGTTCACATCTCTGAAATAGCTTGGACCCGCACGAATAAAGTAGAAGATGTCTTGGCTGTTGGAGATAAGGTTACAGTCAAAGTTGTTAGGGTAGATGACAAAGGCCGTATTGATGCTTCCATGAAAGCTTTTGATTACCACGTCCGCCAAGATCTGAAAAAGTCAAATAAGGAGGACCATCAATCTGTCAGACATCACAGTTCTCCTAAAGACGATAAAGGTAAAGAAAAATATGATAAATAAATTTAATAAAGAACTTGATATGGCACTCGAAGTCTTTTTATCAAGGAGCCTGATAATTTTTAAATAGTTTGACGCTTGTTAATAGTCTTTCATTCTTTTCCCTGTTTTGGCTAGTGATCAGCCTTATGCCATCGCTCTTGATGGTCAAAAAGTGACGCCAGTCTTTACAGATACGGAAGATTTGAAACTTTTAAAAGCACAGCAAACGAGTGCCAGAAAGCAAAATTGGGTAGAGCGTCCTAGTCTGGATATTTTAGAAGAAGTTATTGTCAATCGCTTGAATGGGATAGTCTATAATATTAAAAAGAACAGGCGATGGAAATTCCACGATTTTCAAAAGTAATGAATTGGCGCACTTATCAATAATTACACTGTTATTCTCAACACTGTTTTTTAATGAGGCCAATCAAGAAGCTGATATCTTTAGATAAATATTATCTAGTACCAGCTTTTCATTCATCCTCAAAGATAATGATGATTTTGATAAGGGCTTTCCTACTATGTCAAATTCAGATGGAGAAAGCTATGTTCCTATCTTTTCGAATTTGCCAAGTTTTGTTAAATGGTATCATGATAAAGAATTTGGTCTTCCTTTCAGAGAAGCACAAGGTGTTATTATGACTTGGAAAAATTGCCGATATTCAAGAATCAGAAACGAAAAGCCTCAACGTTAGAGTAGTCATTAATCTTTGATGACAAACAAATTGACTGTTGAATGGTCAGGTATGGAATAAAGGAGATATTATGGGTTGGTGGAAAGAAACCATTGATATTGTTAAAGAAAAAGATCCCGCAGCACGGACGGCGCTAGAGGTTCTTTTGACCTACCCAGGTGTTAAGGCTTTAGCTGCTCATTGCTTATCTCATTTTTTGTGGACACACCATTGTAAATTGTTGGCTCGGATGCATAGTCCAGTTTTGGCGTTTTTGGACACAAATTGAGATTCATCCAGGTGCTGAAATGGCAGAAGGCGTCTTTATTGATCACGGTTCAGGTTTTAGTTATTGTGAGACTGCCATCGTAGAAAAAGGGGTCATGCTTTATCATGGTGTGACACTTGGTAGTACTGGGTAAAGAGACTGGGAAACGGCATCAACGATTCGTCAAGGAGCTCTATTTCTGCACATTCACAAGTTATTGGTCCGGTTGAGGCTGGTCCGGGCGCTAGGGTGGGTGCAGGTGCAGTCGTTGTTTCGGATGTTCAGCAGATGTCACTGTGGTTGAGTGTTCCAATCAAAAGGTGGTCCGTGTTCATGGTCAAAAAGATGAAACAGCTATCCATGAAATCAAGAAGAACTGATGATATTACCTCAAAAACTAGAAGAAGCTAAGGAAGCTAGTTTTCACTCGTCCGGGCTGTGATAGTCTTACTTGGCTGGTTGTACTTTTACCAAAGAAAAAGACTCTAAAAATGATTGGAGAATAGAATATATGATAAAAATTTATGACACTTTGACACGCAGTCTGCGTGAGATTTGTTCCAATTCATGAAAATACAGTTATTATGTATGTCTGCGGACCAACTGTTTATAATTATATTCATGTAGGCAATAGCCGTTCTGCTATCGCTTTTGATACAATTCCTGCTATTTTGAATACCGTGGATACACTGTCAATTATATTCCAATTTTACAGATGTTGATGATAAGATCATTAAGAGCAGCTGCGAAAGCTGATATGACTACCAAAGCGTTATCTGATAAGTTTATTGCAGCTTTTAGGAAGATGTTGCTGCTCTTGGAGTTAAACCTGCAACTGAGAATCCTCGTGTTATTGACGTACTGCAGGACATTATTGATTTTGTCCAAATTTTTAGTTGACAAAAGGCTTTGCTTATGAGTCATCAGGAGATGTTTATTTCCATGTTCGTAAATCTGATAATTATGCTTACTGGTAATAAGACTTTGGAAGAATTAGAGATTGGTGCCACGGTGAGTGGATGCTGAAAGTGATTGCAAAGAAGATCCTTTAGACTTCGCTCTTTGGAAGGCAGCTAAGGAAAGGTGAAATTGCTTTAGGACAGTCCTTGGGGGCTGGTCGTCCGGGCTGGCACATTGAATGTTCAGTGATGGCAACAACCATTTTAGGAGATACTATTGATATTCACAGTGGCGGTGCTGACTTAGAATTTCCTCATCATACTAATGAAATTGCTCAATCAGAAGCTAAAACGGGAAAAATTTTGCCAATTACTGGATGCATAATGACTTTTGTTAATATTGACAATGAGAAAATGTCCAAATCGTTAGGTAATTTTATCCACTGTTCACGATACTCTCAAGACAATGGATGGACAGGTTTTACGTTTTCTTCTCTTTTACGACTCAGCATTATCGTAAAGCCTTTTTAATTTTTACAGAAAAAGCTATTCGTGATGCTGAAATCAACCTTAAATATTTGAAAAATACCTATGAACAGCCTTTACAGCTACTGTAGATGAGGCTGTATTTGCCAGATTTTGGAAAAATTTCACGCAGCTATGGATGAGGACTCAATACAGCAAATGGCATTACAGTTGTTTTTGAATTGGCTAAATGGATTAATTCAGGTCATTATGATCAAACTGTAAAGATAAATTTGCAGAAATTCTCAAAATTTTCGAGTGTTGTTTTTAAAGAAGAGTTCCTGGATGCTGAGATTGAAAAATTGATTGAGGAACGCCAAAAGCGCGTGCAGCACGAGATTTTACTAAAAGCTGATGCCATTCAGTGATGACTTAGCTGCGCGGGCATCAGCTTTTGGATACCAAGGATAGTGTGAGGTGGATGCGTGACTAGGGTCCAGTTGACGTTAATCTTATCAACGGAATCGCCCTTGCTTTTTGAGGGTGATGCCATTTATTCTACTTACATTCGGAAACATCTGAGTTTTTCAAGGTTTGACAAAGCCTAATCAGCTGCATCGCAAAACGACTCGTTATGTGTCAGCCAAGGCACAGGCTATGTTGATAACTAAGATGTTAGAAGCGCAGCTTTTGAGTGAAAAAGAAGAAGATATTTACCGTCGCGGACGCAATGCCAACAGCCATACCAGGCCATACAGATGTCATCACCTACCTAGATGTCAACAGCGAGTTTGAAGCAGTTGTGGGTTATCTCCATATGACTGAGCAAATTAAGCGGCTGGAAGAGCTAATTGACTGGTAGTATTCAGACAGTTGAAAATGAATATAGTGAATTGAATCAGGGTTAGGACATCGTTATCGTTAAGTCGCTTTTGATGAACTCCAGCTCTATTCTTCTGCTTTCTCTTGCCTTGTCTTTATCCTTTTTAAATCCACTATAAAACAGTTTTCAATGAAGGCTGTTTTTTACCGCTTGACTATGACCTTACGTTATCCTTTATACTGTCAGTATAGGAGGAAAACACAATGACCATTCGTATCATTCACTCAGATAAAATTTACCGTGAGTTGCTGAAAATGCCTATAGCCAAAAGAAGAGCTATTTTTAAAGAACAAGTTCTGGCGCCTTTTTAAGCCCAAATTTACAAACAGAATATTTCCTTACGAGGCAAAAGCAGGCGGACGGTTTTGACATCATGATGCTGCTTTCTTGGATGCATCTCATGCCTGAAACGCTGACGGATCAGCGCAAACCTATCATTGACTGTGGATGATGGCTTTTGGAAAAGATGTGACCAAGCCATTCAAGATAGTCTAGCAAGGTTTAGTTCTTTCCAGCTGCCAGTTCAAGATTATACTTTTACAGCTTTATTGGGCTAATCAGCTGCCCCCATGTTGCAAATCAATGATATTTACAGCGGAGATGGTGGTATTCAGGTTATATTTTCTTATCTTTGGTGCCCCATTTGGATACCTTTAAACCGTGTCCAATCTGCGCTGGCTCACGAGATCAATCATAATGTTCGCTATCAATTTATTGATTGGGACGGTGGTTCTCTAGAAGAGATGATTGTAGCTGGAGAGGTTTAGCTAGAGAATTTCGCTGCACAGCTGTATGCAGGAAAAGCTGGGTCCTTGGGTAAGCAAGACAGACTTGGAGACGCTCAATCAGCTGGTTAAAGCCTTTCTTACGTGACTATCTTGATGTAAGGGAATGCAGAAAATCACTGCTATCTCTATGGCGATAGTGCTGCTATGATGGGTCAAGACAGGTTGGCATGCCTTATTGTGCGGAGTTGCCTGCGCTGTTATCGGTAAAATACTACTTAGAAAAACGGGTCAAACAATTGGAAGAAAGCAACGTTTTTGCCAGCTTCAGAAATCTTAGCGGAGGCGGATGATTTTGGACGAGACTACACACTGAAAGAAATCATGACCATTACTGGTCTAACCAAGCGAACATTGCATCGATTACGACCAAATCGGTCTCCTGCCCAGCTAGGAAGTTAGCAAAGCTGCCGTCACTATAGTCAGCAGGATTTGATTGATTTGCAGCGCATCCTTTTCTCAAAGCCTTGGATTTTCTATTAAAGAAATCCAGGTCCTACTCAAGCGCTGAGTGACGGGCTCTGCGTCCGATTTTAGAAGAGCAGTGCATACGCTTGGTTCAGAAAAATTCAGGATTTGCAAAAGAAGAAAGAACTGGAAAAATTTTCTGGCTGGATCGCCGATCATTACTTTGGATATTTTTGAAAAACCGTTGAACGACCAATATCAGACAGAAGCAGAGCTTCGTTATGGGAAAAACATCGGTCTACCAGACTTATCAAGACCATCGGACACTTGATTCTACTGAAAGAACTCAGTATGCTAAAAAATGGAGCAGCAGTTTGACCAAGTTTTTCAAGAATTTAAACAGGTGAGTCGTTGCCGCTTTCTGCAACAGAAGTAGCGGCAGCTGTTGAACTAGTGTGAAATCGGCTTTCCTGATGATTGGTGATTTTTCAGATGAGGTTTTGGCATTATATTGCGAAATCTTATGTCTACGATTCGCTGTTTTAAACAATATTTTTCTAAATATGGCAATTTTGACTTGACAAGATTTATCGCTCGAAGCAGTCATTATTGTAACTTAGATAGTGTAAAGGCAAAGGTAGATTTCTTTGCCTTTTACATTTGTATTTAATGAATTGAGAAGTTGCATACCCTCTTTTTCCCTGCAGAGAAGATCCTTTATACTTAGAAGCCTCTAGAACATACTGTATATCACCTGTCCAGCTTTTTCAAATAGAAAGAATAAGTCATGACCAGTTTAGCACTATCTTTAAAAATCTCATAGCTGCTTTTTGATAGCAGAATGTCCAGTCCATTCATAGGCTTCCTTCAAAAAGTCACGGTAAAAAGATTACGAAGAGCTGCTCCTAGTGCCTGCACTTTTCATTAGCAGGCAGACATTGCAAATTCCTTTTTGAATATCTTTAGATTATTTTAAACCATTTGATGATTTCTCTGCTTGCTTTTTCCAATTCCTTTGTAACCAAATTTTTAATAGGAGGGTTAAGATAAGTTTCAGCTATTATGACGGGACAGCTTTCAAAATAGCTGTCTCAATCGGAATCAAAGCAGTTTCTTTTTCAAAAATATAATACTTGTTCTCGAGATGACATGGGACCTTTTTCGTTTCTTGCTAAGGCTAGACTTTCAAGGGAAGTTGCAGTTTTTGTTCCTTGCTGTTTAGTGTCAACAAGGTAAGCCTTTTTATCATCATAGCCAAGCATCGCAACATGATGAGCAGCAAAATGTATAGGATTTGAAAAAATAATCCAAATGATAGCAGTCTGGTTTTTAATCCCTACAGCCTTATTGTTGTCAATCAGTGATTTTACGGTTTTTCCAAGCTTTATTTTTGAATTTGTTTCGTTCGTTATTAGCTTTTATTCAGGTTTTTTGCTTATTCACTGTCAGCAAATCAGGTTTAATTCGTCCGCCAATAAAAGAGAAATCAAGTGTCATGTTGAAAATAGCAAACCCTAGTCCTTCGCCAAGTCCAAAAATCATCGGTTCACTGAGATAAATGCTTAATTGAGTAAGCAGGGTGCCTATTGTTGTGCTTTCACAATGTTGTCCAATAAAGGGCTGGGTGTTTATTATTACTGTCATAGCTAATTCCTTAGTGTTGGTCGTTTTTCTTAATAGGATATTGAAGTATGGTTTTCAGTTGAACTATTCATGATTTAGAAATGAGGCAAAGAATTCCTCTTCCCAGAAAAATGGGAAACTGATCGACGACGTTTGTTTAAGTGATGTTAATTTTTCCAACGCTAGATTGGATTCAATAGAGGTTTTTCTAACTAAATTTTCTTTTTCTGCTTTTCATACTGACTTTTGCAAACCCCATTTTCTTTAATTCTGATTGAGCCCAGTCTTTTCTCAGCTTTTTAGCAGCGTTTTGGCTAAAGATGAAAAGTTGCTGGGCAACAGCTGCATCGTTATGGTTACCTTCTGTTTGTTTGCATGTCCTTGAGAGTCTCAAGAATCGTTTGAAAAAGGGCTGCTGAGTTCATTGTTATTCAAAAGGTAACTTGTTGCAAGCCCCGTCATTAGAGTGAGCATTAGCCGGTCTGCGTTCGCTGATAAGCTTTTGCGTAGCTGCCTTAGAGTTCCTGACCTTCTTGGGTTATTCGATAATCCTTTTCTCCTTTCCCTACTGACAGTACTGACGGTTAATCTTTTTCTCTAGTTTATCAAGAGTATAATAAATAGATGAAAACCAACATCCGTCCACTTGCGCATGTCGCGTTCTTTATCATATTTGTTCAATGTGATAACCATGTTGCGGTCCCTCGGCTAAAATACCAAGTATCAACTGTTCGGTCAGTGAAATAGTCTTAGCAAAGTCTCCTTATATTCTACCTCCAGAATATTTATATTCTATTACTAGAATATAAATTTGTCAAATTTAATTATTTATTGCCCTATGTCTAATGGGCGGATTATTATAAGCCATTTTTAATTTATGAGCCGATCTCCATTGAATTCCGATACGGCAAGCTTTAATTGATATTTTTCCTAACTGTAGAGCTATTTTGTCAATATACACTTTTAAATTGAAAATGGTTTTGTATATAAACGTATCATCATTGAGGGTAGCTAAGAAAATCAAGTTCATAAGCATTTTTCATGCTATAATGGCATTATGAGATATAAAAGACTTTACAGAAAAATACCGATATTGTCATGGCGTTCATGCTGTCATAGAAAGCCTTCAGGCTAATACGGGCCATAAACTCTATATCCAAAATGACTTACGTGGTAAAAATGTTGATAAAATAAAGGATCAGTCGCAGAAAGAAAGTTCCTATCTCTTGGACGCCCAAGAAAACTTTGTCTGATATGACAAAAGGAGCCGTTCATCAGGCTTTATCTTACATGTGTCAGTCTTTTGCTTATACAGAATTTGAAATGCTTTTAAAAAGCAGAGCAGAGAAGATAATCCTTTGCTTCTTATCTTGAGACGAAGCAATAGATCCTCATAATTTTGGTTCAGTGCGTACAGCTGATGCAACCAATGTGACTGGAATTATTATTCCCAAACACCGTGCGGTCGAGTGTGACACCTGTTGTTGCTAAAACATCAACGGGTGCGTGGAACATATCCCCATTGCTCATTAACGCAATCTTGGCTAAGCCCTTGATAAGTTGAAAGCAGCTGGTTTTGGATTTTTGGGACAGATAGAATGGGACACCTTCAACTCAGTAGGACACTTCTGGAAGTTAGCTTTGATTATTGGCAATAGAAGGACGGTACTTTCTCACAATATCAAAAAGCAGGTTGATGAAATGGTGACGATTCTATGAATGGGACACGTTCAAAAGTCTCAATGCTAGTGTAGCTGCTGTATTCTTATGTATGAAGTTTTTAGAAATCAGAAAGTAGATCTAGAAAAAGGAGATAAAATGACTTTTAAAATTTTGACCGATTCAACTGCTGATTTGCCAGAAAAGCTGGACACAGAAAAATGATGTCCAAGTGCTTGGTTTCAACTGTCCAATTAGATGGTATCACTTATGAAACAGATGGGTCCCGATCGGCTAACAAGCAGGTGTTGTTAGAAAAATCGCTGCTAACGGTAAACCAACGACGAGTCAAGTGAATGTTGGACAGTTTGAATCTTATTTTCGTCAATCCGCTGAAAATGGACAAGAAGTGCTTTACATCGCTCATCTGTTTTATCAGGAACTTATCAGTCTGCTGTTATGGCTAGAGATATTGTTTTAGAAGAGTATCCACAAGCAAGCATTGAAATTGTTGATACTTTAGCAGCTGGTGGAAGACTACTTAGCAATGCTGGCAGCTCAAGCCCGCGAAGAGGGAAAATCTCTTAAGGAAACCAAAGAATTGATTCTTGATGTAGGACCACGCTTGCGAACTTTCTTCTTAGTGGACAATCTTTACCACTTGATGCGAGGGGGCAGACTCTCAAAGACCTCAGCAGTTGTAGGAAGTTTGGTTAATATCAGCCTCTACTGTGTTTGGATGCCAGTGGGAGGTAGTTCCTCTTTGTCCAAATTACGCGGTCGTAAAAAGGAATGAAAAGAAATGCTTAAACGGGACAGCAGCTGATGTGGCTCATGATACGGTCTGTTGTGGCCTATACCAATGATAGTGAAGCTGCTGAAAATTTAAAAACAATTATTGGCAAATGAAAAATATGTAGTCACACTACCTTTAGGGCCTATCATTTCAACACATGTGGACCAAAATACTTTGTGATCTTTACCATCGGTAAAGAAGCCAGATAAAGAGAGAAATCAGATAAGTTAGTTTTATCTGATTTTATTTTTCAAAATATTTTAGATATTTTGCCAAAATATATTTGACAAAATGCTATAATTAGTATGATAAAGATGAAAAGGAAAAAGGAGAAGTGTCTTATGTTTGACCTGTTGTTAATTTTAATTTTATTGGTTATATATGATAGTGGATTTGTCTTCTTAGATTCTATGCGGATAAGAAAGGCAAGCGAGAATACGATGAACGCCAGTTACTTATAAAAGAAAGCTTATACCAATGCGGCTTGGTTGTTATGGGTTTCAATCTGTTCTTGTGATATGGGGTGAAGTGTTATAAAAATATATCTCGCTATCCTTTGCAGGTACTGCCAATCTCTTTTCTTATCATGCGTCTTTGTCTGCTACAGATCTAAACGATGCTTGTTCACAGCAGAAAAACATTCACTCATAATGCATGCGTTATTATTGCTATTCAAATTTTCACTGTTTATCAAAATTGGAGTCAAGGCAGCTTTGGTCATGACGGACATATTTATCTAACAGGAGAGCAGTATGAGGTTTATTGTTTGATCTTGACTCTTTGCTGTCCATCTAGTAACTGCTTATAAAACGACGGATTGAAGAGAGGAGTGATGAAAATGGAAAGATCAACACAGTCATTTACGATGAACGTCCAGCAGCAAATTCAAACCCAAAAGTTATAGTCTTTCATTTGGTTTGTTATGTTTATACTCTATTTTGCAACTGTGAAAGGGCTGAGTTTGTTGCTTAATATCGCTTTTGGGAGTGACTTGTTCTTAATTTTTGCTACAGTACTCTAAGAGTAGAAGCTGCTGGTCCTTTTTGTTGATCCACGTTTTGGGATTGCAAAATCGGTCGTTTTGGCCGCTGTCCCCTTATGGGGAATGCTAGTCTTTCTTGTTGCTATCATGATGTCTATTCTAGAACATGATGGTTTAAGAGAATCTATCACAAAATGTCTCCTACTTAGGCTTTATCTGGTTTTTGGCTAATTTGTATGGGAGCAAAGCATCGTCGCCGTCATTATCTTGATAGAGAGAAAGCAGACAAATAGAAAAATTTACGTTTGAAAAGCTGCGCGTGCCGGTAAAGAGATTCATGTCTCAGCGAGGCTTTTAGCTGACGTAGTTGGAGTATCTCGTCAAACGATTGCGGCACGATGGAAAAGGAGATTACAATCCGACAATTAACCTTTTGCGTCAAAGATTTGTAAAAGCTTTGGACAAGAGTTTCTAGATGAGCTTCGTTTGGGAAAGAATAAAAGAGGTTCATCTTAGAACATAGTTTTATTTATTTACTTTAGTAAGAGTGGGATTAAGCTAAATAGTAAGTTTCACCGCTCAGGATAGTGGAAGCTGTTTGAACAAAGTGTAAAACGAGGTATAGTTCGTCTCAGACGTAATTTCATCAACAAAAATCTGTCTCATGCTGACTTCTGGTTTTAGAAGGTAAAGCAGAACTTACTTAATAATGACAGAGAAAATTTATATAATTATCAATATGAGAATGTGACTTTGGGCTGATTTTTGACTATAAAGGCGGTGTTTTTATTTGAAGGCCCCAGGAACCCCTTCAAATAATTTGTGGACCAGGGTATCCATTGTAAACATGGGTCATTATAGGAGAATCATGAACAAAACAACATTTATGGCTAAACCAGGCCAAGTTGAACGTAAATGGTATGTCGTTGACGCAACTGATGTGCCACTTGGACGTCTTTCTGCAGTAGTTGCTAGCGTACTTCGCGGAAAAAACAAACCAACTTTCACACCACACACTGATACAGGTGACTTGTAATCGTTATCAATGCTGAAAAAGTTAAATTGACTGGTAAAAAAGCAACTGATAAGATCTACTACACTCACTCAATGTACCCAGGTGGATTGAAACAAATCTCAGCAGGTGAACTTCGTTCTAAAAATGCTGTTCGTTTGATCGAAAAATCAGTTAAAGGTATGCTTCCACACAACACTCTTGGACGCGCACAAGGTATGAAATTGAAAGTCTTCGTTGGCGGTGAGCACACTCACGCTGCACAACAACCAGAAGTACTTGATATCTCAGGACTTATCTAATTCTAAGAGGAAAGGAGCACTAATATAATGGCACAAGCACAATATGCAGGTACAGGACGCCGTAAAAACGCCGTTGCACGCGTACGTTTGGTTCCAGGTACTGGTAAAATCACAGTTAACAAAAAAGATGTAGAAGAATACATCCCACACGCAGACCTTCGTCTCGTTATCAACCAACCTTTTGCAGTTACTTCAACTGAAGGTTCATACGACGTACACGTTAACGTTGTAGGTGGTGGATACGCTGGTCAATCAGGTGCGATCCGTCACGGTATCGCTCGTGCACTTCTTCAAGTAGATCCAGACTTCCGCGATTCATTGAAACGCGCTGGACTTCTTACTCGTGATGCACGTATGGTTGAACGTAAGAAACCAGGTCTTAAGAAAGCTCGTAAAGCTAGCCAGTTCTCAAAACGTTAAGAAACGGCTACAATACAGCATTTATCAACACTTCATGGTTCACACCATGGGGTGTTTTTTGATGTTTTTTTGGCAAAATTCACACCACTTTTCACACCAAATTCACACCATTACTTTTTAAGGTTACGGTAGGCAATTTCACCAACAGCCATTGGTATGACATTTGAAGTGTTGACATAGGTCTTAGTTGTGAGAGTATCGCTATGCGTTAGAGCTTCTGAAATGTCCTCTAGTGATGTGCCAAATTGTTTGGCAAGAGTTGCACCCGTATGACGTAATTTATGAGGTGTAGCGTGTGTTAGTTCCTTATGACGGCGTTCGACTGACTTCATCTTATTATTAAGATAATCAGCGTGTAAGGGACTATTAACATTTCCTTTTGTATCAATATAAGTAAAAACATACTGTTCATCAGATTGGATAATATTGAATTTTGCCAATTCCAATTTTTGTTGTTTTTTCCAAGCACAGAGTAAATCAGTTAGTTCAATAGGAATATGGAAAGTTGTCCTTTTATTTCCCTTAGTTGATTTTGGATTTTTATACTTGTCCAAGGCTTTCACTAACTGAATTTCTTGTTTCTTTAGGTTAATGTGTTTCCATTGCAAAGCGTAACTTTCGGATTTCCTATCTCCTAAGAAAAAAGTTGTATAGAATAACACATAATCTTTGAATAGGAGCTTGTCGTTTTCTAAATCTTCTTCAAAAGCGGTGAACCATGCTTGAAGTTCTGATTGTGACAGATATAAATCTTCATCATTTTTACTCTCTTGTAGTTTAATTTTTTTAGTTGCCTTAATACGGCTAATTGTTTTAGAGACGATTAGTTTCGATATATTCAATTCCTCAGCCCAATCAAAAATAGAATTAACGTAACTTCTAGTGACTTTTAAAGTTTGCATATTCTTCTGCCTTTTTGTGTCAAAGGTTCAAGATAACCTGTTTATTTTTGATTGAGAAAATCAATGGAATAATTACCAAGCAAGGGTGGGATGTGTTTTCTAGAAACAATTTCGGTACCGTCAATAGTATGCTTGTGAAGGTGGTTTTGTGGTAGATGTTGTTTGACCTGCTTTATAGGATTCCCACCAAACATTGTGATAAAAATCGGAAGAAGGATTGAGACCATTTGTTTCCAATTTGATTTGATTCTCCCTTAAAATTTTATCAATCTTGTTTTGTAATTCAAGTTCGTATTTTAGCTCCTCGTATATTTGAAACGTTTTCAATCACTTTTTATTAATTCCAATGAGGTTGTACTTCTTCTGGGATCTCTAGATGCGTCAGAGCGATAAGTTCCGTTTTGGTTTGTAATTGACATATTATTCTCCTGAGTTGAGCTAGAAAAATACCGTAGCTCCATTATATCAGGCCACCTGGCATAGAGATACTGCTGATTTTGTAACCAGCCGCTAAAGTTCGGCTCTATCAAATCGGACGGTCTTTCCAGACTCGAGATGACTGGTAGCCCTGAATCCAGCTATCTTAAGCGTGTTGTTAGTCAGTTCCTAGAGTACGTGCAGGTTTGTTGTTTATGTTCAGAATGGACTTTTCAATGTTATTACTGTCCAGCTTTATTTTGTTTATTTCGTCTGTAAGCTGGCGTTCTAGCAGTTTGTAGCTGATGAATTTGTTCGTCTGAGTAAAATCACTTGCATATGTAGATCTCTGTCACCCTACATGATATGATGTTAATGGTTATTATTTCTAGAAAGACGAGTTTGTTTTACGGCAAGTCGTCTGCTTATGCTCAAATAGTCGAGCTCTGATGTTCTGGCGGACATATTATTCAATCTCCCTTTTCATCGCTGCTGGTAAATTTCGATAGTCCCAACTGTTAGAAGGTCTTGGAAAGGGTGGTCTGCTCCTTTTCAGTATGGTTGCCTGTCATACTTAGCCACATGGGAGTTTTGGCTAAAAGAGTCTAGAACCTGTTTTCCGTCCATTGTTCCGACTGTCTAAGCGTTGCAGCACGCTCAATACTCAAGCGTGTTTTGGTTTCTCGTGTGGAGTATGGTCCAGCCACCATTTGACCGGCGTCGTCTGCCGCTTATTCGTGTGTCCTCGTCATTAGGTCTGACAAAGCTGACGCAGTAGTCGATTGATGAGCTTCGAAAGTAAATGACATGTGGTCTTTTGAAACATATCTGTTGAGCAATGATATTGGCTTTGCCCTGCCAACTTGGCAGGTTCTCT